>Ga0255759_10000024_pt1 | contig 165986 bp, 149 predicted proteins | sample 101ome_20_FD_179959 | JGI IMG/M metagenome (GOLD analysis project Ga0255759, IMG submission 179959) | Coastal salt marsh microbial communities from the Groves Creek Marsh, Skidaway Island, Georgia - 101404AT metaG (version 2) | ecosystem: Environmental > Aquatic > Marine > Intertidal zone >... | reverse complement strand
GCAACGTCAATTACCGTTTTACCTTACTTTCTTAATTCCGGACGACATGTGGTGGAAGATATACCTAATATTATTAATAGGTGTACGGCTCGTCACACAAACATCAATATTAGCCTTTTGCCTCACTTAGGTGCTTCAGATTTAATGGTGGATTTATTGATTTCAACCGCGGTTAACTCGACATTAGGGAGCGCTTAAGCGGCCAGCGATCTTTTTTTAATAAAAGTCACAAACAGCGTGGCCCAAAAAACGGCCATTTTTCAGCCGCTCGTCGCCCATGGCAAATCCCTTAATGATGTACTTCTTGATCAGCGCTGTTGCCCAGATCCGGAACTCGGTGGCTTGCGCAGAGTTGACGAGGTAACCGACGGAGATCACGGCATCGAGGTTGTGGTATTCCAGCTTGCGTTTGATCTCCTGCTGAACCATTTCCAAAATGGAAAGAGTTGCTTCTTGCTGTAACTCCACGTAACCATAGATATTTTCAAGGTGTTTGGAGAAAGCGGGCACACCCACGCCAAACAATCCCTCCATGCGCTTTTGGGTGACCCACAGGGTTTCATTGCTGAACAGTACCTCAACATATACCGCACCATTGGGCGCGGTGTAGAGCAGGAATTCGGTGCTTTGGTCTTGCAAGGTAAGGGCGTAGGTATAAAAAAGGCGAACTGAGATCAGTTCACCTTCTTCAATTGGTGGTAGGACGGGGCGCGGGTTTGGTTTCCATGATTTAACTCTCTATTACAACAATGGTTACTAGGTGACGCTGCAGAGGAACTTCAGGGTAAGCCGTAGAGTCATTAATTATTATGGTGATATTTTTTTATGATATCTTCTCTCCAAATACATAGATTTAACAGATATTAACCAGTGTTTGTAAGTCCTAAGAGGTGTATTAGGTTTTTAACCGGTTTTTCACATAGCTAAAAACAACTTGCATCCTATTTATCAAATTGGCTAAACTTCGCGCATGGATATGTTTCGAAGACTAAATAGGAAAGGGTTGCCAGCCTGGGGCTTTTTATGCTCTTTGGCACTGCTGTTCGTGCAAGGTGTTGGCTTGCATATTCATACGCTGGATCATGATTCAGAATATCAAAATCATCTTCACAGTGCAGAGGTTAGCGAGAGCCACTTACATACCAGCTCCCTACACTTTAGCACCGACCTAACCCATGATGAACATCATGATGGCTCAGTCACCGAAGTTGATTTTAGCCTTGACGGTCTATTTAAAGATATTAAAAATATTTTTTCGATCGCATTACTTGTATTTATACTAGTCTTGGCTCTACTCTTTGTTTGGAGAGCGCCCTCAGGTTGGTACATATGCATTCATTCCTATCTTAATCTTTACAGATTAGCTCCCCCTTTACGCGCGCCCCCACAAAGCTGTTAATCCTTCTTCGCTATTGGACCGCTAAAGGTCTATCCGGCGAAAAAACCATTTGACACATGAACTCATAAGAGTTGAAACCTAATTGCTTGTATTGCAGGCAAACTTCAGCTCGCTAGTATAAAGGAATAATACATGCTAAAACCGATACGCATGCCATATTCAGTGGGTAGGGTTGTGATTGCATGCGGCACCCTATTGATGAGCCCTTTGAATGCCGAAGAAATTAATTCAAACGGTCGTCTAGCTACGATTAGTTTGAAAGAAGCCATCACAAGAACCGTCACGCTTAATCCTGAGTTGCAAGCATTTAATTATGAGCTAGAGGCTCAGGCTGGCAGGGTGGTACAAGCAGCAAGAACACCAAGCCCTGAAATGAACTTAGAAATAGAAGATGCACTCGGCACAGGAAATTACCAAAAACTGGATAGCGCTCAAGCAACAATGAGTATCAGTTGGGTGCTAGAGCGTGGTGTACGCCAGCATTACATCAATAATGCTCAAGCTGAAACTGAGGTGCTAAGTGTTGAAGGGGACATTCTACGACTTAATGCTGCGGCCGAGACCGCACGGCGCTATCTGGAGAGCTTGGCAATCCAGGCCCGAATGCAATATGTAGATAAAACGGTGCAACTGGCACAGCAGACTCTGGCTGCTGTTCAAAGACGCGTGAAAGCAGGTAAAGCACCTAAAGCAGAAATTTACCATGCCAAGGCGGAGTTGGCTCGATGTCAGCTAGAACGAGAAGACCTTGAACATGAACTACTCTCATCTAATAGACGTTTGGCGATTCAATGGGGTGAAACCCGCTTAGGTTTTACACAGGTTGAAGGCGATATCCTCTTCTTGCCTAACATTACATCGCTGGATGAACTTCAGTCTCAGTTAGAAAACAATCTTGTATTTACCCGGCTGCAATCAGCGCAGCGACTTCAAAAAGCCCAGTTAGCCCTTGCTAAAGCAAAAGAGCAACCCAACTGGACAGTGAGTGCAGGAATTCGTCACATGGAAGGTACGGGCGATCAAGCATTAGTGGCTGGATTTTCAATCCCCTTTGGAAAAAATACTCGTAACCCTGGGAGAATTGCAGAGATACAAGCTAATCTGGAAAAGATCGACCTAGAAAAGATTTCTGCACGGGTTAAAGCAGAAACAGATCTGGCAGTTGTATACGGAGAGTTAGAGCACAGCTTGCACGTGATTAAGATGGTGAGCAGTGACGTCATTCCGCTATTAGAGCAGGCACTGAGTGAGACACGCCGGGGTTATAGCCTCGGACGGTACGGTTATTTTGAACTGAGAAGTGTGCAGACGGAACTGCTTGATGCACAAGAGATGCTGATTGAAGCCAGTGTGGTTGCCCACCAACAGATCATCAATATTGAACAATTGACAGGTGCACGGCTTGTGCAACTGACTAAAGCAGAATGAGGCGACTATGAAAAGTATTAATAAAAATTTATCAACCCTGTTACTGTCTTCACTAATGGTGGCAGTGTCACTAAATGGGTGTGAGCGTGAGCATGGCTCACATGCAGAATCAGGAACAACAGGTCATGAAAGCGCTGCGGAAGTTGAGATAGAAAAAGGGCCTAACAATGGCCGAATGCTCCGACAAGATGACTTTGCTATGGAGCTATCGCTTTTTGAAACGGGCGTACCTCCCGAGTTTCGTGTTTATACCTCTAAAGCGGGTCAAGCGTTAAATCCTGAGGATGTGAAGGTGAATATTCAACTGACCCGACTGGGTGGCAAAGTGGATAATATTAACTTTACTCCATACGGAAAGGCATTGCGTGGAAATATGGAGATCTACGAACCCCATTCGTTTGCTGTCACCATCACGGCAGAGTACGAAGGAAATACTTATACCTGGCAGTACGATAATTTTGAAGGGCGCACACAAATTGAGACAGAGGTTGCGAAGGCCTTAGGAATTAAAACGGAAATCGCTGGCACCAAGGTGCTCAAAGAGACCGTGAAAGTATACGGTCAATTGAATGTTAATTCAGAGCGGATGCGAGCAATCAGTGCACGCTTTGAGGGCGTCATAAAAGATGTGAAAGTATCCGTTGGCGACAAGGTGGCTAAAGGACAAAAGTTAGCGGTAGTCGAAAGTAACGAGAGTTTAGAACACTACAGCATTAGCTCTCCCATTGATGGTGTGATCACTGTGCGTGCTGTAAATCCTGGCGAGCAAACCGCCGGACGGCAACTATTTACTGTTGTAGATAACAGCAGTGTCTGGGCGGACTTATCCGTGTTCCCCAGCGATCGCTCGCGCATCAAAGTGGGCACTAATGTCAGCTTAACAATAGGTGAGAGCGATAAAAAATACATTGGAAAAGTTTCCCATATGGATCCAATTGCACAAGCAAATCAGGCAGTGAATGTCCGAGTTGTGTTGGATAACACATCAGGTGAGCTCGTGCCTGGTAGTTTCATCACTGCCCAGATAGAAGTGGCCGAACATTCGGTTCCTTTAGCAGTAAAACGTACAGGATTACAGGCTTTTCGTGATTTTACGGTGGTCTATGCACAGATAGGTGATCAGTATGAGGTACGCATGTTGGAACTGGGGCTTGAATCGGGTGACTGGGTGGAAGTGTTGGGTGGCCTTGAACCAGGTACACGCTACGTCAGTGACAACAGTTACGTGATTAAAGCTGATATAGAAAAGTCTGGCGCATCACACGACCATTAAGGGGGTATTATGCTGGAATATATTATTAAATTCGCCCTCGGTCGCAGAGGGCTTGTACTAACGCTTGTTGTTTTGTTAATGGGGCTGGGTGCATGGAGTTTCACGAAACTACCCATCGACGCGGTACCAGATATTACTAATGTACAGGTTGCTATCAATACAGCGGCGCCTGGTTATACGCCATTGGAAGTGGAACAACGAATCACTTTCCCTTTGGAAAATGCCATGGCCGGTATCCCAAAACTTTCTTATACACGTTCGGTCTCACGCTATGGCCTTTCGCAGGTCACTGTGGTGTTTGATGAAGGTACTGATATCTACTTTGCCAGACAGTTGGTTAACGAACGGCTTGGTGCGGCAAAAGCTGAGCTACCTGCTCAACTTGAACCTTCTATGGGTCCTATTGCGACGGGCTTAGGAGAGGTTTTCATGTTTACCGTGGACGCAGAACCTGGAGCTACAAACTCTGATGGCAGTCAGGTGACGCCTATGGATCTACGTTCTGTGCATGACTGGCTCATTCGCCCTCAGCTCATGAGGGTGTCAGGTATTGCAGAAATCAACCCTATCGGCGGCTATAAAAAAGAGGTCCTGGTTGCACCCTATCCTGAAAAAATGCTTGCCTATCAAGTCACATATGAAGAGGTAGTTAACGCTATACAGCTTAATAACAATAACCGTGGTGTTGGATTTATCGAACACAATGGTGCGCAATGGTTAATGCGTGTGCCGGGGCAGGCAGAGAGTCTTGATGATTTAGAAAATATCATGATTCGGCAGGACCAGGGTGTCCCCATCACCATTAAAGATGTAGCCCGTGTGAGCTTAGGTAAAGAGCTTCGTTCAGGTGCTGCCACGCAAAATGGTCGTGAAGTGGTGATGAGTACAGTCTCTATGCTTATCGGTGAGAACAGTCGATCGGTTTCAATTGATGTGGCGAAAAAGCTTGAAGAGATTAAGCGAAGCTTACCAGAAGGGATCACGGTAACAGCTGTCTATAACCGTACCAGTCTGGTTGATAAAACCCTGGAAACGGTGCAAAAAAATCTGTTGGAAGGTGCACTGCTGGTTATAGTGGTACTGTTCTTTTTACTGGGGAATGTCCGCGCTGCAATATTAACAGCAGCGGTGATTCCGATCGCCATGTTAATGACTATAACCGGCATGGTTCAGACAAAAGTCAGCGCAAATCTGATGAGTCTAGGGGCACTGGATTTTGGTCTGTTGATTGACGGTGCCGTGATTATTGTGGAGAACTGTATCCGCAAGTTGAGCGATAACCACCGAAAAGAAGGGCTGTCACTCGATGAGCGACTAGTTATTGTGTTTGAAGCAACGCGTGAGGTAATACGACCTGCCCTGTTTGGTGTATTCATTATTACAGCAGTTTATATACCAATTTTCGCACTTGATGGAGTGGAAGGGAAAATGTTTCACCCCATGGCGATAACTGTTGTGATCGCGCTGATAAGCGCCATGATTTTATCGATTACTTTCATTCCTGCCGGTGTCGCAATTTTCTTTAATAAGCCGATTAAAGAAAAGAAAAATGCAGCGGTTCAAGGAGCGAAGTGGTTGTACAAGCCGATACTGAATTTTTCTCTAAGATTTAGATGGTTTGTTATCTTCACAGCGCTTGTCATGGTTGGCTACTCGGCCTCATTGATACCAAAGTTAGGGGCAGAGTTTGTACCTAATCTGGATGAGGGTGATATTGCTATGCATGCGCTTCGTATTCCGGGCACGTCCCTGAGTGAGGCCATTCGCTTGCAAAACGTGTTGGAGCCGGAGATAGCCAAACTACCCGAAGTGGAACGCGTGTTTGGAAAAGTTGGTACAGCAGAAGTGGCCACCGATCCTATGCCACCCAGTGTTGCAGATATCTTTATTATTCTTAAACCACGAGAAGAGTGGCCAGATCCCGATAAGCCTAAAACACAAGTGGTTACCGATCTAGAAGCATTAGTAACCTCTATACCGGGCAACCGGTATGAATTCCTACAACCAATACAGATGCGATTTAACGAACTCATCTCAGGCGTTCGCGCTGAAGTAGCGGTGAAGGTTTTTGGTGATGACTTTGAACAGTTAATTACCTTAGGTAAACAACTGGGTGAAATCATTGAACGTGTGCCGGGTTCTGCGGATGTGTCTGTTGAACAGAATACGGGACTGCCAGTGATGAAGATTCTACCTAAGCGAGAGCTGATGGCCCGTTATGGTTTAAGCATTGTTGAGTTACAAAAGATGCTTGGTACGGCTCTAGGTGGAACCACAGCCAATCAGTTATATGAAGGTGATATGCGCTCAGATATTGTGGTGCGCTTGCCTGAACATATCCGTTCCAGTGTTGATGCCTTGTCAGACCTACCAGTGAAACTCTTTGATGGCAGTTCTATCCCGCTGGGTGAAGTGGCTGAGCTGACGTTGGAGACAGGTTACAACCAGGTGTATCGCGAAAACGGTAAGCGTAGAGTTGTTATTACTGCCAATGTCCGTGGCCGAGACTTAGGCTCATTTGTGCAGGAGATCCAACAGCACGTCAAAGGTGAGCTGGAGATACCCGCAGGCTATTGGGTTGAATACGGTGGCACTTATCAAAAGCTACAGTCAGCAACCGAGCGGCTGTCCATCGTATTGCCTCTGACCCTGGTGCTGATTATCGGTTTGCTTATTTTGGCGCTGGGTTCAATTAAAGATTCGGCCATTATTTTTTCCGGAGTGCCTTTAGCACTCACAGGTGGGATTATGGCACTCTTTTTAAGAGATATTCCATTTTCTATATCAGCAGCAGTAGGGTTCATTGCATTATCAGGTATTGCGGTACTCAATGGTCTTGTGATGATCTCCTTTATCCGAGACCTTCGCATTCATGGTAGAACACTGATGGATGCGATTGTTGAAGGTGCTTTAACTCGATTAAGGCCTGTTTTAATGACAGCTCTTGTGGCAGCACTAGGTTTTGTCCCTATGGCGCTTAATACGGGGATTGGCTCTGAAGTACAAAGACCGCTCGCCACTGTTGTGATTGGTGGCATCATCTCTTCAACCCTACTAACGCTTGTTGTTTTACCAGCATTGTATAGGGTGGTTCACTTCAGAGGACCTAGCTAAAGATTACACTTATGATTATTTTGTTGGTTTGAGTCTGTGAATTGGATATTGAGTAAGCCACATCATTTTAGTGATGAATGGAATATTTTCTTAGTAGAAGGAATAGTATTATGAAAAGAGTCCCAAAAATTTATTACTGCGGCCTCTTTGAAAGTTGGAGAAGGCAGGGATAGATAGGGAACCTAAATTGATGAGTAGAAAATGAGTGGAAAGGTGATTGGTGATGGTCACACACCACCAACCATTCTTTATTTCTCATGATGTGGAGTAGTTATAAATCAAAGCGATCTGCGTTCATGATTTTCGTCCAAACGCTAACGAAGTCGTTAACGAATTTTTCTTTTCAATCATTTGCAGCTTACACCTCAGTTAGGACTCAGAGTCTAGGTCGTTGATGAGCGAGTCCATTGAGAAGTTATCAACAAATTCGCCATTGATGGCAACTGCTATCAACACCCGAACAACTTCTCGCACATTAGGCTAAGCGATTAACTGAAAGCATTGAGTTTGATCTTTCGTTGGTTGTGAAACGATTAATGAATCTTGAAGGGTTGTCAGAAAAGTTGTGTTCAGTTCACCAAAAAAAGCTTGTCACGCAGTTAATCGATAAAGTTACGGTGCATGCCGATCGGCCTGATATTGATTTCAGTTTGGGTGGCCTAATGGATTTGATTCTAGAATCGCTGGCAGATCGCTCAGAATTAGTGAGGACGTATCGGTAGCTGTATTCATCCGCGAGAAGTCACGGGCTTTGATTTCCATATTTTTTTCACTCGCTGATTCGGTAGGATGTCCCCAGGCTTGCCATTGCTTCTCTGAGCCCGTCGATAATCATTTGATTTTAAAGGGCTGTATTTTCTCAGGTCATGGACTTCTGCACTGAGCAAGCGGGAGAGGCACAGAGAGTATTCGGCAATTTAGAGAATGTTCGCCTTGAAAAGTTCGAGATTAAGAAGGGTTCGAAGTCCGTAAGCCCCTTGCCACATAAGGCCTGTAGCGCGGGGCGTAGGCATAAAAAAGGTGAGCTGAGATCAGTTCACCTTCTTCAATTGGTGGTGGGAAGGGACGCGGGTTCAGTTCCCTAACTCGCAACCGAACAAGTCCATTAAATACCTATGATTAGCTATCGATATTTATGCCCCTAACCAGCCCTAATTAGCTTGATTTGATCCGTAGTTTTGAGCGTTCATGGTGGTTGCCAAATAGTTCAACGCAGGCTTTTTTTATGACGGCAATACACATGAGAGTCGGCTTGTGTATCGCTGGGGGGAGACGACTTTAAAGAGGCTCGTAGATTACGAAGCCTGAGCAAAGTTGCATTATTCAGAGGTGTTCTCGCCACTTTTCCTAAGTGCTGTAAGGTACCTATAAAAATATCGAAAAGCCGATAATTTTTCTTGATTTCTGCCAAATTAGGCTTAAAATTGCCCCCTTTTTCGAAAGCCCCTAGAGGATTTATGTACTCCTAGCCCACGCGTTTTCCCACTGATGAGAAGACGCGCAAGCTTACAGCGACGTCTTGATGATGGCGCTGCCCCCTTTCCCATAAGGGTTGGCCGCCGCAAATAGACTCTATACAGTGAGGAATGCCTGATGGTAGATAAATCTCCATCTGGGTCACCATTGGTGGCCACTCCATATGACGCTTCCTGGTCAATTGCCAAAAGCCTTGAGCTTTATGGCGTACGCGACTGGGGAGAAGGCTATTTTGATATCTCGGCAGCCGGAGAGCTGGTCGCACAGTTGCCATTGGGTAAACAAGCCAGCCAGGTTGCTCTGCTCGATATTATTCAGGGTATGAAAGAACGCGGCATCGAAATGCCGAGTATTCTGCGTATCGAAAACCTGTTGGATGACCGCATTAAAGCCTTAAATGAAGCTTTTAAGCACGCGATCAACGAGTATTCATACCAAAATCACTACCGTGGTGTCTTCCCCATCAAGGTCAACCAGCAATGCCATGTCATAGAAGAGATTGCTGATTTTGGGGCCGGATACCATCACGGGTTTGAGGCAGGCAGTAAGGCCGAGCTGATTATCGCGCTGAGCAAGCTGAAAGATGATCAGAGCCTGATTATCTGTAATGGCTATAAGGATTCAGAATTTATTGAATTGGGCCTTTACGCCAAGGAAATGGGCCTGAAGTGTTTCTTTGTTTTGGAAACACCCTCAGAGCTGCCAATTATTCTTGAGTGTAGTCAACGGCTCGGCATAGAACCCTTGTTAGGCGTCCGTATTCGTCCCTTAGTGATTGTTGATGGCCACTGGAACGAAGACAGCGGTGACCGTTCCATTTTTGGTTTATCCACGGCTTCGCTAATCAAGGTGGTAGAGCAACTCAAGGAGAGCAATATGCTGCATTGCCTGCAGCTTTTGCACTGCCACTTGGGTTCGCAAATTCCCAATATCCGTAATATCCGCAGTGGTGTGCTGGAGGCCTGCCGTTTCTATAGTGGGCTGATGGAAGAGGGTGCCCCCATGGGCTTTCTTGATCTGGGAGGCGGGCTCGCTGTTGATTATGAAGGTGCGCGTACGAATAGCCATCACAGTATGAATTATCAACTTGATGAATACTGTGCCAATATCGTTGAAACCATCTGCGAATGCTTAGACCCTTTGGCTATTCCTCACCCGGTGATTATCTCAGAGTCGGGTCGTTCTACCGTTGCTTATTCTTCAATGCTGCTATTTAACGTATTGGATGTGCGCGATCATTGCCCGGCACCGTTACCCGATAGCCTGCCGGGCAGCAGTCATGAGCTGGTGCACAACCTATGGCAGGTGAATCAGGTGGTGGCTGCCGACAATTTTCAGGAGTGTTACAACGATGCCCTGTTTTATCGCGACGAGGTGCGTGAATTATTTCGGCGTGGGCAAGCCAGCTTAAGTGATCGGGCAATAGCCGATAACATCACCCTGGCAGTGCTGGAAAAAGTCGCTGTCGAACTCAAGCAAACAGACAAACATTATCCCGAGTTGAATAACTTGCCCGAAATGCTGGCGGATACGTATTACGGCAATTTTAGCCTGTTTCAGTCCCTGCCGGATATCTGGGCGATAGACCAGGTATTCCCGGTGATGCCGATTCACCGGCTGCAGGAAGAGCCTGATCGGGATGCCCTGATTGCCGATATCACCTGTGACTGCGATGGAAAGATTAATCACTTCTCCAATGCCAAGGGCATTAAGCGCACCACGCGCCTGCATACTGTGCACGAGGGTGAGGAATACTATCTCGGTGTCTTTTTAGTGGGAGCCTACCAGGAAACCCTGGGGGACTTGCACAACTTATTTGGTGATACCAACGTTGTCAGCGTGCATATCCATGCCGATGGCAGCTATGATTTCGTGCGTGAATTTCAGGGTGACAGTATCGCCGATGTCCTTTCCTATGTGGAATACGATACCAAAATCATGACCGAAGAATTTCGCCAGTTGGCAGAAAAAGCCGTTAAGCAGGGAAAAATTACCGCGGCAAAACGCAAGCAAATGATGAAGGCCTTTAAAGCTAGTCTTGATGGCTATACCTATTTTGAGAAAGAGGAACACTGATGAGCAACATTGCAAATAACAAAGTGATGATTATTGGTGCCGGCGGTGTCGGCAATGTGGTTACGCACAAATGCGCACAGCAGGCAGAGACGTTTGCTGAGATTATTCTGGCGAGCCGTACGGAAGAAAAATGCAAGGCCATCGCTGAGAGCGTCAAAAAGAATACGGGCGTTACTATTCGTACTGCGCAGGTCGATGCAGACAACGTACCTGAACTGACGGCTTTATTAAATAGCGAAAAGCCATTTTTGGTGATTAACGTCGCCTTGCCCTACCAGGATCTGACCATTATGGACGCCTGCCTGGCAGCGGGCGTTCACTACATGGACACCGCCAATTACGAGCCTTTGGATACCGCCAAATTTGAGTACAAATGGCAGTGGGCCTACCAGGACAAATTTAAAAATGCCGGTCTAACGGCTTTGTTGGGTAGCGGGTTTGATCCCGGCGCTACCAATGTGTTTACCGCTTATTTGGCCAAACACTATTTCGATGAAATTCATACGCTGGACATTATTGATGTGAACGGTGGTGATCACGGCTATCCCTTTGCCACCAATTTTAATCCCGAAATCAATATCCGCGAAGTGAGTGCTGAATGTCGGCACTGGGAAAATGGCGAGTTTGTCACCACGCCGCCGATGAGCAAAAAAGCCTCCTTTACCTGCCCCGACGGCGTAGGGACCTACAACATCTATCGCATGTATCACGAGGAGTTGGAGTCGCTGTCGCTGCATTACCCGAGCCTCAAAAGAGCGCAATTCTGGATGAGCTTTTCGGACAATTATCTGAAGCATCTGGAAGTATTGGAAAATGTCGGCATGACTGGCATTGAAGAAGTGGAGTATGAGGGTCAGAAAATTGTACCGATTCAATTCCTTGCCAAACTGCTGCCCGACCCGTCAACCCTTGGCCCAAGAACCAAAGGTAAGACCTGTATTGGTACGGTTGTGCAAGGTGTAAAAGCGGGCAAGCCGAAAATCATGTACTGCTACCAGATCTGTGATCACGAAAGCTGCTACAGCGAAGTGCAATCGCAGGCCATCTCCTATACCACGGGTGTGCCAGCGATGATTGGCGCAAAGTTGATGTTCGAACAGCAGTGGCTGGAACCGGGTGTGTTTAACATCGAACAGTTTGATCCCGACCCCTTTATGGAGGCGATGAACGCCTGTGGTTTACCCTGGAAAGTGATTGAGCTCGATGGCTTCGATCTTGAAGGGCAGACGGATTCATAATGCAGTTCACCGACTTTACCCGGTTGGATCTGCAGCGCCTGCCATCACCCTGTTTTGTGATTGATGAAGTGGCGGTTGAGCGCAATCTGAAGATATTGCAGAACGTAGAACAACGCAGCGGCGCCAAAGTCTTGCAGGCTCTCAAGGCATTCTCACTGTGGTCATTGGCACCGCTGACGCGACAGTATTTGTCGGGTACCTGTGCCAGTGGTTTGCATGAGGCCAAACTGGGTAAGGAGCACTATGGCGGCGAAGTGCATGTTTTTTCTGCCGCGTTTTCCGAGAAAGATTTATCTGAACTGTTAGGTTTTGCCGACCATATTGTTTTTAACAGCTGTTCCCAGCTACTGCACTTTGCAAGCCTATGTGAGCAGGCTAAACACTCGCGCCCTGAATTACAGTTTGGCCTGCGGGTTAATCCCGAACACTCGGAAGGAGATGTTCCGCTGTATGACCCCTGTGCCGAGGGTTCGCGACTGGGAGTTACTCGTAAGCAGTTGGATCGCTATTTAGCGCAAGACGATTTTCAACATGCCTTTGCACTGATATCCGGATTGCATTTCCATACGCTGTGCGAGCAGGATTTCTTACCGTTGAAACGAACCTTAACCGTGGTCGAAGAAAAGTTTTCAGATATTTTAGCTGATATGACGTGGGTGAATTTTGGCGGTGGTCACCATATTACCCGCTCAGATTATCAGATCGATGCCCTTGTCGATTGTGTTCAGCAGTTCAAACAGCGCTATCAGCTTGAGGTTTATTTAGAACCGGGGGAGGCGATAGCCATCGGCACTGGGGTATTGGTTACCGAAGTGTTGGATATCGGTTTTAATCAATTACCACAGGCGATTGTGGATACCTCTGCCACCTGCCATATGCCCGACACACTGGAAATGCCATACCGGGCCGATATTCTCGGTGAGGTTGAAGTGACAGATGAATCTCATACTTACCGCTTGGGCGGGTTGACTTGTCTGGCGGGTGACGTAATGGGTAATTACAGCTTTGCAAAACCGTTAGCGGTGGGCGACCGCATCGTCTTTGAAGATATGGCCCATTACACCATGGTTAAAACCACAACCTTTAACGGCACCCAATTACCAGCTATCGCGCTATGGAATTCAACTACTGATGAGCTGCGAATTGTGCGTGAGTTTGGTTACGACGACTTTAAAAACAGGTTGTCATAAGCGTGGTTTAAGGTACAGAAAGAGCATTATGATGAGTGACAAACAAAGCCAACAAACGATTTTTCTGGCTTCGGAAATTGAGCAGTGCCCGTTGGCAGAAGCGGCTTTCGCCGTGTTGCCAGTGCCTTATGAAAAGACCGTCTCCTACGGTTCGGGTACAGCAAGAGGGCCCGAAGCCATACTGGTTGCATCCGAACAGCTGGAAACCTGGGATGGGCACTCCAATCCATCCTCCCTGGGTATTCACACTTGCATGGCGGTCGATTGTTCAGGTCAGGCCGAGGATGTGATTGAGTCCATTGCTGTGGCAGTTAAGCAGATCCTTGACGCTGGCAGCATGCCGGTAGTATTAGGTGGCGAACACACGGTTACCTATGGTGTGATTAAAGCTTACCTTGACGCTGGCATAACAGACTTTGGTGTGGTGCAGATAGATGCCCACGCGGATTTGCGTAACGCCTATGAAGGAGATCCATTAAGCCACGCATCGGTGATGAAGCGCATCGTTGACGAAGGCATCCCCCTATACCAACTGGGCATCAGAGCCTACTGTGAAGAAGAGAAGGCTATCCGGGAAAGCAATCCGCACATCTATTACCAGGATGCCGATGAGCTAGTGCCCCAGGCAATCCAGAATATTCAGCTACCCGATGCGTTTCCTGAAAAAGTCTTCTTTACGGTCGATATTGATGGCCTTGATCCCTCCGTTTTTCCCTCCACTGGCACACCGGTACCCGGCGGTTTGGGCTGGTACCAAACCTTGAATCTGTTTGAATCTGTCGCCAGGCATCGACAAATTATCGGTTTCGATATTATGGAGTTTTCGCCGCTCCAGAATCTTCACGCCTATGACTTTGCCGCAGCGTTACTCAGTTATAAAATGATGGGTATAGTACAGCGAACGTCAAATATGATGTCGTGAAGAGAGAGAAAGTTACCTTTTGAGAAGTCAGGTAATAGAAAGTGTTGCTCTTTGAAAACGCTTTACTATGACGTATGTATTTGACGTGGTTTGATCCTGTGCTGGAGTATGAGGCCAGCTGCTTGGAGGGAGTAGGTTTGAAGCTGTTTGAGGGCGAGTTAATAGGCAATTGTCCGCATCAGCCCTAATTTCTGGTCGTAAAGTTGGGGGGTAATCGTCGTTCTTTGGCATCCATTTCACCGCGACATACATTACGTCCTGTAAATAAAAAGCCCTAATGGCCGATGAGGGCTCATTAGGGCTATTTACAAGGTGGTGGTGAGAGAGGGCGCGGGTTCAAATTCCTGGAGGTCAGCCGGTAAATACACCTAAGCATTCCCGCTAATCAATCAGTGTTCCTACTCCTCACTAACCCTATGAAGCTTGATTTTTGTCGGAATAATGAGCGGTCATTTATGACACTTGGAAGGCAATGAGGAGAAAAAATGAACGGGGTATATACAAATCAACTTGCCATTCTTGTTTGAAAACGTAGTGGTCCCAAATCACTAAAACCTACTTTTGCCATGGCGCTAATGCCGTGATAGATTGAGTTAAGGTGCTGTTTGCGATGAGCTTTTAAACAGTTTGGCACGTAAGATTCATTTATAATTTTTCAGGTTATTCATCAATGAAAGTAGCCATCATCGGAGCTGGCATCGCCGGTCTTACTGCAGCACGCGAGCTAGCTAAGCGCGGGATCAACGTTCAGGTATTTGAAAAGTCGCGGGGTGTCGGTGGGCGCCTGGCGAACAAGCGTCTCGAATGGGGGAATATTGATATTGGCGCTCAGTATTTTACGGCTCGAGATGCGCGTTTTCAACAACAAGTTGACCAGTGGCAACAGGAAGGCATAGTGGCTCGCTGGCAATTTAATCCGTATTCCCTAACAGCGTCTGGTCTCACCACTCTACCTGATTCGACCCCTCGGTATGTCGGTACTCCGAAGATGAATAGTTTGGCCCATGCACTGGCACGGGATATTGATGTGGAATTTAAGACTCGCATTGTGGCTTTGGAACGAACAAGGGATGGCTGGGTTCTGTGTACCGCAGATGGCCTTACTGTGCAAGAGCGTTATGATTGGGTTGTACTGAGTTTGCCTGCCGAGCAAAGCAAAGCCTTGCTTACGGGTACAGCGATCGAAAATCAAATTCCTGAATACGTTCACGAGCCTTGCTGGGCGCTGGCTCTGGCAACGCTGGGGGATGTTCCTGCAGAGATCCAAGGTGTTTTTGGCGACGAGGTTGTTTCCTGGTTATCCCGCTTATCCTCGCGTCCGCAACGACCTATTCAGAAAAAAGACTCACATCAAAAAGGCTCCGATACTTATGACAATCTGTGGATGTTGCATTTCTCCAGCGACTGGTCAACGATACATACAAAAGAATCTGAGGTTAATGTCACACAAGCCGGGTTTGAATGGTTGTCACGAGCATTGGAAAAGCATATCGACAAACCATTACAGGTCGTTCAAGATTTTAAGCATTACTGGCTTTATGCTCGGTTGAAAAATGGCAAAGCAATGTCATCAGTTATTGCTGATCGTTCAACGGGTATCGCCGTCATTGGCGCATGGTCAGCTGGTGGTCGAGTAGAGGGTGCTTACTTGTCCGCGCTTAACTTTGTTGATTATTTTTTTGAATAAAGATAATTAAGTTTTTTGACTAAATGCCTCATAAGAAACGTCATTTACCCACCAAAATTTGCCTGGTCTGCGAGAGAAGTTTTACTTGGAGGAAAAATGGCGCAAAGATTGGACAGCAGTAAAATATTGCTCTAAGCGCTGTATCTCACAACGAAACTTTAAGAAGTGATGCGATAAAGAATGAAATTAAATAAAAAATATCACACGCTGCGTTTAATATTGGGTGACCAATTGAATGTTCACCACAGCTGGTTTAATAGCCCCGATGACAATGTTATTTACCTTATTACTGAACTCAAACAAGAGACCGCTTACGTTAAGCATCATATCCAAAAGCTATGTGCTTTTTTTACAGCCATGGAGGTCTTTGCGAAAGAATTAGAGACGAAAGGCCACCACGTGTTACATCTCACCCTCGATGATACTGTCCAGTTCAAAACCCTAGACGAATTAATTGTATCGATCATTAGGCGCTTCTCTGCCAAAACGTTTGAATATCAGCGGCCCGATGAATACCGTCTGCTCCAGCAGTTAGAGAATTTAAAGATTCCAAATAATGTTAAAGGAGATGTTGTCGATAGCGAACATTTTCTAGTCTCTTTTGACGAAGTTTCGAATTATGTTAAAGCAATGCAGCACAACCGTATGGAAACTTTTTATCGAAAAATGCGTAAACGTTTCAACTTGTTAATGCATGGAGGTCAACCATTGGGAGGGAAATGGAATTACGATGGCGACAATAGGGAAAAAATAAAACCGAAGGATTTACAGGATATCCCTCAGCCGCTGCTATTTACCAATGATATTACTGATAAGCTGGAACGCACACATAAGCATAACATTCTCACATTGGGTCACTGCGATGATACCTTATTTTGGCCGGTATCTCGCGCGCAATCTTTGCAATTATTAAAACACTTTTGTGAGCATTGTTTGCCTTTGTTTGGACGCTTTCAGGATGCCATGACCTGCCAGCATTCCGAACAATGGACGCTGTATCACTCGCGTTTATCGTTTGCACTGAACAGTAAAATGCTCAGTCCTAGTGAAGTAATTAATTCAGCAATCGACGCTTACGAGCAATCCGATAGACTCATCACTTTGCCACAAATTGAAGGGTTTGTTCGACAAATATTGGGCTGGCGAGAATATGTGCGCTGTGTGTACTGGGTGAATATGCCCCATTACCGCGAGCGTAATCAACTCAATGCCCAGCGCAATCTGCCTCAGTTTTTTTGGGATGGCAATACCAAAATGAACTGTATGAAGCAGGCCATCGACCAGTCGCTGACCTATGCCTATGCTCACCATATTCAAAGGCTCATGATCACCGGAAATTTTTGTTTGCTGACGGGTGTTCACCCTGGTCAAGTGGACGATTGGTATCTCGGTATTTATATCGATGCTATCGAGTGGGTTGAAATGCCGAATACCCGAGGTATGAGTCAGTTCGCTGATGGCGGCTGGGTAGCGACCAAGCCGTACTCTGCCGGCGGAAACTATGTGAATAAAATGAGTGATTATTGCAAAAGTTGTCATTACAAGGTTAAAGAAAAATCATCGGAAGATGCTTGCCCTCTGAATAGCCTTTACTGGCATTTTATGAATCAGCACCGCGATAAATTGGTTAATAATCCCCGTATTGGTATGGTCTATCGCAGCTGGGATAAGCAAAGCGAAGAGAGCCAGCAAGCCACATTGGCGAGAGCAAATTGGTGTTTGAAAAATTTGGAAGCGCTTTGAGTGATTGGGTTGGAGTGAAGTATTTTGAGTGACGCTGAATGTAAACTGACGAAAGCGTAGTTAGACGATTTTGAAAAACAGGGCTTCTTAATTCTAAAAATTGGCTGGTGGATGAAACACTTGTGGCTATTCAACAGTTAGCCTAGCATCATTGTAACAACCCCAGTTAACCCTGGGAATTGGAAGAGGATCTGGGTTATCCAGTTTCTCCTTCATCAAATCTCTACCATTAACTTTTTTGAGCTTCAGCTTTTATGGCCTCCATGGACTCTCGAATAGATTCAGCTTCCTGCGTCAACTCAGCATAGCGGCGAATATTGCCGTTGCGCTGTGTCTCCATCGCCTCCTTTAATTTGGCCTGATACTGTTTATCGAGTTTCTTAACGGGATCAGGATTTAGCCATCCAAACATAGTCATTCACCTTTAAAAATACTAAGAATTAAGATCCAAAAGTAGTTTGTTTTAAACACTGCATTCATTGCAATGGTAACGTTTCTTGAAGCGTTGATCTGCCCAGCGGTTGTAAATTGAATCGGCAAGAGAACGAATAGGCCAAATTCTCAGAATTTTAAATAAGATGCCGTAGTGTGTAAGCGACCAGGCATAGACATTGGCATCTAGGCCCACTAGCCATTCTCCATTCGCTTTCCGCAGATGCAGTCGCTTCAATAAATTATCTTTACTAGGTAGGCCTTCATCATTTATCTGGTGAATATCGACAAAGTTTATGCCGTCATTACTCAAGTGTTTCAGCACTGAAATTTCTTTGCTGCATAAAGGACAGCTGCCGTCATAGTAAAGAGAAGGATTCATAATCTAGCCTAAGTGCTCTTAAAGTGAAAATGTCTGAACATGAAAGTAACGAACATGATTAATTAACCTGAGGCCACAGGTTCCTTCGTAGTGTATGGATGAGCCTCAGCACCCTCATGACTTTGGGTAAAACGCGATAGATCGCAAGAAATATAGACGTGAGTAAAGCTATTTGTAAAAATTGTTTCGGCAACAATCGTTTCGGAAAAAAATTAAGCGATAAACGGTTTTTAGCAAGCATAGTTTTCTCCCTTATTTATCCGCTCATTATTCATCAAGTACGGCTCTTAACGCTTTTTCAATTAAATAGCGGGCCTGATTTGTATAGGAGTACACGCAAGCGTGAACCGCTGCCTGTTTCCAGTTTTCAGCCCCACAGGTTTGGCTGTACTCCTCGAAGGCGCTGAGGCGGCGAATTAAATCGGTCAAATGCGGTGGGCATTCGCAATTTAATTTAGTTGACAATGCTTCCGCATCGATCAGGGCTTGTTCGTCAAATTGTCGTGGCTGGCTATTTGGGAGTGAAATATCAAATGCTTTGCCGCTTTGGTCGAGGCTAGATAAATTCGCGGTTAACCTGAGTACTTTATTCACGGTCTCATCAATAAAGGATGGCTCAATATTACCCGGTAGTAGGATAATGCCTTGTTTCTCTAATACTTCGAGCACCTCCTGGTGAGAATACAAATACAAGACGACCACATGAATTTTTTGTTCACTGATTTTTTTGAATCGCTCGATATGCTTTTTGTTAAGGGCGCTTTGTTGCAGAATCAATAAATCTTTATCACCTAGCGCGCTGTCAACTAAGTCGGGATCAGATAGCCACTCTTCGCCTTCGATCTCTGAACAAGTGATAGCCAGCTTGGGGTAGCGCTTAATATGAGTTTTAAAATAACGACTCAAGCTGATGCCGACCACTTCAGTCTTTAGCGGATTACTTTTATTAACTATATCGTTACTATCATCACCGGTATCAAGCAGCAGGCTGGTGAGTGTCTTGGTCGGTAATTGGGCGATATCGCCAATGCGCATGCCCTTATCCATCAGCTTTTTGATCAGCCGCAGATGGTCAATGTCGGTTGCGGTATATTCTCGCTGTCCACCCGGGCTGCGTGTCGATGGGCCCAGCTGATAGCGACGTTCCCAGATTCTCAGGGTGTTGGCATTGATACCGGTCATCCGCTCCACCACTCCGATACTCATTCTCGCTTGTTCCACGTAATGATCCTCTTTCACATTCTTTCCCTTTCGTTATAAGCATTAATGTTAGTCCAGAGTGACTAACTATTGTATAGGTATAAATGCTGTTTTGCTACGAAATTTTACCGATATGTCGTATATTTAAATCAAATGTAGAGGTTAAGTAATGAAAATCTAAACATAAATAGCGGTTACAGCGGAGAGTTGAACATTCAACGAATGTACCGGTGCTCTCGAACTCGATGCCCGAAGCCTTTATTCAGACGCTGAGATAGTCGGTGCTGTGCAAATGCCATCTGCTAATTGTAACCACACTCGGGTGATTTGCTGGCTCATACATTGGATTACACGCGGGTTAGGCTGATGACGGCATTTGGCTTGCTTGAGCGTACCGAGGAACCAAATTTGGCGCTATTTGGCGCTCAAAGATAGCGAATGCTGGTACAGCGATTGCTCTACAAACACTAACGATTTTAAATTTTTTACTGAAACCATGCACTAAAGAATAAGTGCTGTAAAAACCACTGAGGACATTATCATGAGATCATTCATTGTTAGCTGCTGTAATCTTGTTATGGATAATCGTTTTAACCCGCTTCGTCACTTGAATATGGCATCCCAGCACTACTTTATGCAAGTACTCGCTTGGATGTGGAGTATGATATTTTCACTGTCCTTCCTTTCTATTTTTCAGTTCCATGTTATGTGGCTAGCGCATGTGCTTATTACTGGGGGTTTCTTTGCAACTATTTCAGTGTTTAAGCATGCGGAATCACGCTCTGCAACAAGAGCTCCGGTACAGAATCTTAGTCACGCTTCTAAGTGTGTATGGCAGATGGACCGAGAAGCCTAGAGAAAACCCTAACTAATAAAATCGAGGTTTATAATGAAATATTTTATAACGTTGACACTAACTATGATCGTTTCAATTTTGGCTCATGCACAGCCTGCTAAAGAAGCCAGTTGTCGGGTTTGTCATGGCGCTGGTGGTGCGGCACCCATAGCACCGAATTACCCGAAATTAAATGGGCAAAACAAGGCCTACCTCGTGAGCTCACTTAAAGCATATCGTGATGCACAACGTTCAGGTGGGCTGGCAGCGGTTATGATCGCTCAGGCTGCTCAGTTGAGTGATGCTGATATTGAAGCGCTTGCCGCTTACTATTCGTCTCAAAAGTAAGTCATCGCAATAATAATGCTTCACATCAGGAGCTTGTCGAATGGTTGGCGCTCCTTGATGTCGTCGCTCATTAACCACTCAAAATAAAAATCTCTGATAAGAAGTAGATAAGTATGCCAAATCAAAATATTGTGGTCATCGGTGCCTCGGGTGGATTGGGCTCTGCCTTTGTTAACTTTTTCGCCGACAATCCTGGCAATAGAATTCATGCCTTTGCTCGCTCAGAAATAGAAAGTCAGTTAACCAATGTGAGCGTCGGCCGAATCGATTTTGCGGATGAAGCATCCATCCAGCACGCTGCGGAGCAAAGCGCACAAGAGGGGCCATTGGACTGTGTGATTGTTGCCACGGGAATACTTCATGACACAAATTTAATGCCCGAAAAGTCACTGCGCGACTTAAGTGTCGAAAAGTTTCAACGTAATCTTCTCGCTAATACCATTGGTCCGGCGCTCATTGCCAAGCACTTTTTGCCTAGGCTTCAACGTAAGCAGCGGTCGATATTTGCTGCACTGTCAGCACGTGTTGGCAGCATTGGCGATAATCACTTGGGGGGGTGGTATGCCTATCGAGCCTCCAAAGCGGCACTGAACATGTTCATCAAGACCGCCAGTATCGAGGTGGCTCGGCGACAGCCAAAAGCCATTATCGTGGGACTACACCCCGGCACAGTGGATACAAATTTATCGCAACCCTTTCAGCAACGGGTTCCCAGTGAGAAACTATTTACCCCGGATTATTCAGTGAAAAAACTCAGCTCAGTGCTAGATGGGTTGTCTACAGAAGATAGCGGTAAAATATTTGCCTGGGATGGTAGTGAGATACCTTATTGAAGTTCGAAGAAAGTCATGCCTATTTTTATTCATCAGTGATGACAATGCGGGTGACCATAAAATTGGTGGAGACAGCCGTTGGTGGTTTCAACGCCTTAAACAATAGCCTAAGAGGGAAGTTGCGCGTTTATCGTGGTGACACACTAAAGATCCTTTGCTCCTTAGTGAAATAATATTCCAATTGTTCCGTGAGCTGGAGACTCATTGACAAATCGGTGAAGTAGCGGCGCAATCCCGATTAAAAAAACTTATCGATCAGGGACTGGGGGATTACAAAGAGGGGCGTAACTTTTCTTACTATTTATAATTCTGAATTATTGCTTAACCTAAAGGCTCTCATTCCACTTAGTCTGCCAATTCTCCCTTCTTAACTCCTTGATTAGTCCGTTAGTAAGAGACTGATTTTAAAGGGTTCTCTGTTCTCTGGTCATGGACTTGGGGCTTGTGGGAGGGGGAGAGGCGTAGAGAGTATTCGGCGATTTAGAGAATATTTGCCTTGAAAAGTACGAGATTAGAAATGGCGTAAAGTCCGTAAACCCATGCCACACAAGGCCTGTAGCGCGGGGCGCAGGCATAAAAAAGATGAACTGAGATCAGTTCATCTTCTTCAATTGGTGGAGGTGGCGGGAATTGAACCCGCGTCCGCAAGTACTCCGCCCTCGGCTCTACATGTTTATCCTATAACTTTTAGTTTAATCAGTGGCTACCCGATAGGCTAGGAAGACCAAAGACGATTCCGGTTAAGTTTTAGTATATCCGCCCCGAACAAGCTTCAATACGATCTTATGAGCTATGATGCCTGAATGACCCGTAGGTCTCTGGACGCATAAGCACGGCTCCAGTCAGACAGCAATTTACTGGTGTTTAGGCAGCGATTGCGTAGTTGTCGTCGTTTGCAACTATATTTTTTCAGATGTTTTACGAGATTCCTGAAAGCTCGACATGCACCTAAGGTTTTGCTACCCACGTCGAAGCCAGGTCACCCCCTTTGGTATGAGTTCGATACTATACAGGATGGAAAGTTCATTTTTAATATTAATCATCATTTTATTAAGTTAACAATATATCGTGTTTAGGTGTGGCTAAAGAGGGTGATAAAAGTTTGTTGATTTATCGGGCATTTTTCATGATGCGTTGCTTCTCGCGCTCCCAATCTTTATTTTTGGAAGAGGCGCGTTTATCGTGCATTTGTTTACCTTTTGCCGACCCTATTTCAAGTTTTACTCGGCCTTTAACCCAATACATTGAAAGCGGTACGATGGTGTAACCCTTGCGTTCTACAAGAGACTTTAAATTGATTAGTTCACGTCGGTTTAGCAGCAGTTTGCGTAAACGTGTTTGTACGGGGTCAATGTGTGTTGAGGCGGATAAAAGAGGGGAGATGTGCGCGCCTGCTAGCCAAGCTTCTCCATTTTTTATAACGACATAGCTGTCCTTAAGTTGTACGCGACCATCGCGAATGCTTTTAACTTCCCAGCCTTCTAAAACCAAACCGGCTTCAAAACGCTGTTCAATAAAATAATCGTGCGTTGCTTTTTTGTTGCTTGCAATCGAGTTGGGATGTGTTTTTTTCTTTTTACCTGCCATGGCGAATATTTTAAGCGAGCCGTTAAATTAGCGCCACAAAACTCCGTTATTAACTTGGTTAAATGCTGAAGTTGAGTTAATTTATCTCCATGATAAAAATTAAATTTGTTGTTTTATGAGAAAAGTATCGCAACACGGGCAATGGTCAACTCGGTTGGCTTTTATTTTGGCAGCGACAGGTTCCGCTGTTGGTTTGGGCAATATATGGAAGTTTCCCTATATTGCAGGCGAAAACGGTGGTGGGGCGTTTGTACTGATTTATTTGCTGTGTATTTTGATGATAGGCCTACCCATTATGATGGCTGAGATCATGTTGGGTCGTAGAGGCAGGCAAAGCCCTATTAATACAATGAAGGAATTAGCTCAAGAGTCTGCGGTTAGCCCGTTCTGGTCTTGGTTAGGGTGGCTGGGTGTTATTGCAGGGTTTCTAATTTTATCTTATTACAGCGTGATTGCAGGTTGGGCCATGGCGTATGTAGTGCGTGTGGCTTCTGGCGTTTTTGAAGGGGTGACTCCAGATGGAGCAAGCAATATATTTGGGGAACTGATAGCAGACCCTGAAAAGTTATTGGCATGGCATAGTTTATTCATGATTATGACGATGTTGGTTGTAGCGCGTGGTGTGAAGGGTTTAGAGCGAACAGTTAAGTTTTTGATGCCGGCTTTATTAGCAATTTTAATTTTATTAATTGGCTATTCAATGGAGCAAGGCGCTTTTGAGCAAGGGGTTTCATTTTTATTTAAAGCAGATTTTTCGAAAGTCACGAGTGAGAGTGTTTTAACAGCCATGGGCCATGCCTTTTTTACCTTAAGTTTAGGGATGGGGGCGATTATGGTCTACGGTTCGTATCTTCCTTCAAAGGTATCAATTGGCTCAACAGCTTCACTGATTGCTTTGACAGATACGGTGGTGGCTTTATTCGCTGGTTTGGCTATTTTCCCGATTGTTTTTGCTAATGGGTTAGAACCGGGTAGTGGGCCGGGTCTTATTTTTCAGACATTGCCGATTGCTTTTGGTCATATGGTTTATGGCTCATTATTTGGCACTTTGTTTTTTATCTTGCTTGTTTTTGCGGCTTGGTCGTCTTCTATTTCATTAATTGAGCCAGCAGTCGCCTGGCTGGTTGAAAATAAAAACATGAGTCGAATGCGCGCTTGTATATGGGCTGGCTTAGCAACATGGGTAGTGGGTATTGGGACGGTGCTGTCTTTTAATTTAACTGCCGATGTAACGCTATTAGGTAAAACCTTTTTTGATATTTTAGATTACTTAACGGCAAACTTGATGCTGCCTCTGGGTGGCTTATGCATTGCTATTTTTGCGGGTTGGATAATGAGTAAAGAGGCCAGTGCTGAGGAGTTAAGCTTCACAAAACCGGTGTTGTATAAAAGTTGGCAGTTTTTAATTAAATTTATTTCACCCCTTGCGGTTATTATTGTTTTCTTTAAAGCAATAGGCGTGATTTAATTTCATGCATAAAATTGAACGCAGTGCTTTAGTGCGTCATTCGGCGACAGAGATGTTTCACCTTGTTAATGATGTGGCATCGTACCCAGATTTTTTGAAGTGGTGTAAAAGTAGCAAGGTTATATCTGAATCAACCGATGAAATGACTGCTGAACTTGAGGTGGCCTGGAAGGTGCTTCATAAGGTCTTTAGTACAAAGAACCAATTAAAAGCAGGTGAAAGCATCAAGCTTGAGTTGTTAGACGGCCCTTTTGAATTCATGCAGGGGGAATGGCGTTTTAAGCACCTTCGAGATAATGCCTGTAAAATAACGATGGAAATTGATTTTGAATTTAAAAGTTCTGTTAGCAACTATGTGTTTAGTGCTATTTTCAGTCAAATATGTGGTTCTCTCATTGAATCTTTTATAAAACGAGCAGACGAAATATATGGGTAATGTAGAAGTTGCATATGCAACACCTAAAAAACAATTGATTTTGGTTGTGCCGTATAGGGAGGGACTAAAGGCACAAACAGCGATAGAGGAATCCGGCATTTTACAAACTTTTCCAGACATTGATTTAGCAAAAAATTCAGTGGGTATTTTTAGCAAGCCCTGTAAGCTTGATACACCGTTGAGAGCAGGGGACCGTGTTGAAATATATCGCCCATTAATTGCCGATCCAAAAGAAGTGAGGCGCCAACGTGCGGAAGCTGGAAAAGTGACTAAAAAAGGTGCACGTTCAGCCAATGGATAATTATTTTGAAAAACATAACAAATAGCTTATATTAACGGTCATGAAATTTGCTGATATCCATAGACATGTTAAAAGCACGGCGAGTGAGCTTTATGCTTGTTTGTCTGTTGCTAAGCATCCTCTTCTTCTCAGTCTCTCCCGACTGCCGCCTCGCGGCTAATTAAGAGTCCTGGCGAGGTGAAACGCTGTTACCCAACGTTTAAAAAATAAGAAAAAATTTGTCATTAAAATGACATTTGGAGTTTAGAAATGAGTAAAGAGAAGTTAATAATTTTTGATACCACTTTGCGCGATGGTGAGCAAAGCCCTGGTGCAGCAATGACAGCGGAGGAAAAGTTACGCATTGCCAAAGCATTGGAAAAAATGAAAGTTGACATTATTGAGGCGGGTTTTCCAATTTCAAGTGAAGGAGACTTTAAGGCTGTACAAAGCATTGCAGGCGCTGTTAAAGACAGTGTTGTGTGTGGTTTAGCCCGTGCAAACCGTGAAGATATTGAGCGGGCGGGTGAGGCACTAAAACAGGCGAATGCCTCACGCATTCATACCTTTATAGCGACTTCACCCTTGCATATGAAAGAGAAGTTGTTGTTGACGCCCGATCAAGTTTTTGAGCAAGCGGTTGATGCCGTCAAGCTGGCTAGAAACTTTACGGATAATGTTGAATTTTCACCTGAAGATGCTGGCCGTTCAGACCTTGATTTCTTGTGCCGGATTATTGAGGCGGTTATTGACGCAGGTGCAACGACGATTAACATTCCCGATACGGTTGGTTATAACTTGCCTGATCAGTACGGCAATACCATTCGGCAGTTAATAGAAAATGTACCTAATTCTGATAAGGCGATATTTTCTACCCATTGCCATAATGATTTGGGCTTGGCAGTGGCTAATTCATTGGCGGGTGTGATGAACGGTGCGCGTCAGGTTGAGTGTTCGGTTAATGGATTAGGTGAACGAGCAGGCAATGCGGCGCTTGAAGAAGTGGTGATGGCCGTGCGTACACGACAAGACTTATTTCCCTGTGATGTGGGCATCGATACAACGCAAATTATGACGTGTTCAAGATTAGTGTCTGGGATAACGGGGTTTGCCGTACAGCCTAATAAAGCGATCGTGGGTGCTAATGCCTTTGCACATGAATCGGGTATTCATCAGGATGGCGTATTGAAATCACGTGAAACTTACGAAATTATGTTGGCAGAAGACGTTGGGTTAAGTTCCAATAAGTTAGTGTTGGGTAAGCTATCGGGCCGAAGTGCATTTAAAGATCGTTTGGAACAGCTCAATATAACAATGGAGAGTCAAGAAGAGCTGAATAACGCATTTCGTCGTTTTAAAGATTTAGCGGATAAAAAATCTGAAATTTTCGATGAAGACATTCAAGCCCTTTTATCCGACTTTAAGATGGAAGAAATATTCAGTGAAGCGATTAAACTGGTTTCGGTGAAGGCGTGTTCTGAAACGGGAGAAAGGCCCGAGTCCAGTATTACGTTAATGGTCGATGAAGTGGAAAAAACCGCGACATCTCAAGGTAGCGGGTTGGTTGATGCCACCTTCAAGGCGATTGAACAGATCATATCGAGTGAGTCAACGCTTCAGCTTTATTCAGTGAGTAATGTAACGGAGGGAACGGACTCTCAAGGTGAAGTGGCTGTCAGATTGGAAAAGGGTGGTCGTATTGTTAATGGCCACGGTTCTGACACGGATATTGTCATTGCATCTGCCAAAGCGTATGTGAATGCGTTAAACAGGCTTTTTAGTGGGCAAGAGCGTATTCATCCCCAGGCCTATAAAGGTGTTTGAATAAAAGCCAATACAATAAAATATGATCGCTTAGGTACAGCATGACATTCTTATCAATAGTATCTAAAGGCACTTAACTGAAGGGTTAAGTGCCTTTTTTTATCGTTGATGGTGACCTAAAAAAAACCTTTTTCTGATCCATGTCAATTTCTAATAATATAAGCATGATCACTCTATAATATTCTGATTGTTATCATTTTTTGGCATTTAGCTGCGTGTGATACTGGCCGCGAAAATTGCATTTAATGCAATTAAACGGAGGAGACGCAATGTCAAATACTAATATTAGCCTTGAGCTAAAAAACGAGGTAAATCAGTTGCTTGACGCTTATGTTCAGTGTATCGATGATGATAACTTAGAGCATTGGCCGGACTTTTTTACCGAAAATTGTTTGTATCAAGTTATTCCCAGAGAGAACCACGAAATAGGTCAACCGACAGCCGTCATGTGGTGTGATAGTCAGGGTATGCTGCACGATAGGATTACAGCGTTAAGGCACGCCAATATCTATCAAGTTCAATGGTACCGGCACATTACCAGTAACCCTGTTATTAGCACTGAAGATGGCAACACGATCAAGGTTCAGTCTAATTATGCTGTGTTTAAAACCTGTAATGATGGTGAAAGTACGGTTTATAACGTCGGTCGATACGTTGATGTACTTGTCCGTGAAAATGGCGTTCTGAAATTTAAAGAACGTACCGCTATATATGACACGCATCGAATTACAACGTTGATGGTTATCCCTATTTAAGGAGACATAAAATGACTATAACCCCTGCACATTTAAAATGGCCAGCTGGTACAGACTATACGGCCGTTCCTTATTCAATTTTTAACAGCCGTGAGGTCTATGATCTTGAGCAAGAAAAAATTCACAATGGACCAACTTGGAATTACCTGGCCACAGAAGCAGAATTACCTGAAAAAGGGAGCTTTAAGTCGACCTATATTGGTGATACACCGGTGGTGGTTACTCGAGGCGAAGACAATGAAATTTATGCCTGGGTGAACCGTTGTGCTCATCGAGGCGCTGAAATTTGTCGAGAACGACACGGCAAGTCGGAAGACGGTGCCTACACGTGTGTCTATCATCAATGGGCATTTGATGCGAAAGGTGACCTCCGTGGTGTGCCTTTTCAACGAGGCCTTGGTGGAAAAGGCGGTATGCCGAAAGAGTTTGATAAAACAGAGCACAGTTTGCGAAAAGTGCGGGTGGTAAATTACTGCGGTGTTATTTTCGGCACGTTTAGTGATGACACGCCCGATATTGAAAGCTACATGGGCGAAGACGTGTCTTATCATTTTAAACGCATCATGAAAGGCCCCATAGAGATACTTGGTCATACACGCCAATATATTGCCGGTAACTGGAAGTTTTATTCAGAGAATACCAAAGACCCGTATCATGCGAGCTTGTTGCATTTATTTCACCCGACTTTTGGGATTTATCGTGCTTCATTAGGTGGCGGTACCCTTGTCAATAACGATGTGCATTCTGTCCTTTGGGTGGAAAGCAGCAAAGAAGATGAAAGTAAGTTGGACGATGTAAAGAGTGACAATACACGAACTTACCAAGAGGGTACCTATCAATTAGCTGATATGTCGTTGTTGGCGGGTGCAAAAGAATTTGATGATGACACGACAACCGTCATTTTCTCACTGTTTCCTTCTTTAGTTGTTCATCAAATTCAAAACACATTAGCGTTTCGTCAAATTCTGCCAAAAAATGAAAATGAGTTTGAACTGGTGTGGACCTTTTTTGGTTATGCCGATGATACCGAAGAACTCCGTCGTTACCGTTTAAAGCAATTGAATTTAGTCGGCCCGGCCGGGCTAATATCAATGGAAGATGGTGAGTCTACAGAGCTATGTCAAAAAGCGATTGTCCGTGATGGCGATTATACAAATGTGCTGGAAATGGGCGGTGTCGGCACAGGTACGGATGATCATTTTGTGACTGAAGGAGCGATTCGTTCTTTGTGGAAAGGTTATAGAAAATTAATGGATGTATGACCATTAAATCATCATCCTTGAAGCGCAAAGCCTTGTGATTTTTATGCAAGGCTTTTTGTTTAAGGTTTGATCGGCTTGTTTTCAGATAATAGAAAATGCCCGCGAGCTTGGGCAATCGGCTTGTTAGTATCTTCTTGCCAAGCGGTCACATTACATAAAGCAACACGGCTCCCTAGCCGAATAATATGACACTTAGAGTAAGTTGAGGTAGCTTGCCCTGGGCGAAGGTAATCAATGGAAAAATCTATAATTTTCGGGATATTGGTGAGCTCTATTTCCCAGATTAAATGAAGCAAAGCAGCATTTTCCATAAAACCTGCAATGGCACCACCATGCAAAGCAGGTATGGCAGGGTTACCAATGTTATCTTCTGTGAAACGTAAGCTGGAGACGATACTTTCCCCGATCATACTGGTTTCAACACCGATTGTTTTAGCATAGGGAATCAGGTCGATAAGAGCCTCATAATCATGGCGAGCCTTGATATCATTAAGTGTGTCTAACAAGTTCATTTAGTCTATTGGAAACGGTTTGTTCGAACGCATAAACGTACCAATGGCGGTTGCAATAGGGGCTTTAATGTCATCGGTATAGGCAGTTGCACGTACAAAAGCAATGGTATTTGTTAAGTGGTAACAATCTGCATAAACGTTAACATCAGCACCCGATGGAGCGGGGCAGACATAGTCCACTCTCAAATCCAACGTGGCCAAGGCTCGTAAATTTTTTTGTTTTTGAAAGATGGCGGCGCCGCATGCTGTGTCAATGGCTGTGGTGACCGCGCCTCCGTGGATAAAATTGTTTATCGAATCGCCAATAATCTCTTTACTGTAGGGCAACTTGAGAGTAACCGATGTTTTATCTGCTTTGATGAGCGTTAAATTTAATTTTTTGGCATGCGGTGTTTGACATATTTTTTCTAAATAGGGGTGTGTGGTCATGCTACAGCTTATCTTCTTGTTCTATTCCAATAGCATGAAGAATTTTCTCGAAAACGGTCCTTTGTCTTTCTACACGCTCTGGCACATCAATGACTTCAGTGTTAATGGTCATCGGTTTAAATTCATTGCTTGGCTTAAAATGACCTTTAAGGCTGATCAGCTTGTCAGCGTCAAAAAAAACTGTAATACGGTCTGTTTTTACTTGTTTCCCAGCTTGCTTTGAGTCATAAAAATAGTCCCAACGATTTTTATGAAACGGATCGGATAACAGCGGTGTGCCTAATATAAATTTAACTTGACGTTTATCCATCCCAGGGCGGAGTTGATCAACCATTTCCTGAGTGACCAAATTTCCTTGTTGGACGTTGATTTTATAGACCCCGGGTAGTGTATCAGCCATGTCCCGCATGGAGTCGTTTAATGATTTAGTCGACGAGCAGGCGAACAGAAAAACAGTTGAAATTAAGAGTATTATAAAAATGAGAAGCTTTCGCATTTAGAGTCATCTGTGTATGATTGTTAAAGAGTGATGATACATTATCTCACTGTTATATCCACCCTAAATTCGAGGTTGAAATGGAGTCAAAAGATATAAGAGCTGTTGGTTTAAAGGTTACTTTGCCTCGGTTAAAAATACTAGATATGTTGCAAAGTAGCGGCAATAAACATTTATCGGCAGAAGATGTTTATAAAGCGCTCTTAGAGGATGGGGAAGAGATTGGCTTGGCAACGGTGTATCGTGTACTAACACAATTTGAAGGGGCGGGTTTAGTCAATCGGCATTATTTTGAAGGTGGAAATTCTGTCTTTGAATTAAGTCAAGAGGAGCATCATGACCATATTTTATGTGTGAAATGTGGTCGAGTAGATGAGTTTTTTGATGAGCTGATTGAACAGCGTCAAAAAGTGATCGCCGAAACAAAAGGTTATCAAATGACGGACCACAGTTTGTATATCTATGGGGTTTGTAGTGATTGCGCTAAATAGCTTTTTCCACCATTTCTTTTGCGTGGGCAAGGGTTTTATCTGACAAATCGATGCCCCCCAACATTCGAGCAACCTCGTGAATGCGATCTGTTGGGTTAAGAGACTCTATTTTTGTTTTAGTTTGCTCAGATTCCTTTTGTTTGCTGACAAATAAATGATGGTGCCCTTGTGCAGCCACTTGTGGAAGGTGAGTGACGCAAAGCACCTGCCGATCATTGGCTATTTCTCGTAAACAAACTCCAACGGTTTCGGCAACGCCACCCCCTATACCGGCGTCCACTTCGTCGAATACTAGAGTCGGTGTGGTATTGCTTTGAGTGGTAACCACTTGTATTGCCAAGCTGATGCGAGAAAGCTCGCCACCCGAGGCCACTTTTCCAATGGGTGAAGCGGGCATGCCCGGATTGGTTGTCACATGAAACGAGATGTCATCCAGCCCATTTCTTTGGGGCTTTTGTTTGCCTAAATAATTGATGGATATATTGAATTCCCCATCGGGTAATCCGAGTGTTTTTAGTGTTTTTGTGATTTCTTTGCTGAGTTTTGATGCACTTTTCATACGCGCCGTATGCAGTAAGGCCGCCTGTTCTTGATAGTTCTGTTCAGCTTGATGAATCTCTTGTTGAATGGTTGCTAATCGCTCATTTCGGTTTTCAAGTAATTCAAGTCGAGAGACGAGCTGTTGATATTTTTCGTCGAGTTGCTGAGGTTCGATATGTAATTTTCGAGCTAATTCATGGACCGAGTCGAGTTGTCGGTTCAGTAAATCGAGTTGTTCAGGGTCGTCGTCTTGTTTATCAATTTGCGTTCTTAAATCTCTGCTGGCCTCTTGAATTTGGATGCTGGCTTCTTGGATTTGCTCTGTCACAGCTGAAAACTCGGGCGCTAGTTCTGCCAATCGCTCTAACTCATGGCAGGTGCTGCTGAGTTGACTATAAATAGAATGGTTTTCATTTTCATAAAGACGATTGATTTGATTTTCCGAGATTTCAATGATTTGACTCATGTTTGATGCGATAACCTGTTTCTGCACCAATTCATCGTAGTTAATTTCAAGTACGTCTGCTTGTTCCAGTTCAGTGATTTGGTATGCAAGTAATTGTTTTTCGCTGTCGTTGTCATCATTGCCATCAGTTAAAAGATGAAGTTCCTCATTCAATGTTTTCCATTTATCAAAACTTTTTTGACAGTTAGTTAAGGTGGTTTGAGTGGGTAACGAAGCATCTAACAAGGCACATTGTTTGTGCGAATGCAGTAAATCTAAATGTGCGTGTTGACCGTGAATACTGATGAGGTGTTCCGAGAGTTGTTGTAATGTTTTTAAGTTAACAATTTGGCCATTGATATAGGCTTTTGAGCGACCCTCTGAGTTAACGGTCCGCCGCACCAGGCATTCTTGCTGATCGTCAAGGTCGTTATCACTCAGCCATTGCTGGCAGGCGGGAATGGTCGTGATATCAAAGTCTAAACTCAAGTCGGCCTTGCTAACTCCGGGTCTTAAAAGCGAGGCATCTGCGCGTTCCCCAAGGCATAATTTCATTGCGGTGAGTAAAATGGATTTGCCAGCACCTGTTTCACCCGTCAGGACGGTCATGCCTTGTTGTAGATCAAGACTGAGTTGGTCCACAACCGCTAGCCCTTTAATATCAATAGATCGAAGCATTTTTTTATGTTTGGGGAGCTTTGCTCCAGTCTAGTTTTACACGCAAAATATTAAAAAAATCATGATCTGTCGGATGTAATAAGCGTATTTTATTGGGGTGTCGTTTAATATGAATCAGATCATCTTCAAGGATCTCAGGAAGGACTAAATTATCGCAAGTTAGCTGTGCTTCGTGCTTGTCGCGTTGGCTGAATCGAAGGTTTATCTCGCTGTTGCCATCAACAACAATCGGACGATTACTCAAGGTGTGTGGATTGATGGGCACTAGCACAATGGCGTTCAAAGAGGGGTGCATGAGAGGGCCGCCGCCAGACAAAGCGTAAGCTGTTGAGCCGGTTGGTGTGGCTATAATAAGCCCGTCCGAACGCTGAGCGTTGACAAAACGTTGATTTACGTAAGTTTCAATATCAATTAAACCCGGAGAGTTAAGCCGATGGATGGCTACTTCGTTAAAAGCAGATTGCTCGTGAACAACGTGATCATCTCGGACAATCTGAGTATTCAAAATAATGCGTTCCTCTTCATGAAAGGAACCTTCAAGAATTTGTTTAAGTTGAACAGCCATCTCTGTGGGCGAAATATCAACCAAAAAACCGAGCCGACCTAGGTTAATGCCGAGTAAAGGGACATTGGTATTAACCAAGGCGCGTGCAGCGGATAATAATGTACCATCTCCGCCAATAGACATAATGAGATCACAGCGATTGGCTAAAGAGCTGGGCGGCATAATCTGTTCGTCAGGCAAGGAAATGTGGTGGGCCGTTTCAGGGTCAATGAACACCTGAACATCAGCCTTTTTTAGTAATTTGTATAAACTTTGAACTGTTTTAGAGATGTCTTTTGTATCGGGTTTAGAGATAAGCCCAATTTGTTTAAATTGCGTATTCATCTTGTTCCTCTGCATGGTATGAAAATTTTACACCAAGTCAGAGAATTTGCGCCTAAAATATAAAGCCTAAGATTAAAAAAATTGCCGTGCCGATCAACCGCACTTTTCCCTAATGCTTTAGGTTTAGCTCTCGTGAGGAATATTAGCGGGCTATAACCGTAAATAGGCTGTTTGATCACAAGAGTTCGCGCCGGCTACAAAAGTTTTAATTAAGCCTTGAAATCTCAAAAATTATCACCATTAAGCTAAAAATTCATGCTTACACCGAGTAAGTAACGACATCAATCAAGTTAAGACGAGGATAGACTATGGGTTCTGACGAACAAACAGATCAGGAAAATATTGACCAATCAACCATGGAACAAGAAACAAAGACAGTTGAAGAAGTCGTTGATGAAACAGTTGAGTTGAATGAGGAAACAGAAGTAGTCGATTTGCAAGCTGAACTTGAAGCCGCAAAGGCACGTGCTGATGAGAACTGGGAGAAAGTCCTGTTGGCGAAAGCCGAGGTCGAAAATATTCGTCGCCGTACCCAAAAAGATGTTGAAAAAGCACACCGCTTTTCAGTTGAAAAGTTTGCTAAAGACATGTTGGCGGTGGTCGACAGTTTGGAGATGGGGCTTGCCTCAGCAGAGACAGTCAGTGGTGATGTAACGGCTATTAAAGAGGGAATGGAGCTTACACAAAAGCAACTGCTTTCCGCCTTAGAAAAGTCGGGTGTTAATCAAGTAAACCCGGAAGGTGAAAGTTTTGATCCGGCGTTGCATCAGGCGATGTCGATGGTTCCAAGTGCTGACCATGAACCCAATACCGTTATTCAGGTTTTTCAAAAGGGTTACACGCTTAATGAACGCTTGTTACGTCCAGCCATGGTGATTGTGTCGCAATCGCAAGCGCCTGAAGAAACAAAGAAAATTGATGAGCAGGCTTGAAAAATTAATTCACTGACCTCACATCGTAACTAACAGAAAAAATGATTTAATTTCGGAGATATTTACATGGCTAAAATTATTGGTATTGATTTAGGAACAACGAACTCGTGTGTTGCCGTTTTAGATGGCGACAATGCGAAAGTACTTGAGAATAGTGAAGGGGCGAGAACGACACCTTCTATTGTTGCGTTTACCGCAGAAAAAGACGTCCTTGTTGGTCAATCAGCAAAACGTCAAGCAGTAACAAACCCAACTAATACAGTGTTTGCTACAAAACGTTTAATTGGGCGTAAATTTACAGATGATGTTGTGCAAAAAGATGTCAGCATGGTGCCTTATAAAATCTTAGCAGCAGACAACGGTGACGCGTGGATTGAAGCGCAAGACAAAAAAATGGCGCCGCCAGAAATTGCTGCGCGTATCTTAATGAAACTGAAAAAAGATGCGGAAGCATATTTGGGTGAAGAGGTAACGGAAGCGGTTATTACAGTGCCTGCTTACTTTAACGATTCACAACGTCAAGCGACAAAAGATGCAGGTAAAATTGCGGGTCTTGAGGTTAAACGTATTATTAATGAACCGACTGCTGCTGCGTTGGCTTATGGTATGGATAAGAAAAGTGGTGATCGTACGGTTGCAGTATACGATTTAGGTGGGGGTACGTTTGACGTGTCAATCATCGAAATCGCTGAAATTGATGGTGAGCACCAATTCGAAGTGTTATCAACAAACGGTGATACTTTCTTGGGTGGTGAAGATTTTGATTTGCGCATCATTGATTTCTTGGCCGATGAGTTTAAGAAAGAAAATAGCGTGGATTTACACAACGATCCATTGGCTCTTCAGCGTTTGAAAGAAGCGGCAGAAAAAGCAAAAATTGAGTTGTCATCTAATCAACAAACAGATGTCAACCTTCCCTATATTACAGCCGATGCATCTGGCCCGAAGCACTTAAACGTTAAACTAACACGTGCAAAACTTGAGTCGTTAGTCGCTGATCTTGTGGAACGTACCGTTGAGCCTTGTGAAACAGCGCTTAAGGATGCAGGTTTATCTGCTTCCGATGTCGATGACGTGATTTTGGTTGGTGGGCAAACCCGTATGCCTAAAGTCCAAGAAGCCGTTGCTAAATTATTTGGCAAAGAACCACGCAAAGATGTTAACCCTGATGAGGCGGTTGCGGTAGGTGCAGCGATTCAAGCAGGTGTGTTATCGGGTGACGTGAAAGATGTGTTGCTCTTAGATGTAACGCCACTGTCATTGGGTATTGAAACAATGGGCGGTGTGATGACCAAGCTTATCGAGAAAAACACAACCATTCCAAGCAAAGCATCGCAAACTTTCTCGACAGCGGAAGATAACCAAACGGCAGTAACGATACATGTGTTGCAAGGTGAGCGTGAAATGTCTTCAGGCAACAAGTCTTTGGGCCGTTTTGACCTTCAAGATATTCCGCCAGCACGACGTGGGACGCCGCAAATTGAAGTTTCATTTGATATTGATGCTAATGGTATCTTGAATGTATCGGCTAAAGATAAGGCAACCGGTAAAGAACAATCCATTGTAATTAAGGCATCTAGCGGCTTATCAGATGAAGAAGTCGAAAAAATGATCAATGATGCTGAAATTCATGCCGAAGAAGATCGTAAGTTACATGAATTGGTTACGGCTAGAAACCACGCTGAAGGTATGATTAATGCCACTGAGAAATCAATTGAAGAGATGGGTGATAAGATTGATGATTCAGAAAAGACTGAAATAGAAGCGGCGATTAAAGAACTTCAGGACGTTATTAAAGGGAATGATAAAGAGGCAATTGATAAAAAAACGGAAGAACTCACTGCGTTGTCCGGTAAGCTAGCCGAGAAAATGTATGCTGATGCAGGTGCACAAGGAGCGGCCGAAGGCGCCTCCGCAGACGCTGAAAAAGACGCAAAAGCAGATGATGTTGTTGATGCTGAGTTTGAAGAAGTAAAAGAAGACGATAAAAAATAAGCCTTAAAACCACGGTTTTAAGTTACTTAAAATATAGCCCGATTTAGGGCTGCGACATGGCCGCCGATTTATCGGTGGCTTTGACGTATTAACGATTTGAGAATTATGGAAAAAGAAGATTTTTATAAAACCCTAAACGTGGCACGTAATGCCAGTGAAGGCGAAATAAAGAAAGCGTACCGGCGTCTAGCCATGAAATATCACCCCGATAGAAATACAAGTGATTCAAAGGCCGAAGAAAAATTCAAAGAGATTCAAGAAGCGTATGCAGTTTTAAGTGATGAACAAAAACGTGCCGCTTATGATCAATTTGGGCATGCAGGTGTTGACCCATCAATGGGCGGTGGTGCTCGATATGGGGGTGATTCATTCAGCGACGTGTTTGGTGATGTGTTTGGTGATATTTTCGGTGGCGGAGGCGGCGGCAGTCGTCGTAGCCATGTGACTCGCGGTGCAGACTTAAGATATAACTTGGACTTATCGTTAGAAGATGCTGTCTTCGGCCTAGAGACAAAAATCAAGGTGCCAACATCTGTTAGCTGTACAAGTTGTAAGGGCACCGGTTCTAAAAGTGGAAAATCAAGTATTTGTTCGACTTGTGGCGGGCATGGACAAGTGCGCATGCAACAAGGCATGTTTTCTGTTCAGCAGACATGCCCCACTTGCCATGGTTCAGGTTCTGAAATTAAAGACCCTTGTGGGAAATGCCGTGGTACCGGTAAAACAAAAGAGCAAAAAACCTTGTCGGTTAAGATTCCAGCGGGTGTTGATACGGGTGATAGGATTCGTTTAGGCGGGGAAGGTGAGGCAGGTGATCATGGTGGGCCAGCAGGCGACTTGTACGTACAAGTTAATGTGCGTGAACACAATATTTTCACCCGCGATGGTGCCGATTTATATTGTGATATGCCAATTAGTTTTGCGACGGCTGCTTTGGGGGGTGAGTTAGAGGTCCCAACGTTGTCAGGCAAAGTAAAGCTAAAAGTGCCTGCCGAAACGCAAACGGGTAAATTATTTAGATTGCGGGGTAAGGGTGTTAAACCTGTAAGAGGCGGCCCTGTTGGTGATTTGATGTGCCGAGTCAGTGTTGAAACACCCGTCAATTTAACGGCTGAGCAAAAGGCATTGGTTGAGCAATTAGAAGCTTCTTTCAAAACGGGCGGAACGAAACACAACCCGCAAGAACATTCATGGTTAGGCGGTGTTAAAAGCTTTTTTGACAAGATGAAGTCGTAGCGATTACAGTCAATTTAAAAAATGGCTGCATAATCAGCCGCTTAAAAACAGTGAGAAGGTAATGAGATGGTGAAAATAGCGATATCGGGTGCTAGTGGACGCATGGGCGTTAATTTAATTAAGGCTTGCCAGCAGAATAAATTGGCAACGTTGGGTGTGGCTATTGAACGTGAAGGCTCTCCCGTTATCGGCAAAGAAGTTGGTGATGTAGCTGGTTTGGCGTCTCAACCGGTGCAAATCATTTCAGACTATAAAAACTCGGCGAATGAGTTTGATGTTTTAATTGATTTTACGCGCCCTGAAGCCTGCCTAGAAAAGCTGGCTTTCTGCCAAGCAAACAACAAGGCCATGGTGATAGGTACCACTGGTTTTACTGATGAAGAGAAAAACAAAATACAGGCGGCTTCAAGCTCAATACCCATTGTGTTTGCGCCGAATATGGGGATAGGCGTTAATGTAACCTTGAAGCTTCTTGAGTTGGCTTCAAAAGCAATTGGGCATTCTGTGGATATTGAAGTTATTGAAGCACATCATAAACACAAGGTTGATGCGCCTTCCGGTACAGCATTAAAAATGGGTGAAGTTGTTGCTAATGCAATGGATAAAAATTTAAGCGATTGTGCAGTTTATGCTCGAGAAGGTATTACTGGAGAGCGCGAAGAGGGTACGATTGGTTTTTCAACCATCAGAGCGGGAGATATTGTGGGTGAGCATACGGTCATGTTTGCCGATGAAGGCGAGCGTATTGAAATTAGTCATAAAGCCACCAGTAGAATGACCTTTGCTACCGGTGCTGTCAGAGCTGCTTGTTGGGTAAAAGGTCAACCAACGGGTTTGTACGACATGCAGGATGTGCTCGGCCTGAATAATTAAAAGCTTGTTTCGTGTTGATTAATTTCTGTTAACATCTATGACATTAAATAGCATAAAAATCAGTTAAAAAAACAGGGGATTTACATTAGGCTGTTTTTTATAAATTTTTTGATATCAGGCTTTGACTCTTTCAATAAGAAGCAAGCATGGTGTCCGTTGAATAGGAGAAGAAAAAATGTTGGAAACCAAAGCCGTTGAGTCGAATCAACCTTCAGCACCCGGTGTCAAAAAATATGTGCTGATTGGTGCAGGGCCTGCCTCAGTTAGAGCCGCTGAGACGCTCAGAAAAGCTGATCCAAGATGTTCAATTACAATGATCGGCCAAGAAAAAGAATCACCTTATTCACGCATGGCTTTGCCGTATTATCTTAGCGGAATCATTGAGGATACGGGAACCCACCTTAGAAAAACAGACGGCCATTTTGAACACCTTAAAATTGATCACGTCGTAGCAAAGGTTGAAAAAATAGACCCAGATAAGCATACGGTCACGACAGATCATGGCGATTTTTTTGACTATGACAAATTATTGATCGCCACGGGTTCTCGTCCTGCAAATTGTCCTTTTCCCGGTTCGGATACGGCCGGCGTCGTAAATTGTTGGACGCTTGAAGACGGACGTCAGATTCTTGATGCGATTAAGCCTGGATCAAAAGTCGCGTTGCTGGGTGCGGGTTTTGTAGCCTCTATTATTATTGAGGCAATGGTAAAAAAAGGGGTTGAACTTACGGTGATGCTTGGTCGTACGGGCTATATGGTTAGCCGTATGATGGATGAAACAGCGGGTAAGTTGATTCAAACATGGTGCGAAGCGAAAGGCGTCCATATGATACTTCCCAGTAGCATTAAATCAATAGAGCCGGGTCCTGCGCTAAAACGAGATGATGACAGTTTAACCGAGTTTGATTTAATCATTGTAGCAACCGGTGTCTATTCAAATATAGAATTTTTAGAAGGCAGCGGCATAAAAACAGATAATGGTATCCTTGTCGATGCGGGTCTTCGTACCAATATAGAAGACATTTATGCAGCTGGTGATGTTGCGCAAGGGCCCGATTTTTCAACAGGTGGGCATTCGGTGCATGCTATTCAGCCAACAGCCGTCGACCATGGGCGTATCGCGGCAGTCAACATGATGGGTGGAAACGCTAGCTACAAAGGCAGTTTAAGTATGAATGTTCTTGATACATCAGGTTTGGTATCAACATCGTTTGGCAGCTGGGCTGGCGTTGAAGGTGGCGAGAGTGCTGTTTTGCTTGATAAGGAAAATTACAAATACGTCCGTTTAAATTTTAAAGATGATTTATTGGTTGGAGCGATAACAGTCGGTCGAACGGATTTTATTGGTGTTTTACGTGGCTTAATACAATCTGAAATCCCGTTGGGGGATTGGAAAGAAAAGCTAAAAGAAGATCCAACATTGGTTATGAATGCTTATTTATCCAGGTCGTTGGATGTGGCTCGGTAAAACGGTAAAAATATGATTGTGTTGGAATGGACAAAACGACATAAAATCCAGTAAAATTTGCAGTTATAAATTAACAATCAAAACGGGTAGTGCCAGTAACGGTTCTTCCCGTTTTGCATATCTAAAGGTGGTGTAATTTGTCTGACATAGCGATACTGGTTCTCGAAGACGGTAGTGTGTTCCACGGCCAATCAATTGGCGCTACAGGCCATGCAACGGGTGAAGTTGTTTTTAATACGTCCATGACGGGCTATCAAGAAATCCTCACGGATCCATCTTATTCACATCAAATTGTTACCCTAACTTATCCTCATATAGGCAACGTAGGTGTTAATGCTGAAGATGAGGAATCTACCGCGGTTCATGCGCGGGGTTTGGTGATCAGGGACTTGCCTTTGCTTCATAGTAATTGGCGTTCAGAAGGCTCTTTAACAGATTATTTAACAAAACATCAAATCGTAGCCATAGCCGATATAGATACTCGGAAATTAACAAGAATTTTGCGTGAAAAAGGGGCTCAGCGAGGCTGTATCATCGCCGGGTCTGGTGTCGATGAGGCTGCTGCACTGGACTTAGCAAAAAAGACAGTGCCGCTTAAGGGGTTAGACCTTGCTAAAAAAGTTAGCACAGAGAAAGCTTTTGACTGGACGGAGTCGGTGTGGCAGTTAAATCCTAAAAAAGAAGCGATTGATAAAAAGCCAGGCTTTAAAGTCGTGGCCTATGATTTTGGCGTTAAACGGAATATTTTGAGGTTGTTGGTTGCGTCGGGCTGCGATGTTCATGTCGTGCCCGCGGAAACAACGGCATCAGAGGTGCTTGCCATGTCACCTGACGGTGTTTTCTTGTCGAATGGGCCCGGTGACCCTGAGCCTTGTGATTATGCGATTAACGCCATTAGAGCATTGCTTGATAAGAAAATCCCCATTTTTGGTATATGTTTAGGCCACCAATTATTGGCGCTGGCCAGTGGCGCTTCAACGGTAAAAATGAAATTTGGTCATCACGGTGGCAACCACCCCGTCCAAGATCTGGAAACACAACGTGTCATGATCACCAGTCAAAACCATGGGTTTGCAGTCGATGTGGAGTCTTTACCTGATAATTTAAAACCAACACATGTTTCTTTGTTTGATAAGAGTTTGCAGGGTATTGAAAGAACTGACTGTCCTGCGTTTGGTTTTCAAGGACACCCAGAAGCGAGCCCTGGCCCACAAGATATTGTTTACTTGTTTGACAAATTTATAGATTTGATGGCTACGAATAAGGCCTAATAAAAACCGCTGATTGCAAAATTTAAAACCGACACCCGGTTGGGAATATACGATGAGTAGTCGTAAACACTAGATAAAGAGAATTATGCCAAAAAGAACCGACATTCAATCCGTTTTACTTCTAGGTGCAGGCCCTATAGTTATTGGTCAGGCCTGTGAATTCGATTATTCAGGAACACAAGCCTGTAAAGCGTTAAGAGAAGAAGGCTACCGTGTCATTTTGGTGAATTCCAATCCGGCCACCATTATGACCGATCCTGAAACGGCGGATGCGATTTATATTGAACCCGTTGATTGGCAGACCGTTGAAAAGATTATTGAAAAAGAGAAACCCGATGTTCTATTGCCCACAATGGGTGGGCAGACAGCACTTAACTGTGCTTTAGATCTTGATCGCCATGGCGTACTTGCCAAACATAATGTTGAGATGATTGGCGCGACAAAAGAAGCCATAGATAAGGCAGAAGATAGAGATTTATTTAAAAAAGCAATGACGAAAATTGGTCTTTCAACACCTCGATCATTTGTCGCGCATAATATGGATCAAGCTTATGAAGCGCTTGAGGCTATTGGGTTTCCAACCATTATTCGCCCCTCTTTCACCATGGGTGGAAGCGGTGGTGGCATTGCCTATAACCGTCAAGAGTTCATAGAAATTTGTGAACGTGGGATTGACTTGTCACCGACCAACGAATTGCTGATTGAAGAATCAGTTTTAGGCTGGAAAGAGTACGAAATGGAAGTTGTCCGCGACCATAAGGACAATTGCATTATTATTTGCTCGATAGAAAATTTTGACCCAATGGGTGTGCATACGGGTGATTCCATTACCGTCGCACCGGCTCAAACGCTAACAGACAAAGAATACCAAATCATGCGTAATGCATCGATTGATGTGTTGCGTGAAATTGGTGTTGATACAGGCGGATCAAACGTTCAGTTTGCCATTAACCCAGACAATGGCGCGATGATTGTTATCGAGATGAATCCTCGTGTTTCGCGTTCATCAGCGTTAGCCTCAAAAGCAACCGGCTTTCCAATAGCTAAAGTGGCTGCAAAATTGGCGGTTGGCTATACTTTGGATGAGTTAAGTAACGAAATTACCGGTGGCGCAACACCGGCATCTTTCGAGCCTTCAATAGATTATGTGGTCACAAAAATACCACGTTTTACGTTCGAAAAATTTCCTTCCGCAGATGACCGTCTAACGACACAGATGAAATCGGTGGGCGAAGTGATGTCTGTTGGGCGTACATTTCAAGAGTCTCTGCAAAAAGCTTTACGTGGGCTTGAAACGGGCATGAATGGCTTAGACTCGATAGTTGATATCAATGAAGAAGGTATTGAAACCGTTATCAGGCAAGAAATCCAGCAGCCAGGAGCAGACCGTATTCGTTACCTTGCGGATGCGTTTAGAAAAGGATTTGGTCTGGAAAGCATTTTTGAACAGACGAAAATTGACCGCTGGTTTTTGGTCCAGATTGAAGATTTATTGCATGAAGAAGATCGCTTAATCAAGAAAAACCTGTCTGACTTAGATAAGTACAGCCTTTATCGTCTTAAGCGTAAGGGATTTTCTGATGCACGATTAGCGTATTTACTGGGTGTGGAGGAAAGCGAGGTTAGAGCGGCTCGCCAAGGTATGAATATTCGCCCTGTGTACAAGCGAATTGATTCGTGTGCCGGTGAGTTTGCCTCTTCAACGGCTTATATGTACTCAACCTATGAAGAGGAATGCGAATCAAAGCCGAGTGATCGTGAAAAAATAATGGTTTTAGGTGGTGGGCCGAACCGAATTGGCCAAGGGATTGAGTTCGATTATTGCTGCGTACACGCAGCGTTGGCTATGCGTGAAGATGGGTATGAAACGATCATGGTGAACTGTAACCCTGAAACGGTTTCAACCGATTTTGATACATCAGATCGTTTGTATTTTGAATCGCTGACACTGGAAGATGTGCTTGAAATTGTAAATATTGAAAAGCCGAAAGGCGTTATTGTTCAGTATGGGGGGCAAACACCTTTAAAATTAGCTGAAAATTTAGAAGCTGCCGGTGTGCCGATTATTGGAACATCACCCGAGGCCATTGACTTGGCGGAAGACCGTGAGCGGTTTCAGCAACTTGTTGAAAAACTCGGGTTGTTACAACCACCGAATAGGACTGCCCGTGATCCAGAACAAGCCGTTGTACTGGCCGATGAAATTGGTTATCCATTGGTTGTCAGGCCCTCTTATGTATTAGGCGGCCGCGCAATGGAAATTGTTTATAACGAAGCTGAATTGCGAACCTACATGCGTGAAGCCGTGAGCGTGTCAAACGATTCACCTGTCCTGCTGGATCGATTCCTTGATGATGCTGTTGAGGTGGATGTCGATGCTATTTTCGATGGTGAGGAATTATTAGTCGGCGGGATCATGGAGCATATCGAACAAGCCGGGGTTCATTCGGGTGACTCTGCGTGTTCTTTGCCACCATTCGACCTGTCTCAGGATGTGCAGGATAAAATGCGCATCCAAGCCAAGGCTCTAGCAAAAGAGCTAGGGGTTGTTGGTTTGATGAATATTCAATTTGCCATTAAAGGTCAGGATATCTATATTCTTGAGGTCAACCCACGTGCATCTCGTTCAGTGCCTTTTGTTTCTAAAGTAACGGGTTATCCTTTAGCGAAAATTGCCGCTCGGTGTATGACGGGGCGATCACTCGCTGAGCAGGGGACAACAAAAGAAATTATTCCCGATTACTTTTCGGTTAAAGAATCTGTTTTCCCGTTTGTTAAATTCCCGAATGTTGACCCCTTGCTGGGGCCTGAAATGAAATCTACGGGTGAAGTGATGGGTGTTGGAGAGACCTTTGGCGAAGCATTTGGTAAATCGCAACGGGCAGCCGGCATTGAGTTATCTGATAAGGATAAGGTGTTGTTCAGTGTCAGGGAAGGAGATAAGGATAAAATCATAACGTTAGCGAAAACACTCATATCTCGAGGCAAGCAGATTTTAGCAACAAGAGGAACGGCTGAAGCGTTAAGGGCTGAGGGCATTGAGTGCGACGTGGTGAATAAAGTCAACGAGGGTAGACCGCACATCGTTGATGTGATTAAAAATGAAAGTATTCAATTGGTTGTTAATACGACAGAAGGCAAGCAAGCAATTACAGATTCATTCTCAATTCGACGAGAGTCATTGCAAAATAAAGCAACATATTGCACAACAATTGCAGGCGCGAAAGCAACGATAGATGCTCTAGCAGACATTACCGTCAAAGAAGTGAGGGAATTAAACGCACTTCAATCTCGCCACGAAAGAACATAATGTAAGGATGATTTATGAGTAAGACACCATTAACAAAAAAAGGCGCACAAAGTTTAAAAGAAGAACTAGATGAATTAAAAAATGTTAAGCGGCCTAAAATTACCGAGGCGATTGCTGATGCTCGCTCGCATGGCGATTTAAAAGAAAATGCGGAATATCATGCGGCTAGAGAAGAGCAAGGCTTAATGGAAGCGCGAATTCGAGACATAGAAAGTAAATTGGGCAATGCGCAAATTATTGATGTGTCGACCATGGACGCACAAGGTAAGGTGGTTTTTGGTTGCACTGTAGAGCTTGAAAATATTGAAACCGAAGAAACGGTTGTCTACACAATTGTTGGGGAAGATGAGGCAGATATTAAGCAAAATTTAATTTCCTATGCCTCCCCTTTTGCTAAAGCCTTGATTGGTAAAGAAGAAGGTGATGTTGCCGAAGTGAGAGCGCCGGGCGGGATCACGGAATACGAAATCATGGAAGTTCGTTACGAATAAGCTTTCTTGTCTTTGTTTTCCCTGTAAAAAACAGCCGTAAAGCCAATACACTGAATAATGTCAGACGATGTTTTCTCCGCAATATTTTGGATGATGGCTTTTTTATCATCGCGGTCTTCAGCAGTGATTTTAACTTTGACAAGCTCATGGTGATCAATGGCTAGTTCAATTTCATCAAGTACGCCAGCTGTTAATCCAGATTGACCTAAACGAACAATAGGCTTTAAGGCGTGTGCAGCTGATTTTAATTTCTTTTTTTGTTGGTTTGATAAGGCCATGAGGGTTATATAAGCTGTTATGTCAGGTCGCGCATTCTACACTTAAATGAAGGTGAAGGGCGTTTTCAATTGTATTCAAAGGGTGAGCTTTGGAAGATAATAAATCATTAATTAAAAAACGGCATGACAAAACATAAAAATAAGCAAAAATGGCTAGATGAGCATTTTAGTGATGAATATGTAAAGAAAGCACAACAAATGGGGCTGCGTTCGCGGGCGGTTTTTAAGTTAGAAGAAATTGATAAAAAAGATAAGTTATTAGGGCCTAACCAAGTGGTGGTTGATTTGGGTGCAGCCCCCGGTGGGTGGTCTGAATATGCTATTAAGAAGGTCACCGGCACAGGACGTGTGATAGCCTTGGATTTGTTGGATATAGAACCGATTAATGGCGTTGATTTCATTAAAGGTGATTTTAGCGACGATGCGGTCTTTGAGCGCTTGCAACAATTAATTGATAATCGACCGATAGATATTGTCCTGTCTGACATAGCACCTAATATGAGTGGCAGCAAGGCGATAGATCAACCTAAATCAATGTATTTGGCTGAATTAGCATTGGATTTTGCTAAAAACGGCTTATCAAACAAAGGGGTGTTTCTGATTAAACTATTTCAAGGTGAAGGATTTGATCAATTCGTTACAGATGCTAAGAAAGCCTTTTTGTCGGTTGTTATCCGTAAACCCAAAGCCTCTCGTGCTCGCAGTCGGGAAGTTTACCTTTTGGCAAAGGGCTTGAAATTATAGTAATCTAACCCCATGGTAGTATTGAACGAATTGTATAAATGACAGTCCGACTGTGAAGGCCGTTATAAATGTAACTAGGGAGTATCGCTTTGAACGAAATGGTTAAAAATATTATTATGTGGGTGGTGATCGCCGTCGTACTAATGTCTGTATTTAATAACTTTGGTGGGTCTAAAGATTCATCAAGTAATACGCTGAGTTATTCGCAATTTATCAATTCTGTAAATGCAGGCCAAGTGAGCAAAGTGGCGATTGATGGCCCCAATATTATCGGTCAAACCACGTCAGGTGAGCGATTTACGACTCGCAGCCCAGGCGATATCCATCTAGTTGACGATTTGTTGAAAAATGGCGTTGAAATAATCGCCAAACCGCCCGAAGAACCTTCTGCTCTGATGTCCATTCTAATTTCCTGGTTTCCCATGCTTTTATTGATTGGCGTATGGATTTTCTTTATGCGTCAAATGCAAGGCGGAGCCGGTGGAGCCGGTGGGCGTGGGGCGCTGTCTTTTGGAAAAAGCAAGGCAAGAATGCTGAATGAGGACGAAATAAAAGTTACTTTTGCTGATGTAGCCGGGGTTCAAGAAGCGAAAGAAGAAGTCGTTGAAGTGGTCGATTTTTTAAAGGACCCCAGTAAGTTCCAAAAATTGGGCGGTATGATACCTCGTGGCATTTTAATGTCAGGTTCTCCCGGAACAGGTAAAACGTTATTGGCTAAAGCGATTGCAGGTGAAGCCAAGGTGCCTTTCTTTAGTATTTCAGGTTCAGATTTTGTTGAAATGTTTGTTGGCGTCGGTGCGTCGCGTGTCCGTGATATGTTTGAACAAGCGAAAAAAAGTGCGCCATGCATTATTTTTATCGATGAAATTGATGCTGTCGGTCGGGCTCGTGGTATTGGCATGGGAGGCGGTAATGACGAACGAGAGCAAACGCTGAATCAATTATTGGTAGAAATGGATGGCTTTTCTGGCAATGAAGGCGTTATTGTTATTGCAGCCACCAACCGCCCTGATGTGTTAGACCCTGCGTTGTTGCGTCCGGGCCGTTTTGATCGCCAAGTGGTTGTGCCGTTACCCGACATAAGAGGGCGTGAGCAAATTCTAAAAGTTCATCTAAAAAAAGTACCGGCTGGGGACAGCGTCAACCCGAATGTGATAGCACGCGGTACACCGGGTTTTTCAGGAGCTGATCTGGCTAATTTAGTGAATGAAGCGGCGTTATTTGCTGCAAGAGCTGATAAAAAGCTGGTTGATATGAACGATATGGAAAATGCCAAAGATAAAGTGCTGATGGGCGCTGAGCGTCGTTCAATGGTGATGAGTGAGGAAGAAAAAAGGTGCACAGCTTATCACGAGGCAGGCCATGCGATAGTGGGCCGTTTAGTGCCTGAACATGATCCAGTGTACAAAGTGACCATTATTCCTCGTGGGCGTGCGTTGGGTGTGACCATGTTTTTACCGGAACGCGATCAAATCAGTGTGAGTAAACAAAAACTCGAAAGCCAGTTATCTAGTTTGTATGGCGGTAGAATTGCCGAGGAGATCATCTTTGGCGCAGAGGCGGTAACAACAGGCGCCTCAAACGATATCGAAAGAGCATCGGCCATTGCCAGAAACATGGTCACCCAGTGGGGCTTCTCTGAAAAACTGGGTGCCTTAAATTATGGTGAAGATGAAAATGTAATGGGTCACAGTGGCGGTCATAACAAAATGATCTCCGATGAAACGACTGAGTTGATCAACAAGGAAGTCCGCGCTTTTATAGACCGAAATTACGATCGCGCTAAACAGCTACTGACAGAAAATGTTGACATCTTGCATGCCATGACGGAAGCCTTAATGAAGTATGAAACCCTTGATAGCGATCAACTTGATCAGATTATGGCTCGTCAACCCGTGAGCGAACCCAAAGATTGGGAAAATGATGATCAGTCAGGTTCAGGCTCTGTTAAGGTGGAGAAAGAAGAAAAAGAATCCAGTGATAAAGGTTCTAAGCCGACTGTGGGTGGTCCTGCTGAGCAACCCTAACTCTAATCAAGGTGCGATAAGCCCTTTTCTAAACATTAAGAACCCCCAACTTATGGGGGTTCTTAATGTTACGCCCGATTCATTTTCTGATGGGGGGCAGTTTAGTGATCTGGACAAAGCGGTTCAACACGCATTGACTATGATTAGACAAGGCGCCTCAATCATTGATATTGGCGGTGAATCGACACGCCCAAATGCAAAAGAGGTTTCATTGGATGACGAATTAAGTCGTGTTATTCCCGTTATAAAAGCACTCCGTCGACAGTCCGATGTTACTATTTCAATAGATACCAGTAAGCCTGATGTAATGAAAGCGGCGGTTGAGGCTGGGGCTAATCTCATTAATGATGTTTATGCGTTGCAAAAGCCGGGGGCTATTGAAATGGCTGCTTCATTAGGCGTGCCTGTTTGTTTAATGCATATGCAGGCTAACCCAGAAACGATGCAAGAAAATCCGAGCTATGTGAATGTGGTTGATGAGGTTAATACATTTTTTGTGCAGCGTCTTTTGGCTTGTGAAGAAGCCGGCATCAAAAAGCAGAACGTGATTTTAGACCCGGGTTTTGGTTTTGGAAAAACATTGCAGCATAATTTAAGTTTACTGGCTAAATTCAGTGATTTCACAATTCACGGGTGTCCTGTCTTAGCGGGCCTATCAAGAAAATCAATGATAGGCCAGTTATTGGATAAAGAGGTTGAGCAGCGTGCAGTTGGCAGTGTAGCGGCTGCATTATTAGCAGTGGTGAAGGGGGCATCTATTATTCGCGTACATGACGTGGCTGAAACATCGGATGCTTTAAAAATATTTAACGCAGTCCAAACAATAAATTAAAAATGAAAAAGAAATATTTCGGTACAGATGGCATTCGAGGATTGGTTGGGGAAGGCGTTATTACTCCTGAATTTATTTTAAAACTCGGCTGGGCAACCGGTAAAGTGTTTGAAGAACAGGGGCGTTGTAAAATTCTCATCGGTAAGGACACGCGTATATCGGGGTATATGTTTGAATCTGCGCTTGAGGCAGGCCTTGTTGCTGCTGGCGCTAATGTTAGGTTAGTGGGCCCCATGCCTACGCCAGGTATTGCTTATTTAACAAGGACAATGCGGGCGAATGCAGGAATTGTGATCAGTGCTTCGCACAACCCGCATTATGACAATGGTATTAAATTTTTTTCCAGTAATGGGGAAAAGCTTGCCGATGAAATTGAGTTAGCTATAGAAGCTAAAATGGACGAACCTTTGGTTGTGGTCGAATCGTCTTGTTTAGGGAAGGCTAAACGGGTTAATGATGCTGCGGGTCGTTATATTGAGTTTTGTAAAAGTACAGTCCCGCCGATGATGGACTTATCCAATTTAAAAATGGTGGTCGATTGTGCTCACGGCTCGACTTACCACATAGCTCCATTTGTCTTTAGTGAGCTTGGTGCAGAGGTAATTAAAATAGGTGCTGAACCTGACGGCATTAATATTAACGAAGGCTGCGGAGCCACAAACCCTGACGCATTAAAAGAAGCTGTTTTATTAAATAAAGCAGATTTTGGTGTTGCATTAGATGGCGATGGAGATCGATTAATAATGGTTGATCACCTCGGGGAGATACTGGATGGTGACGAAATTTTGTATATTTTAGCAAAGGGTCGTCAGTCTAAAGGTTATCTTGGGACATCGGTTGTTGGAACGCTAATGACCAATTTGGGCATAGAGCATGCGTTAAACAGGCTAGGGCTCAACTTGCTGAGATCACAAGTTGGTGATCGTCATGTTATTCAATTAATGAATGAATCCAATTCAATTTTAGGGGGGGAAGGGTCTGGCCATATTATTTGCGCTGATAGGACAACAACAGGTGATGGCATCGTTTCAGCTCTTCAAATTCTTGAAATAATGGTCCGCGATGAAGCATCATTGAATGAGTTAAAAAGTGAAATCCAAAAATACCCTCAGTGCATGATCAATGTTCGACTTAAAGGTGATAAAAAATTCACCATGACCGATCCAATACAAAATGCGGTGCAAAAAATTGAAAAGATACTGGATGGCACGGGCAGGGTATTACTGAGAGCGTCTGGTACAGAACCTGTGGTTAGAGTGATGGTGGAAGGAGAAGAAAGTAGATTAGTCGAAAGATTAGCGATAGAGCTGAGTGAAACGGTTGGGCAGTTGCTAGAGGCTTGAATGAATTCATCAAAGTTTATTTAGAGTATCAATAAGATTGATTTCTTTCGCAATAGTCGCTAACCTTGCTCGTTTTTTAAGGTAAGAAGTTTGATGCGTCAGCCACTGGTTATCGGTAATTGGAAAATGAATGGCTCGCTGAGTTTAATAAGCGAACTATTATCCAAGATAGATAAAGCTATTGATGATAAAATACCCTGCGATATCGGGGTTTGTGTCCCTTTTGTTTATATCGATAGGGCTAATGAACTCGTGAAAAAAAGTGCTATAAAGGTTGGCGCACAAACAGTTTCTGAATACTCATCAGGTGCATATACCGGTGAAATTTCTGCCCAGATGTTGGCCGAGCTGGGTTGCCATTGGGTGTTGGTGGGGCATTCAGAAAGAAGAACACTTTTTAATGAATCAAATGCGGTACTGATTGATAAAGTGCTGGCGGCACAAGGGGCTGATTTGCTGCCGGTGTATTGTGTAGGTGAAACTGAAGCTGATTATAAATCAGGACTCACTGTTGACGTTATTAAAGATCAAATAGGGGCGCTACTAAGTGATCCATCAATTGATTTAAATCGATTGGTCATAGCCTACGAACCTGTTTGGGCAATTGGAACGGGTTTGACAGCCTCTCCTGAAGAGGCACAGAAAGTTCATGCTTTTATTAGGAGTCTAATAAAAGAAAAAAATGCCGAATCAGCTAAACAGCTTAAGATTTTATACGGTGGAAGTGTGAAGCCGGATAATGCTTCGTTATTGTTTAAGCAACAAGATATTGACGGCGGTTTGATTGGCGGTGCATCGTTGGATGCCGACGCCTTTATTTCAATCTGCCAAAAAGCGTAAAAGGGCGGGCAATAATCCGCTGTAATGAAACATATATCGCAAGGTATAAAAAGGATAAAGGAATGAGTTTATTTGCAATTGTTTTATCAGTGCATGTATTAATCGCGGCGTTGATGATCGGGCTAATTTTAATCCAACACGGTAAAGGGGCGGATGCCGGGGCTGCTTTTGGTAGCGGTGCTTCTGGAACAGTGTTTGGGTCGAAAGGTTCAGCCTCTTTTTTAAGTCGTTCAACGGCTATTTTAGCGGCCTTGTTTTTTTCAACGAGTTTAGCGCTGGCCTATTTAGGCGGTAATAGAGCTGAACCCGATGATATTATTGATGGCATTTCCGTTACACAGCCTGCAGAATCGACCGAAACAACGCCGGTAGATCTTATTAATAATCTGAGTACGCCCAGTGAAGGAGCTACTCAAGAAGAAGGCATGAAACCGGCTGATGTGCCTATTCCTGATTAATCGATAAGCCGAGGTGGTGGAATTGGTAGACACGCTATCTTGAGGGGGTAGTGTCCTTATGGACGTGCGGGTTCAAGTCCCGCTCTCGGCACCAATAATTTCAGCTTTTAGAGATGATTGATGAATAATCAGTATCCCATTTTCCTTTTTCTTTTTTATAGTTTTGTTACGGCAAATCTACCCTGGTTGAGTGATAAGCTTTTTTGTATCCGACATCTAACATCTAAATCTGGCTGGCTTCGATGGTTTGAATGGATGATGTGGTATGTCATCGCTTTTGTTGTCGGTTTTGCGTTGGAGAATAAAATAATGGGTACAAACAGTTCCCAAGATTGGGAGTTTTATGTTGTGACGCTTTGTTTGTTCGCGGTTTTTGCCTTACCAGGCTTTATTTATCATTATGATTTAAAGAAAATATTGGGTTCTAGATAAATTGGGGGTTTATGCCTCTGTTCATTAATATGCTGCGGCGGTATAGGGTGTTATTTAAAGCTAAAGCGATCATTTATCAGCTATAATGGCGTTTTTATTTTAAGGAGATTTTTAGAAATGAAAGCACCTGTTCATGTTGCCGTTACTGGCGCCGCTGGCCAAATTTCATACTCATTATTATTTCGTATTGCATCAGGTGACTTTTTAGGCCCTGAACAGCCCATTTGTTTGCACTTGTTGGAAATTACACCGGCGTTAGGTGCTTTAGAAGGGACGGTCATGGAGTTGAATGACTGTGCATTTCCATTATTGCAAAGTGTTGAAATTTCTGATGATGCTGAAGTTGCTTTTAAAGACATTGATTTTGCCTTCTTAGTGGGTGCACGCCCTCGAGGTCCTGGCATGGAACGTAAAGATCTTCTTGAAGCGAATGCGGCTATTTTTTCCGTTCAAGGTAAAGCGTTAAATAAAGTGGCAAAGCGTGATGTCCGTGTATTGGTTGTTGGAAATCCAGCAAATACAAATGCGTTGATTGCGATGAATAATGCGCCGGATTTAAATCCACGTAACTTTACGGCGATGACACGTTTAGACCATAACCGCGCGATAAGTCTATTAGCTGATCAAACAGGAACTCACAATACTGATATTACTAAAATGACTATTTGGGGTAACCATTCAGCTACACAATACCCAGACCTTCATCATGCGCTTATCAATGGCGAAGAGGCGTTATCTAAAATTGAGGCGAGTTGGTATACAGATGAATATATACCGGCTGTTCAACAGCGTGGTGCAGCAATTATTAAAGCGCGTGGTTTATCCAGTGCGGCTTCTGCAGCCAGTTCAGCTTTAGATCATATGCGCACTTGGGTACAGGGTACTGACGAGGGTGATTGGGTTAGCATGGGTATTCCCAGTGATGGAAGCTATGGTATCGAAGAAGGCTTGATTTATTCTTTCCCAGTAACCGTTAAAGAGGGCGATTATTCGATTGTTCAAGGCCTTGAGATAAATGATTTCAGCCGTGAAAGAATGATTGCAACTGAAAATGAATTAAAAGAAGAGCGCGATGGTGTAAAGCACTTGCTTTAAGATCGAGCTGAAGATAAAAAAGCCATGCTTTCGCATGGCTTTTTTTTTACGCGTTATAACGTGTTATAAAAGAGAAATCGACGAACAGGATTGATCATATGATTGAAATGACTCGTTCCAATACAGAAAAAACATCGGTAGTCTCCGCTATTAATGAAAAGGGTGACGTTGTCGAAATTTCTCTGGTTGAAGAAAAACCCCTAACAATCTTTGTTGACAAAGAAGAGGTGGTGACCTTGATGACAATGGGTGCATTTCCCGAATTATTAGTGATGGGTTATCTTAGAAATCAGCTTATTTTTAATCAACTGAGTGAAATAAAAGCAGTGCAAGTAGATTGGCAAACGGAGGCCGTTGCCGTTGTTTCCAATAAGGGAAAAAAAGATTTAACCAAAATAAAAGAACGCAAAACGATTACAACGGGCTGTGGGCAAGGCACTATGTATGGTGATGTGATGGAATCGTTAAACGGCGTGTTGATGCCCAAGCAGCGCATTAAGCAAACAGCTTTATACGCATTATTAAAGCTCTTGGCTGACTATAATAAAATCTACAAAACTGCCGGCGCGGTGCACGGGTGCGCCTTGTGTAAAGGGGAAAACATTTTATTTTTTGTAGAAGATGTTGGACGACATAATGCAGTTGATACGATAGCTGGCTACATGTGGCTGAATGACATTCAGGGAGGTGAGTGTGTTTTCTATACGACGGGGCGTTTAACGTCTGAAATGGTGATAAAAGTAGCGCAAATGGGTGTGCCTATTCTACTGTCGCGCTCTGGTGCAACAAAAATGGGTTTTGATGTGGCAAAAAAGTTTGGTGTTACGTTAATTTCTAGAGCAAAAGGGCGGCATTTTAATATACTCAATGGTATCGACAATGTGCAGCTAGATGCTTAGCCGTCAGAGCTCAATAGAGATTCGGCTTCTAATAAATCTTTATCGCAGTTGATGTTAAAAAAGGGGTCGATCACGTCATAAGCAAAATTTGGGTGAGCAATACTGTACCGAGAAGTCCATAAGTCAATTTTACGTAGATCTTCGTTGACAAGTGCATGGCGTAATTCACCGAATAAATTAACAGGCCATAAACCAATAACCGGGTGTGTGCGCCCGTTTGAACAGGCACAGGCAAGTGCCGACTGGCTTTTTTGACAGGACTGATAAAGTGTTGAAACGAGATCTTCGGGTAAAAAAGGGGTGTCTACAGGGGCCGTGACAATCCACTTGCAATCAGGTAAATGCTGCTCAGTCCACTCCATAACGGCAAGAATACCGGCAAGAGGCCCTAGGTAACCTTTGAGGCTATCTTTAACAACAGGGTGGTTGTATGAAGCTAACCGACTATCGTTTTCGTTACTGTTTATGACGATGGTGTCACATTGTTGTGATAGGGTGTCTATCACATAGTCGATGAGTGGTTTGCCGTTCAGCGGAATGAAACTTTTATTTTGCTTATTCATGCGTCTTGATAAGCCACCAGCAAGAACAGCCCCGACGATACCGTTTATTTTTTTAGGCATGCTCGGGGGCTGTGATGCTCACAGCAGAATATTTAAATTCTGGAATTTTCCCAGATGGATCCAAGTCTTCACTGGTAAGAAGGTTTGCAGAGGATTCAACAAAAGCAAACGGAATAAAGACCAAGCCAGGCTGAACTTTGTCATCAATGCGTACTTTGATTTGAATTGAGCCTCGACGGCTCGTCACTTGAACGGTATCACCTGGCTGAATATTAAGTTGCACACAATCTGTTTGGTTCATTTGTACAAACGCTTCGGGTTCTAGCGTATTTAACAGCTCACTTCGACGAGAGATTGCACCTGTGTGCCAATGCTCCAATAAGCGGCCAGTCGTCAGAATGAAGGAATATTTTTCATCCAAGGGGTCGTTTGGAGGAAGTACATCGGCTGGAACAAATTTTCCCCGTTTATCGGCTGTAGGGAAGCCGTCAGCAAAAACAATATCGAAACCTGCTTGATCAGGAGCAGGACAAGGGTAGGTGACAGAATGTTCAGCGTCAAGGCGATCCCAGTCTATATTTGTTAGCGAGCTCATCGCCGCCTGCATTTCGAGGTAAATATCTTTGGGTTGGCTATAGTCAGTGCTTAACCCTAATCGTTGGGCAATTTGGTTTGTAATCCACCAATCAGGTTTAGCATGGCCGGGTGGTTTAATGGCTTGGCGTCCCATTTGAATCTGGCGATTGGTGTTAGTGACAGTGCCTGTTTTTTCAGGCCAAGCAGCAGCGGGTAAGATGACATCAGCAAACATAGCCGTTTCAGTCAAAAAAATATCTTGAACAACTAAATGATCAAGTTTAGCCAAGGCTGCCCTTGCGTGACTAAGATTAGGGTCGGACATGGCTGGATTTTCACCCATAATGTACATTGATTTTATTTCATCAGCATGAATGGCATGGATGATATCTACAACGGTCAGCCCTTCTTTTTGAGAAAGGCGGGTGGCCCATAATGATTCAAAATGGGCAATGGCTTTTGGGTCGTTTGTTTTCTGGTAATTGGGAAAAAACATCGGGATCAGGCCAGCATCGGATGCACCTTGAACATTGTTTTGCCCACGCAAGGGGTGCAGACCGGTTCCAGCTTTGCCAATATGCCCACACATCAGCGCCAGCGAAATAAGGCAGCGTGCATTGTCGGTTCCATGGGTATGTTGTGCAACACCCATGCCCCAGAAAATAATACCGGCATCGGCTTGGGCATAAGTGCGGGCAACGGTTTTGATGGTTTCTGCATCAACACCGCAGATAGTTTGCATTTTTTCAGGAGAGAATTTTGTAAGGTGCTCAGCGAGCTCTTTAAATCCGGAAGTATATTGTTGAATATAGTGCTGGTTATACAATTTTTCGCTAACGATGACGTGCATCATGGCGTTCAGTAGGGCGACATCACTTCCCGGAGAGAACTGAAGCATATGTGTTGCGTGTTGTTTTAATGCCTGAGCTCTAGGATCCATTACAATCAGTTTGGCACCGCGTTTAACAGCCTGTTTAAAATAGGTGGCGGCGACAGGGTGATTTTCACTGGGATTTGAACCAATAACAATAATGACATCGCTCTGCTGTACAGCCATAAAAGGTGCTGTTACGGCGCCAGAGCCAATTGTTTCCATCAAAGCAGCGACTGATGAGGCATGACATAAACGTGTACAATGATCGACATTGTTTGTTCCAAAGCCCGCTCGAATCAATTTTTGAAAAAGATAAGCTTCTTCATTGGAGCATTTCGCTGAGCCAAAACCGGCTAGAGAGTGCCCGCCATACTGTTGTTTATGAGCCAAAAAACCATTGGCAGCTTTATCTAAAGCCTCTTCCCAAGTAGCTTTTCTGAAGTGGCTCAGAGGGTTTTCGGGATCAATATTAATCCCTTTTTCTCTACCCTCTAATCTTATTAATGGCTCAGTGAGGCGTTGCTCAGAAGTAATATAATCATAGCCAAAGCGACCTTTAACGCATAAGCGACCTTCATTTGAAGGGCCATTTGCTCCCTCTACGAAGGTGATTTTGTTATTGCTGGTATGGAGATTTACCTGGCAACCAACACCGCAGTAAGGGCAAATGGAACGTACCGGCGCTTCATTGGTTTTTAAGTCTGATGTGAGTTGCGATTCTTTAAGTGCACCGGTAGGACAAACTTGGACACATTCACCACAGGCAACGCAGGTGGAGTCTCCCATGGGGTCGTCAAAGTCAAAAGTAATTTTTTCTTTTGCCCCCCTTTGGGATAAACCAATGACATCATTCACCTGAATTTCACGGCAAGCTCTTACACACAAATTGCAATGGATACAGGCATCGAGTTTAACGGTAATAGCAGGGTGAGAGTCGTCATTTTGGTGTTGTTGAATTTTTGGAAAGCGAGATGGATCGATGTTCATCGACTGAGCAAGCTCGGCAAAGATGGATTTAACAGCGACATTTTGATTTATGTCAGTGTTTAAAAGTTCCATCACACCCTGTCTTATACTAATGGCGCGTTTGCTTTGCGTATGGATGACCATGCCATTGTCTGGTTTTCGGCAGCACGAGGCGGCTAAGGTTCGTTCACCCTCAATTTCTACCATGCAAGTCCTACAGTTGCCATCGGGCCGATAATTTGGTTTGTCGTTAAAACATAAATGAGGGATTGTATGACCAAGCCTTTTTGCAATTTGCCAAATGGTTTCATCAGGTGAGGCGGTAACCTGTTGGCCATCTAAAGAAAATGAAATAAGTTTGTCCATATCAGACCTCATCTTCAAAATATTGAATGCTGGAAAGAATCGGGTTAGGTGCAGCTTGGCCAAGACCACAAATAGACGCATCAGCCATGATGTGACTTAATTCTTTTAATAAAGGTTTGTTCCACGTATTTTCAGTCAGCAATATACTGGCTTTTTCACAACCAATTCGGCAAGGCGCACATTGTCCACAACTTTCATCTTGAAAGAAATTTAATAAGTTTTGGCAGGTGTTTTTAATGCTGTCTTTATCGGACAGTATTACAACGGCATGTGAACCGATGAAACAGCCGTATTCTTCTAAATTACCAAAATCTAGGGGTATTTGATCGAGTGAGGCAGGTAAAATTCCACCCGATGCCCCACCGGGTAAATAGGCTTTAAATTGATGCCCATCAAGCATTCCGCCAGCTGACTCGATCAGCTCTCGGACAGTACTACCGGCCGGGGAAACAATAACACCGGGTTTTTTAACACGTCCAGAAACAGAAAAGGAACGAAGTCCAGCGGCACCATTTTTTCCCTGGTTTTTAAACCAGTCGGCTCCTTTTTCGAGAAGACTGGGTATCCAATAAAGCGTTTCTACATTTTGCACCAAGGTTGGGCGACTAAATAAGCCCTGATGAGCAACATAGGGGGGTCGCTGACGAGGTAGGCCTCGTTTACCCTCGATCGATTCCAGCATGGCAGATTCTTCACCGCAGATGTAAGCACCCGCTCCTCGCCTTATTTCTATAAAACCGTCCTTTATGTGCTGATGGTTAATAAGTTGCTGTATTTCGCGTTGCAGTACCTGATAAATAGCGGCATATTCATCCCGTAAATAAATATAGATTTTACTGGCATCAATAACGCGAGCAGCCATTAACATACCTTCTAAAACGCGATGAGGTTCCGTAGAGAGATAGTGACGGTCTTTAAAGGTGCCCGGTTCCCCTTCGTCTGCATTGACACAAAGATAACGGGGGGAAGGCTCATTTCTGACAATCCGCAATTTACTGGCGGTTGGAAATCCGGCACCGCCTAGGCCTCTTAAACCACTTTTCTCTATCGTATCCAAAACCGTATCAGCAGACAGTTGATGAGAGTCCATTTGTTTAAGCGACTGGTAACCCGAGGCTTTCATGTATTGCTTATAGTCCTGATAGCTGGGTAGGACGGGGTTTTTTTGACAGGATTTCGTTGCCTTGATGAGTGAGTCGGTTGATACGTTACCAAGATAATGTTTATTGATAGCGGCAGCGGGTGCTTGGTTGCATAAACCCATACACGGTGCTGAAACGATGCGGGTATTATCAGGGGATTGATCGATAAGCTCTTTTAATAAACCTGATGAACCGTTCAGGCTACAACTGAGGGATTGGCAAACGCGAATCGTTATTTCTGGTGGTGGTACCTCGTTTTCTTTAATGACATCAAAATGATGATAAAACGTAGCCACTTCATAAACGGCCGCTTGGGAAAGTTTGAGTTCGCTGGCTAAAGCCATCAAGTGCGAGGAGCTGATATAGCCCCACTTATCTTGTATAAGGTGCAAATATTCAATCAGTAAATCAGGTTGACGGGGTTTGTCAGTAAGAAGTTTTTGGATATCTGTTAGAGCGGTGGGGTCAAGTTGGCGCCCCCGTGGATAGGTTCTGCCCCTACGTTGTTTTTTATCGCCCGGCCGTATGTTATCCAAAGAGTTGCCTGTCATAAGAACCTCACCAGTGTGAACGCGATTGATGTCTTTACGATACCATAAAAAAAGGCCATGAAAGTACACGGCCTTTTTTGAAACACTAAAATTTGAGCTTAATCAATTTTTGGTCCCGCTTCAACAAGTGACAGACCTTCGTCGTTATCGGTGTACTTTTCAAAATTCATGATAAAAAGGTGTGCCAATTCATGTGCGCGTTTATTCCAATCCTCGGGGTTTTCATACGTGTTTCGTGGATCAAGAATAGTCTCATCAACCCCAGGTAAAGCGGTGGGAATGTCCAGGTTGAAAAAAGGAATCCGTTTTGTGTCGGCTTTTTCAATCGAGCCATCAAGAATTGCGTTGATGATGCCACGTGTGTCTTTAATAGAAATGCGTTTTCCGCTACCGTTCCAGCCGGTGTTGACCAAATAAGCCTCAGCACCAACCGCTTCCATCCGTTTGACGAGTTCCTGTGCGTACTTTGTCGGATGCAATGACAAGAAGGCGGCACCAAAAGCAGCCGAGAAAGTGGGCGTTGGTTCCGTAATACCTCGTTCGGTACCGGCTAATTTTGCTGTAAAGCCGGATAAGAAGTAATATTTCGTCTGTTCAGGTGTTAACTTTGAAACAGGCGGCGTGACGCCAAACGCATCAGCTGTTAAGAAAATAACTTTTTTTGCATGACCACCTTTTGAGATGGGTTTGACGATATTATCGATATGGTCAATGGGGTATGAAACACGGGTATTTTCTGTTTTAGAGTTATCAGCAAATTGAATAACATTATCGTCCGATAGCGTGACATTTTCTAAGAGGGCATTGCGCCGAATAGCGCCATAAATTTCAGGTTCATCTTCTTTGCTTAAATTAATGACTTTTGCATAACAGCCGCCTTCAAAATTGAAGATACCGTCATCATCCCAACCGTGTTCATCGTCACCAATCAATTGGCGATCTTTATCTGTTGATAACGTTGTTTTTCCCGTACCAGATAGACCAAAGAAAATGGCAACATCGCCTTTCTTGCCGATATTAGCTGAGCAGTGCATGGAGGCAATGCCACGTAAGGGGAGCAGGTAGTTCATCATACTGAACATGCCTTTTTTCATTTCACCGCCATACCAAGTGCCACCAATCAGTTGCATTTTTTCGCTCAGGTTAAAGGCGATAAAGTTTTCTGAATTAAGGCCGTGTTCTTTCCAGTCAGGGTTGTTCGTTTTAGCGCCATTTAAAACAACAAAATCAGGCTCAAAATCTTTAAGCTCTTCTTCAGTCGGGCGAATAAACATATTTTTGACAAAGTGTGCCTGCCAGGCGACTTCCACAATAAATCGGACCGACAAACGGGTGTCTTTGTTGGCACCACAAAATGTATCGACAACAAAGAGACGCTGGCCTGATAATTGATTGGTTACGATTTTTTTAAGGTTTCCCCAGTTTTCTTCAGATAAAGGTTTGTTATCGTTTTTACCTTGAGTAGACCACCATACGGTATCGCGAGATACATCGTCCATGACGATATATTTGTCTTTCGGAGAACGTCCGGTGAAGATGCCTGTATCAACGGCAACAGCACCTAAATTGCTCACTGTCCCTTTTTCATATCCAGTTAAATCTTCCCGGGTTTCCTCTTCAAATAAAAGGTCATATGAAGGATTATGGATAATTTCATTGGCATCAGTTATTCCATATTGACTGAGGTCTATGGTATTAGACATTGGGGGCTCCGGTATTATTAAGTTAATTTGTTATTCTCAATCACTGCGTATGCCGAGTGATTATGTATGGATTCAAAGTTTTCTGCTTCCAGGGTATAGGATAAGATTCGCTCTTCTTCATTTAATGCAGCGGCAATATCCCTGACCACATCTTCGACAAACTTAGGGTTGTCATAAGCAAGTTCGGTGACATATTTTTCATCCGGTCTTTTGAGAAGGCTATACAGCTCACTCGATGCTTGTTTTTCAACAAGTTGGATAATATCTTCAAGGCAGATATTGCCTGTAATTGCAGCACTAACAGTAATATGAGAACGTTGATTGTGTGCACCATATTCAGAAATTTTCTTTGAACAGGGGCATAAGCTCGTGACAGGTATAACAACACTGACATGGATTTTTGTGACATCGTTAGTCCATTGACCCTCGAGTTTTATTTGATAGTCGAGTAAGCTTTTTACCCCAGAGACAGGCGCGGCTTTATTGACGAAATATAAAAATTCTGTGTTGATGTAACCTGTCTCAGCTTCCAACTTAAGTGTCATTTTTTCTAGTAGTGCACTAAAACTTTTAATTGATAATTGCTGACAGTCTTCATTGAGTAGGGCCACAAAGCGAGACATGTGTGTGCCTTTTTGATGGTGAGGTAAATTCACCGATAGATTGAATGTACCAACGGTTGCTTGTTGATGACCTTCTTTATCAATGAAAATAAATGGGTGACGAATATCCTTGATGCCTACTTTGTTGATGGCTATGTTTCTAGTGTCAGGATGATTTTGTACGTCTTCGATGGTCATAGTCTAATAAGCTGTTTAAGCCAAATTAAGGGTTTGTTTTTAAGTATGCTTGTATGGTTCGTTTAATGTTAGACACATCAAGACCGGCTTCTTCAAGCAGCTCTTCTCTTGATCCGTGCTCAAGATTACGGTCTGGTAAACCGATGTTATAAATATTGACTGACAACGCCGCTTGGTTGATAAACTCGTTTACAGCACTTCCAGCGCCGCCTTTAACGACATTTTCTTCAAGTGTAAAAATGGTTTTGTGAGACGCGGCAATTTTTCTGATCATGTCCTCATCAAGGGGTTTTACAAAGCGCATATTCACCACAGTTGCGTTGAGTTGCTCAGCAAGGTCAGAGGCTGGCGAGAGTGTTGGGCCAAACGCTAATAATGCGATATCTTTTCCTTCACGCACGGTCAAGGCTTGACCTATTGGCAGGCTATCTAATGTGTTATTAATTGCGACACCAGGACCTTTACCGCGAGGGTAACGCACGGCAACAGGGCCGTTGTAGTTAATGCCGGTTGTCAGCATAAGGCGGCATTCATTTTCGTCTGCGGGGGCCATGATGATCATATTCGGCAAGCAGCGCAGGTACGAAAGATCGTATGACCCTGCGTGAGTAGGTCCGTCAGGGCCAACCAAGCCCGCACGATCAATGGCAAAAAGAACCGGTAAATTTTGTAAAGCAACGTCGTGAATAAGCTGGTCGTAACCACGCTGTAGGAAGGTTGAATAAATCGCCACAACGGGGTGTAACCCTTCGCAGGCCATGCCAGCGGCTAAGGTGATAGCATGTTGTTCGGCTATGCCAACATCAAAATAGCGTTCAGGGTATTGTTGTTCGAACTCGACCATACCAGAACCCTCGCGCATAGCCGGCGTGATGCCGACAACTTGGCTATTTTCATTGGCAATATCACAAAGCCATTGGCCAAAAACTTCAGAATATGTTGCTGAGCTGATTGCTTTTTTAGGTAAATTTTCTTTGCTAGGATCAAATTTAGAAACACCATGGTAGCCGATAGGGTCGGCCTCTGCGGGAGAGTAACCTTTACCTTTTTGTGTAACAACATGCAGGAACTGCGGGCCTTTTAGGTCTTTTAAATTGGAAAGTGTTTTTACTAAGGTGGGCAAATCATGACCATCGATAGGGCCGATGTAATTAAACCCCATTTCCTCGAACAGTGTGCCGGGGATTACCATGCCCTTAACATGTTCTTCGGTTCGTCTAGCCAACTCCCAAACGCTAGGCATATTAGACATGACCTTTTTGCTGCCTTCTTTAACCGTTGTATAAAATTTACCGGATAAAATTTTAGCCAGGTAATTTTTCAATGCCCCAACATTCGGGGAAATGGACATATCGTTATCGTTAAGAATCACCAGTAAATTTGCGTCTAATGCACCTGCATGATTCAACGCTTCAAACGCCATGCCGCCGGTTAACCCACCATCACCAATAATGGCAACGGTACGTTTCGCGTCATGATTGATTCCAGCAGCGATGGCCATGCCTAAGGCGGCGCTGATGGATGTGCTTGAATGGCCGACGCCAAAAGCATCGTATTCACTTTCTGATCGTGTAACAAAAGGGGTGATGCCGTTTTTCTGACGGATGGTTGAAATTTTATTTTTACGCCCGGTTAAAATTTTGTGCGGGTAAGCTTGATGGCCTACGTCCCAGATGAGTTTGTCATCAGGCGTGTTAAAAATGTAGTGCAATGCTATCGTGAGCTCAATAGTCCCTAACCCAGCGGAAAGATGTCCGCCAGACTTACTGACGGACGCGATGAGAAAATCGCGTAATTCGTCAGCTAAATCAATAAGTTCGCCTTCCGTTAAACCTCTAAGGTCATCGGGTAAACTTATTTTATCTAGAATGGGGTATTTTGCCGTGATTGTCACGTAATCTTCATAATGCGTTGATTTAAGGTTGCGTATTATCGTTTGCCAGTAAAGACTATGCAAGTTAATACTACGCTAAGGCGCCCTTGCTTAAGAAATTCGTGAGATGGTAAATTGAGCAATATCTCTAAGGTACTCCGTGCGTTGATCAAAATGTGACAAACTCAGGAGTGCTTCGTTATATAAATTTTCTGTTAACTCCTTCGATGCCTTTAAACCTAGAATGGAGGGGTAAGTCGATTTATCGGCCTGTTTATCCTTGCCTTGAGTTTTTCCAAGCGTTTCGGTTGATGAGGTTTCATCGAGAATATCATCTTGTACTTGAAAGGCCAGCCCAATACATTCTGCATAATGTTTTAAATGACGATACTCGGCATCATTGGGGGTAAGTTTTAAACTGGCAACCAAGGTGATACAGCTACAGATCAGAGCCCCTGTTTTGTGAAGGTGCATATTCTCAATTTCAGCAATGGATAGAGATTTTCCTTCGTTTGCCAAATCAATCGCTTGGCCACCGACCATACCTCTAGAACCCGCTGCTTGAGATAAAAGTTGAATGCAGGTGATTTTTTGTTCGCTACTGCACTTGGCTTTTGCCAGGGCATTGAATGCCAGTGTTAAAAGTCCGTCACCCGCCAAAATGGCGGTTGCTTCATCAAACGCCTTGTGGCAACTTGGTTTTCCTCGACGCAAGTCATCATCATCCATGGCAGGTAGGTCATCATGAATTAAGGAATAAGCATGGATGAGTTCTATTGAGCTGGCAAGGCTATCTAGTGTCTGTTGTTGTATTTCAAGTAAATGCCCTGTTGCGTAGACCAACATGGCTCGAATACGTTTTCCACCATTCAGGGTTGAGTAGCGCATGGCTGCGTGTAACTGCTTTGGTTCAAGCTGAGCAGATGGAAGGAGGGAATCTAAAGCAGCCTCAATTTGTTGAACTTTCTCATGTTGAAACTGTTGAAATGCAGTCATGTTGGGTCTTAATGGGTATGAAATTAATCAAAATCCACGGGTTTGGCGAGCGTGGATTTGCTTAATAATATCTCAACCTTTTGTTCAGCATCGGTGAGCGATTTTTGGCAAGACTGTATTAATTTAATGCCTTGTTCAAACTCCTTAAGTGATTCTTCGAGGCTTAACCCCCCGTTTTCCATTCGATCAACCAGTTCTTCGAGAGATTGAAGGGATGATTCTAAATCGAGTTTTTTTGCTTTAGCCATGACTATTGTCGTTGATTTTTTAAAAGGAAGTACGTTACCTTATCCGTTAGGTAAGGTCACTATTGATGCTTAGTCAGGTCACCGTTAATGATGTTGACATCGAATAGGCGGTGACGTATCTTGAGCTTTACTCTTAGACCAAGTCTAAAGGTAGATTTGATATCATTCAACATAAATAGAGGAATTATTATGTCACTTAAAGGTTCTCAAACAGAACAGAATTTAAAAGACGCGTTTGCTGGTGAGTCTCAAGCGAATCGTCGTTACTTGTACTTCGCAAACAAAGCTGACATCGAAGGGTATAACGATGTGTCGACAGTATTTCGTTCGACTGCTGAGGGTGAAACAGGTCATGCACATGGTCATTTAGAGTACTTGGAAGAGACAGGTGACCCGGCAACAGGTTTACCGATCGGTGGCACCGAAGATAATCTAAAGGCAGCGATTGCTGGCGAAACACATGAGTACACGGATATGTATCCGGGTATGGCAAAAACAGCACGTGATGAAGGTCATGACGAGATTGCTGACTGGTTTGAAACATTAGCAAAAGCGGAGCGTTCACACGCTAATCGTTTCCAAAAAGCGTTAGATTCTTTAAGCGCTTAATTTGCTGTGATTAGAGGAGGGGGGTGCTTGTGTGCCCTCCTTTTTTATTGGAGAAATAAATATGAGAGAAGGTAGCTTAGAAGCCCCTGTTAGGCACCCCATTGATTGGAAGGGCGTAGATTTTTTTAATGAAGAAAATTTATTCAACGAGCTGGATAGAGTGTTTGATATTTGTCATGGCTGTCGTCGTTGTTTTAATCTTTGTAATGCATTTCCTTTATTGTTCGACGTCATCGATGAGTCTGAAACAATGGAGCTTGATAGCGTCGATAAGACAGTCTATTGGGATGTGGTTGATAATTGCTATCTTTGTGACATGTGTTTTATGTCAAAGTGTCCTTACGTGCCGCCACATGAATGGGACTTGGACTTCCCTCATTTAATGCTGCGTGCAAAAGCGGTTAAGTTTAAAAAAGATGACGTAAAAAAACGTGATAAATTAATTACATCAACCGATAAGATTGGAAAATTAGCCTCAATTCCCATCGTGGTGAATACTGTTAATGCAGTGAATCAAAATAAAACCATGCGCCGATTGCTTGATAAACAATTAGGCATCCATCCCGAGGCTGTTATTCCTGCCTATCATACAGACACAGCTAGAAAACAATTTGCTAAACAAAGCCCTCAAGCGATAGATGTGCAAGCTTGTGAAGAAACAACCGGCAAGGTCGCGATTTTTACAACGTGTTATGGCAATTATAATCGCCCGGATCTAGTGAAAGACTTAGTGGCCGTTTATCAACACAATGGAATTTTAGTTGAGATGTGCCAACAGGAAAAATGCTGTGGGATGCCCAAATTGGAACTGGGTGATCTTGAAGAAGTTGAACGGCTTAAAAATAATAATATTCCAGCGTTAGCGCGCTTAGTTGATGCAGGTTTCGACATCGTCGCGCCGGTTCCATCGTGTGTGTTGATGTTTAAACAGGAATTACCCCTCATGTTTCCTGATGACCCCGATGTTTTAAAAGTTCGGGATGCTATGTTTGATCCCTTTGAGTATTTGATGATTCGCCATAAAGGCGGCTTGTTACGTACCGAGTTTAAAGAAGAAATTGGTGATGTGTCTTATCAGGTGGCTTGTCATCTCAGGGTTCAAAATATTGGCCAAAAAACAAAGGAGCTGTTGGAGTTAATTCCAAATACCTCAGTTAAAGCACACGAAAGGTGCTCAGGGCATGATGGAACGTATGCGTTAAAATCTGAGTTTCATGATATATCAAAAAAAATTGCCCGGCCAATTGTTAATAAAGTGGATAAAGAAAGCACGGCCGTTTTTTCCAGCGACTGCCCAATGGCGGCTGACCATATTGCTTCTGGGTTAAAAAACGAAAAAGCAGTGCAAAATCCGATGAGCTTGTTAAAACAAGCATATGGCTTATAAACGTAAGGAACATAATGAAAAAACTAGTTAAAGATGCGTTGTATTCGTTGGAAGAATACTCAAACCTTCGTGCCGAATTTAGAGCAAAAGTTCGTGCCCATAAAGAAAATAGAATTGTTAGGATTGGCGAAAATGTAAGCCTGCATTTTGAAGATTATCTGACCATGCATTATCAGGTACAAGAAATGTTGCGTGCTGAAAAGATATTTGATTCCGCCGGTATTATGGAGGAAATTGAGGCTTATAATCCGTTGATTCCCGATGGCAAAAACTGGAAAGCTACGATGATGATTCAGTTTGATAAGGTGGAAGACCGTGTCGATGCGTTAGCTAAGATGATTGGAATAGAAAAAGCAACATGGGTGCAAGTTGACGGGTTTGATAAAGTGTTCCCGATTGCCAATGAGGACTTAGAACGTGAAACCGAGGAAAAAACATCGTCGGTACACTTTCTAAGATTTGAGTTAACTGACGCTATGGTAGCGGCTGTTAAACAAGCAGCGGCCATCAATATGGGTGTTGATCATGCTGCGTATACGAAAGCCTGCACACCTATCGCCGACAATATAAGAGCGTCGTTAGCCGATGATCTGGATTAAACTCCTTGAATGGCTCCAGAGCCTTGATAGGTCTCTATCAAGCTTTGGACGCTACAAGGTTTGTGCAAGTGGTAACCTTGCCCGTAATCTATGCCAATTTCATTTAACTTTGCGAATATTTCAGGGTTTTCTACAAATTCCCCAATGGTTTTCTTCCCCATTAGGTGGGCAATTTCGTTAATAGACTTAACCATCGCCAGATCGAGTTTATCGTCCAGCATGTTTTTAATGAATTGTCCGTCGATTTTTAGAATATCAACGGGTAATTTCTTTAGATATTCATAGGATGATAAACCGGTGCCGAAATCATCGAGGGCGACTTTACAGCCGAGTTCTCTTAATTTATTGAGGAAGGCCAGACCTATCCTTGGGTTTGTAATAGCCGCGGTTTCTGTGATTTCAAAGCACAACTTGTCGGCTGGCATGCCAGAACGTTTTATCGCAGAAACGATGACATCATAAGTCTCTTCATGGGCAATGGTCTGCCCAGAGAGGTTGATACTGATCCAGCCAAATTTATTTTGAATAGAGGCCATTTGAGAAAGACTCTTTTTGATGACCCAGTGATCTATTTTATAAGCTAATTTATATCGCTCGGCGGCAGGTAAAAAGGTATACGGTGCGTGAATCTGTCTTTTATTGTCCTGCAGGCGTATCAGAATCTCGTAATTGGGCGTATGACATTCGTTACCGCCGTCAGGCGTTGCAACGCATATTTTTTGGGCGTAGCAGACGAAATGTTCTTGTTTGAGGGCCGTGTGAATCTTGCTGATGATATTACCTTCTTGGAGCCGTTGAATCACAGCTTGATCGGCTGTCGTATGCTCATGGATACGGTTTCTTCCAGCTTCTTTTGCCAAATAACAGGAAGTATCTGCGAGGTTTAAGGCGGATTCATAAGATTTCACGGTTTCATCTAAACTTACAACACCGATGCTAACCCCTAAATTGTATTCTTTTTCATCCCAAATAAAGATAAACGTATCAATGGCTTGGCAAATTTTTTCAGCTATTTTTTTTGCGACTTCAGGCGAGCAATCTCGTAGAAGAATACAAAACTCATCACCGCCAACACGCGCGAGCGCGTCTGCTTTTCGTAGTATGCCGGTGAGAATTTTGCTGATTTCTATCAGCGCTAAGTCACCAGCACTATGACCGGAGCTATCATTAATGATTTTAAATTGATCTAAATCTAAGTAAAGCAGGGCGTGTACACTGTTGTTAGATTGAATATTAGCGATGGCATTTCGTAATATTTCATCAAAACCGCGGCGATTAACGAGTTTTGTAAGAGGGTCATGGGTCGCTTCAAAGCTTAATTTATGAGTTAGCCGATGCTTTTCAGTAATATCTTGGAAATACCAAACACGTCCTTGGATAACACCTTTTCGAATTAAAGGAAATGATGCCGTGTCAAGTACGCGGCCATCGTTCAAATGAATAAGGAAGTTGATTTTTTCACCTGAATTTGCTGGTATTTTATTGACTTTTCCAACAATTTCTTCAGCGTTAGTCATTAGGTGGGTGCCTAATTTAAGCAAGTTACGTGAGGTTTGATTGCGTTGCTCTATAACATTCTGAGGTATAAAAAATGTATCAAGGAAGACTTGGTTAACGTTAATAATCTGACTATTAATGCCCTCAACTAACATGCCATCGTCAGAGGCCTCATTAATAGCACGTTGTACATCAAGTGCATTTTCTAATGCTTGGGTAGATCGTGTTTGTTTAGTTACGTCTTTAAAATACCAAACTCGACCCTTTGTCTTATCTTTATGTATGAGTGGAAAGGCAGTCAAATCTATAACTTTTTCATTTTTAAGCAAAATGGTCACTTGCGTAACTTCTGTTGTAGAGGGCTTCATTTGTGAAACAAGAGAACCTATTTCTTCGGGGTTTAATAATGATTGAAGCCCGAGTTTTAATAATTCAAGTGTACTAACCACCTCTTTATTGGGGCGGCTAAGATCAAAATAATCGTAAAACTTTTGATTAATTGCGACGATGTTTCTATCAAGGTCTTCAACGAGCACGCCATCATCTGTTGCTTCTAAAATAGCACGTTGTATATCCAAAGAATTTTCTAAGGCATGAAGCGTCTTAGTTTCTTTTGTAACATCAATTGAAGTAATTAAATAGTGTGGTTGGCCATTGTAAAGAAGCGTGGCACCTGAGTTTTCAGTATAAATAGTGTTGCCTAACCCCGTGACTTTTTCACCTTTGACGCTTGCGTGACCCTTTGCTTCAATCTCATCAAAAAATAAATCAAAGTCATTTTTATATTGATCACTGATGAATTGTTTACCGTGAACCCTGACAATATCTTTGAGTTGACGTTGATTTAACTCGCAGTAGGTTTTATTCGCATAAACAATGCGTCGATCTATGTTATAGACAGATTGGGCTAATTGACTGTTTTCAAGAACTTCACTTGATAATTCTGCGGCGTTCAGTAAGTTAGGAATATCTAATAACTTCTCAAGAGACGGTGAGATTATTTTTGAGATGCTCGTTAAAAAGTTTTTATCTTCACTGGAGTAATGATGGGCCTTTTTACAGTGATGGACACCTATCACCCAGCCCTCTTTATTATCGATAGGAACCTGACATGCCATTTGAGATTTTACTTTAAATTGTTTGTATAGAAGATTTAAGTCAGTTGATAGTGAAGACAGATCGTAACTTACAGTGTTTTTAGATGTTAAGGCATGATTGATGATGTGAATAAATACTGGATTAGCCGAAGAGTAATTTTTTAATCGATGGGCCCCAGGGTAGTCGTCACTCGTGTCTTCAATAGCGACAAGGTGCTTATCTGCATTTGGCTCAGATGGGTATAATAACCAGCAACGGTCAGCCCCTAACGCTTCACGGACAGTGTGAAGGATAAGTTTTAATTTGGTAAATTCGGTAAGGGATGTATCTATAATTTCGTCAACACGATCTAGTGCAGAAGATGAATTTTTTGGGCTCTTATTATTCATATTATTTAAAGGGTTTTAATATTTTTTTATTACCAGCTTCTCCTTAATACTTAAGAATAGCCTAATATTCAAAAAATATAGCCCATAAGTTTTTTATTCGGCGTAAAAAGATTGTGGCGGCTAAGGTAAATGATTATGCTTTGCGCTTGTAAAAAACCATCACACAATATAGACATGAATTCTTTATGAGTAGTAATTACAGTGCCTCCGATATTGAGGTGTTAAGTGGGTTAGACCCCGTTAAAAAACGTCCTGGTATGTATACCGACACCGCACGCCCAAATCACCTTGTTCAAGAAGTTCTGGATAACAGTGTGGATGAAGCCATTGCGGGTTTTGCTTCTGTCATCAATGTGAATTTGTATAAAGATGGTTTTATTGAAATTATTGATGATGGCCGGGGAATGCCGGTTGATATTCATCCTGAACATGGCGTGCCAGGCATTGAGTTGATTTTATCGAGGCTACATGCGGGGGGTAAGTTTTCTAATAAAAATTACCAATTTTCGGGTGGTTTGCATGGCGTTGGCATTTCAGTGGTTAATGCGCTGTCCAGCCGAGTGGATGTGGATGTTAAACGAGCAGGTAGCCGTTGGCATATGGCCTTTGAAAATGGGGCGAAAGTCAGCGATTTGGAAGCAGTGGGTAGCGTTGGCCAACGCAACACAGGCACCACCGTACGATTTAAACCGAATGCTATTTATTTTGACTCTGCGACCGTATCTACCAGTAAGTTGAAACACGTGCTGCGAGCTAAAGCTGTGCTTTGTCCTGGACTTCGTATTACATTGAATGATGAAACGAAGGCTGAAAAGTTCGAGTGGTATTACGAAAATGGCCTAACAGATTATTTGCTAGGTGAATTAGAACATCTCAGTTTGCTACCGGCTGAAGGCTTTATATCGGCTGCTAACAGTGAGCGTGAATCGGTTGAGTGGGCGGTGGCATGGTCGACTGATGCCGGTGAGGGCATCACCGAAAGTTATGTTAATCTCGTGCCAACGGCGCAAGGCGGAACACATGTGAACGGATTGCGTACCGGCTTAACTGAAGCAATTCGTGAGTTTTGCGAATTTCAATCCTTGTTACCACGAGGCGTTAAAATTACTCCAGATGATGTATGGGAGCGTTGTCATTACGTGCTGTCCATTAAGCTGGAGGACCCTCAATTTTCCGGTCAAACGAAAGAGCGGTTAACGTCTAGGGAATGTGCTGCGTTTGTATCCGGTGTGGCGAAAGACAGTTTCAGTCTTTGGTTAAATCAACACCCAGAAATGGGTGAAGAAGTTGCGCAAATAGCGATACAACGTGCTCAGAATAGACAGCGTGCAGGAAAAAAAGTTGTGCGTAAGAAGGTGTCTTCTGGCCCAGCTTTGCCCGGTAAATTAGCTGATTGTTCATCGCAAGATTCAGATCGTTCTGAATTGTTTTTAGTGGAAGGGGACTCAGCAGGAGGGTCGGCAAAGCAAGCACGGGATCGTGAATTCCAGGCGATTATGCCCTTGCGTGGAAAAATATTGAATACCTGGGAAGTTGAGCCTGCTGATGTGTTGGCGTCTCAAGAAGTGCATGATATTTCAGTCGCCATTGGTGTTGAACCGGGTTCAACTGATTTAAAATCATTGCGTTACAGTAAAATCTGTATCTTAGCGGACGCCGATTCAGATGGCTTACACATTGCGACGTTGTTATGTGCCTTGTTTGTGCGTCACTTTGCTTCGTTAGTTGATGCTGGGCATATCTACGTTGCCATGCCGCCTTTATATCGTATCGATGTCGGTAAACAAGTTTTTTACGCATTAGACGATGCGGAGAAAGAAGGTGTTTTAGATAGAATTTCTGCAGAAAAATTAAAAGGCAAGGTGAATGTTCAACGTTTTAAAGGGTTGGGTGAAATGAACCCTGCCCAATTGCGCGTAACAACGCTAGATCCTGATACGCGCCGATTAGTGCGTTTAGGCATGAATCCGGGTGATGAAACACACCTGAAAATGGATATGTTATTAGCTAAAAAGCGCGCATCTGACCGTAAAGCTTGGTTGGAAGAAAGTGGCAATCTGGCTGATTTGTAGAGAACAGTATGAGCACAGTAGAATTTGAAAATATAGAAACATTACCGCTAAAAGATTTTACAGAAAAAGCGTACTTAGATTATTCAATGTACGTTATTTTAGACCGTGCCTTACCGCATATTGCCGATGGCCTTAAACCCGTACAACGACGCATTGTGTATGCCATGTCTGAGCTTGGCTTATCGAATCAAGCGAAATTTAAAAAATCGGCAAGGACCGTTGGTGACGTGCTCGGTAAGTTTCATCCGCACGGCGATACCGCCTGTTATGAGGCCATGGTACACATGGCACAACCATTTGCATATCGCTATCCTTTGGTGGATGGGCAGGGGAATTGGGGGTCACCCGACGATCCTAAATCCTTTGCTGCTATGCGTTACACAGAATCACGGCTTGCGCCCTATTCAGAAAGCTTATTAAGTGAATTAGGGCAGGGCACGGTTGATTGGACTGATAATTTTGACGGGACGCTGCAAGAGCCTGTTTTACTGCCAGCGCGGTTACCCAATGTGCTGTTAAATGGGGTCACGGGTATTGCTGTTGGCATGTCCACAGATATTCCGCCACATAACTTAAATGAAGTCGCCAGTGCCTGTATTCATTTGCTGGATGAACCGAAAGCAGAGATCAGTGCGTTGATGGAACATGTTAAAGGGCCAGATTTTCCAACCGAAGCCGAAGTTATCACGTCGCGAGAAGACATTCAATCAATGTACGAAAAGGGTGGTGGTAGTTTGCGTGCTAGAGCGCGGTACGAGATAGAGCACGGCCAAATTATTGTGACGGCCTTGCCGTACCAGGTTTCAGGGGCGAAGGTGCTGGAGCAGATTTCTGTACAAATGCAGGCGAAAAAATTACCCATCGTCGAGGATTTACGTGATGAATCTGATCATGAGAACCCGACACGTTTGGTCATTATCCCGCGTTCTAACCGTGTGGACACGGAACAGTTGATGTCACATTTATTTGCAACGACCGACCTGGAACGTACCTATCGAGTTAATTTCAATGTGATTGGCCTGTCGGGCAAACCTCAGGTTAAAAATTTAAAGACCCTGTTAAGCGAATGGTTAACTTACCGTATTGCAACCGTTACTAGGCGGTTGGATTATCGCTTGGATAAAGTGAACGACCGTTTGCATATTCTGGATGGTTTGTTGATTGCCTATTTAAATATTGATGAAGTCATTCGAATTATTCGTGAAGAAGATAATCCGAAACAAGTGATGATGCAGCGCTTTGGCATCACAGATGTTCAGGCTCATGCCATTTTGGAAATTAAATTGCGTCAACTGGCTAAGTTAGAAGAATTTAAAATTCGTGCGGAACAAGAAGAGTTAGTAAAAGAGCGTGATGAACTAGAGAAAATTCTGAATTCAAAGCAGCGTTTACGTACCTTGGTTAAAAAAGAAATACAAGCGGACGCGGCGCTTTATGGCGACGCCAGGCGTTCTCCACTCGTTAGCAGGCAAGCGGCGCAAGCATTAGATGAGCGAGCGCTGATTCCGAATGAACCCATGACGATTGTGATTTCTCAGAAGGGTTGGGTGAGGGCGGCAAAAGGGCATGACATTGATCCGACGAGTCTTGCGTTTAGAGCAGGTGATGGCTATCTTGCATCGGCCAAAGGGCGGAGTAATAGCTTGGTGTATTTCCTCGATTCAGCAGGTCGAATCTATAGCCAACCGGTGCATGGTTTACCCTCTGCACGAGGGCAAGGTGAGCCTTTAACCGGTCATTTTAAACCGCCGGCAGGCGCTATGTTTACCCACGTGTTAGCAGGTCAGGAAAAAAAGGTAATGCTTTCATCCAATGCGGGCTATGGTTTTGTGACGACGCTGTCAGACCTGTATAGTAAAAATAAAGCGGGCAAAGCCTTGATTTCCTTACCTGCAGGCGCAACCGTGTTGTCTCCAGCTCTTTATGAAGCTCAAGAGGCTATGGTGGCCATTCTCAGTCAGCAGGGTCGCTTGTTAATTTTTCCTATTGACGAGGTGCCAGAATTAGCACGTGGCAAAGGGAATAAGTTGATTCAAATACCCGGCAAAGATTTAAAATCAGGCGATGATAGTGTTATTGGTTTTTGTGTCTTCACGGAACAGCAGGCTATTCGAATTCATGCAGGTAAACGGTATATTAATTTAAAAATAGCCGATTTGGATGCGTATCGAGGTAAAAGAGCACAACGTGGTACTAAGTTACCAAGAGGGTTTCAGAAACCCGATGGGGTAGAGTTGCTTACAAAAGATGAATAGAAACTGATGAGTCAAAAAAAGCCAAGCGGCTGATGTCGCTTGGCTTTTTAGTATGAGTAAGAAAAGATCAGCCTTCAATAATGGGGATACCTGCAATCTTGGATTGCCACAGCGCGGGCCCCGTTTTATGTACAGACTCGCCGTTAGAATCAACAGCAACAGTCACCGGCATATTTTCCACATAGAACTCTCTAATGGCTTCCATTCCCAAATCTTCAAAAGCAATTACCTTGGAGCCCTTGATGGCTTTTGCAACCAGATAGGCAGCGCCGCCAACGGCCATAAGGTAAGTGGCTTTGTGTTTTTTAATGGCATCAATGCCACTGGGTCCCCGTTCTGCTTTACCAATCATACCAAGTAGGCCGGTTTTATCGAGCATCATCTCGGTGAATTTATCCATGCGGGTTGCCGTTGTTGGACCAGCAGGCCCCACCACTTCGCCTTCAATGGGGTCAACAGGGCCTACGTAGTAGATGAAGCGGTTTTTAAAGTCGACGCCATCTGGTAAGGCTTCACCGTTGGCAAACAGATCAGCAATACGCTTGTGCGCAGCATCTCGGCCAGTCAACATGTGGCCACTTAATAATAAGCGGTCGCCTGGTTGCCATGATTGAGCTTCTTCTTCAGTAACGGTATCTAAATTGACGTGCTTGGTTTGAGCATCGGGTGCCCAAGCGATATCTGGCCAGTCTTCAAGTTTGGGTGGTTCTATGTAAGTTGGGCCAGAGCCATCTAGAACAAAATGTGCGTGACGAGTAGCGGCACAGTTTGGAATTATCGCAACAGGCAGAGAGGCAGCATGCGTTGGCATGTCATTAATTTTTACATCGAGTACCGTGGTTAAGCCGCCCAGGCCTTGAGCCCCTATACCCAACGCGTTCACTTTGTCGTACAGTTCTAAACGCAGTTCTTCAGCACGATTTTTAGGACCGTGTTCTTTAAGTTCTTGAATATCAATGGGTTGCATTAGTGATTCTTTGGCTAACTTCATGGCCATTTCAGCGGTACCACCAACACCAATGCCTAAAATGCCGGGTGGGCACCAGCCTGCACCCATGGTAGGGACTGTTTTGAGTACCCAATCAACCAGGCTGTCGCTGGGGTTGAGCATGGCAAATTTAGATTTATTTTCAGAGCCGCCTCCTTTTGCAGCAACGTGAACACTCACGGTATTGCCGGGAACGATTCTTGTATGAATGACGGCTGGTGTATTATCGCCCGTGTTTTTTCTCGATCCTAAAGGGTCAGCGACTATAGAAGCTCGTAAAACATTATCTGGGTAGTTATACGCACGACGCACGCCTTCGTTACACATATCTTCCAAGCTCATATTGGCGTCCCATTGAACGTCCATCCCCACGTCTAAAAACACATTAGCGATACCCGTGTCTTGGCAAATAGGGCGATGGTCCATCGCGCACATCCGTGAGTTAAGAAGGATTTGTGCCATTGCATCTTTGGCAGCTGGCGATTCTTCTAATTCATAGGCTTTTCCAAGCGCTTGAATATAGTCCTTTGGGTGATAGTAAGAAATAAATTGAAAAGCAGCGGCAACGCTTTCTATAAGGTCATCTTGTTTAATAACGGTCATTAATAAATTCTGTTGATTAAAAAGAAATTATTGTAACAAAGAGATGGGGTACACGTTATTATTTGCTTTCGGAAATAATAATTTCTCAAATTCTTCAGCGGGCATCGGCTTGCCAAAATAGTAACCTTGAACATAATCGCAATGAAGTTCCTCTAATAAGGTACTTTGTTCTTTAGTTTCTACCCCTTCGGCTATGACTTCAACGCCCATACTGTGAGCCAGCACAATGATGGTTTTTATAATATCTTCATCGGCTTTATTGCTAAGGCTATTATTGACAAAAGAACGGTCAATTTTTAGTAAATTGATCGGTAAACGCTTTAAATAGCTCAGGGATGAATAACCGGTGCCAAAATCATCAATAGCCAGCTTGATGCCTAAGTCTTTTAATACTTCTAGTTTATCGATGACGAGCTGTTCATTGTTCATCACCGCGCTCTCGGTTATTTCTAGTTCAAGCAGCTCGTGCGGTAGTTGGGTAGAGTTTAAAGTAGCGGAGATTTTATTGATGATCTCCTCATCTTCAAGTTGGAGATTAGACAGATTGACTGCCACTCTAATAGGGCTGGCACCACGATCAATCCAATTTTTTAAAGTTAAACAGGCAGTTTGTAAGACCCACTCTCCAATCATATGAATTTGACCAGTTTCTTCAGCAAGACCAATGAAATCATTTGGCGGGATTAAGCCTTTTTCAGGGTGCTTCCATCTGACTAAGGCTTCCATACCGATTAATTTGCCGGTTGATAGGCTGAACTGCGGCTGATAAAAAACGTTTAATTCATTACGTAAAATAACATTGCGTAATTCATTTTCTATGGTCAAGCGTTTGTTAATATTTTCAGCCATTGAATCATCAAAGAACACATAGGGTGTTTTTGACTGTTTAGATAAATACATCGCGATATCGGCATTTTTTACAAGATCACTCACGGTGGTACCACTTTGTGGGAATACACTAATACCTAGACTGGCATTAACGTGCATTTCTTTACCAAGGAAGACAAAGGGCCTGGATAAATTATTTTGAATTTTTTGCGCTAGTTTTTCTATAATTTTGTGTGATTTTATATCGCTCAGCCCAATCACGAATTCATCACCACCAAAACGGGAAATGATGTCAACTTCTCTAACGCTTCTTGAAAGGCGCTCAGCAACAATTTTAAGTAATAAATCGCCGGCTTCATGGCCGTATGAGTCATTGACCAATTTGAAACGATCTAAATCAAGGAAAATGAGGGCGAATAATTTTCCGTCTCGTTCGTGTTGTGTTAAATAATCAGAGACCTTTTTGGTAAATAAAGAACGGTTCATTAGACCGGTCAAATGGTCTTTATGCGCTAAGTCAAAGATTTTATTTTCTGCCAGTTTGGCTGTGATCAGTTTATTAATCCGTTGTGTAAAAAGAGCAAAGTTTATTGGGGCTGAAAAATAGTCGACTGCACCGGAAGTAAAGGCATTATTAATTGATGTTTCACTGTCAGTGCTCGAGGTGACAATAAAAGGGATATCATGCTTTTTTAATGTTAAACAGGCATCTTCAAACTTTTCATTATCACCAGAAAGCGTTTGTTCCAAGATAACAACATCAGGCTTATTTCGTTCACAGTACATCATCCCTTGATGACTGTTTATCACTTCGTCTACATAATGCCCAGCAGATTCCAACGTGGATTTCATGTCGAGTCTGATGGTTTTACTGCTATTAATTAATAATATTTTTGATTGATACTCTGTTTGTATAGCTTCGGGTAATGTCGATAAGGGTTGGTTTTTTCTTGAACTGACTTCTTTGATTGCTAATTCAGCCTCAAATAAAATTATTTTAAGCTGAAGAGACAGGGTATTTGATTCATTATTTTCACACGTTTTTTCCATTGTCTCACAAGCTTGATAAAGTCGTAGAGCGCCAACATTTGTCGCGCTACTTCTTATAGTATGCAAGGTTTTATTGATTGAAACCAAGTTAGCTTGAGCGACTTCTGATGCGAGTTGAGACAAATGATCAGGCATTTGTTGAACAAAAGCATCCAACACATCATTAAATCTGCTTCCTAAGTTTTCTTTTAATTGTGCATAGCTGACTTCATCGAGTACAGTGGTTATTAAATCTTGCGCCTGATTGGATTTAGGTGTGAGGGAGAGCCACTTTTTTAGTGCTTTTTTTAAGGCATTCAAGGTTAATGGTTTTGACATAAAGTCATCCATGCCTGCGGCTATACATTGTTCACGATCAGAGAGCTGTTTATTTGCTGTTAATGCAATAATGGGTGTGTGAACAGCTTTATTTTCTAGTTCTCGAATTTGAAATGTGGCCTCATATCCATCCATTTCAGGCATTTGACAGTCCATAAAAATGAGATCAAATGATTGTGATGAAAAGATTTGTAATGCTTCGAGGCCGTTGCTGGCAAGAGTTATGGTGCACTTAAATTTTTCTAACATTCCTTCGGCAACAATTTGGTTAGCTTTGTTGTCCTCAACGACTAGAATATTTTTACCTTCATAGTGGGGGAGCTGTTCATCTTGCTCAGTTGATTGTTGTATTGCTGTATCTGAAGGCAGGTTTAATTTGAGGGCTAAGTCGTTCAGCATGACTGGCTTATTCATGTACTGAAAAATGTTTAACCCTTCAGACTTTAAGCTAAGGTTGTTTGGGTTAGTATCAACCAAAGCTATAACTTTTGTTTTGTTGATTGTTTCATCATTATTGACCATATGGATTAAGTTGCGCTGATCTATCATCGACTGGAGTGTGTCGACCAAAATAAAATCATAGGGCCTATTGAGTGTTTTGTGGTTGCGTAATTTTCTAATGGCGCTTGGGGCATCGGTAACGTAATCAGCAAAATAAAATAATGCTTGGAGTTGCTGTTTTATAAAGCGGGTAGATAAGTCATCATCACCGACATATAAAATGTTTAGGTTTTTAGAATCGGGAGAAGGTTGAGGATGTTCAATTTGACTGTCGATGGTAAAATTTGCAGTAAACCAAAACGTACTGCCTTCACCAACTTTGCTATTAACGCCTATTTCTCCATCGAACATGGTGACCAGTTGTTGGGCGATAGCTAGCCCTAAACCGGTTCCTCCAAATTCTCTTGTGGTTGAATTGTCCGCTTGCGAAAAGGCGTTAAAAATTTTGCTTTGTGCTTCTTCGGGGATACCGACTCCAGTATCTTTTACTTCAAATAGTAAGGTGACTGACTGGCTATCTAATTTAGATATTGATGTGTTAAGAGTCACTTCCCCCGTCCGTGTGAACTTTATCGCATTGCCCAGTAAATTTTGTAGAATTTGCTGAAGTCGTAATTCATCGGCGATGATGTGGCATGGGATGTCGTTATCTAGGAAGTATGCGATAGACAGGTTTTTTTTGTGGGCTTGCGTACTTAGAAGGGTGATGGTGTTTTCTAAGGTGTTTCTTAGGTTGAATGGTTCACGGTGCAATGAAACGTCATTGATGTCATATTTGGAGAAATCTAAAACATCGTCAATGAGTTCTAATAAGGAAGTCGCACTGGTAGAGGCGACTCTTAAATATTCCTGCTGTTGTGTTGTAAGGTTCATCTCAGAAAGCAGTTCTAGCATGCCCGAGATGCCATTTAATGGTGTTCTGAGCTCATGACTGACATTGGCAGCAAATTCACTTTTAACCTTAGCGGCTTCAACCGCAAGATCACGCATAGTGATCAATTCTTTTTCACGATTGTCGAGAATTTGCATCATGTCACTAAAGGCTTGTTCCATTTGAATGATATCTTGCGTTGTCCCAATTTTTTTTGTCTTTGTTAATTGACCTTTGGCAGCATCCAACATATGTTCTGCAAGATTATCGATCGGTTTGGTGATGCGTCTTGTGACAATTAACAGAGCCCAAAGTAACAGTAAGGCCAGTATGCCAATGACAATTACATTGTATTTGTAGAAATCTCTTTCCAGTGTGCTCAGAACCCCTTTGCTGACTGTTAGACGGACGTAACCAAGCAACTCCGGTTTTAATTCTTCATCAGAATAAAGTAAATTTTCATCATCTTGAGTGCTAAAAACCGGCGCTGTATATGCCCACTCCGATTCATTTTCGTAATCCAATACAGTGGATTTTTCAGGTAGGTTGGCCGAATTTTTTCCCAGTCGATCGGTGGTTTGATAGATAGGGTGCATTTGGGGGTTATAAATGCCAGCAGCGGTTACATCTGGAAAAGATAAAATGGAATCCGTGACCAATTTTGCCTCATGCTTACTTTGATAAAGGAGCGCAATACGACTATTATCGGCAAATGAATCGATCAGTTGAATGCCAGTGTTGTTTAGGCTCTCTTGAACACTGCTTGTTGATAACTTTGAGGTGATCAAGGTTGCAATGGCTATTAATAGCGAAATACCAATGACATAGGTCGTAGCTAACAGGTTTTTAAAACTGTATTTTGTTAAAAATACATGCAGTTTGTTAATCATATGACACGCCCTTCGGATACGTCAGTGCAAAATTCTTTTTTTGTTTTAACATCAGGAAGTTAGATAAATGTTTGGCTGTTCTGAGATTAGCGACAACTAACGAAGACTTCATCGGTGCAATGCTGACAGTTTTCCCATTTAAGATATTGATGGTCATGTCCGCAAGATCTTTTCCAATTTGCTGATTGTCAGGGAGTAATGAAAGCAGGGCGCCTTGGCGTACATGCGCCGGATTACTAGAGATGACCACTTGTTTATATTTCCAGGCATCAACCAGAATTCTGGGCAACAGACTTTTGCTGTCTAATGTTGGGTCATGATGAAGAAGCCATAAAGCACTTTCATCATGCTGATTATTTTGAGCGATTTCTTTATAAATTAACGCTGCTTGTTTTACATTGGTTGCTTGGTGCGGTATTAGCGTAATTCCCTGTTTTTTGGTGCTTTGTTGCGCTTTTTCGATTAACCAACCATTAGCGTTAGATTCAAAAACCACGTGAATTCTTTTGATGTTAGGGTGCAACTTTTTTAACTCTTTAAAAAGCAAGGAAGGAGCTGGATCCATTGAGACCCCCATGACCCCTTTTTCTATATCCTGGCTGGAAAAATAAGTAGCGCCATAAAGTGTTTTAAAGGAGGCATTTAGTTTTTCTCGTAGGGATTTAAAACCTCCACCCAGCATAATGACTGCATTTGGTTTTTTTTGTTGGAGGGACTTTAGAATCTCAGCCTCTGTCATCGTTTTGCTGATCCGTTGAACGCTAAGGTTTATGTCAGGGTGCTCTTTAATGCCATTGGTAATCGTTTCAAAAATCATGCTGTACGGTTTTCTAACGTCAGGGTAGAAAACAGTCACATTGAAGGCAGTGCTAGCTTGTACAGTATGCTCAAAGAATGGATCCGCACAAAAAAGAAGAACCAGCAATGCCGCATTAAGTATTTTTTTAAAGAACGTATTTTGATTTTTATCATCCATGATTATCAATTGGTTTGGCATACTTAAGTATTATAAGGTTGGATTAGTGGAAAGATTTCCTTAATTCCACAAATACTCCCCTGCCCGCTAAAGGTAAATCGTTGGGTATGGCGCCCGGTGCTAAGGACGGTTCTTTAACAGATTCATCAAATAAGTTCCTGGCAGATAGGGCAAATTCAAATCCTGGCGCAAATTCTTTTGCGCGAAGCGTTAAATCTACAACGGTATAATCGTCAATCGCTGAACGTAGGTCTGTTGAGGCGCGTTTTCTGCCGCGAACATGATTGAGTTGCGAATTGATGGACCAAATGGGCGTCAGTTCATAATGAGTTCGCAAATAGATTTGCTGTTGAGGAACATCAGCAACATCACTGTCTGTATCTTTGTCTTCGGAAGATTGATAAGCATAATTACCGTATACGGACAAATGATCTGTTGCTTTCCAGTTGAGCTCCATTTCAAGGCCATGACCTGTTTGCTTACCGGTATTGTTTGCTGTCGTTGGATCGAAACGAATAATATCGTCCATTTGATAATAGAACATGTTCATACTTAGTTTTAGATTATCTGTTGCAGCATAATCAAAGGCTATTTCGTATGTATCAATAATTTCTGGGTCCAAATCAGGGTTGCCCAAGGCAACAGGGTTGTTAATGTTGAACTGTTCAGCAAAGGAGGGGGCGCGGAAGGAGCGTCCATATAAAAGTTTGCTGGTTAATCGATAGCTGGTTTGCCAGACAAGGGCCAGACGAGGGTTAAGGGTGTCTCCGAAATCTGAATAATGGTCATAACGTAAGCCAGCCGTTAGTGTCCAATCAGGGGCAAAATCCCACGCGTCTTGAACAAAACCATAATGAATTTTGCGCGTTTCTTCTTGGTTAAATGGTGTTGTGTTTGATACATCAACTACACTCCCTAACGGAACTAATACAGCACCGACTGGGGGTGGTAGGAGTAAGGTTGTGAAATTTTTCTTTTCTTCTATTTTATACTGATCTTGGTGGTGAAACCCAATACCTACACGAATGTCATGGTTATTTATGCCGGTATAAAAAGCTGATAAATCTAAACGGTTATGTCGTTCATAGACATCGGGTTCAGCTATAACACCATTTGGGAACACACCTGCTCCAGCATTAGCTCCAGGTGGCAGTAACACTAAATCGGATTTTGTTACGGTGTTGAAAAAGCTATATTGCGCTTTAAACTCCCAGTTCTCAAATAAGTCTTTAGTTAGGTAAGTTATGTCGGCATTATATCTATCCGCATCGGCAGAACCTTGGCTGTCTAAGGCACTAAATAGCCCTGCTCCTAGTCCAACATTGTTTCGTGCCTGATAACCAAGTCGAATTTGCCATTTATCTTTAGAAATATCTAATCGTGTATCGAGAGATTGTTTACCTAAGTTAACACCACTTGGAGCAAGTGATGCAGAGGTGGCTAGTGCAGTATCTAAACCGGTCTGAAAATCAGCATCAACTTTTTCGTTATGACCATGTGTATCTAGTGCTTGAATAGAAAAAGCAGTATTCCAACCTAAATAGTTTCCACTGTGCTGTAACCAAGCTCTATATTCATCGAAACTACCTATAGAAGCACCGACTTCTGTGCCACTAATTTCAGTATGGTTTTTTGTAATTATATTGATGGTGCCAGAAAACGCATCAGCGCCATATAAAGCAGAACCAGGGCCGCGAATGACCTCGATGCGAGATATGTTTTCAACCGGCATACCGGCCCATGCTTGTGACCTGTTACCAGCAAAAATATTTGTAATGGGGGTGCCATTAATTAGCATGAGAACCTGAGGGTTGGTGCTAGATGAAATACCGCGTATTTGATAAATAGGGTTGTATCCCCCAGCGGCGTAGGAAACGTGTAAGCCTGGTATGGTTTCTAATACTTCATCGATATCACGAGCCCCCATTTCTTTAATGGTTTTGGCGGTAACAATGCTTGCAACGGCCGGCGCTTGAGAAACAGTTTGTTTTCTGCCTGTGGCAATGTATAAAAATTCTTCGCCACCATATGCATCCATTAAAGCTTCTTCATCGAATGCTTGTGCGTTATTGAAAATTAAGTTTATAAGAGTAATTAGCAACCAAGTTATAGATTTTTTCATCATTAAGCTATACCTTTTTATTAGTACAGTTAAGCTTAGTTGTGATTTTCAAAATTACCAGTGTCTTTTTTCGTTCCCTGTGTAGTTTATCCTGTTACATTGTAAAGGAAAAAAGGTGCCTTCTTTATGTTCTGATGCATCAATATGGCAAGGGATGATTCCCGCTGAAAAAGCTAAGATCGTATAATAATAATACTCTCTGTTACTCAAGCCCAAATCGGCCATTAACGCCGCAGCCAACCCACTGGCGTTAATCTGCATACGGTATTTTGTTGTTTGTAATAGTTCGTCTATTTTGATGGCTGTTTTAAAGTGATTGCCGCTAGCTAAATTTAGCTGCGTAGCTTTGTTTATTAGTGGCTGTCTTCGTTCATCATGTTGAACGATAGGGCGCCCATAACCTGGGATGATGCGTTTTTGTTTCAATTCATTTTTAATTAAGTCAAGTAATGGCTTTTCAGATAGTTCATGAATCGTTGCTCGCTTAATAAAATCAATGGACTGTATATTTATTTGATTGCCATAAATACTCGCTTCAGAGCATGCAATCGCAGCGGATGTGCCTAGTATGCCCGTTGAATTTGCGGTGCCTGCTAAAGCAGCAACTCTGTTGTTCCATAACCTTGGATCCGGATAACTTACGGTTAATGACCAGATGGCTTCGATTAATGCAATTTCATTGTTAGAGAATTTTTTTCCAGTAATTCCAAACATAAGGTATTGAAACCAAGTTAAGTCCCCTAGTTCTTCAAATAAATCTTTTCCTCTAAAGACTACGCGTTCGCCTGGAAATGCTGCTCCCATTTCTGTTTGCCAATTATCCTCGGCTAGTTCTAGTATTTGATTTCTACTCATGATGTTTCTTGCAATTTGGGTATCTGTTTAAAAGAGCCAGGGTCATTTGTAACTTGTAAACTATTTCCAAAAAATGGGTATTTTCGCCAGCCCAGTTTTTTTTGTTCTAGTGAATGTACAGCTGCACCGGGAAGGCGAAGCAATAGATAGAGCATTTCTGCTTGTTCATCAGTAAAATCTAAATCGGTAAATGCTGCCCCTATGACACCTGTCATACCTAACGGGCAATCAGCAGCTTGCTCAAATTCCTTTCGGTTATTTGATAAGTAAGCGAGAGCTCCATCTGAGCAAATAGTCGTTAAGTGATTTAAAGTTTGTAAAATGGGTGTGGCACAACTCGCTCCATACGGGTCAAAACCTGGAGGGTGTTCGCTGGCTGGCCAAACTTCAACATCTTCTTCATCTTGATAGTTGGATAGGTTTTGTTGCCACAGTGGTAAATCAAATTCACATTGTTGCCATAAACGCATTACTTGATAAACTTCTCTAGCACCCCCATTTTTACCGGCACCTGGGGCGAGGGCTGCCATTAAACAAGAGGCGGCAGTCGAACCGCCCACACCACTATTCATTGCACCACGTACACTTAAATCACGGGGGCCTGGATTGGCAATAGCGATGGCGATAGCTTCTAATAATTTAGACTGCCAAGGTTGAGGTTTTTCTAATTTAAAGAGTAAATAGATATATTCAGACCAGGATATTTTTCCCAAGAGTTCACCGTAGACGTCATAACCAGAACAATAGCTGGTTTTAGCGGCAAAGGGGTTGTCTGGCTCTTCTTCCTCAAACCAGATCTTGGTGGTGATTGTTTCCTTTTCTACGCTCATTTCATGCCTTTTAGTCGTGTGGCGATGGGAGGGACCTCGTTCGCATCGATTCTGATGTCTAACAGAGTTGGTCCATTTCGCGTACAAATTTTATTGATGTCCAGCTTAGTTAAATCATCCACACTTTCAATGGTATAACTCATGACACCCATTGCTGAGGCCATTAAGGCATAACTGATATTGGGTAGTTTATTGGCAATATCAGCCGAGTTATTTAGTTTTTGTCCATGTTTAACCATGCCGAGGTGTTGATCATTCATGATCAGAAAAATGACATTTAATTTTTCTTGTAGCGCAACGGTAATTTCATTGCCAGACATTAGAAAACTGCCATCACCCACTATGCACACAACGGGATCTTTTGGGTGTGCCAAGGCTGTCCCTATGGCACTTCCGACGGACCAGCCCATTGAACAAAATTCAGCGCAAATTTGGAGAAGTCCAGCACTATTCGATCGCCTGTCTTTTTCATTTCTTTGAGTCGCTCTTCGGTTGTTAAATCGTCTGTCGTAGGGGTTGAGGTAATGAATGGACCAAGCTAAATTATTGCCTGTATCTGCTAAATAGCGGGCATTCGATGGGAAAATTTGAGTCAGTTGATGCATTAAAAATTGCGGTTTTAAAGGGCTGGATTGGTCTTTAATTTTATCTGGCTCATCAAACTCAAAATACACCGATTTTTGATTATCCATTTGCATATGCGTGAATAACTGGCTTTTATCGATAATGGACGTTGACGCGCTGTTATCAGCGGCTTTGTTTTGAGCTCTGTGGTTTTCTAAAATGGCTTCTAATATACTGGGTATGTCGCCAGCTACCTGTAATTTAGCCATTGAAGATCGGGTAAAGTTGTCTTGATTATTATCGATATGGATCAATTTGTTATTGAGTAGGGTTAATTGATCCCATGCGTTGCTGGTAAATTCACCCAGCGAGGAGCCAATAACAACAATGGTGTCTACGGCATTATTCTGAAGGGCTTTATTGGCGCTTTTATGCCCGGCAAAGCCGATAACACCTCTGTATAAAGGGTGATAGGGGTTAACGAAACTTTTACCATCAGGTGTTGCGACAAACTCAATGTTTAATGCATTGATACATTGTGCTATTAAGCCGCTACATTCTTTTGTTCCAGCACCAATAACAAAAATTATTTTTTTAGAATCATTTATTTCTTTTATCAGCGTTTGTATGGCGCTTTCATCCTTGAAAACAGGGCGTCTCAGTAAATTTTTGATATTGATCGAGCTTTGTTTGGTGGGAACTTGGCTCTTAAGTATGTCTGCTGGAATGCTCAGATGTGTTGGCCCACCTGGGCTACTAAAGGCCGACATAATCGCTGATACAAGTTTATGCTCAACTTGTTCTACATGAGTGACGTAACTCGTGTATTTGGTGAAAAATTGGAACATACCCGAAATATTGATGCCTGTATCTCCAGATTCTTGCATGGCTTTTTTGCCAGCTTTATCTTGTGAAGTTTGAGGCGTGATAATTAAAAGAGGGGTATTGTTTTCATAAGACGAGGCGATACCGGTGATCATGTTTGTTGCCCCAGGTCCGGTTGTCGAGCAACAGACACCTAATTTGCCTGTGTTTCTTGCGTAGGCATCTGCCATAAAAACAGCGCCGGTTTCATGTCTGGCTGTAATGGCTTTTATACCGCCACGTTTTTCACTTCTGGCTAAAGCATTATAGAGAGGTTCTATTGCGCCGCCTGGAATGCCAAATATAAACTCAACCCCAATTTTTTCTAAATAATCTATCAGAAGATCGCAAGCCGCAATCTCATTGTTTGGAATAATGTTTTGGATGGTGGCACTCATTTTTACCTCTTTTTTTAAGTCTTTTAAATCAATAAGTTAAAAAAACAACTTAAATAAACACATTAGCTTTTATTAAAAATAATCTAATTGAATCTTTTTGTAAAGCAATAGTGAGTAAAAGATGAGGGTGGTCGTTTATCGAAAGTCCTTATTCAGAAGAAAGAGAAGAAGATGACGCTAACTGGGGTGAGGAGGGTTTTAGTTCATCTTATGTCTATGGTGAAGGTCTGTAGAGGGGAATAAAGTTAATGAGATATTAAAAAAGAGATAACAGCATTCTTAAGATAAAAGGCACCAATACCCCGTCAAAAGAACGATGAGAATATTGGTGCACTTCGATATTTTTAAAAACTTAGCGGTTAGGGATATGCAAGGCTCTTTTGTCAACAGCAAGCGCAGCTTCGTGAAGAGCCTCTGATAAAGTGGGGTGAGCGTGGACAGTTAATGCCAAATCTTCGGTGCTGGCTGAGTATTCCATGGCCAGGACTGCTTCAGCTATGAGCTCAGATGCTTGTGGTCCAATGATATGAACGCCAAGAATTTGATCAGTTTCTTCGCTCGAAATAATTTTTACCATCCCTGTTGTGTCCCCCATGGCTTGGGCGCGACCGCTAGCAGAAAAAGGAAACATGCCGACTTTTATTTTCTCACCTGCTGATTTTAACTGCTGCTCTGTTTGGCCAACCCAGGCAATCTCTGGGTTTGTGTAAATAACACTGGGGATGACATCGTAGTTGATGTCAGGTTCTTCACCATAAATCACTTCTGCCACGGCGACCCCTTCTTCAGAGGCTTTATGAGCCAACATAGGACCACGGATTAGATCACCGATGGCATATACGCAGGGCTGGCTTGTTTGCCAAAGTTCATCAACCTCTATAAAGCCACGCTCATCAAGTTCAATAGGAAATTCAGGTGCGAATAAGTTATCTGTATTTGGGCGGCGACCTACAGAGACAATGAGTTTATCCAGTTCTATTGTGTGCTCTCCTGAAGCGTCTTCATAGTTAACGGTGACCTTTTTGCCTTTGGAAACGGCTTTAGTGACACGGGCGCTCATTTTAATATCAAGCCCTTGTTTTTTGTATTGGCGCTTTGCTTCAGCAGCAATTTTTGAGTCTACCGGGGGGAGGAAAGTGTCTTGAGCTTCAAGTAGCACCACCTCAGAGCCTAAACGGTTCCAGACACTACCTAATTCCAAACCAATCACACCGGCTCCAATAACGCCTAATTTATCAGGTGCTTTATCGAAATTTAAGGCGCCAGTAGAATCGACAATATTTTTATCATCAACTGGAGCAGAAGGGATATCGATAGGCCGTGAACCCGTTGCCAGAATAATGCTTTCGGCTGAAATAAGAGATACTTCGCCGGTGGCGGTTGTTATTTCAACTTGTTTACCAGCCATTAATTTCCCACGACCATGAAAACTGGTGACCTTATTCGCCTTGAAGAGACCGCTGATACCACCGGTCAGTCGACTGACAACCTCATCTTTGTTGTTAATCATTGTGGGAACATCAATTTTTAAACCAGTGACCTTGATGCCATGGTTATCTAAGCCATGATTTAACTGTTCGTAATGATGGGAAGACTCGAGAAGGGCTTTGGAAGGAATGCAGCCGACATTGAGGCAAGTGCCGCCAAGAGAAGGTTTACCATCTTTACCGGTAAATTCATCCACACAAGCCGTATTAAGGCCGAGCTGTGCACAACGTATGGCAGCTACGTAACCTCCAGGGCCACCACCAATAACGACGACATCAAATGTATTATCTGTGCTCATAATGTGCTCTCTTGTTAAACGTTTAGCAATAATCTTGCAGGGTCTTCTAAGAAGTCTTTAATGGTCACCAAAAAGGAAACCGCTTCTTTGCCATCAATAATGCGATGATCATATGATAAAGCGAGGTACATCATTGGCCGAATGACCATCTCACCGTTTTCGACCATAACGCGTTGGTTAATAGCATGCATGCCTAAAATGGCGCTTTGTGGCGGATTTAGAATGGGTGTGGACATCATAGAGCCAAAGACGCCACCATTGGTAATGGTGAAAGTGCCGCCTGTCAGCTCATCCATGCCGAGTTTACCGTCACGAGCTTTTACACCAAATTCAGCAATGCTGCTTTCGATGGTGGCAAAGTTTTTAAGGTCAGCATCTCTTAGAACAGGAACCACTAAACCGCGAGGGGAAGAAACCGCGATGCCAATATCGTAGTAGCCGTGGTAAATAATATCCTGTTCGTCAACAGAGGCATTAACCGAAGGGAAAAGTTTCAGTGATTCAACGGCGGCTTTAACAAAAAAGGACATAAAACCTAATTTTGTGTCGTGAACTTTGTTGAACTGATCTTTGTATTTAGCCCGGATATCCATAATCGGTTGCATATTAACTTCGTTAAAGGTTGTTAACATGGCGGTGTTTTGTTGGGCTTGGATCAGTCGTTCAGCAATTTTTGCACGTAACCGTGTCATCGGTACACGTTGTTCAGCGCGATCACTTGTCGGTAATGCCGGTGCCGGTGTTGCATCAGCTGCCGGGCTGGGAGAAGGACTGCTCATAGTGGCTGATGGTGTGGAAACGCCGTTATTTGATTCTAGTTTAATATGATTCAAAACGTCAGTTTTGGTGATTCTTCCGCCTTTTCCAGTAGCGGTAATTTCTACTGGATCAAGTCCGTGTTCAGCGACCAATTTTCTAACAGCAGGGCTTAGAGCGGCTGTTGATCCGGAATTTTTTTCAGCTGGCAAGGTTGCAGCGGGTGTTTCTGTTTGCGTGGGCGCAGGTTTAGGTGTTTCTGCGGCGGCAGCACCGCTGGCTTCAATGCGGCCAAGTAACTGACCGCTTATAACCGTAGCGCCTTCAGGTTCGATAATTTCTGCTAAAACGCCATCAGACAGAGCAGGGACTTCAAGAACAACCTTATCGGTTTCAAGGTCAACCAGATTTTCATCTTTTAAAATAGTGTCTCCAGCTTTCTTGTGCCAAGTCACCAAAGTGGCGTCTGCAACGGATTCTGGAAGGCTAGGTACTACGACTTCATTGCTCATGTTTTTTCCTTGTTTTAAAATCTATTTTTAATAAAGTGCTTTTTGGATTAGTTTTTGTTGTTGCTCTACATGCAAGCTAAATTGACCAACAGCGGGGGAGGCTGACATGGGTCTGCCCGCATATTTAAGCTCTAATTTCTCGCTCACTAAGTCAAAGAAGCGATGTCTGATTTGATACCAGGCGCCTTGGTTTTTCGGCTCTTCTTGGCACCAGACAAGTTCTTTTAAGTTAGGGTATTGGTCAAAAGATTCATGCAGCTCATCGATCGGGAAGGGGTACAGTTGCTCTGCTCTGAAGATGGCGACATTTTCTAGACCGTCGGTTCTACGTTGTTCCAGCAGGTCGTAGTAAACCTTGCCAGAGCAGACGATAAGCCGGGTTACTTTTTTCGGGTCCAGCTCGTCAATTTCTTTGATCAGAGGATGAAATTTTCCTTCGATGAGTTCTTCGAGGGTTGATGTTGCAAGCTTATGGCGAAGCAAGCTCTTTGGGCTCATAACGATAAGTGGTTTACGGAATAAACTTAAGGTCTGGCGACGCAATAAATGGAATATTTGTGATGGGGTAGAGGGTACGCAGACCTGCATATTGTGCTCAGCACAAAGTTGTAAATAACGTTCTAATCGTGCAGATGAATGCTCTGGACCTTGGCCTTCGTAACCATGCGGTAATAGCATCACAAGGCCGCATAGTCGGCCCCATTTGGTTTCGCCTGAGCTGATGAACTGATCCATAAGGACTTGAGCACCGTTAGCAAAATCACCAAATTGTGCTTCCCAGATCACTAAATCATCGGGTTCTGTTGTTGAATATCCGTATTCGAAGCCAAGAACGGCTTCTTCAGATAAGAAGGAGTCGTATAAAGAGAATCTGCCTTGTTCGAGTAGCAGGTGCCTTAAGGAGGTGTATGTTTCACCATTTTGTGTGTTGTGCAAAACGGCATGTCGATGGAAGAATGTCCCACGACCAACGTCCTGTCCAGTCATTCTGATATTACGCCCTTGGCTTAAGAGGGTTCCATAGGCCATATTTTCAGCATAGCCCCAATCAATAGGTAGAGCACCTACAGACATTTTTTTTCTACTTTCAAGTACTTTTTCAACCCGGTTTTGCAATGGAAACTCAGGCGGCAACGTTAGCATTAAATCGGAGACTTTATGGAACTCTTTTGCGGGTACAGTTGTGTCGCAAGGGTCATCCCACTTACTGGATAAGAACGCATCCCACTTGGCCACATAAGGGTTTACCTTATGTTCCAGAATAGGGCGAGACACGATTTCGCCCTTTTCCAAGGCCGACCTGTAATCAGCTTCCAACGCTGCAGGAACATCCTGGCTTAGCGAACCTTCTTGGGTTACTCGGTCAGCATAAATTTTACGGGTTGTTGGTAAAGATCGAATGGTTTTATACATCAACGGTTGTGTGACCGCAGGTTCGTCAGCTTCATTGTGCCCACGGCGGCGGTAACAGACCATATCCAAGACGATGTCCTGCCTGAATTCATGACGGAAATCTACGGCTAGTTGAGCAGCAAATAAAACAGCTTCAGGGTCATCGGCATTAACGTGCAAAATCGGTGTTTCCAGCATTTTTGCGACATCAGTGGCATAAAGGGTTGAACGAGTATCCGCTGGATTACTGGTGGTGAAGCCCACTTGGTTGTTAACAACAATGTGAATCGTTCCACCTGTGCCATAAGCTCGAGTGCGGGACATTTGAAGCGTTTCCATGATCACGCCTTGACCTGAAAAGGCCGAGTCACCATGAATTTGAATGGCAACGACTTGATCTTCTCCGTTCTCGCCACGGCGATCTTGTCTCGCGCGTACGGAACCTTCAACCACAGGATTAATAATTTCCAGATGTGAAGGGTTAAAGGCTAAAGCCAAGTGCATTTCTCCACCCGGTGTATTGATGTCGGATGAGAACCCCATGTGGTATTTCACGTCGCCAGAACCATCTTTAGCAGGCGAGGCTGAGCGCTTGCCTTCAAATTCTTCAAAAAGGATAGACGGTTTTTTTCCAAAAATATTGATGAGAACATTTAACCGACCACGGTGAGCCATGCCAATAACAGTTTCTTTCACGCCGTGTTCACCAAGGCGTTGAAGCATCTCATCAAGCATGGGGATTAAACTTTCTCCCCCTTCCAGTGAGAAACGTTTTTGACCAACATAAGTTCTATGCAGATGGTTTTCGATGCCCTCAGCAGCGGTGAGTAATTTTAACAGCCACTTTTTTTGCTCGGGCTGAAGGTTTAATTTGGCACGAGGGCCTTCCATACGGCGTCTAACCCAAGAGCGCATTTCGGTGTCGCTGATGTGCATGTATTCGACACCGATACTGGCACAATACGTTTCTTTCAATATGGGAATGATATCTTTTAGCGCCAGTTGTTCTGGGGTGTTGTGTAGAGTACCTGTGTCAAACTGGGTATTAAGATCCAGTTCGCTTAGCCCATGGAAAGCAATGTCTAATTCAGCAATCAGTTGAGTTTTTGGTGTTTCAAGCGGGTTTACGTTGGCTTGTTTATGGCCGTTAATCCGGTAGGCATTCATTAATCTGGAAACAGCAGCTTGTTTGGCTAACTGCTCAGATGAAAGGCCTCCTTGAATAACGCGTACACCTGTTGGGGCTTTTGCTAGATCGGAAAAATGTTTTTTTATGGAAGAGTGAGGTATATCCACCGTTTCAGAGTTTGAGCGTATGGATTGAAATTTTTCTCGCCATTGCTCATCAACAGAATCTGGGTCGTTGAGATATTGTTCGTACAAATCTTCAACAAAATTTGCATTAGCACCATTTAGCGCAGAAGTGCTTTTAAATAACTGCATTAAGTTGTTCATTAAATATATTCCGTCAGCCTGAATTTATATCTGTAAGTGTAATAGAGTTTTTAAAAAAGATAACTGTTTAACGTATTCATTTAATTCATGATTAATGTTTAGCACTAAATTGGTGCCCCGAGCAGGATTCGAACCTGCGACTTCACCCTTAGGAGGGGTGCGCTCTATCCAGCTGAGCTACCGAGGCCATGCTAAAAATGCTCGATGAGTTTTAAATAAAAATCTTTGAGTGATGTATTAAGAAATGATAGCACCAATAACCTTTTTAAGGGTAGGGCAATGAGCTTAATTTTTATAGCTTAATGGTTAATTTTTCGGTCGGTATGGTCAATGTTTCAGTCGGTTATTTTTTGGCGCGCTCACGATCACTTTCAGTAATAAATTTATGGAGGATTCGTTTATCGTCGGCTTGAAGATTGAGAAACTCGCACCCTATGCGTGAGAAGCCCTCTAGTGGAGATTTCCTTATGGAGCAAACAGTGAAGTCACTGTGAATGGTGCTGCCGTTTTTAAGCTTTATACTGGCAGGAGAAAGAATATCCCCTTTTTTAATGTAAGTATTTGAGTAGACCGCCACGCTAATTCCACCAAAACTGACATCATAGAGATACCCTGAAACCAGATTTTCAGAAAACTGAATCGCACCGCTGAATTTGTATTTTTCAATGTTCTCCAAAGGAATTCGAAAAAAAGCTCTTTTTTGAGGGTGATATATTTTTTCTGGCATTGAGCAGAGGTAGTCACCATTTTTTGATATAGCTGTAATGGTTGAAGAGAAGTTGAGTGGAACAGAGTGATGCTTCGCGTTAATTTGTATTATTTGGCCTGGCTGCATTTTATGGTGAGCAGCTCGGCTGTTTAATTGATCCAGTGTTATTTCGTTTGTGGAGATGTCTAGCAGCATGCTGGTATGGTCTGATTGTTCGTCAAAAACAACAGAAACCTGAACGTGGGATTCCATGAGAAGCTGGAGCATATGCTTGATACGCGCAGGTTGAGTAATAAAGTGTGGGTTGCTGTCCTGAGTGTGATGCTGCTCTTCTTCTGATGCTAACAGTGATTTTAGCGACGAAATAAAACGCACGATAAATCAGACCGTTGAGATATTTCTTGAGATTTTGCTTTTCATAGCTTGCCCATCTGCTCCGTATGTGGACGTCTCTTTACCCACTTGGCCACGTAAAACTTCAAGAGAGCGTTGAACATGCCGACGATTGAGTTCAATCATTGCACCATTTGAATGATTAAGCGTTTTATTGTCTTCAGCTAACGATTGAATGTTTTGCCAGGAGGTTTCAAGCAACGTCGATACGTCGTTCGGTTTTTGTTCAGAGAGAAACGCCGTAAAACCATACAGCCCATTTTCTATCTTGATGTTTTTTAAATAAAGATGGACGACTTTAGTCTGGCTCTCTAGTTTGGAAACGAAAGCTTTTTTGGTCTTAGAAAGCTCTAGTAGTTGTTGGCTATCGTTGAGGCTTAGGGTTTCATGCTCTTTTTTTAACACCTCGTTTAATTGCATTGAGATGTTTTCAAGTGATTGTATCAATTCTAAAAGTTGCGCCGAAGAATGGTCCGTCATAGTGAGTCCTTTTTTTTGCGAAGTGCGGTTTCACTTTCAATGATTCGATCAGCGATTTTTTCATTGTTGATGGTGTAGGTGCCTTCATCAATAGACTGGCTTATTGCCTCTACACGACCGGTATCAATAACAGGGATATCGGCCAATGATTGCTCAATTTGATGAAGTCTGGAGGCTGCTTCTGTTAAATCAACACGATCATTGTCTGCAGTTTTTCGGCTCGATTGAGTTGAGCTTTTAGCACCTTTTTCGGTGCTTCCCGATTTATTAAGCGAGGTTTTAGAGGGTTTGCCATTTCCCCCTTTTATTTTAATAGACATGGAAATTCCTAAAAGTATTTAGCTTATTTAACGGCTTCAAATTAGAAAACTTGATGGTTAATATCATTATCATAAAGTGACTTTTACCGTCTGGGCATCAAAAATAATCCCTTGGATGATTTTTTTTGTTTTACTGTTTTTTACCCTGATTTTGTCGTCTTTACCGCCGGCCGTTAAAGCGGTGCCTTTCATGCTAATTTGAAATCCGTTGTTTTTTGCAATGATCGTTATTTTGTCACCTTTTTTGATTAACGTTGGTTTAGACAAATTTTTGACACTGATAAGGTCACCACGCTGGACTCTTCTTTTTAATACATGATTAACGGCTCTATCTGGATCGGATAAATAAGCTGTGCGAAGCCCCGTGAGTTTTATCGTTTCTAATTTGAGATCATTTTTTTGAATAAGATGGCCTTTATTTAATGGGTATTTGGCGACTAAGGCCCGGCTGAAGAGAGTGACATCAGCAGTGATAAACACTCTCCAGGGAGCCGGCGATTTGCATTGGATGTTTAATGTGTTTTTCCCAGGTTTTACAAGCTCTTGGGTTAAGCTTATTTCAATGTCCAACGGGCATTTTTTAAGCTTCAGTCGGGGGTCTATATGCTGAATTTGAAGAGTATGTTCTATGTCTTCGGCGTCCAATCTTGAGCTTAAATAAGCCAGTGCTTTATTTTTAATAACTTGGTGGCTTTCGAATTGAATGTTTTTTGCATAAGCAGCGTGTATGGCGAAAAAAATAAAAATAAAAAGAGTAAATGATTTGTTCATAAATAGCTCGGCAGAACGTTGAAGGTAATTTATTTTTTATCAAGTATGCATTTAATATGCCGAATGTTTCTTCAGCCAGGAAAGCAGTAAAGAGGGGCTTTTGTTGGGTTAATGAAAGTTTAAGAATAAATTTATTGGGGTTTGCGGCAAAAAAATGCCGAATGTTCCAGTTTAATAACGCTGATTTGAATTTTCGATAAAAAGCTGCTTTGTCCACATAGCGTCAAACAATGATTTGCCGATGTGCTGAATAAAACACTGTGTATAGCGTTTAAGAAGCGATGCGGGTGAGCAAGCATTTAGATAGTATGGTGTTTTCAAAAAATGCTCACCCACCGGCGAATTGTCATTTGAATATTTCACTCGAGTTGTTTGGTGTATTAAAGTGAGCGCCTCTTGGCTTAAGGGCGTTGTTCGATACTCAAACCCAACTCGGCGGTTTATACGCATTTAATAAGCTGAGGTCACTTGTATCGAACACATTAATAGCCTCTTTGATTATTGCCGCCTTGCCGCTTTTTGCCGTTTTGCCATGTCGAATAGGGGGTGATAAATATCTAACCCATTGATTAATAAGAATTAAATTAATTGGCATGGTTACTGCTTTATTGCTTGCAGTGAAACAGGAGAAACCCATGGCAACAACCATTGATTCATTATTCGGGGTACATGCGCAAGCCCTCATTTATCGTTCTAAACGAGCGGAGGTGCTGGCATCAAATATGGCGAATGCAGATACGCCGGGCTATAAAGCGCGGGATTTTGATTTTAAAGCTGTTCTTAATCATGTCAATACACCAGCGGGTCATCTAAGGCAAACACATCGTCAACATATTGCGTTTGATAAAACGCCAGCCGCGGTTGCTTTGTTGTATCGCAATCCTCGGAGTGCATCGTTAGATGGGAATACGGTAGATACGCAGGTTGAGCAAGCCAAATATGCTCAGAATGCAATGGATTATCAAACATCACTTCGGTTTATCAACGGCAAAATTTCGGGTTATCTTTCAGCGTTAAGGGGTGAATAAACATGTCTCTTTATAATATTTTTAACGTGGCTGGCAGCGGTATGAGTGCGCAAACAACGCGCTTAAATCTAGTGGCCAGCAATATGGCGAATGCTGAAACGGTTAGTAGCAGTACAAACGAAACATATCGCGCACGTCAGCCAGTTTTTGGTGCTTTATTACAAGATGCAATGGCTCATCAATCAGCATCAAAAGGTGTTCGCGTTCTGGGTGTTATAGAAAGTCAAGCACCGCTACGGACAGAATATGCGCCACAACATCCCATGGCAAATGAGGAAGGCTACATTTTTAAACCAAACGTCAATATGGTTGAAGAAATGGCCAATATGATGTCAGCCAGTCAAAGTTATAAAAACAATGTTGAGATGCTCAACACAGCAAAACAATTGTTACAACAAACATTAAAAATTGGTCAGTAACGGAGTATAAAAAATGTCAGAAGTCGATTTCAATACGTTGCAAAATTTAGGTCTTGCAAAACAAACCACAACAACTGAAACAAAGAAATCAAACAGTGATTTAGCTCAAGGGGATTTTTTAAAGTTGATGGTCACGCAGCTTAATAATCAAGACCCCATGAAGCCGATGGAAAGCGGTGATTTTTTAGGTCAAATTGCACAGTTCAGTACGGTAACGGGTATTGAAGACTTGCAAACTTCATTTTCAGAGTTTGCATCGTCGGTTTCAAACGATCAAGCTCTGCAAGCAGCCAATCTAGTGGGCCGTCGTGTTTCTGTTCCATTGCAAACGGGCGCACTAACAGCAGGCGGTACGATTGATGGTGAGTTGACGTTGCCGGCCAGTTCACCAGACGTTTCAATCCATATAACCGATCAAGTTGGGCAAATCGTCAGAACGATTCCGTTAGGGACGCAACCTGCTGGCCCAGTGGTGTTTTCATGGGACGGCAAACAAGCAGACGGAACGATGGCGCCAGCCGGTTTATATAACGTGAATGCACAGGCTCGCATTGATGGGCAAAATTTTGAATTGGATACACATATTTCGGCAGATGTGGACAGTGTCACATTAGGCGGTTTGGGCAAGCCACTCGAGCTTAACTTGGCTGGTTTAGGCAGTGTTCCATTCACAAACGTATCAAGAATATTTTAAACAGTAACAGGAGAATAATATGGCTTTCCGTACTTCATTAAGTGGCTTGGATGCAGCAGCAACAGATTTATCTGTTACAGGTAATAATATTGCTAACGCATCTACCAATGGGTTTAAAGAATCTCGAACAGAATTTGCGGATGTTTTTGCGACTTCTTTTACGGGTGTTTCGGGTAATACCCCTGGGAGTGGTGTTCGTGTTGCCAGTGTGTCACAGCAGTTTGGTCAGGGTAATGTTGAATTTACATCCAGTAGTTTAGACTTGGCGATTAATGGCGATGGTTTTTTTGTCTTGAGTGATAACGGAACCAATGTTTACACGCGTGCCGGTGCTTACCGTACCGATAAGGATGGTTTTGTTGTTGATAGCTCAGGCCGTCAATTGCAAACCTTTCCTACAAACGGTAATGGTACATTTAATACGGGAAATTTAACGTCATTACAATTAAGCACGGGTGACTCTGCGCCAGCAGCGACGACTTCTGTGGATCCAACATTGAATTTAGATGCGCAGCAAACAGTGCCCTCGAGTTATACGACTTTCCCAATTGACCCGACCGAATTCAGTACGACGGATGCAGGCAGTTATAACCACTCAACATCGACGACAGTGTTTGATTCTTTGGGGAATGATTTTCCTGCGACCATGTATTACGTTGCGAGTGACCCAAGTATTAACGAATGGCAAGTACATACCTATGTTGATGGTAACCGCTTAACCTTAAACGCTGGCGCTAATGACTTTTTTACGATGACATTTGATGGTCTGGGTTCATTCCAGCAGATTGCCGAAGCAGCTATTCCCAGTAGTGGTGATGTTACATTTGATGCCTTGCCAATGGGGAATGGAGCTGCCAATTTGGTGTTGAACTACGATTACTCGGGCACCACCCAGTACGGCGGTGATTTTGCCGTTAACTCTTTAAGCCAGGATGGGTTTGCTTCTGGGCGTTTAAGTGGGATCAGTGTGGATGAAGCTGGCATCGTATCGGCTACATTTACGAATGGGCAGTCTACAGAATTGGGACAGGTTGCTCTGGCGACATTTCCAAACTCACATGGATTGCGTCAACTGGGTGATACATCATGGGCAGATACATTTGCGGCAGGCGATCGTGTTATTGGTTCACCAGGAACAGCCGGCTTTGGTTCGCTTCAATCAGGTGCCTTAGAAGCCTCTAACGTGGATATTGCGACGGAATTGGTGAGTTTGATTACAGCGCAACGTAATTTTCAAGCGAATGCACAGGCGATTTCTACTGAAAATGAAATCCAAACAGCCATTATTAACATCCGCTAATTAACGACGAATTAAGGGAGGAAAAAATGGACACCAGCCTATACGTTGCGATGAGTGGAGCTAAGCAAGCCTTGTTGGCCCAAGCGGTCAATGCACATAATTTATCTAATGCGAATACGACCGGTTTTAAAGCTGATTTATCGCAATTTAGAAGTATGCCTGTGTATGGAGCAGGGTTGCCTTCTAATGTTTATGCGATGGCAGAGCGTCCGGGCATTGATTTTAATAAAGGCACGATGCAGTCAACGGGGCGTGACTTAGATGTTTCCATCAACGGCGATGGTTGGTTAGCTGTTCAAACGGATGATGGCTCTGAAGCTTATACCCGAGCAGGTGATTTAAGAGTAACCCCAAACGGCTTGTTAACCACTGGAACGGGGTTGCCAGTGATGGGAGGAGGTGGTGTTGTAACACTTCCCGAAGCGGAAAAAATAGACATAGGCAGTGATGGAACGATCAGTATTATCCCACTGGGGGATAGCGCAGCAACGTTATCTGCGATTGACAGAATCAAGTTAGTTAACCCAGAACTCGCCGACATGGAAAAAGGCAAGGACGGTTTATTTAGATTAAAAGGTGATGTGAATGCAGAACCCAGTGCGGAAGTGCGTTTAGTCTCGGGTTCGGTGGAAAGCAGTAATGTCAGTGTGGTCGGTGCGATGGTCGATATGATTGAGCTGTCTCGTCATTTTGAGTTTCAAGTCAAAATGATGAAAACAGTCAGCGAAAACGAAGCCAGCAGCGCTCAATTAATGCGTATTAGTTAGGAGATCAATTATGTCAACGCAATCCATGTGGATCAGCAAAACGGGATTAGAAGCACAACAAACCCGTATGTCCGTTATTTCAAATAATCTGGCCAACGTGAACACGACTGGGTACAAAAAATCTCGTGCCGTCTTTGAAGATTTACTGTATCAAAATGTGAGGCAGGTGGGCGCGCAATCGTCGCAAGATACTATTTTGCCAACGGGTCTTCAAATTGGGACGGGTGTTCGTACAGTCGCAACAGAAAAAACACACACGCAAGGCACCATTCAACAAACAGGTAACTCCTTAGATATCGCGGTGAATGGGCGAGGGTTTTTTCAAATCCTACGGCCTGATGGCACCATCACCTATACCCGTGATGGCAGTTTTAAACTGGATGGCGATGGTCAAATGGTCACCTCTGGCGGGTATCCATTAGAGCCGTCTATCAGTATTCCAGAAGATGCTCTGAGCGTCACGATTGGTGTGGATGGGACGGTATCGGTTCTGCAACCGGGAAATGGGACTCCGTCTCAAGTGGGGAATATCACCATAGCGGATTTCACTAATCCAACCGGTTTAGACCCCATTGGAGAGAACCAGTTTAGAGAGTCTTTGTCCAGTGGGTCTCCAACCGTGTCGACACCCGGTGAATCTGGTGTGGGTTTGTTATCGGGCGGTTCGCTTGAAACATCCAACGTAAATGTGGTGGAAGAATTGGTCAGCATGATAGAAACACAGCGTGCGTATGAAATGAATTCAAAAGCCATCTCGAATTCAGACCAAATGCTGCAACGTTTAATGCAGGATCTATAAATAAGGAATGATGAACATGAAAGCGCTTAACTTTATTATCTTAGTCGCCCTGTTACCCGGTTGCGCCATGATGGATAACATGAGTAAACCGCGCCACGATCCTGAGTATGTTCCAGCTCAACCGGCGTCTTATCAAATGCCAAAAAGCAACAATGGATCTATCTATCAATCAGGCCATGAAGTGCGTTTGTTTGAAGATATAAGAGCCCGGCGTATTGGCGATATTTTAACGATTAACCTTGTTGAAAAAACAGATGCAAAAAAGCAAGCGGATACTGATTTCAAAAAAGATAATACAAGCAGTATGTCGGCGCCAACAATATTGGGTGTTGTAGACCCCTCGTTAAAAGGACTTAATCTTAATAGCAGTTTAACGTCGGCTCATGACTTCGCGGGTGAAGCTGAAAGCACACAAAATAACAGCTTAAGCGGCAGTATTACGGTCAGTGTTGTTGATGTGCTGCCCAATGGATACTTGAAAATTCGAGGCGAAAAACGTGTTCGTTTAAACCAAGGGAATGAATATATTCGCTTAGCTGGCATTGTTCGGCCTACAGATATCAACCCAGATAACAGTATTGAGTCTACAAAAATTGCCGACGCGACCATTATGTATACAGGTGAAGGAGCCTTAGCCGATGCCAATAAAGCGGGGTGGTTGGCTCGGTTCTTTATCAGTGCGGTATTCCCGTTTTAAGGAGAGGATGATGAAAAAATTAATCATAACCGTTTTTCTTTTAACGCTGAGCTGCACCACGGTGTATGCAGAACGAATTAAGGATTTGGCATCCATTACCGGTGTGCGATCTAACCAATTGGTGGGCTATGGTGTCGTGGTTGGCTTAAACGGAACGGGCGATAAAGTTAAGTCCGGCGATTTTACGTCTCAGAGCTTGCGCAGTATGTTGAGTCAAATGGGCGTAAAAATTCCCTCAACGGTACAAGTTAAATCTAAAAATGTCGCGGCGGTCATTATTCATGCAACGTTGCCACCGTTTGCCAGCCCAGGTCAACAAATTGATGTGACAGTCAATGCCATTGGCGAAGCGAGCAGTTTGCGTGGCGGAAGTTTGCTCATGTCACCACTGAAAGGTGCAGATGGCCAAATTTATGGTATTGCCCAAGGAAATTTGGTGGTGGGCGGTTTGAGTGCGTCAGGAAATGACGGCTCTAAGGTCAGCGTTAACATTCCAACCGTTGGCAATATTCCAAATGGTGCAACAGTAGAACGTTCGGTTTACAGCCCTTTTAACGAAGGCAATTCACTGACATTGAATTTGCATACATATGACTTTACAACGGCTAATCGTCTTTCAATGTCTATTAATAAAGCGATTGGGCCGCAAACCTCACATACCGTTAATGGGGGGAGTATTAAAGTGAACATGCCACGTGATCCAGCACAACGGGTCGCCTTTATGTCGCTGCTTGAAAATTTAGAAGTGCAGCCCGCACAAACGGCAGCGCGCATTATTATTAATTCAAGAACGGGTACAGTGGTTATTAATAATCAAGTTAACGTGCGACCCGCAGCGGTTTCGCACGGTAACTTAACCGTTACGATCAATGAGAATTTAAATGTCAGTCAGCCGGGTGCATTTTCGGATGGTGAAACAGTGGTAACCCCTGAATCGGACATTACAGTCACGGAAGAAGATAAACGAATGTTTGTATTTAACCCTGGGGTGTCGTTAGATGAAATTGTCAGGGCGGTCAACCAGGTGGGTGCAGGGCCCAGTGATTTGGTGGCTATTCTAGAAGCACTAAAAGGTGCGGGTGCTTTGTCTGCGGAGCTTATTGTTATCTAATGAATATCACCGGCTCACAAGCAGATATTTATGCGGATTTTAATGGTCTGGCGCAATTAAAAGCGAAGGCGAAGGGCAGTTCAGCGGATAATCAGGCGGCTCTTAAAGACGTGGCTCGTCAGTTTGAAACCGTTTTTCTCAAAATGATGCTCAAGAGCATGAGGGATACGGTGCCAGAGTCTGAGCTAATAAACAGCGAAAAAACAACGTTTTACGAATCAATGTACGACGATCAAATCTCATTGGATTTATCTAAACGAGGTAACTTAGGTTTAGCCGATATGATTGTTCAACAAATGGGCGAGCAAACTCAGGCTAATGATGGAGTGGAAGGACTTGGCTTGGCAAACTACCGAGATTTTTCTGTTCGACGCATCCAAGGTGCCTTACAAGAATTGCCGATTGAAGACACCGATGAAGTCAGCAATAAAATTGAGTCACCAGAGGCCTTCATTAATAAGCTGTGGCCACAAGCACAACAAGCAGCGAATGAGCTGGGCGTGGATGCACGTGTGCTGCTTGCACAGTCAGCCCTAGAAACAGGTTGGGGCCAGCATGTTATGCAAAATAAAGCAGGTCAAAGTAGCCACAATTTATTTGGCATTAAAGCGTCGCGCGGTTGGGAAGGTAAAACAGTGACAGTGCAGACGCTTGAATACGACAAGGGAATTGCTTCAAAACGCCAAGCAACGTTCCGTGCGTACGACAGTTTTGAAGAGAGTTTTAAAGATTACGTACAGTTCTTAAAGCAAAACCCCCGTTACCAGGAAGCACTGGAAAAGGTAGATTCAAATGAAGGCTTTATAAAAGGCTTACAAAAGGCCGGTTATGCAACCGATCCCGCATATGCCAGGAAAATAATATCTATTTTAGGGCGTGAGCAATTGAGCGCATTAACGACACCGACTTCAGGTTTTGCAGGATAAGCCGATAAATGAATAATGGAAGATAAAATGATGACAAAGCAACGTTTAAATGGAGCAGCATCATGAGTGACTTACTGCTCACCGGGCTGTCAGGTTTAACTGCCTTTAGAACCGTGCTCGATACGACGAGTCATAATATTGCCAATGTGGCAACGGCAGGCTACAGTCGTCAGCGTGTAGAGTTAGATGCTACAACCCCACAAATTGCCGGGGCGGGATATGTCGGTACAGGGGTGAATGCGACGGACGTTAACAGACTTTACGATGCTTTTTTGAGCGCACAATTCAGAAGTAGTCAGACAGCTTCAGCAGAATTAGACACGTATTTAGGGTTTGCCAGCCAAATAGATGGTGCATTGGCCAATGAGAATATTGGCCTAAATAGCGCCTTGCAAGATTTTTTTAATGCTGTTCAAGGAGTGGCCGATGATCCGACCTCTATCCCCGCACGACAAGTCATGCTAACGGAGGGCGGTGTATTAGAGAATCGGTTTGCTACTTTAGACCAGTTATTTAGTGATCTGGGCACGCAAGTTCGAGGTTCATTGCAAGATAACATTAATGAAATTAATACACTGTCTGACAATATTGCGACGTTGAATCAGCAAATTAAAGTCGCTTTAAGTAACGCAAACGGTAATGTGCCAAATGATTTGTTGGATCAGCGTGATAAATTGATAGACGATTTATCGGCCTTGGTTAATGTAAAAACAAACGAACAGGAAGATGGTGCAGTTAACGTCTTTATTGGTAACGGGCAGTCGCTTGTTTTAGGGGAGCGGCATAATACCTTGGCGCTTCAGCCTTCTCAATTCGATCCAAGTTCAGTTGATATTGTTTTTCAACAGCCGGGTGGTAATACCATTGTGACCCAATTTATGACAGGGGGTGAAATGGGCGGTACGCTTCGTTTTAAAGAAGAGGTCTTAGATGAAGCAGTACATTCACTTGGGCAAATAGCCATCGGCTTATCTTTTTCTATCAATGCACAACATGCTAATGGCATTGATTTGGATGGGCAGCAAGGTTTAAATTTTTTCAGCACACCCACCTTAAGCCAGATTGACCTGGTGAATAATGGGGGATCTTTAACAACAAATGTCTTTGATCCGTCAACGATCAACAACAGTGATTATGAGGTGACAACCGATGGGGGCAATAATTATACAATTACCCGGCTCTCTGATAATACGGTGCTTGCAACGGGCCTGATTGCAGGCACAACCCTTGAACAGTTAGATGGTTTAACGTTTGACCTGACAGGCGTCTCGGCAAATGAGAGCTATCGAGTCATTAGTCCAACTCGTTATTCAGCGGAAAATTTTTCACTCGCGCTGAGTGACCCAAGAGATATAGCCGTTGCTTTACCTGTTGTTTCTGAACAAGCAGCGAGTAATACGGGTACAGGCGGGTTGGGCAATATGTCTATCAATGGTTTATCTGCTTCGAATTTACCATCCAATGTGGTTTTAAGTTATGACGATACGTTAAAGCAGTATACCGTTAGTAATGCAACAGGTGGCCCATTAGCATACGACTCGGCAAGCAACAGTGGCCAGAGCTACACTGTTAATGTGGCGGGTTTTGGTGATATAAGTTTTACCTTAACAGGGCAGCCCGATCAGGGAGACACCATCTCGCTGATTGATAATGCAGGTGGCATTGGCGATAACCGAAACGCACACGCGTTAGCCAATATACAAACAAGTTTTACCTTATCGGGTGGAACCGCTTCGTTTCAAGATGTCTATGGCCAGCTTATAGCGGATGTTGGACGTCGCACGCAAGCGGCTGAAGTCAACAGTGCTGCGCAAAATGGTTTGTTAACGCAAATGATTGCTTCTAAAGAGGCCGTTAGTGGCGTTAATTTAGATGAAGAAGCAGCTAACCTGATACGCTTTCAGCAAGCCTACCAAGCTGCCAGCCAGGTGGTTTTAACATCGCGTACGATTTTCGATACGCTTTTAGGAGCATTCAGATAATGGCCGATAGAATTTCAACCAGTCTTGCTCAACAATTGGGCATTAATGCCATTTTGTTACAGCAAACGAAAGTGAATCAAACGCAACAGCAAATTTCATCCGGTAAGCGTATTCTGACAGCGGCGGATGACCCGTCAGGTGCTGTACAGATTTTAGACTTTAATCAATCGATTAGCCGAATAACACAATTTCAAACCAATATAAACTATGCAGAAAATCGGCTCTCTTTATCGGATGGAACTTTGCAAAGTGTCACCAACAGTTTGCAAAGGGTTCGTGAATTGGCTGTGCAAGGTTTCAACGATACAAACACGGCTGAAGACCGGCAATTTTTGGCACAGGAAATGTTTCAGCGTTTAGATGAAATGATTGCGTTAGCTAATACTAAAGATGCTAATGGCGACTACTTGTACGCCGGTTTTAAGGGGCAAACACAAGCGGTAACAGGCTCGTCTGAAACGGGTGTATTCAGTTTTCAAGGTGACCAGGGTCAGCGCCTTATTCAAATTGGTGAAAACCGTACCGTGTCGGACAATAATTCAGGTGCAGAAATATTTTTTAACTTACAAGATAAAAATGGCAATACTGAAGACATGTTCAGCACCATTTATAATCTGGCCACGGATTTAGCATCGAATAGACCCGCAGCGGAAGAAATGGTTGTTACCATGGGTGTATTACCGGCAGATGGTGAAACCGTTGTTATAAACGGCGTAACGTATGAGTTTGATAATGACGCCATCACAACAGCAGGCCATACAGCCATTTCAATTGGGGTTGATACTGACACAACAATGGCTAATTTGAATGCCGCAATTAATACCGAACAAAGTTTGGGTAATACGGATGTTACCTCTACGTTAAATGGTAGCGCGTTAACGTTGTTAGCCGATAATCAAGGGGCAGGCACCTTAAGTTTCAGTGATGGGACGGGTGGTGATGTTTCAGTAACGACGCCAGCCTCTATTCCTTTATACGATCATTTAGACCAACTGGACACAGCGCTAAATCGCATTCTAGACGTCCGTTCGCAAATAGGGGCTCGATTAAATGTTGTTGATAATCAAAATGAAATTAATCAAGATATCCTATTAAATATAGAACAAACTAAGTCGCAGGTTGAAGATTTAGATATGGCTGAAGCCATCAGTCAGCTCAATTTGCAAATTGTCTCACTGCAAGCGGCTCAGCAGTCATTTGTAAACATACAAAACTTATCGTTGTTTAATTTATTGTAAAAACATTATTTAACTAGAACAGTAAGCTGGGAGTCTGGCTATAAAAGCCAGCGTCTTAGGATCTGCTAAGTCAAAAGTCTGGTCGAAACGCTTATGAAAAGGCGTTGTCATCGACACTCAATTAAGTGAATTGTTAACCGGTTCACAAAAACCTAAAAAGAAACACTAAAGAAAAATTTTATTGCGCCGATAAATTAAACGGAGACGGTGAATATCTAATGATTTTTTAAAGATATATCCGTCAGTTTTAAATACAGGTAAGCAGATGCTTACAAAGGAGCAATAAAATGCCTCAATTTATTAACAGTAATATTTCGTCTTTAACGGCGCAAAGGAATCTGAATACCTCTCAGAGTGCTTTGAATACGTCATTACAAAGACTTTCTTCCGGTTTGCGTATTAACAGCGCTAAAGATGATGCGGCCGGCCTTGCTATTTCAGAACGGTTTACCACGCAAATTCGTGGTTTAAATCAAGCATCTCGTAACGCGAACGATGCTATTTCTCTATCTCAAACAGCAGAAGGTGCGTTGGGCGAAATCGGTAATAACTTACAACGTATTCGTGAGTTAGCGGTTCAGTCAGCTAACGCAACTAACTCCACATCTGATAGAGCGGCGTTGGATTTAGAAGTGCAACAACGTTTAGCTGAGATTGATAGAATTTCAAGCCAAACATCGTTTAACGGTCAAAAAGTACTAGATGGAACGTTTGGTTCGGCTGAATTTCAAGTAGGTGCGAACGTTGGCGAAACCATTGGTTTAGATTTATCCACGAGTACCCGTACTAATTCTATTGGCTCTATTGCTTCTGTAGACTCAACGGTCAATGTGACTGATGTTATTGATGGCACAGCCGCCACCTTTACAAGCGACATATCTGCTTTATATGGAAACTATTCAACAATAGCTGCGGTTGCTGGTACGGACACGATTGAGCTTTCAAATGCTGCGCCTGCTAACGCAGATACTATAACAGTAAATGGAGTTGTATTTGATTTTGATGATAATACTAATGGCAGTTTTACAGTCAATAGTGCTACAAGTGTAACCATTGATCTGGATATAACTAATGGTGCTACTATAGCCAATGCAATAGATGCGTTTACTGCTGCTTTTGCAGGAGCTAAAGCAGATAACTTAACGACAACAGCGTTAAGTGGTTTAACAGCTACAGATGATAATACGGATACCATTACAATAGCAGATTCAGCTGCTGGTTTAGCTGCTACACTTGGTCGTACAGTAACTGCTGCTTTTGGAACACCTGCAAACGTTACAGTCACTCAGGATGTAACCGGTGCTGATGCAGATACTTCAAATAATAGCGGGTTTACTGTAACGGCACCAGGTGCTAGTTTATTTAACGTAACGCTTGATACAAACATTACTACTGCTGCAGATTTCGTTTCTGCTATCCAAGCTTCTACGGGTTACGCTAGTGCAGGTTTTACAGTGGCTGAAGGCACAGGTGATGAGATTGTGTTTACTGATGATGATGCAACGACGGGTAATTTTGCGTTTGCTGGCTCAGAAACTATTACGGCAATTGCTGGCGGTGATGTGGCAGGTGTAGCTGGTACGTCAGTCACAGTATCGGCGGATTTTAGTATCCAACTGGGTACTGCAACTGCGGTAACTGTTGCAGATGGAGTCTATGCAACAGCCGCTGATTTGGTGGATGCCATTAATACAGCGTTAGATGGTGAAGCGACAGCATCTTTAAATGATGATGGAACATTAAACATTGTTTCTAATGAAAGTATTACAGTCACAGGAACTACAGGATTAACAACGCTAGGTTTAGCCGGTACTACTGCATTGTCTGGAGACTTGACAAGTACTAATGTATCAACAGTATCTGGAGCAAACGATGCTATTCGGCGTATTGACTCATCGTTAACAGCTGTTAGTTCATTACGAAGCACCTTTGGTGCGATTCAAAACCGTTTTGAATCTACCATTGCTAACTTGGCGACAACTTCTGAAAACTTGAGCGCTGCGCGGTCACGTATTCAGGATGCTGATTTTGCGGCAGAAACGGCTGCTTTAACAAGAGCTCAAATTCTTCAGCAGGCAGGTGTATCTATCTTGGCGCAGGCGAATGCATTGCCACAAAACGTGTTGGCGCTGCTTCAGTAAGCTATTGGGTAAACTAAACCGGTTTTATCGGTGATAAAACCGGTTTTATCCAAATAAGGAGAAACAAATATGGAAACGGTGAATTTACAGTCAGTCCTGAAGGCGGTGTCGCCTAAAGAACCTTCTGTTGCCGTATCGCCATCACGTACTGTTCTTGGTAAGGAAAATCTTATGTCAGATGCAGGCGGCAATGTATTGCCGTTGGGAAATGAGCTAAAAGAAGCGCCTGCAGCCCAAGAAAAGATTGAAGAAACGGTGAGTGAGTTGAATAGTTACGTTCAAAATATTCAACGTGGAATTCAGTTCACTGTACATGAGGAAACAGGACGTTCAGTTATTACTATTACGGATACAAAGACAGGTGAGGAGATACGTAAGTTTCCATCTGATCAGGTGTTAGCAATGGCTGCACAAATATCTGAAACATTGGCGGTGCCAGATGAAAAGGGCGTTGGTTTGTTAGTTAACGGAAAAGCATGAGGAGGCCTGGTTTTTGCATATTATTTTTTTGATTATGTAACAGGAATCTATTATGTCAATTTCATCTCCAGGTATTGGTTCAGGCATTGAAATCAGCTCGTTAATTACACAACTGGTGGCAGCAGAAGGCGAAGCAACATCGAACCGGCTGAATTTAAGGGAAGCTGAATATCAAGGTGATATCTCAGCCTTTGGTTCTTTAACGGGGTCTTTGTCATTATTTCAGGATGCGGTACAAGGGTTACAAAATTTAACCGACTTTCAACAGCGTTCAGCGAGCTCGAGTGACACGGATATTTTTACGGCAACGGCAGATGAAACGGCAGATGTATCTCAATATGGCATTGAGGTCGTGCAGCTTGCACAGGCTAATAAACTGATAACAACAGATGGATTTGCATCAACGGATACAGTTGGAGGCGGTACCTTAACGTTTACTCAGGGTACCGACTCTTTTTCTATAACCGTCAGTGCAACAGATACGCTCGATGATGTTCGTGATGCAATCAATAATGCCGTAGACAATTCAGGCCTTAAGGCGGCTATTATTAATGTTGATGATGGCAGCGGTGGTACTGAACAAAAACTGGTTTTCACTGCGAACTCTACGGGTGTAGAAAACGCCATTACAATTACGGCAGTCGATGATGATTTAAACAATACTGATGCGTTTGGCTTATCTCGTTTGGTAAATGCAAATTTAGATGAACCCGCCATAGCCCTTGATGGAAAGATAAAGGTTGATAATCAACTGATCAGCAGTCCAACAAATGAATTTTCTGGTGTTGTCGATGGTATTACTATTAATGCAGTAGCGGTGGGTGCCGGCGAGACCTTATCTGTGACAGAGGATAAAACATCGGTGACCGAAAAAATTGATGTGCTTATCGCAAACTACAATGGCTTGGTTGATACATTTAATGCGCTGGGTTCATTCGATGCTGCAACAGAATCAGCAGGGCTTTTATTAGGTGACTCAACCTTACGTGGCGTACAAAATGCCATTCGGCAAGCGCTTTCATCATCTGTTTCAGGTTTGTCAGGGTCGTTCAGTACGTTGGCTGAACTGGGTATTACAACCGACGAGGAAGGAAAGCTTACTTTAGACAGCGATACTCTCGACACACTGTTAGTGAGTGATTTCGACAAGGTTGGTGAGTTATTTGCTGCATCAAACGGCTTGGCAAATACACTTGATACGATTATTGAAGGATATATCGGTGCGAATGGAACGATTGAGACTAGAACGTCTGGTTTGCAAACCAGTATAGACGGTATTACAGAACAACGAGAAGCGTTGGATAGACGGTTATTGTCATTGGAAAGTCGGCTGCTAGCGCAATTTACAGCGATGGATGTCATCGTGAGTTCATTACAAAATCAAAGTAATTTTTTATCACAGCAATTGGCTAACTTGCCAGGGGCTTATAATCCAAATCAAAATAATTAAAGTACATTTATAATCGGAGATTAATATGAATGGGGCAATAGCATTAAAGCAATACCAACAAACACGTGTTCATGGCGGTGTGATGGATGCCTCTCCTCACCGTTTAATTCAAATGCTGCTGGATGGCGCGATGTCACGTATTTTGTCGGCTAAAGCATCTTTAAAACAAAAAAATATTGCGAAAAAAGGGGAGCAAATTGGTAATGCTATTTCAATTATTGAGGGGCTAAGAGCCAGTTTAGACTTTAAGGTGGGCGGTGAACTATCAGAAAATTTAGATGCTTTATATGAATATATTGCCGGAATTTTGTTGCAGGCAAATATTCAAGATGATGTCGCTTTATTAGATGAAGCCGGTAAGCTGCTAAGCGAAATTAAAATGGGCTGGGATGCAATAGACTCACAGGCTGCTCAAGTAAAATAAATGACCATGTCAAACGATAGTCGGCAGCTTGAAAGCATCATTGCTGACACGAATAAACTCATTGAACTGGCAGAAGAGGGTCATTGGGAAAATGTTATTGAGCTAGAAAAAAAGAGGGCTGTTGCTATTGATGCTTTATTTGAAACGCAACCAAATATAGAAACACCTCAATTAGCAAAAGGCATACAATACATTATAGATAAAAATAACTTACTGGCTAAATACTCTCATAGCCAACGGGATAGCCTTCGAATGGAAATGTCGAAGGCCGCTCATGCACATAAAGCGATTAATACCTATCTGCAGGCAACTTGATTTACGGATAGAGCTTGTTGCTTTAGCCTTAAAAATTTAATTTATGATAGCTTCGGTTTTTTTAATGTCACCGGTATTGTCATTCCAACGAAAGAGTAAAGTATCTCCTTTTTTTCCACCTTTAAAGGAAAAAGACACATAGGGGTTTTCTGATACTGAGGGCCCAAAGTGTGCAAGAAAAATAACTTTTTCAGCGTATTCACACGTTAATTTTTGAATATATTTTGCAGGTTTTTTTTGCCCTGTTTCCTCGTAAATCTCAAGGCCCGTTTCCATAGGGTGTTCCGCTAAAACACGCACGTTCGTTATGTTGTTTTTAATTATGGCTCTTACTTTCATGAACTATCTCCAATTACGGCTTGATCTTAAAGAAGGGAGTGGAGTGATTTTAGCCACCACATTGACCATCGGTGATGGTGACTCGTTGGCTTTTGCTAAATAATTGTTCTCCTGTTTTAACAACGGCTGTTACGGTAGTGGTTTGGTAGATGCGTATGCGAGTGGAGATTTCTGGTAAGGTGCCATCCGGTATTTCAAAAATAGCGACCAAAGGCTGAGGGTTATTTTCCACAAATAGACTAATCGAGTCGACGTTTTGGATGTCTGTTTTAACTGAAATGGGTACCGCGTTATTATTATCGGGTACTTTTGGAACTTTAAGCTTCACTTTTTTAGTCTTTTTAAGGCTCGTGGAGCCAAATAGTTTTTTATATGCCTCTTCCGTTTCATTGGCATTAAAGGCGTCATTGACCCATGCTGCCCAACTTATCGCTGGGGTGATTAAGGCCGTGCAGGCCGTTGTAGCAATACTTAACAGGTGTACAAATTTTCTTCTTGAAAGTGTCATTAATTCTCCAGTTAATATGGACAATAACCCGATCGCTTATTTTTTGTCTACTGATAGTCGTGTATTAATAATAAGGGTGTTCTGATCAATTGGAAGGGGGTGTATTAATTTTGCTCTTCTTAAGCAGCGCTTACTAATGGATAAAAGATCAGTCAATAATCGTTTAGCTTGCGCTATTTTAAAAAAATGGCTTGATTCCTTAATTAATGTTATGGCCTCATGTCGCTAGTATTGAGGGCGTTAAAGGTTATGTCTTAAGACAATAATATAGGCGACATGAAGTTATCTGTTTACTTTACTGTCTACTTGCTAGAGAAGTCGAACGTATCTTATAGGCCGTGTTGCTCAATTATACGGTTACGCAATTTTCAAACATAACCTTCCTCATAGGCGGGTTATGTTTATTGTTAATCATTTAAACGAATTGCTTGGTGAAAGCGAATTTGGTGCTACATCTCATTCAGCATTTCTTGGGCTTTTTGCTTTTCTTCTTCATCACCTGTTGCGATTATTTGCTCAAGTGTTTCACGTGCAGATTCAAAGTCTTCCATTTCAATGGAAGCTTGGGCAAGTGAGAATAAAGTTTCAATATTTTCATGAGTGTCTTCTGAAACAGTGTCAGGCTTGATTAAATCGAAATCAAAATCAAAATCACCATTTTCTTTGCTTTCGGCAGGTGTTTCTTCAATTTTTACTTCCTCAACATCATCTGTTTCTTCAAAACTCATGCCCGGATCGATCTCTTGCTCAATGTCAGATGAAGTGTCTAATTCTTCATTTTGAGGTGTTGCAAAGAGGGGGGATTCTGGGCAAAGATCTTTACCCATATCAACAATGTTGCTCCAAGCATCTGGGTCAGAGTTTTGTAAAGTAGATAGGGAGTTGGCCAGGTCCTCAAACGCTTCTGAATTGCTAGAGGCGAAATATACATCTAATAATTTAAATTTGTAGGCTTGGTTATCAGGGTCATCTTCAAGGGCTTTGTTGATCAGGTCTTCTGCCTGCTGGAAACGCCCATAAGCTATATAAACATCGCACTCTGTCAGAGGATCGGCTTCTTGAGTTTGTGTGCTTGAATTAAACTCACTGGGTGTAAACTCACTTAATAACGGCTCTTCTTCTAAGATGGTTGTTGCGCTGAGGCTAGTGTCATTATTTTCCGTAATGGATGAGGTAAAGTCAGGCGTTTCTTCTGAAATCTGCTCTTCACGTTGGAGTTCATCATTTTGTTTTCTACGTCTGACTAAAAAAAGACCTAGTAAAGCGAGCGCCAAGCCGCCGCCATATAGAGCGAGATTATTATTTTCTTCAGTCGTGGGCGCTGCTGCTTCAGGGGCTTTAGTGTCAGCCATATCAGCGGGTTTGACAGATTGTAGCTGAGCCAGCTGTTCATCCTTCAGGGCCAGTAATCGTTGCAGCTTGTCGACTTGAGCTTCTAAGTCATTAAGACGAGACTTAACTTCTTTGTTTTCTTCTTCAAGCGTTGTCGCCATTTCGATGGCAATATTGGCTTGATCAGAAGAGTTTGATGAGCCGACCGGTGTGTCACTGGTGTTACCTTCGACTGGAACCTCGGATTCTGTTTCCTTTTCAGGTGTTAAAAGCGTTAGTTTTGCTTCTTCTACGTTATTTTTAAGTTTTTTTTTACCGTTTGACGCGGTAGCGACTGGTTGATCTGTTTCATCCGTTTTAGCGATTAATTTAGGAGCTTCAACGGCTTTTGTTGATGATGACCATAAAGCATTTTGTTCAGCGTATTCGTTGTTAGCTTGGGATGGACTTCTACTGCTTGTTTGTTCTTTGCTAGGAACTTGAAGAACGGCGCCCTTTTTTAAAGCATTAATGTTTTTTTTATAAAAAGCTTTTGGGTTATTGTCGTAAAGTGCCAGCATCATTTGTTGGTGAGTAACGGAACGGTCATTTGTGACCAGTTTTTTTGCAATCCCCCAGAGAGTGTCTCGACTTTTAGTAGGACCATACTCTGTCGCTGGAGGAGCTTGTTTAGCAGTAGGGGTATAGCTTGTTGTTTGTGTATTCGATGTGGTCGGTGCGGCTGGCGAGATTTGTGTTACTTGAACCTGGGGTAATTCAAGTGGTGTTGTTTTAACATCAGACATCGTGATAGGGGGGTCCAACAGGATGGTGAACTCTTTTAACGTACGACCTTGGGGCCATTCAACTTCAAGGATAAAGTTGACGAAAGGTTCTTTAATGGTATCGCTAGAGCGAACATCAACGGTTATTTCCCCATTTTTGTTCAGTACTGGCGTAAATTCTAATTGGGTCAGGTAGTGGGGGCGATCGATGCCTGCTTTTTCAAAGGCTTCGCGTGAAGCGATGCCTATTCTAATATTACTAGGATCTTCTTTTTGAGAACCAACCAATGGAATTTTTGCTTTCAATAATTGATTGAGTGCTGAATGCGTTTCAATTTCCCCGACACCTAATGCATATACGCTGGCTGAGTTAAGTAGACAGAGTGTGGCAATGGCTTTAACTGGTTTGTTCATTTTGTTGCTCCTAAACTAACGATAGTCGTCTATCCCTAAAAGTTGATGAAATTATTTAACCTTAACTATAGCCTAAAGATAATTTTTTACTAGTACTTCAGCGATTTGCACGCTGTTTAAGGCGGCACCTTTACGAACATTGTCTGCAACAACCCATAGGTCAAGACCTTTTGGGTGAGAAATATCTTCTCTGATACGGCTGACATAAACATCGTCATGGCCAGCAGATTCAGTGACAGCCGTTGCATAACCGCCATCTACTCGATCATCAATGACTGTAATGCCATTGGAATTGGATAGTAATTCCCGTGCAGCTTCCGCACTAATTTTTTCTTTGGTTTCAATGTGTAAGGCTTCAGAGTGACCATAAAAAACCGGTATTCTGACCGCTGTAGGGTTCACGCTGATGGATTCATCATTAAAAATTTTCTTGGTTTCCCAAACCATTTTCATTTCTTCTTTGGTGTACCCATTGTCTTGAAACACATCTATTTGTGGTAAGGCGTTGAAAGCAATTTGCTTTGGATAAACACTGGCCTTCGCCTCTTTACCATTTAACAGTTTTGCTGTTTGACCAGCGAGTTCCTCAATGGCGCTTTTTCCAGTACCCGAAACTGCTTGATAAGTGGCTACATTAATACGCTCAAGACCAACCGCATCATAAATAGGCTTTAAAGCAACTAACATCTGGATGGTAGAGCAGTTTGGGTTTGCGATAATGCCCCTGTTAGTGTGTTGGGCAATAGCTTCTGGGTTGACTTCAGGCACTACCAGTGGAATATCATCGTCATAACGAAAATGTGATGTATTGTCGATAACGACACACCCTGCTGCCGATGCTTTTGGCGCATATTCTTCAGAGACAGAGCCGCCCGCAGAAAATAACCCGATTTGTACTTTACTAAAATCAAAATCGGCAAGATTCCCAATTTTTACATTTTTGCCATTAAACTGGATTGTTCCACCTGCGGATCGACTGCTGGCGAGTGGGTATATGTTTCCCACAGGAAATTTTCTTTCCTCAAGGATAGACAGCATTGTTTCTCCTACGGCACCGGTGGCGCCAACAACCGCAATATCGTAAGTTTTCATTTCAGTAAGTTCCTAACAAATTATTTGTTTAAATCTAAAACGTCACCCAATGATGAGATGAGGTGACGTTTATTGTTTATGTTGTACTGAACACGTTGTTTAGTACATTAAGTGTAATACTAGCGGTCGAGTACAGCCAATATTTTAGAGGTAATATCGTCTACATTGCCAACGCCTTCTACGGTATTGAATTTAACATTAGAACTGTCGGCTGCTTTTGAGTAAAAACCGATAAGAGGTGATGTTTGCTCGTGATAAGTAGCCAAGCGATCTCTGACGACATTTTCTTGGTCATCGGCGCGTTGCACTAACGCTTCACCCGTTACATCGTCGAGCCCTTCTTGCTTAGGCGGATTGTAAATGAGGTGGTAGGTTCTACCCGAATCTAAATGGACGCGCCTTCCAGCCATGCGGCGAACAATCTCGTCGTCATCGACCGCAATTTCAATGACATGATCCACTTCAATGCCCATATCTGCAAGCCCTGTAGCTTGTGGAATAGTGCGAGGGAAGCCATCTAAAAGAAACCCTTTAGCGCAATCATCTTGAGCCAATCGGTCTTGTATTAAACCTAAGATAATATCGTCAGAGACAAGGCCTCCGGCATCCATGATTTTTTTTGCCTCTATACCAAGAGGTGTTTGAGCTTTAACGGCTGCTCGTAGCATATCGCCCGTTGAGATTTGAGGGATACCAAATTTCTCAGTAATAAACTGTGATTGGGTACCTTTACCAGACCCAGGCCCCCCTAAAAGGATTATGCGCATTTACTTTCCTTAAGACTCTATAAATTTGATCGCGCAAAATAACACAGTATGTGTGTTTAATCCAGTTGAAACCTTTTTGGGCTAGCGGATGGTGTGATCGAAAGGGATCTTTTTTATGCACCTGTTTGCCAGTGGTTTGTAGGCACAGCTTTACAGTAGTGCGTGATGATTGAAATAGGATTCTTTATATTTAAAAGCGTCTCTGAAAACTGTTGTTTTTAGGCGTTCATTTAAGAAAGGGGTAAGCACATTTGAACGGTTCAGGCATAAAAAAAGCCCTTATTAAAAGGGCTTTTTTATACTTTGATTCACAGGGCTAAGGGTTTTGTTGAGCTATTTTTATCTTGGCTTTTTTTCTTAACTCGTTGATATGTTTTTGAATGTACTCTTGTTCTAATGAGGCTATGATGGTGGGTTTAACTTCTTCAAAGCTTGGCGGTGTTCCTTTTCGTTGGCCGGTGCGTAAAATGATGTGCCAGCCAAATTGAGTTTGTACGGCTTTTTTTGAGTATTCATTATCCTTCATGGCTAAAACCGCTTGCGAAAACTCAGGAACCATCCGTTGAGGCGAAAACCAGCCTAAATCACCGCCTTTAGGACCAGAGGGGCCCGTCGAATATTCTTTTGCTAATTCAGCAAATTTTCCACCTTTGGATAATTTTTCTATCACTTCTTTTGCTTTCGCTTCATCTTGTACAAGAATATGACTGGCTTTAAGTTCTGTCATATCCATGTTGGTGATATTGACATCGTATTCTTCTTTTAATCGTGCTTCAGGAATAGGGTGGCTATCCAGGTAATGAATCATTGCAACCTGAGATAACATGCTTAAATTTATAAATTTCATTCTTGCTTTGAAATCAGCTGATTTATCCAGTTTATTTTTATGTGCTTCTTCTTTAAGCAACTGCATATTGATCAGGTCATCAATCAATTGATCCATTGGCGCGCTATTTTTAGGGTCAATTTGGCGCCGTTCTAGGGCGTAAAATTGCAATGTAGATTGTTTAATGTCTTGCCCGTTAACAATAGCAAGCGTTTTGTCTTCTTCAGCAAAGGCTTGTTGAGCCACGCATCCAAGCAATATTGATCCCAGCAGGGCTAATTTTAACTTCATCTAAATCTCTCCTATTGTTGTGTTTGTTCTTCGGGTGTAAACGCTTTGATGCTTAGGGCGTGAATATCGTTTTTCATCATGTCACCTAGAGCACTGTAGATGAGTTGATGACGTTGAATTCTTGATTTGTTTTCAAATTTATTAGACACGATGGTTAAATAAAAATGCCCGCCACCTGATTTTGCACCCTCATGGCCAGCATGAGCTTGGCTATCGTCTAATACTTGAATGAACTCAGGCTGAATAGCCTCGTTTAGTGTGTTTTTAATAATTTCTGTTCGGTTTGTCATGATATTAAGTGGAGTCAGTCCTAGTGGTTGTCATTTGATATGTTAACGGGGTTTTCAATGTATTTAATAAGGTAAAAGCCCTGCGCAAAAATGAAAACTATCGTCATGCCGAGCATGCCAAATAATTTAAAATTGACCCAGGTATCTGTATCGAAATTGTATACTACGTACAGATTTAAAAGTCCTAAGAGTAGAAAAAAAACAGCCCAAATAGCGTTTAGTTTTATCCAAATTTTATCGGGCAGGGAGATGCCGCTCTGCATCATACGTTTAATAAGGGGTGACTTACCGATAAAGTGTGAAGCAAAACAGGCAAAAGCAAAAAGCCAGTTGATGACGGTGGGCTTCCACTTTATAAACGCTTCATCTTGCAAATAAAGGGTGGCACCGCCAAAAATCACCACCATAACGAACGTGGTTAAATGAGTCGAATTGACCCGTTTATTTTTTAACCAGAATAGGGCGATTTGTATAAAGGAAGCGGCAATGGTGACGATCGTTGCAGCGTAAATACCTTGCCATTTGTAGGTGATAAAGAACAATAAAATAGGAAAAAAATCGGTTAAAAATTTCATCACTTAAGCAGCTAGTATTTAGACAGAAAAGTCTACGCCTAATTGAGCATGCAGCTCATCGCGTAATGCTTGGCTTTCCAAAGCCTGATTATCGAGATAAGACTGAATAAACTGTTGATTTTTGTTGTTAAGGTCCTTCAGTGTAAAGCTGGTTTTTTGGCTACCATTCAATGATTTAACTTGTTGAAATAATTCAGCGCGTTCAATGTTATCAAGCCTAAATAGCTTGCCCTCTTGTTTGTCCGTAATTTGTTTTTGATCTAAGCGTTCATCGGGCGTAGATGATTTATTAGCCGTTTTTTTAGGCGTTGGTATTAGGTTAACACCGGGTAAATTTGCTTGAATGTTCATGAAAAATAATTGCTACAATGCACCTAGTAAATTGCCCGAAGTGGCGACCGTTTTTGTTCATTAAACCAACAATTTAACACAATTAATACTATTTCACTATGAGTCCATTAGAACGCTATTTGGTTGATCAAGCGCAAAACAGTTTCATCAAAGATAATGCGCAGAAAGCAATCGTTGAACGTTTAAATACATTGTATGAGGAATTGCGTAAATCTCCGACTCAACAGGTTGAAAAAAAAGGCTTTTTCTCAAAATTTAAAAACAGCCCTAAAACAATGCTTAACAGTCCAAAGGGGGTTTATCTTTGGGGAGGTGTCGGGCAAGGCAAAACCTATTTAATGGATATTTTTTTTGATGCGCTGCCATTTAAAGAAAAACAACGTACGCACTTTCATCGATTTATGCAAAAAGTGCATCAGCAGTTAAGCACCATCAAAAATGTTGAAGACCCATTACAAATCATCGCGGATAAGATAGCGGTTGATTACCGCGTGGTTTGTTTTGATGAGTTTTTCGTTTCAGATATTACCGATGCGATGCTGCTCGGTCGCTTGTTTGAGGCCTTATTTAAACGTGGGGTATGTCTGGTGGCCACCTCGAATATTGAACCGGATGGTTTATACAAAGACGGCCTACAACGCGCTCGGTTTTTACCTGCCATTGCCGCACTAAAAAAACATTGTGATGTCTTAAAGCTCGATAGCGGCACTGATTATCGATTGCGTGAATTAGAACAAGCAGAGATATACCACTGGCCACTAGATCAACAGGCCGACACAGTCTTGTCTACGTTGTTTAAGCAACTCACTGCCAATGATGTGGAACCTGAGTCTAACCTTGAAATAGAAGGGCGAATTGTTGAGGTTATTCATTGTGCGGAAGGAGCCGTTTGGTTTGATTATAAATCCATTTGTGACATTCCGCGTGGTGCTGCCGATTATATAGACATTTCCCGTTGCTACCACACCGTGCTTGTTTCAAATGTTGTGGTGATGAATGACATGAATAACGACATGGCGAACCGCTTTATCAACTTAGTTGATGAATTGTATGATCATAATGTAAAACTGATTATGTCGGCCGAAGTCCCCGTGGATAAATTATATCAAGGAAAAAAACTCGCTTTTCAGTTTGAACGAACCATCAGCCGTTTACTTGAAATGCAATCACATGAATATTTAGAACGACCCCATTTACCCTAAAAAAGAGAATGAACATGGATAAACAAACTCAGCTAGAAATTGAAGCCGCTACTTTTAGGCGCATTATTCAACACTTTCAAACGCATACTGATGTGCAAAACATAGACCTGATGAACTTAGCCGACTTTTGTCGAAATTGTTTCTCAAAATGGTACATGGCTGAAGCAAAAGAGCACGGCGAAGAGGTTGATTACGACGCTGCAAGAGAAGTAATTTATGGTATGACCTATGCCGAATGGAAAGAAAACTACCAGCAATCCGCTACACCCGAGCAATTAGCAGCATTTGAAGAAGGTGAAAAAAGACGAAAAGGGCTTTCATAACATAATAAGAAGCCCTGTTTATACTCGGTCGCTACCCCCACTGATAATTATCAATGAGGGCTCACGGAGGAATGGTTAGCATCAAGGTTTAATTTAAACAGGGTTATTTTGATGATAAAACGATCATTCGTCATGCTTTTTTTATGGCAGTTAGCACATTGGCTCTGTCTGATGAAACACAGCGCAAAAGCATGCGCTACAAAATGAAGCATGACATGAATATGAAACCGCTTGTTGAAGATCATCGGATATCACTCAATTTATCGCCAAAAATGAAACAACATTAACTGGCGACGGTGCGGGCGCACCTTGATGCTGTGCGGCAAATTATTTTATTGATGGCTGAAAACGATTTTAACAGCGCATCAGACGTCGCCAGTAAACAATTAGGCATGAATAAACGGATGATGAAAATGTGTCATCGAATAGGCAATGAAACATTTAAAGCGATGGGGATGACATTTCATGAATGTGGGGACGAATTATCGAAAACACTTAAAACGGGTGAACTTCAAGCCTCACTTCGGGCCTTTAATACAACCCTGACCCCGTGTATTGCTTGTCATGCAACGTTTAGGCAATAACGTAGATTCAAAAGAGGCTGCTTAACGAGAAGCTCAATGGCGTTCATCTGTGGCGCGTCGACAGGTGCTTAATATAGACCTTAGGTATTTAAGTTTTTGTCCAAATCATGATCGCTGGTTAAATCAATTTAGAAAAGTAGCAAGACGTATGGTGTTTATTTAACACTTCGAGAAAAGTAGCGATGGCTATATGTGCTCACTTAAAGTTTCACAATATAGCAGGAAAAAGTCCTACCAATACGCTTTAAGAAATATAAAAAAGAACTGTATTTTCAAGACCTACGTCATGGTCACCAGTTCTTCTGCGTTTGTTGGGTGTATTGCAACGGTGTCGTCGAAGTCTTTTTTGGTGGCGCCCATTTTTATGGCGACGGCGAATCCTTGCAGGATTTCGTCTGAGTTTTCGCCAAATAAGTGGCATCCGATAATTTTTTCGTTCTGACCGGTGGTGATGAGTTTCATTACGGTCGGTTGTTTTTCGGTTGATAGTGCTTGTGACATGGGGTTAAAGCGGGATGTGTACACGTTGATGTCGGTGCCAAATTGTTCAGTCGCTTGCTGTTCTGTTAGCCCAATGGTGCCGATGGGTGGGTGTGAAAAAATCACGCTTGGAATGAGGTTGTAATCTAGTTTACGATCGGTTTGTCCGTTGAATAATCGATCGCTCAAGCGGCGTGCGGCTGCAATGGCAACGGGGGTTAAGGCGGTACGGCCTGTGACATCGCCAACGGCAAATATATGATCTTGCGAGGTTTTTTGCCATTCATCTGTGTTGATGAAGCCATTTTTATCCAGTTCAATGCCTGTCTTTTCTATGGCTAATGAATCGGTGTTGGGTCGACGACCTATCGCCCAGATAACTTCGTCATATTCATCCTTTATTGCGCCATTAGCGGTGGTGATGGTTAATTGCCCATTGGATTGCTTTTCAATAGCGCTGGGAGAGGTGTTTGTTTCAACTCGAATACCTTGATGCTGCATAGCGTTCATTAGCTCGGCACCTAGCATGCTGTCGAATTGTCGAAGGGCTTGATCGCCGCGGAGAATGAGGGTGACTTGCGTACCTAATGACTGAAAGACGCCGGCTAATTCAACGGCAATAAACCCGGCGCCAACAATGGCTACTTTTTTTGGTTGGGTTTCTAATTCAAAGAAGCCGTCGGATGTTAGACCATAGTGGGCACCAGGAAGGGTGGGAATGGAAGGTTTTCCGCCGGTGGCAATAAGAAAACGTTCTGCAGTGTACTGCTGTGCGCCCACTTGAATGGTATGCGGATCGATAAACGTAGCGGTGCCTTCAATATGCTGGACTTTATTGTTGGATAGGTTATTACCGTAAATGCCGTTAAGTCGTTTAATATATGCGTCTCTTTTTTGTTTCAATAAGCCCCAATCGAAGGCGTTGGCGGACACATCAAATCCATAGTTTTTAGCAGAGTTGATGATGTCGGCAGAGCTGGCGGCAAACCACATGACTTTTTTTGGTACGCACCCAACGTTAACGCAGGTGCCACCTAATTGTGCTTGTTCTACCACCGCGCATTTCGCGCCGTATGATGCCGCTCTGTTGGCTCCAGCAATGCCGCCGCTACCACCGCCAATGGATATTAAATCAAAATCATATTTCATATAATTCAACCAGTTATTAGGGTTATTTAAAGTAAAATATTTTCTAAAATTTTACTGTAGGTAAGTGATAGTAAGTCTAATTCATCTACATTAACGCATTCATTGACTTTATGAATAGTGGCATTAATAGGGCCTAGTTCAATCAGTTGTGCGCCGGTGGGTGCAATGAATCGCCCGTCGGATGTGCCGCCGCCGGTTGATAATATGGGTTTTTTTTCGGTTACTTCAAGTAAGGCTTGTTCAACGGCGGTGGTTAAGGTGCCCTTTTCTGTAATAAAGGGTAAACCGGAAACCTGCCAAGTCAGCTCATAATCGTCTGAGTTTTGGTCGACTATATAGGTGATACGACGTTTGATTTCTTCTGGCGTGAGTTCGCTGGAAAACCGTAGATTAAACACTAAATTGAGCTGCCCAGGGACAACATTTTCTACACCGGTTCCAGCATTAATATTGGATATTTGAAAGCTGGTGGGTGGGAAGTATTCGTTCCCATTGTCCCATGTTTCTGCTGTGAGTAACGATAAAATAGGGGAGAGGGCGTGAATAGGGTTTTCAACTAATTCTGGGTAAGCGACATGTCCTTGTTTGCCAAATAGGGTTAAATAACCATTGATTGAGCCGCGACGACCAACTCGAACCATATCGCCAAAAGTTTTATGGCTGGATGGTTCGCCAACAATGCAATAGTCAATTTTTTCATTGCGGTCGCTGAGCTTCTCGATCACTTTGACGGTACCATCATGCGCGGGGCCTTCCTCGTCGCTGGTGATGAGGAAGGCAATTGAGCCTTTATGATCATGATGTGCATTAATAAAGGTATCGCAAGCGGTTAGCATGGCTGCAAGGCTGCCTTTCATATCGGCGGCGCCGCGGGCATATAAACAACCGTCTTTAATCGTCGGCTCAAAAGGCGGGGTGTTCCATTCTTCTAACGGGCCCGTTGGCACCACATCAGTATGGCCTGCAAAGCAAAATAGAGGGGCTTCGGCGCCTTTTCTTGCCCATAGGTTTCGTGTATCACCAAAATTCATCCACTCAATGGTAAAGTCGCGTTGCTTTAGGTAGTCGGCCATAATGTCCATGCAACCCGCATCATCAGGTGTTAATGACTGTTGCTTGAGTAAGGCGATGGTGATGTCTAATGTTTCACTCATTTAGAAAAAAGCTTCTGATATTGGCCGGTGGAAAAGCCCAGCGCAAGCGTTGTTCCATTATCCAGAATAGGGCGCTTAATAATAGCGGGGTTTTCTAACATAATGGCTTTGGCGCTGTCTTTATTGATGGATGCTTTGACAGTCTCATCAAGTTGACGCCATGTTGTGCCACGCTTGTTGATCATTGCTTCCCAACCCAGTTGCTGTTCGAGTTTATTTAATAGAACAGCGTCTAGCCCATTTTGTCGATAGTCGTGAAAAGTGAACTCGACACCTTCATCCATCAACCATTTTTTGGCTTTTTTGATGGTGTCGCAGTTCTTTATTCCATATAAAACAATGGCCATATTTAGTCTCTTAATAGGTCGTTTAACCCCGTTTTACTGCGAGTTTTTGCATCGACTGTTTTGATAATGATGGCGGCGTATAAACTGTGTGTACCATCTTCTGAGGGTAAATTTCCTGGAACAACAACAGAGTAAGGTGGAACACGACCGTACAGCGTTTCACCTGTTTCTCGGTTGTATATTTTTGTACTTTGACCAATATAAACACCCATTGAAATCACAGACCCTTCGCCAACGATAACGCCTTCAACAATCTCAGAGCGTGCGCCAATAAAGCAATCATCTTCAATGATGGTTGGGTTTGCTTGTAAAGGTTCTAAAACGCCGCCAATACCCACGCCGCCGGAAAGATGAACATTTTTACCGATTTGTGCGCAAGAACCAACAGTGGCCCAGCCATCTACCATGGAGCCATTATCTACGTACGCGCCAATGTTAACGAAAGATGGCATTAATACGACGTTTGAGCCTATGAATGAGCCAGCACGTACAACAGAACCCGGTACGGCGCGCATGCCACCCGCTTTGAAGTCTTCTTCTGAGTAGTTGGCAAATTTTGTTTCTACTTTATCGTAGTAGCGATTTTCATCACCATCCATAACGCGGTTGTCATTAATTTTAAATGACAGTAAAACGGCTTTTTTTAACCATTGGTTAACAACCCAATCTCCGTCTTTTTTTTCAGCTACACGTCCTTCGCCACTGTCTAACAAGGCCAGTGACTGCTCAACAGCATCACGGATGTCTGTTGAGACGGTTTTTGAATCGAAGTCAGCACGGTTGTCGAAGGCTTCATTGATAATTTTTTCAAGCTGTTGCATGTGTTTTTCCTAAGGGTAAGTTATGTTGATATTATTAAAGAGAGTTTATAAATTGTTTAATTCGGTGAGCTGCGTCCAAGCATTCATCGACAGGGGCGACTAGCGCCATACGAACGTGGTTTAAGCCGGGGTTGCCGTTTGCCGTATCTCGTGCGAGGTATTGTCCAGGCAAGACGGTTATGTTTTGTTCAGCGTACAATTTTTTTGCAAATTCAATATCAGCGAGGGGCGTTTTAGCCCATAAATAAAAACCTGCGTCGGGTGCTTTAACGTCTAAGCTATCACCGAGCACTGATAACACATCGTTAAATTTTTGAGTGTATTGTAAGCGGTTTTGGATGACATGTTGTTCGTCGCTCCAAGCGGCAATACTGGCATGCTGAGTGGGTGTTGACATGGTGCAGCCGTGATATGTGCGGTATTTAAAATAGTTGTTTAATATGGACGCATCGCCGGCGACAAATCCAGAGCGTAACCCGGGCGCATTAGAACGTTTGGATAAGCTATGAAAAACAACGCAGCGTGAAAAGTCCGGGTTGCCAATTTTTTCACTAATTTCCAACAAACCTAGAGGCGTGCTTTGATTTTCGGTGTAAATTTCAGAGTAACATTCATCGGCGGCGATGATGAAATCGTATCGATGTGCTAACTCAATCAGTTGTTTGAGCTGTTCTTCAGAGTGGGTTGCGCCACTTGGGTTTCCGGGGTTGCAAATATAAAGCAGATGGCACTTTTTCCAACTGTCTTCATCGACGCTGTTGTAATCAGGTAAATACAGATGATCGGCATCACAATTTATGAAATAGGGGGTGGCTCCCGCTAAAAGGGCCGCACCTTCATAAATTTGATAAAACGGATTGGGCATTGCGACAAGGGCTTTGCTGCTTCGTTGAATAACACATTGAGCAAAGGAGAAAAGTGCTTCCCGCGTGCCGCTGACGGGCAATATATTGGTGTTTATATTCAACGCGTCGAGTTTGATATCAAAACGCTGAGATAGCCAGTTGGCAATACTTTGGCGCAGCAAATCAAGGCCTCTTGTCGTTGGGTATTGGCCCAGTGTATGCAGGTGCTTTAACAAAGCATCTGTAATCATTGGAGGTGTAGGGTGTTTAGGTTCTCCAACGGATAAAGCGATATGCTCTAGGTCATTGGGCGGAGTGATGCCTTGTTTGAGTTTAGCAAGTTTCTCAAAGGGGTACGACTGGAGTAAGGCCAAATCTGGATTCATAAATATAGACTGCGTTTTTTAGCAGGCTAGTATAGGTGATTAGCGTTTAGGATAAAATCGTCAAGCGAATAATAATTGAAAAACAAATGATGAATTAGCGATGGAGCATAAAGACTGAAGGCCTGTTGACAGGATTTTAATAGAGGGCTATAGGCAATTTATTATTTGTTTGAGGGGCCTAGGCTAGATTGATACACAGGCCGCAATGTTGTCAAGATTGTCACTTTTTGATCGGGGATTGAGAAATATTCATTAATGTTTTTGAATAGCGAGTTATAATGCTTGGCCAAAAAAAGTTTGCCATTTATATCACTAATGAATGTTATTAGTCCGCCATCACCCATTGTCAAATCCGTTAAACTTTCAAAGTTATATAACAATCATCAGGTCGTTAATGCACTGAATTTAAGTATTGATGCGGGCTGCTTTTGTGGGATTTTAGGCCCTAATGGGGCGGGTAAAACCACTACGCTAAGAATGTTGGTGGGGCATTGCCCCATGGATGAAGGAGAGTTGTCAGTACTGGGTTTGGCGATGCCTGAAAACGCGTCTTTAGTTAGAGAATCTGTCGGTATTGTTCCGCAAATGGATAATTTAGACCCTGATTTTACGGTTAAAGAAAATTTATTTGTGTATGGACGTTTTTATGGCATGGGTTCTGAGGAGTTAAAAATAAGAACAAAGGAATTGCTCGAATTTGCGTCTTTAGAAGAAAAGGCTGATTGTAAAATATCCGAATTATCGGGTGGGATGAAGCGGCGGTTGACCTTGGCTAGAGCGCTGATTAATAAACCCAAAATTTTAATTTTAGATGAACCCACAACTGGACTTGACCCTCAGGCACGTCAAGCGATATGGCAGAAGCTACGGGAGCTGAAGAAACAAGGGTTGACACTGATTTTAACGACGCATTATATGGAAGAGGCCGAACGATTGTGCGATCGAGTGATTGTGATGGATCAGGGTGAAGTGATGGCTGATTCGCCTCCAAAAGAATTGATCAGGGATGAAATCGAATCACATGTGCTTGAGGTTCATGCCGCATCTGAAGAGTTGGTCGCTAGATTGAAGCAAGATAAATCCCTTGCACGGTATGAAAAGTCGGGTGATATCCATTTTTTTTATGGTGAAAAACTCAATGAAGCGTTGGACAGGTTAGAACAAGGAAAGCATGATGATTTCTTATTTCGCCCAGCAAATTTAGAAGATGTTTTTATCAAGTTGACGGGGCGAGATCTTCGTGAATAAATTAGCGGGTACATTGCTTTTTTTGTCTAGAAGCACATCGATCTGGTCCAGAAACATCCGTGTTTGGGGGAAGTTGGCAGGGCCATCACTGATGGGTAACTTTGCTGATCCATTAATGTATTTAATTGTCTTAGGTTATGGATTGGGCCGCTTTGTCGGTGAGGTTGAAGGGATGACGTATATGGCTTTTTTAGCGTCGGGAGTTATTTGCACCAGTGCAGTTAACTCAGCCAGTTTTGAGGGTATGTATTCTGCATATACGCGAATGGAGGTTCAACAAACGTGGTTGGGCATGTTGGCAACGCCGATTGGTGTAGCAGAAGTGGTTTTTGGAGAAATACTCTGGGCGGCGACTAAAAGTGTTATCAGTGTTGGTGCGATTTTAATTGTTGCTGCCTTGCTGGGTTTGGTGGAAAACATTGGGGCCTTGATGATTCTACCGGTCGCATTTTTAACAGGGTTATGTTTTTCTTCTTTAGCGCTGTTAGTTACGTCAAGTGCTAAAAGTTATGATTTTTTTCTGTATTACACGACTTTATTCATCACGCCCATGGTTCTGTTAAGTGGAGTTTTTTTTCCTATTGATACGTTGCCGTCATTGGTTCAATGGGTTGCGAAGGTATTGCCTTTATATCATGCGATCTCACTGGTGAGGCCGCTGATGACAGGGGGCGAAATAACATCCATTTTTATGCACGTATTTATTTTAATCGCTTTTGGTTCGGTCGCGGCGTTTATAGCGACGTATAAAATAAAGAAAAGGCTCATTAAATAAGTCTTTTCTCAAGTGAGTTTGTGAGCCTAATTTTAGCCTAATACGACGATTTTATTTCGTCCCGTTTCTTTCGCTTCGTATAGTGCTTTATCCGCCCGATCAATGAATGAGTCAACCTGATCATTCGCTTTAAGTGCGGTGATGCCGGCTGAAATAGTGACCTGACCTATGGTTTCACCGCTGTCTTTACGTTGAAGTTTGCTATTCGCCATGGCGATACGTATTTTTTCGATAAGCGGTTTAGCATCATCGATAGACATCCCTGTCAAAATGACGGCAAATTCCTCGCCACCATATCGGGCGATATGATGATTTTCGCCAATAATTTGGGTTAGTAATGCTGAAACATAACGAATAACACGATCACCTACCAGGTGGCCAAAGTTATCGTTAATGCGTTTGAAATGATCAATATCTAACATGACGAGAGCTGTCTTTAGGGCGCTTTGGTTTTGTACCGAGTCAATAATGGCTTTATCAAAAGCCCCCCTGTTTTTAAGACCTGTTAAGGCGTCTTTTTCAGCAGTGGCCCTGACTTCTTCTAATTCGGCCTTCATCTTCATAATTTCAGCATTCGTTTCATCCATTTTGCTTTGAGTGGCCTGATTACTTTTGATCATGCTTCGAGTCTCGTCCATGATTTGTTTTAAAATAAGAGTCGCAACTTGAGGGTCATTTGTCGCAGATAAAGACTCCGAGTGTTTGTTTAGGGTGTTGTCAAAGCCCCCGGCCTCGTCATTAACCTGTTGAATTTCATTGCATGTATCGGAAATGATTTTTTCCAGGGTTTGTTGAATTTTTTCTTGTTGTTCCAACGAAGCGCCACCGTTAATAAATTTCTCGTAAAGAGCAAGCATGGTGACTAGGTTGAAGGGTTTTTTTTCACTAATGATACTGTCAACAGCTTTATTAAGTGATTGGGAAGCTCCAGATAAATAGGTATAAAAAACGGAATAATTTACGGGTGTAGGGGCGAGATTATGTTGTGACAACATGGGAATGACTTGTCTGAGGTATTCTGCCGCCTGCTTAGGGTCTTCTTGATACAGCATATGGGTCCTTAGTTTTTTATGCGTTAAAAATTATTTAAATAGAATACTAGTACAAAATGAGAAAATGGGTGTAAAACGCTAATTATTAAGGTTATTTAATTCAAAGGAGAGTTATTGAGTAGCCATTCAAAAATTTCTTAATGATATATACTCAGGGTAACGTGTTATACATGGTGAGCATTAAGTCGGTTGTTACGTAAAATGTTAATTAAGAGAGTTTTGGTGGACGCATGGTTTTTGTTTATCGTTCTATTTTGTTGCTATTAATGACCCTGTCGTCGGGGTATGCAGATTTGTATAAAAAAGTCGATGAAAATGGGCGTGCTTATTTTACGGATAAGCCTGAAGGCAGTGGTTTTAAGCTGGTTATGCGTACCCCAAAAAAAGGGACGATCGCATATAAAAATTTTCAACAAAATCGTCGTCAATTAGCCCCTTTAATTCGTCAACAAGCTAGGGAGTTTAAAGTAGATCCAGCTCTTGTTATGGCAGTTATTCATGCAGAATCAGCTTATGATAAAAATGCGGTATCAAAAGCTGGTGCGGTGGGCCTGATGCAATTAATGCCTGCAACTGCAAAGCGTTTTGGCGTGCATAACCGTACCAATGCGGCACAAAATGTTAAGGGTGGGGTGAAATATTTAAGGTATTTGTTGGAAATGTTTCAATTTAATTTAAAGTTGGCTTTAGCGGCTTATAATGCAGGTGAGTCGGCTGTTTTAAAATATGGTAATAACATTCCACCTTATCCTGAAACGGAAAATTATGTGGAAAAGGTGGTCGCTTATTACCAAAATTATTTGAGTGGCAGCAAAGGGTTTTGAGAAAAAATTTAATAGGTGACAAGATGCGCTTACTGCACACGATGTTTCGAGTAGCTGATTTAGACCGTTCTATTCGATTCTACACCGAGGTGTTGGGAATGCAGTTGTTGAGACGAAAAAACTTTCCTGAGGGTCGCTTTACTTTAGCGTTTGTTGGTTATCAAGCTGAAAGCGACGGCCCTGTGATTGAATTGACTCATAACTGGGATGTTGATTCTTATGAGCTCGGTAATGCCTATGGCCATATTGCGATACAGGTTGACGATGTCTATAAGGCTTGTGATCAGGTTCGCGCGAGAGGTGGCGAGGTGACCCGTGATGCAGGGCCTATGAAAGGAACCGACAGCATTTTGGCATTTGTCAAAGACCCTGATGGATACATGATTGAGTTACTGGCTTAGGTTAAAGAACGTCAATACCCATTTTGGCTAAACTGCGAGTCAGTTTAATTAAAGGCAGTCCAACAAGGGCATTTGGGTCTTCACCGTCGATTTTTTCAAACAGAGCGATACCCAGGCCTTCTGATTTAAATGCAGCAGCGCATCCATAAGGTTGATCCCTGAGCACGTAATTTTTTATTTCTTCGTCTGATAATTGTTTCATGTGTACCTTGCAAAGATCGGTTTCAGTAATACTTTCAGACGTTTTGGAGTTTAATACGGATACACTGGTATAGAAGTGTATTACCTGGCCGGACGAACGTGATAGCTGGCTTACCGAATTTTCAAACCCACCGGGCTTTGTTAACTGATGTTCCCCGAGCATTGCGACTTGATCTGAACCAATAATAATGTGTTCAGGAAAATCTGAAGCCAATGCGTTTGCTTTTTCAATGGCCAAGCGTTTTGAAAGCTCAAGCGGTGTTTCGCCAGGTTTGCGAGACTCGTCAATATCAGGGGAGACCGAGTCAAAACTTGAATAGATTTTTTTAAGGAGCTCTTTGCGGAACGGGGAGCTGGAAGCTAATACTAATTTCGGCTGATTTTTCATATAATGGTTTTTTTTGACGATGAGTTGTATTTTACCAAGATGCCCAATACATTGCAGATAGAAGTAAGCCCCCCTTTGTGCGCAACTCAGGAGCGCGAGATTGTTGGAGAATTGCTTTATGAAGAATTGAAGCAAATTCAAACAGATATTGAACCGTCTAGTTCAGTAATAAAGGCTGATTTACTATTTTCAAAGGTCGGTAAATTTGTTGTTCTAACGGGTCGGATTTCTGCTGATCTCGTGTTACAATGCGCCGCTTGTTTGGAACCGGTCGACTTTCCAGTCAATATTGATGTGAAATTAGTCATCATTAATGATGAGGAAATGGTATCTCTAATCCCAGATGAATATGAGCCTTATTTGTATGAAGGCGACCGTTTATTGGTAAGCGATGTTGTTGAAGCGGAAGTGACTTTGATACTTCCAACCATACCGAGGCATGATGTCTGCCCGATAGACTTACCTAAAAGTAGTACAAGCAAAGGTTTTATACTTGAAGAGGAAAAAAAGAATCCATTTGAAGTATTAGAAAAATTAAAGCTGAATTAAGCCATTTGTTGTGGATAAGCATAAAATGAGTTTGAAACGAAAACGTTTCATTAAATTCAGTGTAATAGAAACATTAATTCTCTGGAGAATTTGAGATGGCAGTACAAAAAAGTAAAAAATCACGATCAAGACGTGGAATGCGTCGTTCACATGATGCGCTAACAGCAAAAACGCTATCAACAGAACCCACTACAGGTGAAGTTCATTTACGTCATCATGTTAGTGCGGATGGCTTTTACCGAGGCGAGCAAGTCGTCGCTGATAAAGACTAACATCCCTTTGGCCTTCGTTACGTTAAGGTCAATTTATTCCGTTTTTACAAGCAAGGCGTTTTAGAATGTTGAATGCGAAAATAACGGGTACGGGTAGCTATTTACCTAAAAAAATTGTCACGAATAAAGACTTTGAAGCGATTTTAGATACGTCTGATGAATGGATTTATGCGCGCACAGGGATACGAAAAAGGCACGTTATCGCTGAAGATGAATCAGCATCGAGCATGGCAGAAATTGCCGCAAATAAAGCGATTCAGGCGGCAGGAATCAATGCATCTGATATTGATTTAATTATTGTTGGCACCAGTTCGCCCGACAGGGTTTTTCCCAGTACGGCCTGTCTCTTACAAAATAAACTGGGTGCTAGAGGGTGTGCGTCATTTGATGTCCAGGCGGCTTGCTCTGGTTTTATCTATGCGCTAGGGATTGCTAACCAGTTTATTAGGGCGGGCGGCGCTAAAAAAGCTCTTGTGGTTGGTACGGAAGCAAACTCAAGAATTTTAGATTATTCGGATCGTAGTACCTGTGTTATTTTCGGCGATGGTGCGGGTGCTGTGGTTATAGAAGCGTCTGAGGAACCCGGTATTTTGTCAACCCACATGCATTCAGATGGGCAATACCAAGACCTTCTATACATCAATAACCCCATTAAAGATCAAAAACAATGGGGCGATGAGGCTTACATGACAATGCACGGTAACGATGTGTATAAAGTAGCTGTTAAGACCTTAAGCCGTATTGTCGATGAGACACTTGAGGCCAATAATATGGCCAAGTCAGACGTTGATTGGTTAATCCCACATCAAGCTAATATCAGGATTATTGCATCGGTTGCAAAAAAATTAAATATGCCCATGGAGAAAGTGGTTTTGACGATAGAAAACCAGGGGAATACTTCCGCGGCATCTGTTCCTCTTGCTCTGGATCAAGCCGTAAGGGATGGCCGAATTAAAAAAGGTGATACTGTCTTGATGGAGGCGTTTGGTGGTGGTTTTGTCTGGGGTTCTGCCTTGGTAAAAATGTAAATTTTTAATAAAAATAATATTGAGATAATGTCTGTAAAAAAAATAGCAATTGTTTTCCCTGGTCAAGGCTCTCAGTCTTTGGGCATGTTAGGTGACCTCGCTGAAATATACCCACAGATTCAAGCAACCTTTCAAGAGGCATCTAATACATTAGGTCGAGATTTGTGGTCGTTAGCCCAGAAAGGGCCAACTGAAGAGATCAATCAAACAAAAAACACACAGCCACTCATATTAACGGCGAGTGTGGCGATGTGGCGAGTATTTCAGTCAACACTTGAGATTAGTCCTGAGTACATGGCTGGTCATAGCTTAGGTGAATATACCGCGCTTGTTTGCGCAGGCAGTTTAGATTTTATTGATGCTGTTAAATTGGTAGAGCAGCGCGCAATATTTATGCAACAAGCTGTCCCGGAAGGTGAAGGTGCAATGGCGGCAGTATTGGGACTTAGTGTCGCAGAGTTGACAAGTATCTGTGATCATGCGTCCCAAGGCGACATTGTATCCGCTGTTAACTTTAATGCACCAGGGCAAGTGGTTATTGCGGGAAATACGGCCGCTGTTAATCGAGCTATCGAATTGGCTAAAGAACAAGGTGCAAAAAGAGCTTTACCGCTACCGGTCAGCGTTCCTTCGCATTGTGCACTGATGATGCCAGCCGCTGAAAAATTATTGGAAACGATGGCCGATGTTAGTTTTTCTTCACCAATAATTCCTGTCTTACACAATACGGATGTCGCGCTACATAATGATGCTACTGAGATTAAAAAATCATTGTCGAAGCAGTTGCACACGCCTGTGCGATGGGTGGAAACAGTTGAGGCCTTGGTTTCATCAGGTGTAGATACTGTGATTGAGTGTGGGCCAGGCAAAGTACTGAGCGGTTTGAATAAAAGAATTGAAAAGTCATTGGCATTATATTCATTGGGAGATGAGCGCTCATTTAATAAAACCTTAGAGGAGCTATCATGAGTGATAAAACAGTGGCATTGGTAACCGGGGCGAGTCGTGGAATTGGTAAAGCCATTGCACAACAGTTAACAGAAGATGGCTTTTATGTCGTAGGAACAGCAACGTCTGATTCGGGGGCCGCTGCGATATCTGAATATTTATCAAAGGCGGGTACTGGAATGAAATTAAATGTAACAGATGCTGACTCGATTCAGTCTGTGATCAAAGAAATCACATCCAGTGTCGGTGCGCCTACGGTGTTAGTAAATAATGCAGGGATTACCAGGGATAATCTGATGTTGAGAATGAAAGATGAGGAATGGGATGATATTATTTCAACTAACCTCAGCTCGATTTTTCGAGTCAGTAAAGCCTGCTTACGTGGAATGATGAAAAATAAAAAAGGCAGAATTGTTAGTATTGCTTCAGTCGTTGGCGTTATGGGGAATTCTGGCCAGGCAAACTATTCTGCAGCAAAAGCGGGCATTATCGGTTTCAGTAAATCATTGGCAAAAGAAGTAGGGTCTCGGCATATTACGGTGAATACGGTAGCGCCAGGTTTTATAGATACTGATATGACAAAAGAGTTAACAGACGATCAAAAGGCTGCACTAATAGAAGGCGTGCCTCTTGCTCGGTTGGGTGAGCCACAGGAAATCGCTAACGCGGTATCTTTCCTTTGTTCAGATAAAGCAGCGTATATCACAGGAGAAACACTGCATGTTAACGGTGGCATGTACATGGCGTAACAAAAAATAGTAATTTGTAAGTTTTAAAGCGGTACGATCGGGCTAATTAATAGAAATGTTTAAACTTTTGTAAATTAGCAATATAATATTAAATCCACGAGCGGAACTTGTGGTTCCAAAAAATAGAGAGGGTATGAAAAAATGAGTAATATTGAAGAACGCGTCAAAAAAATCGTTGCTGAGCAGCTTGGTGTTAAAGAAGAAGAAGTAACAAACGAAGCATCATTCATCGATGATCTAGGTGCAGATTCATTAGACACTGTTGAGTTGGTCATGGCTCTTGAAGAAGAGTTTGATTGTGAAATCCCGGATGAGCAAGCTGAGGGCATCACTACAGTTCAACAAGCGATTGACTACGTTAATAATAACGCAGAATAAATCAATTTCTTTTTTCAAGCGCGGTTTACATTTGTATGCCGCGCTTGTTTTATGCTAGAGAGTTAATATTGTGTCTAAACGTCGAGTCGTTGTAACCGGTTTAGGTTTATTATCGCCTGTTGGCGGGAATGTTTCCGATTCTTGGGAAAATATTTTAAAGGGTCAAAGTGGTATTGAGCCGATTACTCGATTTGATACGACTGACTTTCCATCAAATTTTGGTGGAGCGGTTAAGGACTTCGATGTAAATGATTATTTGTCTCGCAAAGATTCAAAAAAGATGGATCCTTTCATCCATTATGGGGTCGCTGCGGGCATGCAGGCATTAGATGATTCGGGGCTTGAAGTAACGGATGAAAATGCTGAGCGAATTGGCGTCGCAATTGGTGCTGGTATCGGTGGAATTTCTGGAATAGAAGCAGGTTTCGATGGTTTTCAAAAAGGTGGCCCAAGAAAAATTTCTCCTTTTTTTGTGCCATCAAATATCATTAATATGATTTCTGGTAATCTTTCAATTTTACGCGGTTTGAAAGGTCCTAATTTTGCCATTGTTACAGCCTGTACAACAGGTGCTCATAATATTGGTGATGCAATGCGCATCATACAATATGGTGATGCGGATGTGATGGTTGCCGGTGGTGCTGAAATGGCTACTTCAGTCACCTCTTATGGTGGCTTCTCAGCGGCCCGTGCGTTGTCTCGCCGTAATGATTCGCCTGAAACAGCCAGTCGTCCTTGGGATAAAGACCGAGATGGTTTTGTTCTGAGTGATGGAGCAGGTGTACTTGTTCTTGAGGAATATGAGCATGCAAAACAGCGTGGAGCTAAAATCTATGCTGAATTAGCCGGTTACGGAATGAGTTCAGATGCCTTCCATATGACCATGCCATCTAAAAATGGTGAAGGTGCTTACCGTTGTATGCGTAATGCATTAAAAGATGCCTCTTTGACAGCGGATGATGTCAGTTATATCAATGCCCATGGAACATCCACGCCGGCCGGTGATGTTGCTGAAACACAAGCGGCAAAAGCACTTTTGGGCGATAGAGCCTATAAAGTACCGATGAGTTCAACTAAATCCATGACAGGGCATATGTTGGGTGCAGCAGGCGGTGCAGAAGCTGTATTCTCTGTATTAGCGCTTTGTGACCAAGTTGCGCCACCTACGATAAATCAATTCACGCCTGACCCAGAGTGTGACCTGGATTATGTGCCTAACCAAGCACGCGAGATGAATATCGATGTTGTTGTCTCTAATTCTTTTGGTTTCGGTGGTACTAACGGTACACTGGTTTTTAAACGTTTCTAATTTAGACATTATCGGGTGACGCTGGAAATCATAGATTGTGGGGAGTATGTTAAAACCCAAGTCTTTTCAGATATTGATTTACTCGATTGCCATGCGGCTAACCCAACGCGCTACCCTTTCTTATTGGAAAGCAACGGTGTTCAATCTTCTGATAACAGTGTCGATATTTTATTCGGTTTTCCGGGTGAAGTGATTGAATCGACTGACTTAAATGATGAACAGTTTTTTAGTCAATTTGATCAATCATTTAATCAAAACAAGAAAACACTCAGCCATCATGAAAATCTTCCTTTTACAGGGGGTTGGTTTGTTTTTTTAAGTTATGAATTAGTCGGCTCGATAGAAAAAAAATTATCTGACCTGAAAGTTGATGAAAACTTGCCATTGGCCAGTGCTGTTCGTATTCCGCTAGCGATCATTAAAAACCGTAAAGACAAGACTTGCTGGATTGTTTGTGAATCGGATCAAACCTCATTGATTGATGAGGTCTTAATGGATATTAACCAAACATCAGAATTGGTTGAGACTCCCCCTTCAGTTGTGCTTAAAGAAGACAGCGCTGAGTTGTTTCTTGACGGTGTGAAGAAAATTGACGCCTATTTAGTGGAAGGAGATACCCTGCAGGTGAATTTGTCTCGTCAATGGACTGGAGAACTTACTAACGGCACCCAGTATATTGATATTTACCGTTCATTACGGGCATGCAATCCATCCCCTTTTTCGGGCTTAGCCAGATACGGAAAAAGCGTTATTTGTTCATCCTCCCCAGAACGTTTGATTAATTGTATTGGCGATGTAGTGCAAATGAGGCCGATTGCTGGAACGCGTCCCCGACACGATGATGTCGCCTTAGATAAAGGCCTGGCTGAAGAATTACTGACTAATACAAAAGAAAGTGCGGAGCATATCATGCTCATTGACCTGATCCGCAATGACTTAGGGCGTATATGTCAAACTGGAACAGTCAACGTTGATGAAAAAATGACGATTGAATCTTATGCTGCTGTTCATCATATTGTTTCCAATATCAGTGGCAAATTATCACCAGATACGACGCCCTCTGATATTATTAAGGCTGTTTTTCCAGGAGGCACGATTACCGGTTGCCCTAAGATTCGTTGTATGGAAATTATCAATGAATTGGAACATTCACCGCGGGGTGCGTACACAGGATCGATGGGGTACATTAATCGTAATGGAGATCTCGACCTTAACATTTTGATTAGAACGATGACCGTGAACGATAGGACGTTGATATTAAGAACAGGAGCCGGCATTGTGGCGGATTCAGTAGCGGACAATGAGTTAGAAGAAACTCGACATAAAGCCAAAGCCTTACTCAAGGCGTTAAATATTCATGACACTGAATAGTTTAATTAATGGTGAGATTGGTCATTCTATAAACTCGTCTGATCGAGGTTTTCAATATGGTGATGGGTTATTTGAAACGATTCTAGTTGAGGCAAACGCAGTTTGTTACCTAACCGAACATTTACAACGTTTGAAACGTGGTTGCAGAGTACTGGGTTTCCCACCAATAGACGATCAGCTTATAGAAAGAGAGATTAATCAAATAGTTGCTAACAATCAAAACGGAGTGATAAAAATTTTGTTGTCGAGAGGCATCGGTGAAAGAGGTTTTCAACCCCCAAAAGACCCTGAGATAACCCGAGTTGTGTCTTTTGCCCCGACTGATGCAGGCGTGAGTAAATCGTTGCGTTGTGTGGACCTTTTTTTATGTCATACCCGACTCAGCCGGCAACCTTTATTGGCTGGTATCAAACATTTGAATCAATTAGAGCGCATATTAGCGCGCCAAGAGTTAGCCAGTTTTGAATCAGCTGAGGGTCTAATGCTGGATGTTGATGATAACGTGATCGAAGGAACAATGAGTAACCTGTTTATTGCAGTGAATGATGTTTTAATGACGCCATTATTGGATAATGCGGGTGTTGAAGGTGTTATTCGTCAGCGTTTAATAGAGCAAGCGGCCAAGGAGGGAATAGAATGCAGGGAGGTAGAATTGACACTTGAAGAGCTACAAGGTGCGGATGAGATTTTTATGACGAATAGTTTAATGCCGGTTCGATCAGTTAAACAATTTAACGTGAATGGACAAGTTTTTCGTAAAATGAATAACCGCTATGCGGGTTGGGCTTTGAACTATCTGTTGACAGATATTCAGCGACAAGTTCAGGCGTTTGGGGCTCAAGGCACATGAAACGGTTAATAGCTCTTAGTCTTATCATTTTCAGTCTAGTGGTGGGTTGGTTTTGGATGATGTACGAAAACTCCATAAAGACTTCTTCTATCACGGAGCAAATGGGCTCTGTGGTTATTAATATTGAGCAAGGACAAAACCTGAATCAAATCACCTCAACACTGGATGAAAAAGGTGTGGTGGACGGGCGTTGGTTTAAATGGCTGGTTCGTTTTGAAGGTGTTGCGAATAAAATTCAAGCGGGTGAATACGCGTTTTCTCCTGGCTTAACTCCGGTAGACATCCTGAATTTTTTAGTTAAAGGCAAAGTCAATCAATATGCCCTTTCAATTATTGAAGGGCAAACATTTAAAGAAGTGTTGCAGGAGATTCATCGCCATCCGGCTATCAAAAAAACGTTGCCTGATAATGTCAGTATTAACCGCTATTTAGAACTGCTTAATATTCCAGAAAAACATTTAGAAGGGATGTTATTGGCAGAAACTTACTTCTTTATAAAAAATACAAGTGATGCTGAAATTATTATGCGTGCGTATCGTTCTATGCAACATTTTATTCACACGGCCTGGCCTGATAGGGATAAGAAAAAGGTTATTCCAACGGTTTATGATGCACTTATTTTAGCCTCTATAGTAGAGAAGGAGACAGGCGCGGCTCATGAGCGTAAAGAAATAGCGGGTGTATTTATCCGGCGCCTAGAAATAGGCATGAAATTGCAAACGGATCCAACCGTTATTTATGGGATGGGTGATCGTTTTAAAGGCGATATAAGATATCGAGATTTGCGCGAAGATACCCCTTATAATACTTATACACGTTATGGCTTGCCTCCAACACCGATTGCCATGCCTGGTAAAGCGGCTATTGATGCCGTTCTACATCCACTTGATACTAAAAAATTATACTTTGTCTCCAAAGGTGATGGTACGCATGTGTTTTCAGAAACACTAAAGCAACATAATGCAGCGGTTGATAAATATCAGCGGAATAAAAAATAATGAAGAAAGGTATGTTTATAACGCTTGAAGGCGTTGAAGGGGTCGGCAAAACAACAAATCTTGATTTTATTGCAGATTACCTAACAACCGCTGGCAAAGAGGTTATCACAACGAGAGAACCCGGCGGAACTTACATTGCTGAGCGAATCAGAGAAATACTATTGCAGCATGATCAAGAATCGCTAGGTGATGAGTCTGAAGTACTCTTAATGTTCGCAGCGCGAGCACAACATCTTGAACAGGTTATTCGTCCAGCACTAGAGAGCGGTAAATGGGTGCTATGTGATCGTTTTACAGACGCGACTTATGCCTACCAAGGGGGTGGTCGGCGTGTCAAAGAGGCGGATATTAGATGGATGGAGCATTTTGTTCAAAAAGGATTGTCTCCAGATAAGACCGTTTTGTTGGATTTATCGGTGGAACTTGGCTTGCAACGAGCCGCAAATAGAAGTCAACCAGACCGTTTTGAATCTGAACAACACGCTTTTTTTGAGCAAGTGCGGGAAGTTTATTTAAACAGAGCGAAAGCAGAACCCAACAGGTTTTGTGTTATTGATGCTTCCCAATGTATTGAGAGCGTACAAAAAAACATCCGCCAACATTTGGATGAAATATTAAAGAATGCCTGAGCCAAAGCCTATTATTTATCCTTGGTTGCGTGGACATTGGGCGCAGCTAACTCGGTATTTGCTGCAAGATAAATTACCAAGTGCTCTGATGTTGGTGGGCGACCCAGGCCTTGGGTTAGCAGCGTTAGCCAAGACCTTTTCCAACCGCGCTGTTTGCCTTACACCGGTTGATAATTTGCCTTGCGGTTCTTGTGAGTCATGTCTGTTATTCAACGCAGAAAATTACCCCGATTTTTTTTACGTGCGACCTGAGGACGAAAAAGACAGTATTAAGATTGAGGCGATCCGTGAAATAAGTGCATCATTAGCCTTAAGTACTCACTATAATAAACCGAGAATGGTCATCCTTGATCCGGCGGATGGAATGACCTCGCCAGCAGCAAATAGTTTACTCAAAACACTGGAAGAACCGAGCGAAAATACGTGCTTAATTTTAATAACACATCGGTTGGTGGATCTACCAGCAACGATTAAAAGTCGATGTCAATTGATCAAAGTCAATGATGTGGATCAGGTTTTAGCACAGGCATGGCTGTCTGACGAGGGTTGCCCTCAAGCCCATCAGTATTTATCGATGGCCAACCATGTGCCTTTATTTGCTTATGATCTTTGGCAAAAAAATGCTTTAGAGGCCAGAGATTCTTTGCTGAAAGATTTTCTGTCTCTATTACATGGGCGTTTAGATCCCATTTTATTTGCAGAAAAATGCTTTATTCTTAAAGGGTTGCCTGTTTTGAAATGGTTAACAAGTTGGTTAACAGATGCCATAAAATATGCCCATGGCTCGCAAGAAGAGCAGTTAATAAATTCTGATCTGGTTGGAGACTTGAAAGTTCTGATAGAAAAGCTACACTTGGAAGGAATGAGTACACTAGTGGACGATTTAAGTCGCATCGCGGCGTTAGAAAAGCGTCAAGTCAATCAACAATTAATGTTTGAAGAATTTGCGATACAAAGCTATTCGATAACAGGTCAATAAAGGTTAGAAAATGAGTCTTCCTGAAAAAGAATCTCGTCAAGGTATTTTGTCTTTAACGATTAAAGATAAAAATGCATTGTATGCAGCGTTTATGGATTATGTAGAAGGTGGTGGGTTATTTATACCCACTCACAAAAAATATAATTTGGGGGATGAAGTTTTTATGCTGCTGAGCCTAATGGGGGAAGTGGAGCGCATTCCTGTTGCTGGAAAAATCATCTGGATTACTCCTGTAGGTGCCGAAGGCTCGCGTTCTAATGGTGTTGGTGTTCAATTTAATGAGCAAGATGGTGGCGCTGCAAGGGCAAAAATAGAAACATATTTAGCCGGTACGGCAGAAACAGGCAGACCTACACATACCATGTAATAATTCACCATCTGGTTGTTTAAACGGCCTATAGGGCCGTTTTTCTTTTTACAGGATAAAATTATGTTTATTGATTCACATTGTCATCTGGATCGTGTTGATCTGGGGCCTTATTCGAATAATGTCGGTGATTATTTAGAAGCGGTTAAAGCTGATTCGCTAGACCATTTATTATGTGTATCAATCAATTGGGAAGATTACCCAGCTATGCAGAAATTAGTGAGCGGTTACCCACAAATTTCGCTGTCCGTAGGTGTCCACCCAAATGAAATGGATGGATACGACCCGAGTTCGAAGGAGCTGGTGGAGATTGCGTTAAAGGATCAAGTTGTCGCCATTGGTGAAACGGGATTGGATTATTTTAGAGTGGAAGACGAACAGGAAGTGACCGTCCAGCAGCAACGTTTTCGGCAGCATATTGAGGCGGCTAAGAAAATTAATAAACCTATTATTATTCATACTCGGAATGCTCAAGACGATACGATCAGGATTATGCAAGAAGAAAATGCTGGTGAGGCAGGGGGTGTCTTGCATTGTTTCACCGAGGACTGGTCGATGGCAAAAAAAGCTTTGGATTTAGGGTTTTATATTTCATTTTCCGGTATCGTCACGTTTAAGAATGCGAAACAAGTGCAAGAGGTGGCTAAAAAAGTTCCCAATGATCGATTTTTAATCGAAACGGATTCACCTTATCTTGCGCCGGTGCCAATGCGAGGTAAACCAAACTATCCTAATTATGTGAAATTTGTAGCTGAGAAATTGGCTGAATTACGCGGGATTCCGCTATCAAAAATTGCAGAATTAAGCAGCAAAAATTACGAGACCTTGTTCAATCGTTAAGTGACGATCTTTACTAAGAAGTTTTAGTGGTCGGTAAAAGCGCTTGAATCTGTTCTAACAGGTGCGTTTTCTCATTGAGCAGGCTATGTGTACTATTCAGCTCATTATTGATGTCAGACAGTTGCTTCTGTAAGACTGAAATGTCTTCTCTTGCACGCTCTAAGCTTTCATCGGCGTCCGTTCTATAGCGACTGGAAAATTGATCTTGATAGGTTGACAATAAGTTATCAAGTAACTCATCAAATGCGGCCTGGCTAAAATTATTAGATGTGGTCAGTTCCTGCAGGTGTTCAGTTATATCATATAAAGGCTTTTTAAAATGCCGCTGGAAGCAATCAACAGTTTGTTGGTTAAGGTGGCGTAAATCCTCTTCTGATCCATTAAATTGAGAGAAGAGTTTTAATGCCGTAGAGTCAAAGCTATTTAAACTGTCAGCATGCTTTGTAAAATAAGCTTGCTCAAGTGTAGCGACGACCTCGCGCATGACTTCTTTAGGAAAAGATTTTTGCTCTAAATATTGATAAAAAGCCCGTACTGGAGAGTCAGGCGGTATTTGAGCTGTTTCAGGCGAAAGCGGTTCTTGTTGAGGCAGAAATTGAGTGATTGCGTCTAAAAAAGCGTTGGACTCCGCTTCGTCCAAATGGCCATTGGATAATTGAGCAATACAAAAATCGGCTGCTTGCTTAAAATTAAGAGGCGTTGTAGCAGAGGGTACAGGTGCAATCACATCTGGCGTATTATCTTTGTTGATAAACGCATCAGTTGGTTTTTCTAATGGAGATTCTGCGATTATTTCCTCGATGTCATCCTGTTGGCGCCAAAATTCACTGAATGAATCAACAGACGTATCAGCGATATTTTCGTTCAAATCAGTGGCTAATTTTTTTAAAACAAAGACTCGCATTTGAATCAGGGCTTAATAGAACAGTAGGGCATTGAAGCTTAACCGATGAAATCATGGATTCATCGACCTGAACGTAGCCTAAGTAAGCAATGTTGACGTCGACATATTTTTTGACGGCAGATTCAAAGCGTTTATAAATCGCTTGGCTATTTTCAAGATCTAAAGCCATGTTAACCAAAATATAGGGTGTGCGTTTATAGTTGGCGCGTTTTAAGACTTTGAGCAATGAAAAAGAGTCGGTTAAAGAAGTGGGTTCGGGGGTGATAATAATAATCGAAAATTGAGAAGCCTTAATAAAATCGAGTACGTCATCACCAATACCTGCCGCTGTATCGATAATGAGGTAATCAAACGCCTGCTGAAGCTGGTCTAGGGCCGTTAATAAAGTTAATTTTTGCTCAATGGATAGTTGGGCGTATTCAGCAATGCCTGTTGCGCCGGGAACAACTTTTAGGCCGCGCGGGCCGTCAATAATAATATCGTTTAAGTGTTTTTCTCCTTTAAGGAGATGCTGCAAGGTGTACGCCGGTTGAATACCTAACAGAATGTTTATGTTGGCCAAGCTGGCATCGGCGTCAAACACGCACACTTTTTTATCCAGTGCAGCAAGAGAGAGTGCTAAGTTGGTGGCTGTACTGGATTTTCCTACACCGCCTTTACCACTTGTAACAGTAATTACTTTTGCTTTGGGCTTGTTCATACTGTCAGTCGTTGTGTTATCGTAAGCTAGTTCCATTAGACTTTTACCAAATGTATTGCGACTAAATGATGATTAAATGTTGTTTGATTCTATCAAAATACTGCCTTAATAAGTTGAATAATTTTAGGTTAAAAAAATGCGAACTGATTTAAATTCATTGTCTCATAGCATCGCCTGTTTTATTGCGGGTGCACATTTAATCAGTCAGCCGAAATTAAGACGATTTGTTATTATTCCATTGATTGTTAATTTCGCTTTATTTGGTTTGGCTAGTTGGCTGCTCTGGCATTATTTATCAACCACGGTAAATTCAATGTTGCCAGACTGGTTATCGTGGTTGGCTTGGTTGGTTTTACCTGTTTTTTTGCTAAGCATTCTGACCATTGTTTATTATTGTTTTACCTTGTTGGCGAATATTATTGCGGCACCTTTTTATGGTCAATTGTCGAAAGGCGTGGAGGCGCATTTGAGGGGCCAACCTTATGTTGAACCTGCAAGTGGCTCAGTGTTTAGGGAAGTCTTGCAAATGCTTAATTTGGAACGCCGTAAGTTCTCATATTATTTGCTTCGAGCGATTCCTCTGTTATTGCTCTCGATTATTCCGGGTGTAAATGCCATCAGTTTGCCGGTATGGTTACTATTTAGCGCCTGGTTTTTAACATTTGAATATGGCGGGTATTCGTTTGAGAACCATCAGATTATGTTTAATGAACAGAAGCGTATTTTGAATAAATCCCGTTTAAACAGCCTGACATTTGGTGGGGTTAGTCTGTTAGCAACAATGGTTCCTGTCATTAATTTATTTGCTCCGGCTATTTCAGTGGCGGGAGCAACAAAAATGTTTTATGAAAGAGGCGAGTTAGACTAATTTGCCGTAAAAAACGCTATTCTCAATGGCTATGATATGACATGGGGTGATGCGATTTACCAATGTGTCGACTTGTTTGGTGTTAATTTTGACCCGACAATAATTGGGTGTGTAGCCAAAGAGGGTGCTTGAACCGTCCGCATTAAGCTGATGGTTATCTTCCCATAAAATATCGACCGTCTCACCAATTAAACGGTTCATGTTCTCCAGCTTTGAAGCTTCGGCTAATTGGTGAAGGGCTTTGCTTCTACTTTTTTTGATTGCTGAACTGACTTGATTCGGCATTGAAGCCGCTTTTGTACCGTCTCGGGTGGAGTAAGTGAAAATATGCAAATCACCGAACTGGATTTCTTTAATAAAGTTTAAGGTTTGCTGCCACTCTTCTTCGGTTTCACCGGGGAAGCCGACAATGACGTCAGTGGTGATATTAATGTTAGGAATCAATCGGCGTGCTTCTGCGACTAGCCGACGAAACTCATTCGTTTTACAGCGTCGGGACATTCTTCTTAAGACCGAGTCAGAACCACTTTGCATGGGTAAATGCATATGTGGCATTAACCTTGGGTTTTCGAATAATTCAAAAAAGCCTTGTGGTAAATCCCAAGGTTCCAACGAGCCCATGCGAATTCTAGGGATGGATGTTTTTTCAAGCAAAGCGGCTATTAAATGATAGAGGTCAGTCCCTATGTCGCTGCCATAACCTCCAAGGTGCACACCGGTGATGATAATTTCACTAATACCTTGCGAATGATACCGATTGGCTTGAGTTACAATATCATCAATCGGCTTGCTTTTTTCATCACCCCTCGCCAAGGTAACAATGCAGAAGCTACAGCGGTAGCGACAGCCGTCTTGCACTTTTAGAAAGGCACGTTGACGACCTCGTGAGAATAAAGCCACCTCACTTGGTTCAGTTGCCATATGGGGCATGGTTTCTTCACTGAGTTGTTGTAAAGTGAGTTCGACGAGCTGGTCTTTTTGTTGATTATTAATCAGAAGGTCTACACCCTCTAGAGTCAAGGTTTCTTGTTCATTCAACGTTGCATAGCAACCGCTAACAACTAATTTGGCTTTTGGGTTTTTTTTATGTGCTTTACGGACTAACTGGCGAGACTTTCGTACGGCTCCTTGTGTCACGGCGCAGGTATTGAGCACAAGAATATCCGCAGAGTCTTCCTCGCCGACCAGTGTATGACCTCGCGAGCTAAAATCTTCTGCCCACGATTCTATTTCAGCTTCATTTAATCGGCAGCCTAAAGTTTTTAGATGAACGCGCATTGGAAAAGGGTGTTAAAAAGAAGGGGGTATTTTACGCTATTTGGCCTGCTTGGTGATAAAGCGGATGATTTTTTGTTGGCTCATTCCAGTATTTTCAAACAAAATGCCATGTCGGTCTGAACTGACCCATTGATAAGAGAGTCGCTCTTTAGGAATTTTTCTGGCAATGTGTGCAAAACTGCTCGAATCAACGACAGGATCATTATCCCCTTGTATCAATAATACGGGGCAGTTGATGTTATTCAGTCGACGGGTCGTTTGATCAATCAACATGATAAGTTGATGGACGGCTGAAACAGGGATATGTTGATAATTGATGTGTGGGTGTTCGGGGATATTTTTTTTAAAGACTAAAAGACCTTCAGATCCACTGATTTTTTTTATTATTTTATTCGCTGTATCGGTGATTTTAAGACGTTTGAACGAGGGGTCTTTCAAAAAAATAGGCGTTGAACAAGCCACTACTGAGGCAATATTTATATGCTTGTCGGCCGCAGTTAGTAGTGCGAGCAGACCGCCTCCTGAAAAACCAACCAAGTGGACATTTTTACTATAGCAATGTGCGATTTTTATACTTTGTTGTACAGATTGTCGCCAATCTTGCCATGTTCTTTCATGTAAGTCCCATGGTGATGTACCATGACCTTTAAGACGGCAACCAATAGCGATAAAGCCCTCATTTGCAAATTTTTCAGCCAGTTCTCTTAGCTCAGCAGGGGTTGAAAGTAATCCATGTATAAAGATGATGCACTCGCCATTGTGATGAGCCGGTTTTAACACATAAGGCAAAGCAGAGTGCTCGCTAAGCATTTGTTGCTGGTTCAGTGTCTGGTGTTTTTCACCTTTAAATTGTTCGATATCCCAGTGATATTCCAGTAACTCATCCTCGATCAGTAAATCGGCAAAGTGATTTGACTCTTTGTTCAACTGGAAAGCCAAGCTGTTTTTTATTGATGTTTCTACTTCGGGAATGGAGGACACTTCATTGGCATTAACGACTATGGGGTTTTTGTATCGTATGCTATCAAAATCGTGTTCATTGACGAGGTTTTTAGAAAATTGATAATAAGCCCCTGATGACTCGATTAATTTTGCTTTGTGGGCACTTTTTAGAAACCGATCAAAAGTTTTGCTCTTTGCCATCAGTAAGTTGCGATAAATAGAGGGATTTTTGAGGGTTCTATGAAAATTAAGAGAACGGTGTTTTTGTAATGCTTTAGTAGCGATGTAAATGAGATGATGGAGCGTTCGCTTTTTGATATGGGTCCTTCCTTCATCAACAAAATGTAAAATCAAGGTGGAGGCGATATGGGCGATGTTAATCGTCACATTGTCATAAATTGCGTGCATGTAGTCATCACGAATCTTATTCGTATTGCGTTGATAGCTGAGTCTAAATAGAAAATGCCTCCATTCTCCTTCTTGGTCAACGTTGCTTAAAATTTGCTTTAGAGCTAAATCTGAATTTTTTATAAATGCAGTCGTTAGACTAGACTCCATCCGTGTCCAATAGTCTTCAACGATGATGGGCTCACCTAAACAAATATCCATATCAGTATCTTTTAATAAGAAATTCCCCTCGATTAATAACTCTTCAGAAAAACGTCGATGTAAATTATCCATAAAAAACTGGGCAAGGCTGTGGAGTGCGTTGTTACTGACCCGTAAAGGATAAAAAGTAATATTGCAGGGGATGATCGCTGTTGGTTTGTTGCACAGTTCTAACAGTGTTGCCGTGCTGCTGAACCCCAAATCAGCAGCCCATAATGATAAAACATCATCGTCGCCTTGCTGATGAAGATCACGAACGGTTTGCTTAAAAATGGCAATAGCCAACGCAATAACGGCAGGTCCGGTATGCAATTTTCTACGTGTTTTGTGTGAGCGAGAATAAATGCGGTAGCGACCTTTTTTATCAAGAATCTGTCGATCTTTTACAATGCCTCCTTCGGGAAAGGCAATCAGTTTATGTTGATGTAAAATGTCTCTTGCCACACGATAAAGAAGGGCGTCTGTATTATTGGGAATGCCACCGAGTTTTATGAGAAATGGGCTAAAAAAATGGCCTGAAAATAATTCTTTTGCCGCAATGGTTCGAGAGAAATGCTTTGTTTTTTCATAAATTAAATATTGCGGAATAAATGTTTCAAAACGGGCAAAGTGATTGAATAAAAAAATATCACCTTCTAACCAGGATGATTCTTTTCCATGTGTGCGGATAGTTAAGCTGAAAACCTTAAATAAGGTTTTCATGGCAAAATACGTCCACTTATAAGTGTTCGGACTTAAGGCATAACGCTTGGGATTCTTTTTATTTTTTGACTCGTCGTTCATCCGTGTTTTAATTAAAACTAAGCATTCAGTTTTATAGTAGTTCATTATGATGGGCTTTACCCCAAAATTTGAAAATTCAATACCCCGTTTAAAAAAAGGGCAGGTTCACGTATGGCAGATGTCTCTTAATCATTCGATCAAGCAAGAAGACTGGGAGTGGTTGAGTGTTGAGGAAAAGACAAAAATAAATCGTTTAAGAGACGGTGTGCACAGAAAATCTGCTACTTCAATGCGAACGCAACTAAGGCGATTATTATCAATGTACCTGGACAAAAGTCCTGCTGAGATCAGTTTTAAAGCCGCCCAATTTGGCAAACCATACCTTGATGATTCGTCGTTATCATTCAATATATCTCATTCGGGTGATCTGGCACTCGTGGCGATCACACTTAATCAAGAAGTCGGTATCGATATTGAAAAATGGCGTTTCTTAGAAAATTTGGAAGGCCTAGTGAAGCGCAATTTTTCTGACAGGGAACAACAGGCCTGGTTGACGGTTGAGGACAGTCAGCGTCAACAAACTTTTTTTAATTTATGGACATGCAAAGAAGCGTTTATTAAAGCAACGGGAAGAGGTCTTGGCATGGGCGTCTCGCGATGTGGATTTAGTTTGACGCAACCAAATACATTAATGGAATGCCCCGATGAATATGGCGAGATGTCAGAATGGTCTTGTTTTCAACTAGAGGTGGGTGAAAAGGTAAGCGCTTGTATGATGCTGCGTTCAAAAAGTTGCTCGCCGTTGTTTTACGTATTTGATCCTGAAAATTTACCGCAAATGGGTTAATGCTTATAAAATACGCGGCTTGATTTAATTTTACAATGACACATTTTATTGCTCATGAATGAATTTCCTAAAACGCTGACCGAAGCGCTTGATAATAACCAAGATACCCGTAAAACCATTACCTATATCAGTGGTCAAGATAAAGAGCGGCAAGTCAGTTACCCTGCGCTTAAAAAAAGAGCCTTGGGTTTATTGCATCATATCCAACAAACAGGTGCGTCTGAAGGAGATGAACTGATTATTCATTTGGCTGAAAATGAGCAGTTTATTGATACATTTTGGGCCTGCCAGTACGGTGGCATCGTTGCTGTCCCAATTGCGATTGGAACCAGTGATGGCCATCGGCAAAAAGTTTTTAATGTCTTTGAAAAGCTGGAGAATCCCTATATTGCGACAACGATAAAGGCTCTACAACGCTTGAAAGTCTATGCCGACGAGTATGGAAAAGAGTCAATCTATCAAAAAATTCAACAAAACGCGGTTATGCTCGATCGCATAGAAGAATTGAGTGCTCAAGGCCAGTGCGCATCCATTCAGCCAGAGCAAACGTCTTTTATACAATTTTCGTCTGGTTCAACAGGAGACCCTAAGGGCGTTGTCTTAACACATAAAAATTTGGTGACGAATTTATACGGCATTATTGAATGCAGTGCATTTGATGAACGCGATAGTTTTTTTAGCTGGATGCCACTGACACATGATTTGGGCATTATTGGTTTCCACCTGACACCGTTATTTGTCAACATCAATCAGTTTATGATGCCGACAGATTTATTTGTTCGACGCCCGGGTCTATGGCTAGAAAAAGCGAGTGAAAAGAAAGCAACAATCCTTTCCTCACCTAACTTTGGTTATAAACACGTATTGAAGCGTTTTAAACCTGAAACTCAGGAGTCGCTGGATTTATCACATGTCAGATTAATATTTAATGGAGCCGAACCGATTTCAGCTGATTTGTGCAGAGAATTTAATGCGGTAATGAAGCCTTTTGGACTAGGAGAAACGGCGATGTTCACCGTTTATGGTCTGGCTGAAGCCTGTCTTGCTGTTAGTTTTCCCAAATTAGCACAACCGCTTTCTACCCTTCATGTATTGAGGGGATCAATTGCAGAAGGCCAACCCGCTGAAATACACGATCATGCGAGTAAACAAACGATTGAACTGGTGCGTTTGGGTCAAGCGATTACAGGCACTGACATAGCGATTGTCGATAAAGAGGGGCATGCAGTCGCCGACAATGTTGTGGGCCGAGTTTATATTAAAGGTGAAAATGTAACGAAAGGTTATTACCATGAAGCTGATTTGAACAAAAAGCTGATCACGGTTGATGGATGGCTAGATACTGGCGATCAAGGCTTGATGAACGAAGGGCAATTGGTTATTACAGGTCGAACGAAAGACTTGATCATTGTCAATGGCCAGAACTACTTTGCACCGGATCTTGAATCCATCTGTGAACATGTCGATGGCATTGAATTGGGTAAAGTAATCGTTTGTGGTATTCGTAACCCTGAAGAAGCGGTCGATGAGTTAGTTGTTTTTGTTTTATATCGGGGTGAATTAGAAGACTTTTATCAAACAACAATTGCTGTGAGGCGTCAATTAAATGAAAAATCGGGCCTCGATGTGGCACATGTTTTACCCATAAAAAAAGTGCCTAAAACAACCAGCGGTAAAGTTCAACGATTTGCGTTGGCTGATCAATATATGGACGGTGAGTTTAATGAAATCATGGCCGCATTGACAGAGCTTTCTGAAACACAGTCAACAGACGATATCGCAGCAGGAAGTTCAGTAGAAAGAGCATTATTAGACATCTGTCATTCGGTGGTTGCAGAACAAAAAATTCATCTGAATGACAATATCTTTGAAATGGGCACAAGTTCTTTGAAGCTGGCGCAAATACATGAAAAGATAGATGAAATGTATCCAGATGTTGTCGAGTTGACGGACTTTTTTGACTACCCCACGATTGAGGCGTTAGCAGGGTTTATTGCGAAGAAAATGGACAGTTAAAAGGGTGGTTAATCGTAAATGCCGCGTTTTCTTTTCCATTTTCGATTGGACCACATCCAATCTTCAGGCGCTTCTAGAATCATTTTTTCAGACGCACGCGCATATTTTTCAGTGATGTCATAGCCTTCCTTTTCGTAGGGAGGTTGCGCTAATTCTTCAAAATAAACTTCATAATGCCCAAGGCTTAATCGTTTCATTCCAACAAAAATAACGGGGTATTTGGTTAGCTGAGCAATTTTTTGAGCACCAACGGCAAAAGCACTTTCCTGATTTAAAAAAGTAGTCCAATACTTCTCCTCTTTTCTAACAGGAGATTGGTCAGCAACCATCGCAAAACCACGCACCTCTTTTCGCCTTTTCATAATCTCAATAAGGGCATTTTTATTGGGTATAGGACGCGCATTAAAGCGAGAGCGTGAGACCTTCATGTACTCATCAACAACTTGATCGTGTAAGGGTTTGTAGACAACATCAATAGGAAAACACAGCTGCAAGCTACAACCTGCCAGAATCCATTCCCAATTACAGTGGTGGGCCGTTAACATAAGAACAGACTGTTTGTTATTGGCAAACTGTTCGATGATCTCAGGGTTTTTTAAAATGATTCGTTGGTGAATCTGTTTTTCTGATAAGTATCTGGTTTTAATGGCTTCAAGCATCACGTAAACCAAATGTTTAAAATTCAATTTAGCCAATCGCCGTAGTTCATTTTTAGGCATTGTTGGAAAAGAATTTTCCATATTTGAATAGATAACGTTACGTTTTCGTTCAACAAAATAATACCCAATGAAATAGATGGGGTAGGCGAGGGCGTAAAGTACAAAAAAGGGTAGCCTGCCAAGAATGGGGTAAAAATTTGAAAAGAACGATTGGCGATTTTTGGCCATATGAATAATGAAAAATTAAAAATAAAGGGCGTATTCTAACAAAGCAATGAATCAGATTAGGCAAAAAATAAATAGCCAACAAGGATTGCGATGAAAATACCGATGAAATCGGCAAACAAACCACAAGCGACGGCATGGCGTGCCTTTTTAATACCAACTGCGCCAAAATAAACGGCTAAAACATAAAAAGTCGTTTCTGTGCTGCCTTGAACAATAGATGCAAGCCGTCCAGCAAAAGAATCGGCGCCATGGGTCTGCATGGTTTCTATCATCATAGCGCGCGCACCACTGCCACTTAGTGGCTTCATAAAAGCAGTGGGTAAGGCATCAACAAAGCGGTTGTCGATAGAATAGTGTGTTAGCAAAGATTTAAAAAATTCTAACGCTATTTCTAGTGCGCCACTGGCTCTAAAAACACCAATAGCCACTAGCATGGCAACAAGGTAAGGAATAATCATTACCGCTGTTTGAAACCCTTCTTTTGCGCCGTCAATAAAAGCCTCATAAACATTAATTCGTTGTTTTACAGCACCAGCCATAAAGGCAATAATTAAAGTAAAAATAATAAAATTGCTGACCAAGGAAGAGTGTTGTTGCATTGTCACTTGATCGAGTTGAGCAAAATAAAACAGAATGGACGCGACTATAGCGCTAAAGCCTGCCAAATAGCCAAGAACAACTGGATCATAGAGTTTTATGCGTTGAATGCTCGCAACGACTAACAATCCAGCGAGAGTAGATGCATAAGTGGCAATTAAAATGGGGATAAATACGTCGGTGGGATTAGCAGCACCCAGTTGAGCGCGATATGTAAAAATAGTCAGCGGAAATAGGGTGACGGCAGAAGTGTTAATCACCAAAAATAATATTTGCGCATTACTGGCTGATTCTTTGTGAGGGTTGAGTGTCTGTAAATGTTGCATGGTTTTTATACCCAGCGGTGTTGCAGCATTGTCCAAACCAAGCATATTAGCGGATAAATTCATCACCATAGCGCCGTATGCAGGGTGTTTATCAGGGACGTCTGGCATTAAACGTTTTAAAAACGGGTTTAGGAACTGAGTTAAATGCCCGATAAAACCACTTTTTTCGCCAATTTTCATGACACCCATCCAAAAACAAAGAATGCCGGTTAGGCCAAGTGAAATTTCAAAGGCTGTTTTAGATAAGGTAAATGTTGCCAGTGTGATGTCATTAAAAACATTGGTATCACCGAGTATGACCAAGCGATAAAGGCCAGTTAAAAAGGCAATGAAAAAAAAGCTTAACCAAATGATATTTAACATAAAATAAAGATGAAACTTAACGACTAGAAAACGTAGGGTCCGGTGGCAACACTAGCGGAACTTTAACACAACAAACAAGTGCTCTAGATGAATATCGATGTTAAAAATAAAATAGACGAGTTGTTGGACATAATGACTCAACTCAGGGATGAAAAGAAGGGCTGCCCTTGGGATATCAAGCAAAATTTTGACAGTCTTGCGCCTTATACAATAGAAGAAGCTTATGAAGTGGCAGAAGCTATACAGCATAAAAATTTTTCGGCTTAAAAGAGGAGCTAGGTGATCTTCTGTTTCATGTGATTTTTCATGCGCAGTTAGCCAAAGAAAGTCAGGCCTTTGAGTTTGCCGATATTCTTGAATGTGTTTGTAATAAATTAGTTCAACGTCATCCTCATGTATTTAGCAGTGATTTAGTTTCAGATAAGGGGGCAGTAAAAGATTGGGAAGGGTATAAACGTGTAGAACATGACGAAGAAAAAGGTGTTTTAAGTGGTATCGGTTCAAACCAGCCAGCAATGAATCAAGCCTATAAGTTACAAAAAAAAGCAGCATCAGTCGGCTTTGATTGGAAAGAGTTGCCCCCTGTTATGGAGAAACTGGAGGAAGAAATTGAGGAGCTCAAAGAAGAAATCAAGTTAGGACACAATCAACAACGTATCGAAGAAGAACTCGGTGATGTTCTTTTTAGCTGCATTAATATGGCGCGACATTTAGATATTAGCCCGGAATGGTCATTGCGATTAGCAAATGAACGGTTTACTAAACGGTTTACATATATTGAACGGCTATTGGATGAATCAGGAGAAGAAATTGAGAATTGCTCCTCTATGCATTTAGAAGCGCTTTGGAATCAAGCAAAAGAGTTTTCATAAGCAGCGCTAGTTTGGTGGCATTGATGTGTGTAAATAAAAGTTAGTACATTTCTATAGCTTTTAGTATACTCAGGGTGTTGATAGTCTAGATGAAATTAATAATTAACAGTAATAAAGTCTTCTAACTATCTGGTTTTTATATTTATTTTGGAAAAGGAAAAGAGATGTCAGAAAGAGTTCGCGGTATTGTTAAGTGGTTTAATAACTCAAAGGGCTTTGGTTTTATCCAACCAGATGCTGGTGGGGAAGATGTGTTTGTTCATTTTAGAGCAATTCAAGGAGACGGTTTTCGTACATTAAAAGAGAACCAGGCTGTTGAATTTACAATTACTAAAGGTGAAAAGGGGCTTCAAGCAGAAGAAGTTACCGGCCTAGAGTAATAATGGGTTTGAACCGGTGCTAAACCGGTTCAACCGTTAGGCTTTAAAAAAACCTATCAATAGCAAGATATTACTGTTGATAGGTATCGATAACATAGCGTTCAACAATTTTTTGAAATTGTTCGGCTATATCGTTTCCTTTTAAGGTCACGTTTTTCTGTCCATCTATGTACACGGGTGCGACGGGTTTTTCGCCTGTGCCAGGTAAACTGATACCGATATCAGCATTTTTACTTTCACCAGGGCCGTTCACTACGCATCCCATAACGGCGACTTTCATATTCTCTACACCGGCAAATTGGGTTTTCCATTCAGGCATTTTATGGCGTAGGTATGATTGAATATCTTGTGCTAATTGTTGGAAATAGTCGCTTGTTGTACGGCCACAACCTGGGCAAGAAATAACGGCTGGGGTAAATGAGCGAATTCCCATCGATTGTAAAATTTCTTGAGCCACAACAACTTCTTGGCATCGATCACCACCGGGTTCTGGTGTTAAAGAGATTCGAATTGTATTACCAATACCTTGCTGCAGTAAAACAGCTAACGCAGCAGTGGATGAGACAATTCCTTTGCTACCCATGCCGGCCTCTGTTAAGCCAAGGTGCAGAGGGTAATCGCAGCGAGCGGCGAGGTCTTGATACACCGAGATCAGATCTTGGACGCCACTCATTTTACAAGATAAAATAATTTTATCTTTGGGCAAGCCTATTTCTTCCGCTTTTTTGGCGCTTTCAAGGGCAGACGTTATAACAGCATCGTGCATCACGGCTACGGAGTCACGCGGTGTACTGGCTTTAGAATTTTCATCCATAAGGCGAGCTAACACGGATTGATCAAGGCTTCCCCAGTTAACCCCAATGCGTATCGGTTTATCGTATTGAATAGCAAACTCAATCATTTGAGCAAACTGAGGATCGCGTTTACTACCACGCCCCACATTGCCGGGGTTAATTCGATATTTCGCTAAGGCTTGTGCGCAATCTGGGTATTTTTCGAGTAATTTATGGCCATTAAAATGAAAATCGCCTACCAAGGGAACATCACAGCCTAAGGCATCAAGTTTCTGCCTAATGGTGCTGACTGCGGATGCCGCAGCCTCTGAGTTAACCGTTATCCTAACAAGCTCTGAGCCTGCTTTAGCTAATTCATAGACCTGCTTGACTGTGTTATGTATATCAGCCGTGTCTGTATTGGTCATGGATTGAATGACAACAGGGTGTTGATGACCAATTAAAACAGAGCCGACGTTGACGGTTAATGAGTCTTTCATAGTAGATTTTGGTGGATCATATGGGGGATTATGTGTTCATTATATTTGGCTTGTGCCAGATAAAAAAGGAAGAGTTTTTAAGACGGTTTAACGTGCCGCTTGATATTGTTCAATTAAAGCAAAAGCGCGATCAATGACCTCAAAAGGAGTATAAAAATGTGGTGAAAACCGAATACCGCCACCTCGTTTAGCGCAAACTACCTGTCGAGCTGTCAGGTCATCAAATAGAGAATCCGTTGACCCGTTTTTTGATTTGAAAACGATAATATTATTCCCGTCATTATCTGGGTTTGTTAATAATTCTAAAGAGGGGTTTTGAAGCACTTTTTCGATGACATATTGACCGCGCTTAATAACTTCCCTTGACACGGTATCCATACCAATGTCTAACAGTAAGCTGATGCTGGCTGATAACGCGTGAATACTGAGCATGTTTGGGCTGCCACATTCAAAGCGTCTTGCAGAGCTGGCTGTTGTCCACTCGGGTTTATCATAATTCCCCATCTCTTCAACCATATGCCAACCATATTGAGTGAGTTTGAGTTTGTTAATAGCCGATTGTCGACAGTAAAAAACACCCAGACCTTCAGGGCCAAGCATCCATTTATGCCCGTCAGCCATCATAAAGTCCGCATTGTACTTTTGAACGTCAACCGGGAAAGCCCCTATTGATTGGATGGCGTCTATGCAAAAAAGGATACCTTTATCCTGGCAGGCATGCCCCAAGCGCTCTAAATCAACGCGTAAGCCCGATGCATATTGAACAGAACTGATGGTGAGTAGTTTTGTCTGGTCATCCAGTTGGCTTATTAAGGCAGCCGTTGGGTCGTCAGCATCCTTGAGGTGTACTTTGTTTACTTGCACACCTTGGTTTGCCAGTGATTCCCATGGAATCATATTGGATGGAAACTCTTCGTCGCTGGTCACGACCTTGTCGCCTGTTGCCCAATCCAGTCCATAAGCTACAAAAGAAAGAGCCTCTGATGTATTTTTAACCAGAGCGATTTCATCTACTGATGGTGCATTGATCAGTTGAGCTAATTGATTTTTTAATCGATTTTCAACAGTCAGCCAATGAGCGTATTTTTTGGATCCTATTGTGACGTTTTCACGGCAAAAGGCATTAACCGCCTTTTCAGTTCGGACGGGCCAAGGGGCAACAGCTGCATGGTTTAGATAAATAACGTTTTCATCTAAATTAAATTCAGTGCTTAGATCGTTGGTCATCCGTTAAGAACCTTTGGGAAAGAATGGTATTCTATCCTTTTTTAAGGATTCCTTATAGACTTTGGCTGGAGTACTTCGCTCTATCAATTTAAGAGGCATGTATCGTGTTAATGATTGGTCACCGAGGGGCCAAGGGTTATGCTCCCGAAAATACCCTGTTATCGGTTCGTAAAGCCATGGAATTAGGTGTTGATTGTGTGGAGGTAGACGTTCATTTATTGGGCGAAGACTTGATCGTTCTTCATGATGAAACATTGGAGAGAACAACTAATGGGCATGGAAGACTCGAGAACTATAGCTTTGAAGAAATCAGGCGGTTAGATGCTGGGTTAGGGGAAAAAATACCCACACTACAAGAAGTGTTGGCGGTGACGCATGGAGTGGTTGACTTAAATATAGAGTTAAAGGGGAAGGGTTCATCTGATGCGTTGATAAAGATACTGGATAACCCGTTGTTCGATGATCATGAAAAACTGTTGATTTCTTCGTTTCTAATAGAAGAACTAAGGACCCTTAGAGCATGGAATAGTGGCTTAAAAATTGGGGTATTGGCGAGTCATAATTTAGACGAGTCCTTTGATTGGTGTATCAAGCTGAAGGCTTTTTCACTTCACATAAACCGGCAACAATTAACATTGGATATCATTAAAAAAGCCCATCGTTCTGGCTTAAAGCTCTATGTCTATACTGTTAATGACCGTAAAGAAATGGAGAGAATGGAGAAAATCGGTGTGGATGCCGTGTTCAGTGATTTTCCAGATCGTCGACCTGCTTAAGTGCCAGTTATCGCCAGCTTTTTTAATTTCGATCGGGTATAAAGCAGTGTAATAATCATACTGGTAAAAACAATGCAGGCTACCGAACCGAAAATCCATTCAATGCCGAAGTCGAGGTGAGTAATAAGAATAACATTGACGAAAAAAGGTAAAATGAGTTGTCTGAATAAGCCCATAATAACGGGAAAGTCAGGCTGTTTGATTGCTTGAAGCGTCGCCACGCTTATGAATAAAGAAACGTAACAAAAAAAAGCGATGGCATCGATTCTTAAGTAGGATGTTCCTACATCAATAATCGCTTGTTGTTGACTAAAAAAACTCATTAATAAAGGTGATAAAAAAACCATTATCGGTATGCAGGCAAAAGAAATGGATAAGCTGAGTATAAGCCCTTTGCGGTAAGTTTCTGCGATGCGACGGTAATTTTTAGCGCCAAAGTTTTGCCCTGAAATAGCCAATACAGCGGTATTTAAACCAAGAGCAGGCAGTAAAAGCACTTGTTCAAGCCGTAAACCCACTGAATAACCAGCCACCGCATAATCACCAAATCGGCTTACAAAACCGGTGATAATAAGGCTACCAAAAATCATAATAAGAAAATTAAAACTGGCGGGTAATACTTGCCGCAAGATGGCACTTGAGATGCTTTTATCGACACTGGGCATAGGTGTATACCCCAATTTCTTACATAAAATAATAAATAAATAAAGTGCAGATGCGAGCTTGATAATAAGGGTGGCCCAGGCCAGCCCTGCAACCCCCATATTCAAAACAAAAGTTAAAAAGGGGTTAAGTAGCAAATTAGCAAAAAAACCGACAATTAAGGCATTACGGTTCGATGCTGTGTCACCCAGTGCTATAAGAGCACCAGCAGCAACGCTGCTTAGAGAAAAAGCAACATTGCCAAGAATTAAAATATGAATGTAGTCCCAAGCCAGTTCGCTAACGTTATCTTGATGACTGAGAAAACCTATCGCATCTTTAGCAAAGATCAGCCCTAAAAAAACAATGCCGACTGAAAACAAAAGACTAAGGCCAACCGTGTTTCTAAGAATTCGTTTTAAATTTAAAGGATTTTTAAGGCCAATTTCTGTTGAGACCATGACGGACGTGCCATTCTGCAACCCAGCTAACAAGCCTATAAATAGATAAAAAACAATACTCGAAATAGATAAACCGACCAGCGCTTCATCTGATATTTTTCCAGCAAACCAATTATCGCTTAGGTTGTATAAGGTGTTGAAAAACATTCCCATAGAAGCAGGAATGGCGAGTCGGATTAAATGGCGGTAAATAGAACCTATGGTTAAATCTTGATCAGGCTGAGAGTTAGGCATAGATTGAGTGAATTTTTTGTCATTATTATAGCGTGCAGATTAGCTTGCAGGAGTCATTTTTATTAACGAATAAAAAAGTCAATTTGATTGAGTTAAATCATTATTTTTTAATAAAAAGTCATTATCATCTGCTCATTGACGATAAATAAAATGATAATACTATCCGGTTTAGAATTATCGTGATGAGTGAAATTTCAGCCATTCAACTTTATGAGTAAGAGCATTTTGAGATTATGAAGTCAGAGCCTTTGGAGGCCGTTATGTTTTCCTAAAGGCTAGATAATGGAGACGTTAAATTTTTAGCATTTGGCCATTTGACAAAGACTATAAAGTTGCTGAGAGAATAGATATATTGAATAATTGTTGATAAAACGCTTTCCGATAAATTAATAGAATAACTAACTGAGAGAACCACTATGTCGAATACTAAGGAAAAAAAATATACATGCCAAACTGGGCCGGTTTTCTTGTCGGGTAATCAGGCTTATTTACGCCTTGTTTTTGAACAACAGCGTCGAGATCGTGAAGCAGGCCTGAATACGGGGGGGTTTATTTCAGGTTACCGAGGGTCGCCTTTTGGTAATTTTGATTCTGAATGCAAAGGAGTTGAAGGCGCATTAAATGAGCGGGATATTCATTTTAACCCGGGTGTAAACGAGGCCATGGCCGCAACGGCTATTTGGGGGTCACAACAAATTGACTTGTTTGAAGGTAAACAATTTGATGGTGCTTTTGGGCTTTGGTACGGTAAAGGCCCTGGTGTAGATCAGGCGGCGGATGCCTTGCATCATGCTAACTTATGGGGCACCAGTCAACACGGTGGTGTGGTTATGGCGGTGGGGGATGACCCCATGAGTCGTTCATCCAGTATTCAACAACAAAGTGAATATGTGCTGTCTGGTTTATGTATTCCTATCATGCACTGTTCTTCGGTGCAGGATATATATGATTTTGGATTAATAGCTTACCAGATGTCTCGTTATGCGGGTGTTTGGGTTGCTGTTAAATCGGTTTCTGATATAGCTGAGTCATGGTACATGGTGGACATCAATCCTAACCGCACTGAAACTGTCCTGCCTGACCCCAGTGAGTTTGTCATTCCTGACAGCGGCGTACATACGCGCTGGCCAGATCGCTCAGTTGACCAGGACGAACGCATTGTTAATGCGCGTTTGCCTGCTGTTAAAGCCTTCACAAAAGCAAATAAGCTCAATAAAGTGACACTGGATGCAAAACAGCGCCGTATGGGTATTATCACAGCAGGTAAAAGCTATTTGGATACCATTGAAGCCCTGAATGATTTGGGTATTGATGACGCGATGCGTGATGAGCTTGGTTTGGCTGTCTTTAAAATTGCAGTTATTTGGCCAATGGAAGAAAGCTTGGTGCAAGAGTTCGCAGAATCGGTCGATGAAATTTTAGTCATCGAAGAATCGCGCCCATTTCTGGAAACCCAAGTGAAGGATATTTTGTTTGACATGCCAATGGATAGTCGTCCTTTAGTAATGGGGAAGAAGGGGCGTGATCAACAAGTCCAGTTTCCTTCCAATGGAGAATTGACACCGGCATTGATATCAAAGGTTTTGGTTGATTGGTTAAAGCCTTACAAAACCACCGAGTCCATGAATCAGTGGATTGCAGTGCTTGAAAATACAGATCAACAGTTGAGCGTACCTCGTAATTCGGTGGAACGTACACCCTATTTTTGTTCTGGTTGTCCGCATAGTTCATCAACGAAATTACCGGATGGAGCACCTGAGCAATTGATTGGTATCGGTTGTCATTTTCTTGTTGGCCTAATGGATAGAAAGGGAACAACCTATACACAAATGGGTGGTGAAGGTGCGACCTGGGCTGGCGCTTCTCCTTTTTTGGGTAACCGCCATACGTTTATTAATATAGGTGATGGTACATTTTACCATTCGGGCTCCACAGCCATTCGTCAAGCCATTGCATCGGGTATAAACATTACCTATAAAGTCTTATTTAATGATGCAGTGGCGATGACCGGTGGCCAATCGTTCGATGGACCTTTAACCGTTGAAGGGATTACACAACAAATGCATGCCGAGGGGGCTGCCCGTGTTGTGGTTGTTTCAAGAGAGCCCGAGGCCTTGAACAAGGCGGCATTTGCTCCAGGAACAGATTTATATCACCGTGATGATCTGCAACAGGTGATGAAAGAATTAGCAGAAACAAAAGGCGTTACGATTCTTATCTATGAGCAAACTTGTGCGACTGAATTGCGTCGACGCCGTAAGCGTAAAATAGTGGAAACACCTAAAAAATTAACCTTTATTAACTCACGCGTTTGTGAAGGCTGTGGTGATTGTGGCGTACAATCTAATTGTTTATCTGTGCAACCGCTAGAAACTGAGCTGGGCCGTAAACGCGTTATCGACCAGTCAGGTTGTAACTTGGACTTTAGCTGTGTAAAAGGTTTCTGCCCGAGTTTTGTTACCATCGAAGGGGGAGAGTTAGCAAAAGGTAGCGCGGTTGATCTTTCCGATGAAATTTTTTCAGCCTTGCCAGAGCCGACACCTAAAGCGCTGGACGGTGTTTTTGGTTCGTTAGTTTGTGGAATTGGTGGCACAGGTGTGGTGACTATTTCCTCAATGATTGGTGAAGCGGCTAAGGCTGAAGGGTTTGCCTCGCAAGTACTGGATTTGACGGGAATGGCACAAAAGTTTGGTGCGGTTTATTGCCATCTTAAAGTTGCGCATAGTGTTGAAGAATTGAATTCAACACGGCTATCTATTGGTAAAGCAGACTTGTTGATAGGCGCGGATATCGTCACCAGTGCCAGTGATGAGGGGATGTCTCGTTTACGAGAAGGGCATACCCAGGGCGTTGTTAACTCACATGAAATTGTGACGGGCGCCTTTACACGAGATGGTGATTTCACGATACCTGTAGACGATATGAAGCAAGCATTAGAGCGTTTTACTGGGGAAGGTCATTGTCATTTTTTTGATTCAACGGCCGTATCAGAAACACTAACGGGTAACACCATTGGTGCAAATATGATGTTGCTGGGATACGCGTGCCAAAAAGGTTGGCTGCCTGTTAAGCGTCAATCACTAGAAGACGCCATTACAGAAAATGGCGTTGCAGTTGCTTACAATCAGCGTGTTTTCAAAATTGGGCGTTTAATGGCGCATGATCCCGATGCAGTGAATGCTTTACTTGAACAAGGTGCAACAATACCCGAGTGGGAAGTGCTTTCAGCTAGTACAGAAGAACTGATTAGCCGCCGTGAGAAAGATCTTGTCGCTTATCAAAGCAAATCATATGCTAAAAAATTCACCCAGTTAATTAATCGAGTGCGTGAAGCCGAAGCAAAATTAAACGGTGATAGCGATGAGATTACTGCAGCAGCGGCCCGCTATTTATATAAATTAATGGCTTACAAAGATGAATTAGAAGTAGCCCGTTTATATACCGATGGTACCTGGGAGAAGCAGATTAAAGAGAATTTTTCTGGTGACTATAAAATCAAGTTCCACATGGCGCCGCCGCTTATTTCTAAGCGCGATCCGATAACAGGCCAATTGAAAAAAAGAGAGTTTGGTGGTTGGATGTTGTCGGCTCTTAAAATAGTGTCTAAATTTAAGGGGTTGAGAAATACACCGCTAAACCCATTTGGTTATTCTGCTGAGCGTAAGGAGGATAAGGAATTGCTTAGCCAATATGAATCTGTGTTAAAACAGATTATTACCGATTTGAACGAGGAAAATAAAGAAATAGCTTTAGAGATGGCAAAGGTGCCAGAGTTTATTCGTGGTTATGGCCATGTCCGAACGCAGAATATTGAAGTCGCTCAGGGTCGTTGGAAAACATTGGATGAGCAGTTTAAAAACCCGATGAAAATAATTAAAGTTAAAATGGAAACAACGGCTTAGAAGACCTTTTACCAATAAAGCCACCTGTAAAAGCCCTAGCATACAGCCAGGGCTTTTTTTATTGAACGCCTATGATGATCTCAATTTCCTGCTTTATAATACGCCGCATGGACCCTTTATCTTTTTTTAAATGCTTATCTGATCAAACGCGTTTAACGTGTTTAATGCTTCTTCAGCAAGAAGGCGAACTGTGCGTATGTGAATTGATGGAAGCCTTACAGGAGAGCCAGCCAAAAATTTCAAGGCACTTGGCTCAATTAAGAAAATTTGATTTGTTATCAGATAGAAGGCAAGGTCAATGGGTGTTCTATAGCATTAACCTTTCCTTAGCGTCATGGGCAAAGAGGGTGTTAGAAGAAACATTGCTTTCCAATGAATCGCAAATACAGGATTGTTTAAATAACCTGGCTTTAATGCGTTCGCGCCCAAATCGGCAACAAGCCTGTTGTTAGGTTATGAGCTGTTGCTCGGCATGGTCATTAAACTTTCACACATATGCTTTTTCATATATGTATAATTCCACATATTAATGGTTTGATAGTTTAATGAGAGCGATGAATTATGACGATAAGAGTTGGGATTAATGGGTTTGGGCGCATGGGGCGCTTATCATTCAGGGTGGGTTTCCCATCTGATGAGATAGAATTTGTGCATATTAATGATCCGGCGGGCGATGCTAAAACATTTGCCCACTTGCTGAACTTTGATTCTGTTCATGGCCAATGGGGTTTTGAAGCAAGTAGTGCAGAGGATAAATTGTGTGTTGATGGGACTGTGATCAGCACCAGCAGAAATTCTAAAATTGAGCAGACAGATTGGTCAGGCTGCGATATTGTCATCGAGGCATCTGGACGGTTTAAAAGTAAAGCTTTATTACAGGCGTATCTTGATCAGGGTGTTAAGCGTGTCATTGTAACGGCGCCTGTTAAAGAAGAAGGCGTGCTCAATGTGGTCTTAGGTGTGAATGATGATGTGTATGATAAAGAGCAGCATCGAATTGTGACGGCTGCCTCTTGTACTACGAATTGCATAGCCCCGGTGGTTAAGGTTATTCATGAGAAATTGGGCATCGTGCATGGCTCAATAACCACTATTCACGACATCACTAACACACAAACGATATTAGATGCGCCACACCGTGATTTAAGGCGAGCCAGAGCCTGTGGAATGAGTTTAATTCCAACTTCAACAGGGTCCGCAACAGCCATCACTCATATTTTTCCAGAGCTTAAAGGTCGCTTGGATGGCCATGCGGTCCGCGTTCCTCTTGCTAACGCTTCCTTGACAGACTGTGTATTTGAAGTGGAAAAAACAACAACGGTTGATGAGGTCAATCAATATTTAAAGTCTGCATCGAATAATGAATTACATGGCATTTTAGGGTATGAAGAGCGTCCATTGGTGTCTATTGATTATAAGACAGACCCCCGCTCAAGTATTATCGATGCTTTATCAACCATGGTGGTTAATCGCACCCATGTCAAATTATATGCTTGGTATGACAATGAATGGGGTTATGTGAACCGAACCATCGAGCTGCTCCTTAAAGTGGCAAAATTGGATAAGTAAACAGCTTAGTATGCGTGGTCTGATGGCATTACCTCGAGAGGTTCAGCAATACCTTATTATTACAGGGAATTACTGGGTGTTTACGTTAACTGATGGGGCCTTGCGCATGCTCGTCGTGCTGTACTTTCATCAGTTGGGGTACACGCCTCTCGAAATAGCCATGTTATTCATCTTTTACGAAATATTCGGTATCGTCACGAATTTAGTTGGCGGGTGGCTAGGCGCTGTTATTGGTCTTAATAAAACCATGAATATTGGTTTGGCTTTGCAGGTGGTTGCTTTATCAATGCTATTGGTTCCTCCCGAGATGCTCAGTGTTCTCTGGGTCATGGTTGCGCAAGCGGTGTCAGGCGTAGCGAAAGATCTTAATAAAATGAGCGCCAAAAGTACCATTAAGCTGTTGGTACCAGTAAATGCAAATAATGCGTTGTACAAATGGGTTGCCTTACTCACGGGTTCTAAAAATACGTTAAAAGGGGTGGGTTTCTTTCTTGGTGGCGTGTTGCTTGGCCAGTTGGGTTTTCATGATGCCATTTTATCAATGGTACTGGCGTTATTGGTTGTTTGGGTCTTGAGTCTTTTCTTGTTAAAAAAAGATATAGGCAAGGTAAAACAAAAAACGAAATTTAAGCATGTTTTTTCTAAAAGCAAGGCTATTAACTGCCTATCGAGTGCGCGTTTGTTCTTATTTGCAGCCAGAGATGTCTGGTTTGTTATTGCGCTACCCGTGTATCTATCATCGCAACTGGGTTTGAATCACTCGTATGTTGGAGGGGCGCTGGCTTTATGGGTGATTGGATATGGCGTGATTCAAGCAATGGCGCCTCGCTTATCG
>Ga0255759_10000019_pt1 | contig 179070 bp, 152 predicted proteins | sample 101ome_20_FD_179959 | JGI IMG/M metagenome (GOLD analysis project Ga0255759, IMG submission 179959) | Coastal salt marsh microbial communities from the Groves Creek Marsh, Skidaway Island, Georgia - 101404AT metaG (version 2) | ecosystem: Environmental > Aquatic > Marine > Intertidal zone >... | reverse complement strand
GGTGTTTACCCGGTCCCATCCCGAACCCGGAAGTCAAGCCCTTCTGCGTCTGTCCCAATACTGTGGTACGAGAGTCCACGGGAACGGCAGTCACTGTGCCCCTCTTCTTTCCTCTTGGTTTTCCCCGTTCTTTTTCTTCCTTACACCTAAGATTTCTAAACTACGTAGGGATATATCGTAACGAGGTGAAGGTCATGCCGATTGATACATTGGATATACTTGGCTCCGATCAAATCGGAATTCATCTCTCATCTGTTGGCAAAGTCCTCTTCCATCCCCGAGAACTTCCTGAACTTGTTCTTGAGCAACTTGAAACTACGTTGCAACTCGAGATGGCTCCCATTTCAATTGGTGGTTCAAATCTCATAGGAGCTTTGCTTGCAGGAAATTCAAATGGCATCGCAGTTGCTGATATTGCCACAGAGAAGGATATTGACCAACTTACTGCTTATGGCGATGTTGTCGTCATGGAAGGAGGCGTGAATACTGCCGGAAATCTCCTTTTAGCAAACGAACAAGGCTGTGTCGCATCCCCGAGTATTCCTCATGATGGTCTAGAGATTCTCGCAGACGTTCTAAGTGTTGACATCATTGCCACGACAATCGGTGGCCAGGATGTCGTAGGAAGTCTCGGAGTCGTGAACGATCAAGGTGTGTTGCTTCACCCAGACGTTGCTGGAGACGAAGTTCTCTTGATCGAAGAAGTTCTTGGGGTTCCACCAATGGTTGGTACCGTTTCATTTGGTTCTCCGTATGTAGGCGCAGGTATCTGTGCCTCCAATGATGGTGCAGTTGCAGGCAGTGAAACCACAGGTCCTGAATTAAATCGAATTGAAGACGCACTCGGTATCATCTGAAAGTCGAACGCCAATGTTCAAGTGCCTCTCTTCATGAAACTTGTTCATGGGTGAAATGCTCTATCAAGGAAAGGTTAAGCAAGTTTGGTCAACCGATGACCCAGATGTACTGGAATTCCGATTTACAAATCAAATTTCAGTTTTCGATCAAATTATTCCTTCATTGATTCCTCGCAAAGGTGAATCATTGAACAGAACCACAGCTCATTGGTTCAAGTTGGTTGAAGAAGAAGGCGTTTGCGGAACCCATCTCGTTGAAGTGAACTCAGCCGACCGATGTCTTGTTCGAAAGGTCGAAGTGATCAAAGAACCAGGTGCAATCCCTCGAGATATGGAATGGGTTTTCGTTCCACTTGAATTCATTTGTCGACACTACCTCTCAGGATCCGCATGGAGAAGATTCCAAAGGGGCGAATTGACTCCTGAACAACTCGGTGTCTCGGCGGATTGCGAATACGGTGCTAAACTGGACAAACCATTCGTTGAGGTTACGACGAAGTTCGAGGCTTACGATCGAAACATCGACCGTACAGAAGCACTTGAAATATCGAACATTACTGATAAGGAGTACGATGCGATTGTTACTGCAGTTCTGAAAATTGACGAAATCATTGAACGAGAGGCAGCCAAGAATGGTCTCATTCACGTTGATGGTAAGAAGGAATTCGCTCTCGGACCAGGTCGGAAAGTCGTTCTTGTTGATACATTTGGTACACTTGACGAAGATCGTTGGTGGGATGCTGAAGCATACGCAAACGGAGAGTGCATTGAACTCTCAAAGGAATTTGTTCGGACGCATTACATCAATACGGGACATCAGGCAGAATTGAAAGCAGCGCGTGATGCTGGAACGACAGACCCTCCAATCCCTGCCCTTCCACAATCCGTTATCGACGAAACAGCCGCTCTTTATGCTTCGATGTATGAGCGACTTACCTCTGAAACGTTCTAAGCGTGCATTCGATGAATGAGTCCTGCATTGTGCCGTTCTGCTGCCAAAAGGAGAGCGTTCAAGTGACGGATAGCATCTCGTACTCCACCATCAATAGGTTCGTCTTTGGCGACAGTCCATCCTCCTCCTAGCAAGCTTGAACGCAGTGTTTTAACTTCCTCGCATGTAAGGAAACCCATGATGTTCAACCCAGCCTTTCCGTCCATGTAACGCCCATCTCCTACATTTTCTGAATTGCAACGTGTCAGGAGATAATCGAGATGTGTCACAAGGTCGTCATAGAGATCATTGGTTTGTGCACCAACAGTTCTGACATTTTCTCGAACATATTGAATGGTTGAACCACTTGGATGTGGGAATCGACCAAATCGCTCTCTGTTCTTATCCTCTCCAAGCATGATTGGGAGATTATCCCCGTCCAACATCCTTGTGAGTGTAAACAAGAGTGTTGGATCGTCCCATGAAATTATTGATCTTGGTTCGAATTCGTCTATCCCTTGAGTTCGAAACCTCTCTTGTATTCTTGGATGTTCACAAACAAGACTCCATTCTTTGTTTGAACCTTTTCCTATTGAAACCAGTGCATCAAATACCACTGAAACAAGGCCAGAATGGCATCCATCGAGTGTGTAAAAAGCGGTTGTACTCTGCTGACTTGGCTTCATCATCCATCCCAAACATTCACCTCTATTGAGGTATGTGATGTTCATTGGAAAAATTTCGACATACGATCCTCGATGCTTGATTCTGGTTCATTATCTTCATCTGGATTCATTTCTCTTCGAATTGAATCCAAACGACCTGACGGCGTCAAATCATCGACGGCTGGAATTTCCTCGACCATGGAGGGAGGTGGTTGTTCAGTCTCTGGTTCGACAAAGGTTGTGATTTCATCATCACCTGCCTCTTCCGTGACAGAACTGCCTTTATCCACCTCTGTTGAAGGCGTCTTTGTTTCCTTCGGTTTGATTGTTTTCTGCTCTTTATTTGCTGCACGAACCATAGCACTATCCTGGCGCTGAATGACAAAGAGGTATATTCCTACGAGAATAACGGCGACTGAAATACCCCAAAGCAGACTTGAAGATTGAAGAACGGATTCGTCCTTTATTTCGAAAATCACTGAAGCACGATCATCACTTGAATCATCATCAACGTCGAAAGGACTGTTACAGGCGATATTTGCATCCAATTGTTCTTTGTCATTGAGGCCTGTCGAATCGATTCGGACATTCGGAGAGAACTGGCTTCCCGCAAAGTCTACGAGGATCTTTGATTCAAAATTGCTTGTCCGGCTTGATACTGTAAGAACACAAATAGCATCCTCCAAAACGACGTAATTTGTTCGGGATACAGCGACATTAATGCTTCCCTTCGCCGAAATACTACTGATTCCTACATTCCATCCCGACTCCTTGGCTGTTACTTCTTTGCTCAAGGTATCGAGCACATTTCCGTATTCATCGTATGCACGAATGAAAATTGTAAACGTTCCAGGAGACGGATCCCAATCATTCAAACTTAAGTTGGTAAAGGTGGACTCGTTTTCAAGAACAATAAAATTCGTTGACCCAAGTGGAATTGAATCACCTCTACTTGTTGAAACAACAAAGGCGATTCTTGTGTTTGAAGATGGGTCACCAGTAACTTCACAACTCACAAAATCCCCATTAAGAGATATTCTGCCAAGACTTGTCAATGCTTCATTGATGAAGGAGCAATCTGCTTCAATTTCGGGGGAATCTCTTCCAAGAAGAACAAGTTGAATTCGATCATTACCACTCGAAAGATTGAGGTGTTCCGTGCCCACAGGAAGATCGAATGTGTAACTCGTACCCGACACGGATTCAATATTGCCCTCGATTGGATTTTGACCACCATTAAATACGTCAACGGAGAGTTGTGTGCCACTACGTGCCCATAATACTGGACTTGATGCGAACGATATGTTCGATGAGTGAATTGTAAATTCGATTTGATTCGTTCCAAGTGAAGTATGGGTCAGTTCGATGGTGAGATCGAAACTTTCCTGATTCCAGTCAGCCGGTGGTATGAGTTTGATTGGTACTCCCCGAATTTCTCCAGGAACGAGTTGGAATGTTGCGGTCATTTCTGTGGACCAACCTTGTGGCAAATTGAGAACTTGGAGATAAATCTCTGGTAAATCATTCCCCGTATTTTCAACCCAAGCCAGAGGGTATCCGCCATCGGAAGAAACAAACCATTCCGACACAGTTTGCAGTTCATAACTCGACGAACCAACAACACGCACTGGGACGTCGAACACTTCCATGCCCTGGCCAACAGCGTCAGACACACGGATTTGCAAAATGTTGACATCACCTTCACGAGTATCAACTGGTGCTTCGACATAGATGCTTAATTCCGAGGTTTGACCGGGTTCCATCAGTTCGCCATCAGGTAATGAAATGTTCCAGCCCTTGCCAAATTTCGTCAGGAATGGAATCGAGGGTGTGTTTCCTCTTTGCTCAAGTGTGACTTGAATGAAATCTCCACCCGGCAGTATTTCGAGATGGCTGTTGGCAAGATTGAGCTCCCATTCGGAATATTCCAATACCGTCATATCAATGTCAAATTGGTCGAGAACATATCCCGAAGCGACAACTTGGTACGATAATCTTGCATTCGCATCTTTCCAAGCATAAGGTATGGGTTGTGAGACACTCAACGTCGTCGAAGAATTGACTTCGAGCATCGTTGAAGTAAGCGTTTCATGGGGTTGCCAAACTGCGGTATCGTTGGAATCTGTTGTGACCGATAGTGTCGGTATGAGTTGAAGGTTATCAAGGAAATTTCCTGTATTTGTAATGTTGAATTCAAGCAGATGGTCACTGCTCGGTTGAACGCTTTGTTGTTGACCACCAACAACGACGATGCCCCACTCATGACGTTGTTCTGCTTCGACCAACAAGGTTGTTGTTGCCTTTACCGATTTGTTTACCATCGATTCCCATTCAAACTCAAGGTAGAATGGTTGAGCAGCAGGGAGTGTTTCACTCAATTCGATATCCAATGGCATGATGGTTGTCGCCAAAGGCCCTAGCGTTCTCACAGGGTTATAATACGTAAATTCGACATCTTGTTCAGATATTGTCTCTGTTGGTACAACTCTCGCCTCAAATTGGTACGTGTCGTCACCATTTCCAGGGTTCTCGAGTTGGATGAGAAGTTGATGCGTTGTACTGACATTGAATCCAGTTGCTTCACTTGAAGGTACAGGGTCAATAACATTGAGAGCAGCACGATGAATTTGGAGTACGTGAATGCTCAAATCGAATGCTTGATTTGCGACTGAGCTTTGTTCTTCGGTGGAAAAAGTAAGTCGTTGGGGCTGAGCATTCGGTGGAATGTAGACCTCGAGATCGACGATGTGATGCGAATTGGCAGAACCAGTTGCAGTAAGAACACCATTCTGGAGGGTTCCTCCACTCGTAATGTTCCATTGCCAGTTTGGAAGAGCGATATTTGCTTGGTTGAGATCCCAACTCAATGTTCCTGATTGGGGCAACATCATTCGGAATTCAAATTGATGCGTAAGGTCTGGAACCGTCCGAATGTGTGTTGGTGATGTATGGGAACCTACCGCCGTAAAATTGGCATCAAGCGAACGACAAAGCGTAGCCTCTCCGCTTCCTATGCAAGTGGTCAAGGTTGTGCTTGTCGTAGAACCTACGTTGGTTGAACTGGGTACATCGAGAAGGATTTTCATTTCCTTCCTTTCTCCTGGTTGGAGTGTAATTGAGTAAACGTTGTTTGAACCATCGTAAAGAACGGGGGTTCCTCCCCATGATGGGCTCGTCCAATCAATTGATGTTGTGGTTTCAACAGCGTTCCCCAAATTTTCAATCAAAACATAGGCTTCTCCTGCGTATCCGGGAATACCGTAACCATCAGAAGAAGCAAGGCCGGTTGGTCCAACCAGAGATAAGCCACGAGTTCGAAGCGCTTCAATAGGAATCCACATAGAAGATTGGACACTAGGATCCGAAACCAATGTTGCGGTAACTTCGATATATCCATCTTCATCACCAAGGGCATCGGTTGGTAGCGTGGCAACGAAAGGAACTGAAACAGGCGATGCTGGAACGAGTTCAACCTCCTGCAAATTCGTTCCTGTTTGAGGCACAACATTCCAATCAGGAGGTAGGTTGGATGTGTCGTAGGTAATGTTCCAATCTGCAGTTCGTGAACCCGTTGCCGTTATGCTCACATCAACGATTTCAGACGTACCAGGTTCAACTCTCGTCACGGTCTCTGGGCCTTGAATGAGGACAGCATATGGCTCAACCACCGTCAGAGAGACTTGCTCGACATTGTTGTCCTCGCGTGCCTCTGTCAGGTTTTGATTAACATCGAGAATTAATTCGAACACGTGGGTTCCGAGAGTGGCTGTGACGTCAACGCTGAACGTTGCAGGACCACCTTCTCCAGTGGGTGAAAGAGGATCCAATTCATCAAAGCGTACACGAGTCAATTCTTGACCATCCATGTACAAAGCACAATCGATGCTGTCTTCATTTTCCCACGTTCCTATATTGGCAAATTGCCCGGTAACCGTGAGTGTTTGACCCGGATCTGGTGCCACTGGGTTGAACGAAATGCCATTCCCATCAGGTAAGGGAGCAAGGTCGAGTAAGCGTTGTGAAACCAAAGTATCACCGTAAAGCATGTCGAGATATCCATCGCCATCGAGATCAGCGAAAGCAGGTGCAGACCACACGCGGTGTGGCATTGAAAGGGGTTCATCCCAGCCGTCCGACACTTCATTTTCAAATCCTGTATCGCCTTCAAAAGCAAAAATACGGCGGCCGAATGCTACGATGATTTCTGGATCACCTTCGCCGTCAATATCCATCCAAGCAGGCGGTGAAACGGCAATTTCGTCATTATCGTTACCAGAACCACCTCGATTCATGATTTTGTTCCATTCTTCAGAAGGAGGATCATCGGTCAAATCATGACATCCAACCATTCCTTCCCGGTCGAATGTAACTGAGGATGCCGAGTACCACGTTACCCAACAGAGACGATCGTGAATGCCATCTTGATCAAGGTCAATCGGAAGTGGAGGTGCATCTGCGTAACCATTGCGGGCACGAAACGAGAAGATTTCTTCGGTTGACGTAAGCTCCATGCCTATAAAGCGTGCTCCTAATCCAATCGTCCTGCCATTTGCATCTGTTGGCACTGTAAGAATCATTTCAGGGGCTGTATCTGCATCGAGTTGAACGACAACCGGGCTTGGTAGTCGAAGCCTTGGAGCATCTGAATCCGTATCAGTTCCTGGGAGAGCTACACGTCCCCAATCGTTTGAGCCGGTGCTCCCATCAATTCGCCAAATCCACATGTTCCCTGAGTTTTCATCGATGGTTGTGGCGACGACGACTGAGTTCTGATCATCCAGTTGAGCCCAAGCAGGATCACTCGGATGTGTTCCACGGTCGAGTGTAACGTCCCAATTCTCAGTTGGCGTATTTGCTCCGAGAGGGAGGCTGAGGATGTGTGGATCATCCGTTGTCGTATCGACGACTGTTAGTACAAGTTCTGGTTGTCCATCAAGTTCCAAATCCGCAAGGAGTGGCTGTGTTACGGAAAGATGATTGCTTTGCCGTGTTTGCAAATGCGGGCTTGTTATGCCAATTCTGTAATCAGTACTTGTCCATGACCACATTAGTTCGTTTGAGTGGCCGCTACTTTGCCAACCGGACTCGTCACAGGAAATTTCCGGCGACCATACATCAACTTGTAATGAAGAATCGGTATCGTAGGTTACAACAATTTCAATTCGTCCGTCGAGGTCGACATCGACAAGAACCGGAGTAGAACGTGCCGCTCTCGTATCTCCAAGGTCGACTTGCCAAGCAAGATCAGCATCATCACCTGAAAACAGTGATAATTTCGTCGATGTTGTTGATGTGCTATCATGCAAAACGACGGCAAACAGACCAGATGGAGTACATCGTTCAATAGCGCCGGGGCTGGCAGTGAGACTTCCTGAGAAATTTCCAATAATGGAACCATATGCATCAGCACCGATATCATCGTCGAGTGCAACCCAATTGATGACTGGATCATCAATGCTGAGCATGACGCCTGACTGAGAATCATGCACAGGCATTGAACCATTTCGCGTTGCACTTCCTCCGTATTGACCCCATGGTTGTTCAAGGTCATCCCATGGTTGAGTTGATGATTGAGCTAACGTTTCAATCGAGGACAAATTCGTAAACTGGATATGAGTAATCGAAACCATCAGCATCAACATTATGATGCCAATCGCAGGGAGTTGTTGCCCTGCATTGGAATGGCTTACGCTACTCATTGTATATATTCAGCCGTGAAGGGTTGTTATTGTTTTGCTCTTGAAGCATCATGCAGGCCTGTATTTCAACCTCTTTGATGGCGCTCAGGGTTGATTTTTCTTATTCGCAGTTGCTTGAATGAATGCGTGGGCTTCATATAGGGGTCGACAGTGGGCGAAATGACTTCGGTCAACTTCTCTCCCGAGGCGAAAGCCGGTGAAGGACGGAAAGGTTCTGCCTCTTCCCCTTCATCACTCGGTTAGAGAAGCCCGGGAGAGGAAAAAGATGTACAAAATCGTCACAAGAGAGGATACCATTCGTATTCCTGCAGAGTACATGAAAAAGGGACAATCGCTCGATCAGCACATCGATCGATTGGCTATGACAGCATTCGAAGGCCGATTCGATGAGCAAAACCGATTCATTTTGGTGACAAGCAACCACACACCACTCGGACGTGGCCGAATCATTCACGGAGACGGTGCAATCTATCAGAGGGTTCGTTTTGATGCCCTCCTTTTCTGTATGGACGACTACGAAGTCGTCGAAGGTGCAATCTCTGAAGTCAACGAATTCGGAGCCTTCGTACGCATTGGTCCCATGGAAGCCCTCCTCCACAAATCCCAAATTTTGGATGACCAGGTGGAGGTCAACGTCGGTGCGGGAACCATTTCTGGTCGAAACGACGACAAGCGACTCGGAATCGGTACTGCGGTGCGAGCCCGAATTGTCTCCTTATCTCCTGACACGAGCGACCCTCGTCGCTCAAAGATTGGTTTAACCTGCAAACAACCAGGACTCGGATCTCTCGAGTGGCTTGGACAAGAAGGTGAGTGAACATGGCAAAAAATCCATTCGCTTGCGGTGATTGTGGACTTATCCTTCAGGATGGAGTTGATCAATGCCCTCGCCATCCTTCCGCCCAAACGACCTCGGATTGGCAAGGTTATGTCATCATCATGAACCCATCACGCTCAGAGATAGCTGAGCGATTGAACATCGACCAACCAGGGCACTACGCATTGAAAGTAAACATCCGATAAGGAGGACGAACACATGGACATTGTAAACCGAACAGAAAACAAACTTCTCAACCGAGTTGAAATCGATTTTAAGTGGAGCCACAAAGGTTCGAAAACACCTTCAAAGAAGGACATTATGGATCTCGTGAAAACGCTTGAACCAGGATCAAACCCAGATTACATTGTTGTCAAGAACTGCAAGACTCGGTACGGACAAGCGCTCACAACCGGTCAGGCGTTGATTTACGAGAATGCTGAAGCCATGAAGGTTGAGCCAGAATACATTCATGAGCGCCACAAAGGATTCCGAAGTGGCAATGCAGCAGAGGAGACTGCTGAAGAAGCAACAGAAGAGGTTGCTGAAGAAACAGAGGACGGTGGTGAATGATGGGAGAACCAAATCCAAAAGCAAAGTGGTCGAAGTATTCGATTTCTGATGATGGTACACTCGAGCGCAAAGCCGAGCACTGTCCGAACTGTGGGCCAGGTGTCTTCCTCGGAGCACACTCTGACCGCAAAACGTGTGGTCGCTGTGGCTACTCCGTCAAGAATGAATGATGCAAGTATCCATCATTTGTTAGCAGCCAAAGTTGTTCATCTTTTACCAAATGCTGAACGACAACTTCGTCCTGTTTGAGAACTTGAACGCCCGTTTGGCGAAGAGCAATCTCTTCTCGCCATCCAGATAGAATCCAGTATTCTTGATTCATTCGCAAAGCATGTTGAATAGGACCCTTTGTTGAAAGATCGGCAACTCTCGCACCATCTCTGTATTGGTAACAGCGGCCATCACTAAGAAGAAGGAGCCGTTCTGTTTCGGTTCCATACACGCTTGAAAGTCCTCCTTCGAGTTCAAAATGGGCACTACCAATTTTGGAACCATTTGATTTTGAGAGTCGTAAGCATCCACCCGCCCTTGACCAGACCTCGATGGTCGACATTGTTTCAAGGAGAGCCACAGTTTCCTGACTCATGGGTAGATGAGATAATTCTGGCCATTCGGGCGGAGAAGCTCTCCACTGTTCAACTCCTGTGACATCGAAGGCGTAAATACCTCGATTCCACAAGACAAAGGCAAACCCATCATTCATTCCTGTCAAAGCAAGAGGTTCCGCATCGAGTACATGAGCCCATACAGCCCCCTCCGGAAGGATGGCATGTTCGAGTTCTCGTGCGATTCGTAAATCGCCTCGCTCAACACCGTTTCTGAAGGGTTTGTCAAGAGGCATGCAACCCATCCTCGCCAACATGAGTTCTCGATCAATCCACGTAGCTATGAGAACATCGCCTACAACGATAGCATGTTGAATCGACATAGGAAACGGCCTTGCATATGTTTCAACCGGGTTCCAATCTCCGTCAAGTCGACATAGTTCACCATCCACGCCAATTGCAATCGCATGAACGCCTTGAACCTCCGGCGTCTCGATGATTTTTAGAGCGCGAAATGGAAGTTGAATTGACTTTTGTCCCTCGCCCATGCAAGGAGGATGAAGAGGTTCTTTGTCAATACTCGCTTTGAAGAAGTGGCTCCCCTTGGATTCAATCATGGCGGAAATAATTCTCATCGCAGTGAACGGTGATGACATCGCCTCCACCAATCAGGCCAAATTCCTCCTTGAGAACAATCCTTGGGAGCAGCAAGATGATGTTGAAACATATCCATCGCATGCCATTGGCAACGTTCGCATGTGGTTTTTACCGAAGCGGATTCTCTGGGAAGATTATCTCGACCAGCGTTGGCGCAATGCAACAGGAGAGGATGTTACCGAGGTGATTTTTCCATCAAGACATGCTGCAGTCAGCGGTCAACCTTGTCTCACATTGCATCCCATTGGTGTTCCACATCACCCGATTGGAGAAGAACCTCCTTTCGGGGGACGTTCCGGATTTGCACCTCCACCCAATCCTCGAATTGCTTCATGGTGGAGACTCCTTCACAAGAAATGGGGAAAGAGAGGCATTCCGGAGTTTTCTCTCTCACTTGAGGTGACGCACCATGGGCCAATTCTTGATGTTCCTGCACTGTTCATTGAAGTTGGTTCAACTGAACCTTATTGGCCGAATGAGGAGGCGGCGAAACTTCTTGCCGAGATCATCGGTGAAGGCCTCGATTTGAAAAACAACTTTTCCAATTCAGCCTGGACTTCAAAGAACATTGGTGAACCTGTTCTCATCACTTTAGGAGGAGGCCATTATGCTCCAAAAGCCAACAAATTAGCACTCGAAGAGAACGTGTGGCTTGGCCATATGTTGGCCAATCATTCCCTCCCATTTGGTTCTCAAGAAGACCCAGGTATTCTTTGGAAGCAATCCATCGATGCTGCGGTCTCTTCCACAAAAAAGGCATTTCCGGGAGGAAAAGTTGTTTGCAATGTTGAAAAAAAATCATTCAAAGGTTGGCAACGTCAGTTGATTTACGAGCATTTGGAATGCATTGGGATTGAAGTCGTTCGAACTAATGCGTTTTTGGAAATGGTCAAAGGATGCCAAGCAGGCCAGTAACATGAGGTGGCTCGGTCATGTTGTCTAAACTCATCGTGGCAATGACATTACGAATGCCTCGTTGGTTTGTTCGCTGGGTGTCAAGACGATACGTCGCAGGCTCGACACTTAATGACGCAGTTGCGGTTATGAAACGTCTTGAATCAGAAGGAGCTTGCTTTACCATCGATGTTCTTGGTGAAGAGATATCCTCCTTGGATGAGGCTCAATTCTTTCTCGACGAATACGTTCGTGTCATGAATGCAATTGTTGAAAACAACTTTGATGCAAACCTCTCCATCAAACCAACAGCTTTTGGTCTGCTCATCGATAAGGACAAGGGAATGGAGAACATTGAGTCCCTTGTTCGACAAGCGGCAACACATGATATGTTCGTACGCCTCGATATGGAGGATCATCGTGTTACGACAGAAACAATCCAAGTTGTCCTTGATTTGCATGAAAAAGGATTGAGGAATGTTGGAACTGTGCTCCAAGGACGTCTTCATCGAACCCCAGATGATATCGAAAGTGTTGGTGTTGCAATTGGCTCAAATGCTGACTATCGAATCTGCAAAGGTATCTATTTGGAACCAGAAGAGATTGCATACACGTCTCGTTCAGACATCCGTGAGAAAACCAATGAAGCGATTCGCAAGGCCTTGGAGCATGGTGCATATGTCGGAATTGCATCCCATGATATTCCTGTCGTTGATTACTCCCTTGAGGTTCTAAAGGAATTCAAGATGGGCCCTTCAATCGATGACCCTCGGGACAATGCAGGCGGGTCTAGGAATGGAAAAGGCCCAGGATATGAATTCCAAATGTTGCTCGGGGTTCGAGGTCCGATGCGAAGAAAATTAACCAAACAAGGTCATCGTACTCGCGTCTACATTCCATACGGAGAAAAATGGTATGAATACAGCATCCGTCGACTGCAAGAAAATCCTACGATTGGTCTCCAAATTGCCAAAGCGTTTCTAATGCCTTGGACCAACCGACCTTGATCATTTGCGGGCTTTCTTTTTCTTCCGCTTGTTTGAAGGCTTGACGCGCTTTTTGATCTGTTCCTTCGGAAGGATTGGATTTGGATTGAATCCAAGACGACCTTCCTTCCAAGCTTGACGTCGCTCTCGAGGCGTTTTCGGTTCGAATCGTTCCGGACGTGGTGGTTCGTGCAAGTACATTCGTTTGATCTTGGATGCATCAACGGTCCCTCGAAGTGTGCGACCTTCTCCTGTGTGTATTGCTCGTATACGCCAAGTTTGAACGCCGATATCAATGATTGTACCGGCTTTGAATGTTGTACCTTCCTCAACAATGAGTACATCAGGTGTAGAGAATTCTCCACGAGTTTTCGTTATCTTTACCCGAAGCATATCCTGACGAAGAGCAACAGCCCGTACGAGATTCACCGCTTCTAACTCATCTACAGAACCACTTTCTGATTCCAATCGAGTAATTCTCCAAGCCATTTCATCGTGTTCGAAGACATCATCAAGCTCAAGCCATTCATCCGAATCAAGATCGATTGTTGCCATGTAGGATTTGGGGCCATCGGTGAGCATGAAAGGGACGCGCTTGAGTGGAGGTGCCCTGAATTGTATTTCATGAACAGTGGAACAAGATTCACAGCGCAGGAGGTAATCTTTCCCTCGACCAATCTCCTTTTCTCTGAGAATTTCATGTCCAGTTACATCTTCGCAAGTCGGACAGAGAACCGCATTCTCGATGACTTCGTCATCATCGAAGTCATCGTCATAGAAGTCATCATCCATGTTTCTCATGGTGCGCTCGATGGGCTCCCCCTTTCAATCCACCGCATGTGGTTTCGGCACAGTGTTCAAAACAAACGGTCATCGAGACATTACCATGAGCGAGGTAGGCCGAGACCAAATCCTACCAAGTTTACTGAATGCTGATCATGAACGTTCCCGTGATGAGCCAGAAATTGCAACAAATATTGCTACACAACTCGAACACATGGGCTTGTCAACATGGTCCATTTCGGTTCTTCGCCGACTACGTGATGCAATTGGTCGTCAAGAGCCGAAGACTGTGCTTGAGGTTGGCGGAAGTATTGGACATCGTTCAGCATGGTTGTACGATTTATTCAATCAACATCCAATTCAGCGTTATGATATTGTCGAGCAAGGTGCGAAGTTTGGGGTCATCCTTCATCGCCTGTTGACGAGATACGATGCCTCCTCATGGTCGAACATCATCGTCAATGACTTTGCAACGCTTTGCGCCGAGGAGAAAGCATGGAAATTGACAACAGCATCAGGTGTTGGTGCAGATGAGCGAAGGCTTGCAGAACTGTACGATGCCATCATTGTTGATGCACCGCTTGCACGTCTTGCAAACGATTTACAATACGCTATGGAACTGCTTTCCAATAACGGAGTCCTCTACACCACAGAGCCTGAAACCCCAGTCGGAGAGTATGATGAACTTGATGAGGATGGAAAGGCAAAGGTTGACGGTTTCAATGCATGGATTGAATTGATTCAAACGATTCAAGAGACGCACCATGTGGCTTTCGTCCCACTGTTTGGAGGTACAATTGTTGCTTTTTTCAAGCGCTAGACTCATCGTCAGCCAATTGGATTAATGCTTCAATATCGAGGAGACCGTACCCATACTTATCGTCATGGCCGGATTGTCCGTAGTTGGGTTGAACCGATTGCATAATCCAATCTTTGACCTGATCAATCGTTGATACATCCCCATCTGTGCCATTACTTGCCAGTTCGGGATGTGCTTCAAGAAGAAGTGCTAACGCTCCAGTTACGTAGACCGTTGCTGCGCTCGTTCCACTTGCAGAAGACCACGTTCCTTGCGTATTGAGAACTGGAACCTCAACCGCTGGTGCCACAAGTTCTGGTTTTTTGTCGGGATCATTTCGTGGAAGAAATGGCCAAGTGTCGCGAAATCCATTATCGCCTATCGATGATTTCACCCATGGGCTGCCATTTGGAGTCACGCCACCAACACAAATCACTCTGCGCTCACTACCTGGTGAAGCGACATCCCCATCGTCGTCATCTCCATCATTACCGGCAGCGGCGATGACAAAAATACCGCGAGCTGTTGCATCATTAACAGAGTCCTCAATCGTTCGTCCTGAAGAGCCTAAGAATGGGAACAAATCTTGTCCACCTCCGAGAGAGAGCGAGATGATATTGACGTTTTGATTGATACACCAATCGATTCCTGCGACAACATCCTCCTCGTATCCAGAACCGTTGGCCAACAAGGATTTTGCTACGTAGAGATTGACATTCTTAGCAACACCATTGATCCAACCATCTGCAACTAGGATACCAGCCATGTTTGTCCCGTGACCGTTGTCGTCGTAAGGATTTGATTTACCTTGAACAACATCTATCCACCCAGAGACTGCAAAATCTTCGAGGTCTGGATGATTCAATTCAAATCCAGTATCGACAATGCAGACATTGACGCCTGCGCCTGAATAATCACTTGGTAGATTGATGAGTTCTTTGTATGATTTTTCGGATTCAATCAGCGATTCACTCGGTTTTACGAAGGTGAGTCCATCTCCAACAATGATGTTGTATGCAAATCCTGCAACGAGTATAAGGAGAGCCCCCGTTGTTACACTGACGATGCGGCGAACAACTTCGAGATCTTTTTCCAATTGCGATGAGAGCGTTTGCGTTGGCTCAGCATCACCATGATCGTCTGTCATTCTTGACCCTCATTGGAATGCTTCAACAGCCTCAGAAAATGTATCAACAAATCGTCGAACGTCCTCTTCAGTGTTGTAAAAGTAAGCAGATGCCCTTAATGAGTCATTGTATCCTCTGTCATTAAACCATGAATGGACGCAGTGTTGTCCAGAACGAACCATTACCCCTGAAACTTCGTCAAGGAGAAGGGCGATATCGTGTGCAGGCAACTTTTCATCAAGGAGTAGTGAACAGATGCCACCACGTTTTGCTGCATCTTCTGGCCCAATAATTGAAACACCATCCAAATCTTTGACGCCATCAGACATGATGCGGTTGAGATGGATTTCGTGTTCATGAACTTGGTTCATATCTAACGTCGACAAGTAATCAATAGCAGCACCAGTCGCCATCATTCCAGCAAAATGACCCAAACCCCCTTCAAACTTTGAAGGTGATGAAGCCCACTCGACCCCCTCATAGGTTGAGGTTTTCACTGTTTGACCACCCGATTGAATTGTACGCATTGAATTGAGTAGATCCTCTCGCCCCCAAAGGCCACCCAATCCTGAGGGTCCAAGCATTTTATGGATTGAGAAGGCAAAAAAGTCGATGCCCATTTCTTGTACATCAACAGGCATATGCGGTGCTGATTGCGCACCATCAACACAAACAAGCGCGTCGAAATCCTTAGCAATCTTCGTGATTTCTTTGATTGGCGTTTCGATTCCATCAAGATTGCCAACTTGGCTGACGGAGACCATACGTAGTTGACCTCCTGCATCAGCACACATGTTCTCAAATGCCTCCAAGTCAAATGTATTGTCTGCATTCGATGGCACAACTCGATGATCAACTCCCTGCTCTTGTTCGAGTTGTAGCCAAGGAACAAGGTTGGAATTGTGTTCACGATCCGTTGTTAGAATGACGTCTCCCTTTGACCATGACAAGCCTTTCGCAACTTGATTTAAGCTGTGCGTAGCGTTTCTTGTGAAGACGATTTCATTCACAGATGGGGCATTGAAAAATTTGCGAAGTGTGGATCTTGATTGGGCAATTGTTTTCGATACTGTTGTTCCGTATCGGTGTACAGAGCGCCCACCACATCCTGGTGTTTTGGTGTAGTAATCTGAGATTGCGTTGATCACTGAATGCGGTCGCAACGTAACGCAGGCATTGTCGAGATAGGCCACCGGATTCTCCTCACACAAGGCGGGAAAATCTTCACGTCGTATCTTCAAATCCATTACCATGCCTCCTTGTCAGGTGAAACTTCAATCAATTCTGCTTTACTCATCAAATCTTCATCTGCTGAGACTGCAGCCTTCGTCCGTACACGTGCTTCGTTCCCAAGCATTTTCTGTGGAAACCAAAGTGTCCACATCAGAAGCGGGATGGTGAGAATTGAAAACAATATGTGCAATGTAAGAGCCCATGTTCGTGAACCAGTTCGCTCAGCAATGTATTGTGAACCACTCCAAGCGCTCAGCATAGCCAAGCCCGCCCATGAGACACAAAGCAAAACCCATCCTCGAAGTGAATGTTCCAACATCGCCTCTTCCATCACTCGAACATCCTCGTGCAAGTGGTGTGTTTCAACATGCAAGTCTCTCGTCTCACGGACGGCTTTAACAAAGAAGTACAAAAAGAACACACACACGAGGGTGATGAGGAAACCTCCCATCATATCCGAGAGGGAAAGTCCAATTGGGAAATCCTTGTTGGTTGAATGGAAGAAGACTTGTGCTATTCCAAAACCTCCCCAAATCAGGAGAAGTGTGATTGTGTGTGTGCGCATGATTGGGAATAATTGAATCAATAAAAACAAGAACCAACCCCAGCAGAGCAAGGAAACCACCATTTGGAAATAGGCTGTGCTTCCTGCAACTTGAAGGCCTTCCAGTCCAGCAATCTTGGCATTTCCTCCATCAAAGACGTCAGCATTGAGTGCACCAAGTAATACCGCAAGAATTGCCGAAACCATAGCGATCGTGAATTGTTGATTCCAATCCGTTCGAATCAACCTCCACTGGAACTTCAGTTCTTTACGAATCAGGGGTATGCTCGGGTGAAAATCAAAGAATTTTGGTTGAACATGAACGTCCGTTAAGCGAAATGGCAAGGCATCATGGGTTGCGTCATGGGTCGTTGGATCCCCACCGTCCATACCCGTGCGTGAACGTCCCCCTTTGAGGTTCTTGCGTTTCAACAGTGACAAGCGAGAGCGTTAAACCCTGATGATGGTTGGAGTGATTTGCGAGCCGAGATCGCATAGCCTGGTAGTGCGCGCGACTGGAAATCGCGTGGGCCTGTCCCTCGGGAGTTCAAATCTCTCTCTCGGCGCCAACCTACCCTCAATTGTCGTGTTTTGGGTGGACGCGAAGCGGTTATATCGAAATGCTTGGTGGCATGGACGCCGCCACCGTGGCTTAGTGGTATAGCACCTCATTGGTAATGAGGAGGTCGCGAGTTCGATCCTCGCCGGTGGCTCCATCTAGAAATCGTTTCAAGAGTTCATTTTGTTCAACAAACATTAAGAGATGTCGAGGTGAACTTCAGTCTGAAGAAGACAACTTCTTCGGATGGGATTTGCATGAGCACTGCTACTGAAAAGAAGACTGATACAAAGGCACGAATTAAAGAATTACAAATTCAGGTTGATGATTTGAAAGAACTTGTTAACACGCTTCTTTCGGTCATCGTCGAAGAACCGGATGGAGTACATACTGGTTCAGCTCCAACGGGTGGACATCCACTGGCAAACACTTGCATGTGATCATCCTTTGATAACAGCCATTGGTTCAAGACGTAAAACAGGTCTTGCTAGATTGGCTTTGTTGGTGTTCTCAATGACTCGATCGACGTCCTTGTACGCTTCAGGAGCTTCCTCAGAAAGAATATTCTTCGTCGCAGCTTGAACGATAATCCCCTTTCTGCGCAATTCATTTTCCTTCCCTTCAGCATCGATTCGTTGTCGAGCGGCTGATCGTGAAAGTGCTCGTCCAGCTCCATGACATGCGCTTCCAAAGGCTTGATTTTGCTGAACCTGTGGTCCAGCCATCAACCAGGAACCGCGACCCATATCACCTGGTACCACGACGGGTTGACCAGTTGTTCGAAAGGTTTCATGCACGTCATGATGGTCGCCACTGAATGCTCTTGTTGCTCCTTTCCGGTGAACGGCACATGTGCATCGTTTTCCGTGAATGACGTGTTCTTCGATTTTGGCAATATTGTGGGACACATCGTAGAGGGTCGACAGTTCAATTTCTTCGCCAAGTTCGGCTTTTAGTCCATTGAACAATCGATCTGTCAAAACGGCTCGGTTCGTAAATGCATAGTTGGCTGCAGTTTTCATGTCGTTCAGATAGGATTGTCCCTGCTTGGAGTGGATTGGTGCCGAGGCGAGTTGTCTGTCAGGAAGAACGTATCCCCATTCCTCATCAACCCAATCATTCCCTCGTTGTTTCAAACGTAATTCCAATTGATGAATGTGGTCACTGCACACTTGATGGCCTAATCCGCGAGAACCTGAGTGAATCATTGCTACGACTTGATTCTCAGACAAATTCCACTTCTGTGCTGTATCACCATCGACGATTTCTGATACACGTTGAAGTTCAAGGAAGTGGTTTCCGCTTCCTAAGGTGCCAAGGGCTCTCAGGCCACGTTGCTTTGCTCGATGGCTAATCGTTAGATCTTCAACCTCAAAGGAACCATCAGACTCAACGGTGCCACGAGCGTGATGCTGTATGACGTCGATTGAATCCAATTCGTTAAGACCTCCTTGCAAGATCAAATCTAATTTTGATTCTGTTAGATGAATCCCACCTTTTCCAGAACCTCCAGCGGGTATCCGGCCATTGAGGCGGCGTGCCAATTTCTCCAGATTTGGTATGTCGCTCGCTTCCAAATTTAGTGCAACTGCGCGTACGCCACAATTGATGTCGAATCCGACTGCACCTGGGGAAATTGCACCCCCCTGCTCACCATGTTCTACATCGGTTGCAACAACGCCACCAATAGGAAGTCCGTAGCCATAATGCCAATCTGCCATCCCCCAGGCGGTGCCGACAACACCAGAGAGTTCGGTTGCGTTCATGAGTTGGATTGGCCCCCGACCATCCTGATACTGCTCAATCTCTTCGATGGTCGAGATGATCGCTGCATCGACTTTCATACGATTATGGGCTTTGATACGAACTACCCCCGGCGACGACAAGTCGACGTGTTTGGCCCATTCAGCACCCATGCTTGTCGTTCAACATCTTTCATTTGATGATTTCCACTTTTCTTCGATATTGAAAGCGAGGGTTGAAAGGACGGACAACCACCCGAGAACTGGAGGCGTTGGTTTGAGTCTACCCCCAATTGACTTGGCAGTATTCCATGACAATGGTTACGTTCGTCGACAATGCAGTATCACAGACCTGTGGTTTTGGACATGCGATAACGAACGTACAACGTGTGGAGATACACATGAAGACGAATACACGTTCATTGGACAACCCCTCATTGGAGGATTTGATCAGCGCGGTCGCGAGCTGAAGGATTCAATGCGTGAAGCCTTTCTCTCGTTCTTTGAATCACACGATCATCATCGTGTTGAACCCTATCCGGTTCTTGCCCGCTGGCGGGATGACATCCATCTCACCATCGCTTCAATTGCTGATTTTCAACCCCATGTCACTTCTGGACAAGTTGCGCCACCTGCAAATCCACTTACGATTTCCCAACCCTGTATTCGATTGACGGACGTTGATGCAGTTGGGCGTTCCGGCCGTCACCTAACCACATTTGAGATGATGGCTCACCATGTGTTCAACCGCCCTGACAAGGGTGAAATGTATTATTGGATGGAAGAGTGTGTTGCATTCTGCCACTCGATGCTCACTGATACCTTTGGCATTTCAGACAAAGAAATTACCTATGTCGAAAACCCTTGGTGTGGTGGAGGAAATGCAGGGCCAGCCGTTGAAGTCATTGTTGGTGGTCTTGAATTGGCGACACTGGTTTTCATGAATCTTGAGGAGTCCGAAGATGGGGATATTGAACTCAAGGGCGATCGGTACAAGGAAATGCCGTTGCAAATCATCGATACAGGCTATGGTTTAGAGCGGTTTTGTTGGGCCGCAGCAGGAACGCCAACGATCTATGAAGCCATTTACCCAGAAACCGTTGAGTGGCTGAAAGACATCTCCGGTTTTGCGAAAGTTGCATCGCAATGGCCGGATCTCGATCTCGATCGTCTGCTTGGTGAGATGAGTCGACTCAACGGTATCATGAACATCGAACCGGGTGTCGATGCAGACGAATTGTCCCAATTGTTCATTGCACGACTCGCTGAGCGCGGTGTCAATTTGACCCAAGAGCAATTCTTAGCCATCACCGAACCGTTATCAAGAATTTATGCGATTCCTGATCATTTGCATGCGCTCACACACATGCTCGGCGATGGGCTCGTTCCTTCAAACGCAAAAGCTGGATATCTCGCAAGAATGCTTGCGCGACGAATTTTACGAATGCGGGATGATCTTGGCCTCGACGTGTCGTTATCAGAATTAATTCATCACCATCTCGATGTCAACATGATTGGACATGATATGAAACAGACTCGAGATGGTTTGTTGACCATCATGAATCTGGAAGAAGAGCGGTACAGTGAAGTGTTGAGAAAAGGAACAAATCTCATTAATCAATCTCTGAAATCCATCGATAAAAACGAGGAACAGTTGCCTGATGAACTGCTTTTCCAACTCAACGATTCCCATGGTCTACCACCAGACATGGTCATCAACATGGCACAGAAGAGTGGATGGACACATCTCCGTCTCCGTACAGGATTTTCAGCAGAAATGGCTGAACGTCATGCCAAGATGGCCAAGGCTGCTGCCGCAACAACCCAACAATCATCATTGGTTAAGGAATTGCCTTCATTGCCAGAAACCATTCCTCTGTATTACAACGATGTTCAGCAACGAACGTTTGATGCAAGCGTCCTGGCATCAATACCACTTTCTGAAGGTGCTGGCCTAGAGGGTGCAACCCATGCCATTGTCCTGTCGGAATCTTGCTTTTATCCTGAGGGAGGTGGACAAGAAGGAGACTATGGTTCGCTTACCACGGACGGGACCTCCCGCCAAGTTTTGGATACGCAAAAAGAGGGCGATCTCATTTTGCATCTGTGCGATGGACCTTTCGAAATCGGAGATCTTGTTCACGGAGCAATCGATTGGCGCCGACGAAAACAATTGATGGATCATCACACTGCTGTACATATTGTTGGGGGGGCTGCTCGTCGTATTCTTGGCCCTCACATCTACCAAGCGGGAGCAAACAAATCCACGGAACTCGCTCGCCTTGATATCACACATTATCGCCGCTTAACAAGAGATGATTTGGACGCTATTGAAATCTTGGCGAATGAAGTCCTTGGACAGGTGTCTCGAACTGAGAAGACCATTCTTGCTCGTCATGAAGCGGACAAAAAACATGGGTTCGATTTGTATCAAGGTGGAGCGCCAAAAGGAAACGAAATTCGCGTCCTAAGGATTTCAGATCACGATGTTCAAGCATGTGGAGGAACGCATCACGATGAACCTGGACAGATTGGATCGATTCGTGTCGTTCGTTCAACTGCAGTCCAAGATGGCGTTGAACGCCTCCACATAGTAGCAGGCGAATCCGCATTGAAGTTTGCTCGAGAACAGGACGAACTCCTTCGTGCAACATCTCAAACATTTGCAGTTTCCTCAGAAGATCTTCCAAAAACCGCTGAGCGATTTTTCTCAGAATGGAAGGAGCAACGAAAGCGAATTGAACAACTTGAGGCAGAAATTGTGCGATTACGCACGTCTGGTGGCGGTGATGATTCCACATCAATAGATGGTGTACGTGTCGTGATCATGGAGGTTGAAGGGAATTTGAAACAACTCACCTCAATGTTGCAAGAACTCACTCGCGATGCTCAGAATCCAACATTAGCCATTTTGGGTTCTAAAGAAGGTGGTGGAAAGATCATGGTCGCATGCACCGAAAACACCATCGCTGCTGAGCGATACAATGCAGTCGAAATTCTGCGTGCAATCATCCCTCATATCAAAGGTGGAGGCGGTGGCCGGCCAACGATGGCACAAGGCGGCGGTTCGGATGCAAGTGGCCTTGATGAAGCATTGAATGCTGCGAAAGAGCTCATTCAATCTTGAAGGGACTCAAGAGCGATCCGATCGAATTCAGAGGCTGCGTTTGTAATCGCATCTTCAAGAGAAAACCATGATGCTTCCTCAATTTCTCCTTCTTTGAGTTTCAATTCTTCAATGGAACCATCCCATCGTCCACAATATGTGAAACTTACAAAGGACACACCATCGCGGAAAAATGAACGTTGTGTGATGACAGGTTTTCGTTGTTCCAACGCAACGGTAATGCCAAGTTCTTCTTGTGTTTCTCGGACACATCCTTCAGCGGGTTCCTCGCTGTGGTTCATGTATCCTCCTGGTAGACCCCAATACCCTTTGAAGAATCCACGTTCCACTTTGACCATGAGAATTTGATTTGATTGATTGCGAACAATGACCTTTGAAACGAGGCGATGAATGGAGCGATAAACTGCTTCGCGTGCAACGGGGTGAACTGCATTATCAGAGATGACCTTGTCTTTCCAAGTCCAGTGTTCTGGCCAATCAATGAGCGGTGAACCATGAATGACTGTATAGAACTCGCCATCAAATCGCATGTCTGTGTGCCGTTCTTCAACCCATTCAATTCCATATTGTTCAACTTCGTCTGGTGTAGGAAAGCGTAGCAAAACATCAGATTCTTGTCGCCCCATGATGCAATCTTGAGGTCCAGTGCCGTTCTGGTCGACCAACAGTAGTTTTCCGTCGTGCTCAAGATAGACAACGTTCTGTGGGTGCATGTATGGCGCTCGTTGTCGACCCTCATCAAGCCTCGTCTTTGAAAGAATGGTTTGAAGTAGAACGCTGTGTTAGCCTAACCATGCAAGTTGAGGACATTCGGCCAGAGGGTTGGGCCTGCACATATCTTGTTGCAAACGACGGCCAAGCAGTACTTATTGATCCAGTTTGGGATTACATACAGCATTACGAATCCATCTTGGCACAACGTGGACTTGACCTTGTAGCATGTATGGCTACGCACACCCATGCTGATCATATTACAGCATGCTTCACACTCTCACAAGAGAGAGAAATCCCGTTTTACATGTGGAAGGACACTGCCTCACTTGGGGTCACGGATTACGTCGATGAAACCTCAGCGCTTACGATTGCTGGTGTTGAATACTCCTTCCAGTACGTACCAGGTCATACGAGTGACTCGATGATTATCCGTGTTGAGGGGCACATCTTTACAGGTGACTTTTTGTTCAATGGAAACGCAGGTGTTGGAAGAGATGATCTACCGAGTGGACGCTTAATGGAGCACTGGAATTCCATTCAATCACTTTCGAATTTACCAGATGATGTCCTCGTTTGCAGTGGTCATGAACCGCCTGGTACAGAATTGCAAACGTTGGGATGGAATCGACTCAATAATCCCATCCTGATGATGAAGAACTTTGACGAATTTGTCGAATGGCAAACCAAAACAGCGGAACAACTCGGATCTGTTTCGAAAATTAAAACAGCGCTACCAGCAAATTTGTTCGCTGAAATCCCTGACGAGATTCCCTGGATTTCACAGTAAGTGCAAACACATTTGAAGTGGCTTCGTGTGGTCGGTTTATGTCCAAAAGTCAACGTAAGAAAATCCATTTGGTTTTTTTCCTTCAGCTGGTATTCTTACTTTCGTTAACTTCGCCACTTGTGCAAGGAACCAATCCGTATGGTGATGTAAGCAAAATGGACAGCGCTCTTGAGTCAGCGCTTCAATCTGCTGAGCGAGTTGATGAATCCTTTGAGGTCATCTTTCAACTGAATTCTCCAGTAACAGACGGAGACTTGGCTTATCTTTCAAAGATTGGCGCAACCCATCTGAATGAAGCGAACTTGATCGACGGTGGTTTGATCGAAGCACCCACAGATGTACTACGTAAACTCTCGAACTGGGATCGAGTTGAGTATCTTGAACTCAATCGCGAGTTGGATTTCTTCTATCTCCCTCCCGACTGGGGTGGTGATCCAACCGATCCTTCCATCATGATGCATGAAACAACACACGTCGTTCGTGCTACAGATGCTTGGCACAGAGCCATCATTGATGTTGATGGAAGTGTTCTCTTCGAAACGGACAATGCCTTCACGGAATGGGACGGCGATGGAACAGCAATTGTTGACCTTGATACCGGTGTTGATGCGGGTCATCCCGACTTCGATTATCTCGAGCCATGGACTGGAGAGAAAGTCATCTATTCAGCAAAATGGAACGGTGTTTGGACTGAGACTCGTAATTCTGATACATCATCCGGCCACGGTACGCACGTTGGAGGCACTATCGCCGGAAATGGTGATGCCTCTGCTGGTCGAAGGGCTGGGGTTGCGAAAGGTGGACAAATGGTTGCCCTCGGAACCGGTGATGGTGCGTCAATTTTTGCAGCAGAACAAGGCTTGGAATGGACATACGAACATTCCGTACCATCTCAAAACCCGTATCACATCCGTGTCGTTTCCAATTCTTGGGGAACCGATGGGGACTACGATCCTAACGGCGCCATCGCTACCATCACAGACAAATTAACTTTCGACAATGGTGTTGCAGTGATATTTGCAGCCTCAAATTCCGGTGGTTCCGGTGGTGGCGGCGAATGCGGGGGCGATTTGAGAACCAACGTGTATGCCAACACACCTTCGGCAATATCAGTGGCAGCACTCACACACGATGGAACACAGGTGACCTCATTCTCATCCCGCGGCTGCATGAATCAGCAACATACGTGGCCAGATGTGGGTGCCCCTGGTCGAGACATTTGGGCTACTGCCCCTCGTGGCACTGCGATTGATGCTAGCACACGAACGCAAGGAGATTTGTACTATATGGCCATCTCGGGTACTTCAATGGCTACTCCACACGTCGGTGGTATGGCAGGTGTCATTCTTGATATCGCTCCTTCACTGGGCGTTGCAGATTATCACCGCGAAGATCACGATGAAGGGGATAGCCTCGTGGGAGGCGAGGGGACTGCAGCATACGGTCAGTTTGAAGATTGGGACACTGCAAATTATTCCCGAGTTCACGAACTTGAACTGATTCTTGAACTCACGGCACGATACGAAGGAATGGCAAATTCATGTGAGGATGGAAACAGTGAAGATTCATGCAACGATATCCCCGCTGAATGTTATCGATCAGCAACAGGTGAATGCCATGACTGGCGAATCGGACATGGACTAACTGATGTTGATGCAGCCATGGCGTTGGCTCGAACGCTTCAATTGATGCGTGACCAAGATGGCGATGGCTTCGTTGACCACCCTGAGTATACGGTTTGGGATGCATGGGCCATCTATGAATCCATGATGGTTGAAGCATCAATTCCAGTCAATACCGACCGTGTCAGTCACAGTTGGAAGGGCGATTGGAACCATTTCAACAACGGTGCAACAGGTGCTGTTTACTATACCGAAGATTCACACTATGTTTGGATTCCGAACGGAACAACACAAATGGAGGCTCGATTCGTACCCACTGAGTTTGATTTGGACACGGCTCAAGGTGGCGCTCTGCAGCTCGAAATTGATCTCGGAGAAGATGGAAGCAATGACGCTCAAGGTTCGTGCAGTCGTGTATCGGATGCATGGATTTGTGATTTGGATGTCGAATCTTCGCATTGGAATTCATGGGTGCATTTTGACGTGACGGGGCAGGCATTCACATTCCTCGGTATTCTCAATGATCCTGAATTCTTTGAATCACGAATTCCGTATACGGTCGATGTAACGCTGACCCTGGATTTGAGTGAACCTGTGGACATTTCGATCGAACAACGACCGGACTTCTATTCCGACCTTGATCCAGCCGCACCTTCGGATGCCTACGATTCAGATTACGATGGAATGTTGACGTTCACTCGTCCTGTTTACGACCAACAAGCCGTTGTTGACCTCATCCAACCTAAAGTTCTCGATTCAGATAGTGGTGATGAAGGATTCTTTTCCGCACTCGGTGATTTGTTTTCAGATTATTTTGGAGCTGCAAGTTTTTTCTTTTTGTTCGTTCTTCTGAGTGCTATCGGAATTGGATATCTCGTTCGCTCTTCGCGAATCGAGGAACCGAAACTCTTGGTATCAACCTCGATTGATGCGGAACTCATCGAAGATTAGAGTGGGTTCTGCGGTGCTTCCTTTGGTGCACTACTCGGCATCGATTCAAGGTCTTCAAACGTTAGTTGTCCGGTATGGATTTCCTCAATTTCTTGCAGACGCTCGGCCATTGGCTTTCTGACAATGAATTCGATACGTCCCTTACTACGGGTCAAATCGTAGGAGAGAGGATCGAGCGTTTCGATGACCTGTTGTTCAAACGAACGCTGAACCTTGCGACCCCGCCATGATGAATATCCCCATTGGTAAGCAATTCCAACGATTGCAGCACCATAGAGAATCGCAAGGAAGGTAGTTGCAAACAAAGCGGCGTTGCCTCCACGTGCTTCTTCAAGGAGATCACGCCCAAGGAGGAAAACCAAACCGACACCGACCAGGGGCTTGAGAAGCGATTCAACCCATTGATCGATTGGGATTAATCGTCCCTTGGAAGGGTCCACAAAGACCAAGTCTGTTTCAAAGGCGGTGGATAATACTCCGACCAATGCAAGCAATGCGATGTATAAGAGTGAGGAAAGAATGATTTCGGTTCCAAAGTTATCCAGTTTGAAAATCCAATGAACGATGAGATAAGCAAACAGCCCAAGAAAAACACCTCGAGGTACTTTGTGAAAATGTTCAATGTGTTGTGAAAATTCGGTATAGTTCCGTTCTTGTGCAGGACTTCCCCGGTGCGCTTGTGGAATGTGAATAATTTGCCAATGCATGCTTCGTTCAATGAGACTCATGATTCGAATGAGAATGCGTTGTCGTATGAGTACAAATTCAACAAGAAGAATTACAGGTAGCCCGACAAGCATCACCGGAAGTGCTACGATAAAGGCAAGTGGGAAGATGATCAACGCAGGTAAAATAAGAAAGTGGGAGATCGAAAGAGGGTTCAAAATATCCGCTTCAATCAATCGTTGTCGTGAAGGAGTTATTCTCAGACTTCTCGCTACATCGTTGAGTGAATTTCTGTAACTTTCGAGTTGGCGACCGGAATCAATAATTTGCCGTACTGTGGTTCTATATTCTGATTCTTCGTGGCTACCACCAATCCAATATTGCCAAATAAATCTGAGCGGTATGGCCGTCAAGACAGGGACTGCGAGGATGCCGAGTGCCCACATCAGTGACTGGAGATCAATCTCTGCTGCCATAGGCTCACCGTATCTGCCCAGATTTACCCTTCCTATCAATCCATTGTGAGGAATCCAATCCAAACCCAATGTTCTAACGCCTCATTGACCTGCTTGAAGCATGCGCAGAGTTGCTGTCACCGACGGGATGGCTGAAGAAGCTGTGAAGAGACTCGAGAATGCTGGGTGCGAAGTGGTTCAGGAGTTCATCGAACACCAACAACTGGTTCAAGGGGCACTTGCTGAGTTTGATGCTATCATCGTCCGAAGTGCGACGAAAATCACTGAAGAGATGTTGGCCGTTAGCCAACCACGACTCAAAGTTGTTGCTCGAGCAGGTGTCGGTGTCGACAACATTGACATTGACGCAGCTTCCAAAATCGGTGTTCCGGTGGTCAATGCACCAAGAGCAAGTACGCAAAGCGTCGTGGAACTCACAGTCGGTCATTTGCTTGCTTCACTTCGATTTCTTCCTCGTGCAGATCGTTCGCTACGGTCTGGAGATTGGGCAAAAAAAGAACTCAATGGAACAGAACTCTATGGAAAGCGACTCGGTCTCATCGGATTCGGTCGCATAGCCCAAGGTGTGGCAGCGGTTGCTCGTGCATTTGGCATGGAGGTGCATTCCTATGACCCTTACCTGCCTCTTTCAATTGCAAAGAAAGCGGGCGTAACGATGCACAAGAACATCGACAATTTGTTCAAACTTTGCACGCACATTTCCGTTCACTGCAATCTCACAGAAGAAACGCATCACCTCATCAACCAAAAGAGAATCAAGATGATGCCAGGCGTTGATCCGTTCAATCTTACGTGTGGAAACCACATTGTCAACTGTGCTCGTGGAGGAATTGTTGACGAAGATGCTGCACTTGAAGCCTTAGAATCTGGGCAACTTTCCTCGCTTGCTCTCGATGTGTTTGAACATGAACCAGTTGACCCTTCTTCACCTCTTCTGCAACACCAAAATTTCCATGGCACACCTCACATCGGTGCTGCAACAATTGAAGCACAACGTCGTGTTGGTCTTGACATCGTCGATGCAGTCCTAACCGTTCTCGATGGAGGAATGGCTGAAACAACCGTCAATCGAAACGATCTTTCTTGACCATTTTCACTTTTCAGGAGGGGTTCTCACAACGCTTCCGTATGGTTCGTTGTTCAATGTCTATGGGGCGTACTGTACCGACTTGGCGAGGGCGTGTAGAGCAAGAAATCGAGGTGCTCGTTCCGTACCGACGAGCTCTTTCAGAAGGAGATCGTTGTCGATTTGATGCCATGCTCCATGACGTGCGCATGCGTCGAGCAGCAGGGGGTATGCTTCCCGCCCACGAAGCATGGAAGCCCATGCTCTTGTCAATGCTTCTTGGTGCTCACGAGAGGCTTCAACTTCTTGAACAGCACATTGCATCTCTTGAGGAACAGATTCTTGCGTTGGGTGAAGCTGATGATGGAAGCGATTGAAGGATGGATTCTCGATGCTCATCTTTGCTCTGATCAACGTGAATTGATCGTATGGATTGTAACCCAAGAAGGTACTGTGACCTCATTTCGCAAACCTTGGCACCCGGTTGTTCATGTGGCTGGTAATCCTTCAGATCTTCGAAACTTGGCTGACTGGCTGTGGCAACCGGAACTTCGGATTCGCTATGGTTTGCAGAGTTATGCTTTGGAAATGAAACGCCCTGAATTGGGTTCTCAAGATATGGAACGTATGCTTGCTCTTACCCTTGAATCATGTGCAACATTACGCTCTCTCGCAGAACATATCGATGCACGAGGAGAGCATATCCGGTTCACGCTTTATTCTGTGGATGTTCGAGCCGAACAACAGTATCTCACTTCCAAGCGATTGACCATTGGTTCCGCTGTATCCCTCTATCAAAACAAGTTGAGTCTCCTGGACAATGATGTTCACCGACGTGATTGGCGCTGTTGTCAAATTGAGATCCATCTCAACGATGTTGGTCAAGGTCGAACACTATGTCGGCAGCCAACGCATGTTCGTGTCACTCCATGCGATACATCGGGCAACATGACCGGTTCTCAGGTGACATTTGGGTTGAATGTACCCGAACAGATTCAGCAATTGGAACGATGGTTTCGTGAATACGACCCCGATCTTGTGTTGTCTGTGCGTGGTAATACCGAAGGGTTTCCACACTTGCTCTCGTATCTTGAGGCCAAACATGCAACCATCTGTCTTGGACGTAATCAAACACCGTTACGACAAGTTGGTCGAAGACGAATTCTGTCATCCTATGGCCAAGTTTTGCGAAGCGACCCTCAATTTCCGCTTGAAGGTCGCATCCATATCGATCTTTCTTCCAGTTTCATGTTTCGAGAGGGCGGTCTCGATGGTTTGTATGAACTCGCCCAGGTTTCTGCTACACGAATCAGTGATGCAGCGCGAAAGTCGCCGGGCTCGGTCATCAGTGCGATACAATACAGAGTTGCGATGGAGGATGGCGTACTTGTCCCGTGGAAAAAGACGCGTCCTGAGGACACAAAATCTGCATGGGATTTGTTGCAATCCGACCGAGGCGGACTCTATCTTGATAGTCGCCCTGGCGTCTATGCGAATGTGATTGAACTTGATTTTGCGAGTCTTTTTCCAAGCATTATTGCAACGCGCAACATCTCTCCAGAAACATTGAATTGCAGTTGTTGCCAGCCAACTGAAAACACTGTACCACTTCCACTTCATCCCGATGAAGCCAAGAAACGGTTTCAATTTCAGAATCAGCAATGGAAATCAGCGAGTCTTGCGTTTCCTCAACGATGTTCAACGGCGTTTCAGGTTCCTGAATTGATGACCCATACGTGTGGCCGTCGTCATGGATTTCTCGGTCGTGTCGTTGCACCTCTCATTGAACGTCGTCGACGTCTAAAGCAACAGATTGTCGTCAAAGGAGACGCAGCCGATCGCCAGCAAAACGCCCTCAAATGGCTCCTCGTCACCTGCTTTGGTTACACCGGTTATCGCAATGCTCGTTTTGGCCGTATTGAAGCGCATGAAGCCATCTGTGCTTGGGCACGTGAGCTCCTTTTGCAAACCATCGATTCTGCGCAAGAGCATGGGTGGGAAGTGTTGCATGCCATTGTCGATTCGATTTGGATTCGAGACCTCAAAGGACGTACACACGAAGAACAACATCAATCCGCCATGAATTTGTCAAGACATGTCCACAAGATGACAGGAATTCCTCTTGAATATGAAGCGACGTACCGTTGCATTGCATTCCTTCCAAGTCGAGTGCACAGCGGTGGTTCTCTTACCAAGTATTGGGCTTACGGGGAGAAGGGGATGAAGATTCGAGGTCTTGAATTGCGCCAACATTCAACATGTCCATGGATTGCTCAATTGCAATCTCGGGCTCTTCAAATTCTTGCTGATTCGGATGATTTGGTCGATGGAATTCCGCATCATCGTGTTCAAAGTCAAGTTCAACGTCTGCTGATCGATGAAGTGAAACGTCTTGAACAGCACCAACTGCTTCCAAAGGAGTTGCTCATCGCACAACGAATCTCAAGAAAGGCATCACAGAATGGCACGCAAACCGTTGCAATGTTGGCTTACCAGCGTTCTGAATCTCTTGGGTATCCGCTTGAATTGGCCTCAAAAGTTCGTTTTGTTGTTTGTGAAAAAGATCCTGCTAATCCCTTGCACCGAGTCGTTCTTGCTCGGGAATGTGAACACATGGAACATCCAATTCGACGCATTGATGTTGAGCATTATCGCCGCCTGGCCGTACGTGCAATATGGTCGATTTTGGCTCCGTTCGGTTGGTCTGAAGATGAACTCCTCCAACCGTCGTTTGTTCGCTTGAATCAATGGATGTAAAGTCTGTCAATTGATGTTGTTCAGTTGTGGTTTTTGGGCGCTCAATCAGTATTTGGTTCTCATTTGTCATGTTCGTGAAACGAAGTGCAGTCTTTCTTTGCCCGTCCCAATGACCCTTCAATCGCTGATTTAGGTAGGGTCGCATCGTGTGCTTCAGTTGTTGATGCAGAGACGATTTGGTCTTCCCATCTAGAAGGACAATGGGACAACGATGCCCCAATTTTTCAAGCGAAGCCATGCAGTGACGTAGAATGGAACGTGATTCAAATCGTTTGATTTGGTCGTCAAGAAACATTGTTAACATACCATCGATGACAATCATCGATGCATGTGTTAATGCCGCTTCATGTTGCACTCTCGAAATGAGTGCGTGCAGTTGATGCAACGTGAAACCCCTTCCAATGTACAATCGCCGTAAACCATCTTCGATATGACAATTCAGCGAACGCATCTCAGGAAAGAAACCGCTTGGATCAAATCGGTGCCCCCCATCAATCCAATGGACAGCGTGTCCTTGTGAAAGAAGAATAGCTGTCCAATGTTGCACCACATGGCGTACATCTTTTCCAAAATATCCTGGGCCTTCAAGTAGCGTGATTCCAGTTGATGGGATCCGTAATTCATCACGTTGTCGTTGTGCTGGAAGCATTGTCTCACCAAGTATTGCCAATCACTGAAATCAAACCTCAGTGTTTTTGCAGAGGGTAATGGAAAAGTGAAGGATGAATTTCAAACACTGTCGCCAAGTGTATCGATGTGTGCGTGAAGAACGGATTCTCATCCATTGCGACCTTGATGCCTTTTTTGCATCGGTCGAGATTCTTCACCATGGGTTTCCTGAGGATGAACCACTAATCATTGGTTCAGATCCCATGCAAGGACGAGGACGTGGCATTGTATCAACCTGCAATTATGCGGCGCGAAAGTATGGTGTTCGCTCTGCTATGCCAATTTCTGAAGCATGGCGACGTTGTCCGGGGCATCCATTTGGCCCTGCTCGATTCATTCGAGGTACACGATCATTGTATTCCATGGCATCTCGTCGAGTCATGAAGATACTACGCAACGATTCAGATAAATTTGAACAGGCGAGTATTGATGAAGCATATCTCGATGTGACAGAGTTTGTCGAGCATGATTGGGATGAAGCGATGGCTCTTGCACGCAGGCTCCAACGAACAATTTACGAAAAAGTCGGTTTGACCGCATCCTTTGGAATTGGGCCTACACGAATCATCGCCAAGATGTCTTCAGAAGTCAACAAACCGAATGGTATTCACCGAGTTCTACCGGATGAGATATCTGAATTTTTTGATCAGCGTTCCGTCCGTGAAGTACCAGGAATTGGTCCAAAGACAGCCAATGTACTCGCAGAATGGGGAATTAGTACCATGGATGAGGCAGTCAATTTGGGTGAACTTGCACTTTCTCGAATGACATCTCGTAGGTTTTCTTCTTGGTTGATTCGGGTGGTTGAAGGTTCAACATCAAGCGAGGTGAGTCCATTGAGATCTCGTCGTTCGATTGGGAAAGAACGAACGTTTTCCACGGATCAAAGTGACCACGAACATGTACTCGGTTTATTGGAGCAATTGACAGAGGGTGTCTTGGAGAAAGCTCGAGTGGAAGGTATTGCTGGTCGACTTGCAGAAGTAAAAATCCGCTACACTGGATTTGAAACGCATACACATGGTCGATCAATACCTGTTGCTATGGACGACACGGATGTTTTCTTGCGGCAAGTACGCCGATTGTTTGCTGAAAACGTACATCAAGACGAGAAGATACGTCTTATTGGTTTTCGACTTGGCCAACTCGAAGAGTTGGATTCACGTCAGACGACGTTGAAGTTTGATGAGGAATCAGAGTAACTTGTGCATTCGGGTTAACGTTCCACGGAAGGCTTCCAAGACGTCTGGGATTTCAATACCTTCAATTTCTGCGTTCAGTGATAGCCCATTCTCTTTCTTTGTCTTCCAAACTTCGCTGTTGAACGCTTCAATATCAGGTGTCTTGGAATTCAAATCAACTTGAACAGGTGGAAGTTCTGGGAAGGCATCGACATCGACAGCGCTTTCATCGTAGAGCGTCATCGAGATGTGGTGACAGAAAAATGGGCAGACAGGACTGAATGCTGCGAGGAAGTGACGCAAGATGCTGTGGATTGTCCACGCAGCATGTTGATCTCCATCGTACAGCCTTGATTTTGCCATTTCAAGCCAATGCGATGGCAGAATACCAGTTCCAAACGTTTTGAGGGCTTGTGTTGCAGTGTAGATGTCAAGGTTCGTCCATGCATCTTCGACCGTTTTCATCATGGATGCAAATTCTGATTGAATCCATTGGTCCTCAATTGGATATGGAGTTGTTGGTTCTTGTTCGGGAGCATCAAATTGACTTGCAAAGCGAGCAACGTTGAAAATTTTCGTTAGGACTCCAAAATACTTCGATTCAATTTCTTCAGGGTTAATGTGGAAATCGTCACCAACTTGTGCCTCACATGCTTTCCATAGGCGGAAACATTCACTTCCAATCTTGTTCGCTTTGAGACTAACAGAACCATCAGGACCTCGCACCTTCCATGAACCGGTTCGACCACCAGCACCGCATTCCAAAACGCTGTCAGCATCGATACCATTGCCGAGTGATTTTGACATTTTGCGACCCCATGGATCCATTCCTAATCCATCGATCCAAACGTGTTTGAAACCAGGCTGTTCCAACAAAAGTGCAGACTTGAGGAGCGTGTAGTAAAGCCATGTTCGCACAATTTCCTTTCCTTGAGGACGCAGTGCAGTTGGGAAGGCTTTCTCGAACACATCTGGTTGATTGAGATAGCCACTGACGAAGAGGTTTGAGTTTGAGGAGTCCATCCATGTATCGAACACCTTTTCCTCACCACGAATTTCTCCAAGGCTGCTTGAACGGTCTGCAAAGGAACCGACATCTTCACGAGTGTCCCGTCGAAGAACTCGTGAGCCTTCAGGAGGAGCATCTTTCCATGGTTGAACATACTGGCCGGGTGGTGGGACGATGATGAATTCCTCATCCTCAGAATACCAAATTGGAATCTCTGTGTGATACCATCTGCGTCGTGAAATCGGCCAATCAATACTGATGTTTTCCATCCAATCCAATAAGAATTGACGGTTTCTTGGAGGATGAAATTCAATGTCCTCAATCAGCTCAAGCATCTTGTCTTGGATATGGGTTTGACGTACATACCACTCTTTGAGGAGAATGATTTCAACAGGGTTCTTCCCTCGTTCAGATACAGGAACTTCTTGTTGACGCTCTTCGATTGAGACGATGTTGCCGTCGCTTTCCAACATCTCAATCGCTTTGGCTCGGGCATCGAGAACAGCCATGCCCTCAAGGGGGCCTGCAATCGAGGTCATACACCCGTTCAAATCAATGGCTTGGAATGGGGCAAGGCCGAGTTCTCTGAAGACTGCAACGTCGTTTTGATCCCCAAAAGAACATACCATCAAAATACCGCTACCAAATTCTGATTTGACGGAAGGATGGGTTTGAATTTCGACCGTTTGTTCACGTCCATGAACCGGCATGGGAAGAACGGCCTTCTTGCCTACAAGATGTTGGTATCGTACATCGTCTGGATGAACAACAACCACGCCGCAAGCGCAGATTAATTCTGGACGAGTTGTCGAAATAACAAGTTCTTCCCCATCTTCGGTGTTCCAACGGACATCAACAAGTTTGGTCATTCGCCCTATTCGTTCAACCTCAGCATCGGCAATCGTTGTACCTTCAACAGGATCGTAGATGTTTGGTCGCAGATCTTCAACAATGTCGCCTTTTTTGAACAACTCGATGAAAATGGATTGTGTAACAGAACGATAATCAGGCGCATCGGTGAGGTATTCCGCTGCAAAATCACAGGATAAACCTACACGAGCAGCCGTCTTTCGCATTGCTTGCGTGAAGGTTTCAATCGTAGCACGGCAGAGGTTGAGAAATTCTTCTCGCTCATACGTTTTCATCTTCCTTTTCGTATTCTTCTCAACAGTAAATTCGATGTTGATACCATTCCTATCGACACCCCAAGGGAAGTAAACTTCCTTGCCCAACAAACGCTGGGAACGTGCGAGTACATCAATCATAGAATATTGTGCTACTGCACCAATATGCCATGTTCCCGATGGGTATGGGGGTGGGGTATCGATGACAAAAATTGGCTTGCCGCTGTCGGGTTTGAAACCATATCGTTGTTGATATGAGGCTTCATCAGCGTAGTGATCTTCTTGGATTTTCTTTTCAAGGTCGATTGACCATCGTTTTTCTGGGAGTCGTGGCGTTGCCATGCTAAACACCGGCCCTGCCCCCTGTGAACGGGGGGGTCCGCCTCGCCCTGTGTTCTTGTCTTTTTGAACGGTTCCCTCACAACGAGACAGCAATCCTTTCAATGAAAGACACAAGGGCGTGTTGGGTTCACGTATGTCCGATGACGTCGAAGAAATGCCATCCTCTTCTGACGAGGGTGATGTTGGACGCATTCAGGCCATCGCCGAATACAGCAAAGAACGCGTTCGCGTTGCATCTGTCGATATTTCCGCTAGGGTTCGAGACTTCGATGCTCGCAAGGCTGTTGACGCAGTCCTTGATGCTCCAAAACGGTTGAAGCGAGAATGGCAAAAAACTGGTGCAACAGGAGCCATCACTCGCTTCCCAATCGCAACTGTTGCTCTCTTCTTGATGATCACATTGTATTTCGTCACCACTTCGGGTTTTCTTGATGATACCCAATTTGATGATGATCCAAACGAACCTGCATTGAACGTCAACGGAGACATGGAAGTTTACCTGCCAGATGGTAGCGAGGTCAAGGAATTAATTGGAATGGTTGAGGAGGATTGGACGACCAATGTTATGGTTATCTATATTGAATCCGACAAGAACAACATTACTGACCAGCGCATTCTTCAAGAAATAAGCTATGTCGAGAAAAACATCAACCCATACGTTTCGGACAATGAAAGCGATGATGTCATTTACATTCTATCAATTTCGACGGTCTTGAAGGAAATCAATTCTAGCCTTCCACGTGTACGAGATGCGTTCATCACTGAACTTGGACGTCAATGCCCATCGTTCCAAGAAGTCTGCGAGAATTTTGCTGCTAACGTGAACTCAGCGCTGTCTGCTGGTGATGAACAGTTCGCTGGCGGGTACGAAATACCCTCTCAGACAACCATCGATCTGATCATTGGTGAAATGTACGAAAACGATGGATCACCAACACCTGGACTGGACAAGTTAGCGAGAAACACGAATGCGTGCAGCGGCCAACCCAATGAAGAAGGCGCTGATGATAACGGTTGTTTCGATGGTGAAGATTTCAAACTCGATCGTGCAATTATGGCTGTTGCTGTTGTCGATACAATCGAGGCAAAGGATATCATCAAAACAACACAAGAACGTTTGGACAACATATCTGTTGAACAGCGCCCTTGTGAATTCGACCAGAACGGTAACCCTGCCAGCGCTGATCGTTGTACATGGGATGACCTTGGGCTGAAAATGACACTGACCGGACCGGTTCCAATTACGAATTCTGTAACAGAGTTTTCCTTCCGACTGTTTTGGGAAATCTTCCCGATGGCGGTTGTTCTCGTTGCTATTGGTTTGTTCGTTTTCCACTCAGATTTGCTGCAGGCAGGGATTTCAGGTATTCGTCCTATCCAGGGAATCAAAGTTGTGATCATCGCCGGACTTCCGACCCTCTGTGCAGTCTTTTGGACACTTGGTATCATTGGTGCCACGAATTATGAAGTAACCATGACGGTCATTATCGTCGGCCCGATTCTTCTCGCACTCGGTGTATCGTACGGTTTGCACATCACCAACCGTTACGCAGAAGAGGAAGGTAGTCGAAGCGAAAAGATGCAAGCTTCGATGAAATCAACAGGCCGAGCGGTCTTCCTTTCTGCTGTAACCACTGTAATTGGATTCATTTCATTGATTTTTACACCTATGGCGCCGATCAAGACCGTTGGAATTGCACTCTCAGGTGGAATCGTCATCGTATACATTCTGACGATGTTTATGGTTCCCAACCTGACGTTGATTCTCGATTTACGGAAACCAAAGCACCCTCCGCTCAAAGTCTTCGATGCTGCAGTCGATGTTCCGGTTAAACGGAACACGAGCGTCATTGCATTCTTCCTCATCCTTGTACTTGTCTCGGCAACCATAGGCCAATCCAATGTTGAAGAGAACATTGACCTGTTGGGTATGGCACCTGAAGGTGAACAACCTGTCATCAAGATGAAACAATACAGTGAGGAGTTCAATGCAGGTCAAATCGGAATGGTTCTCGTTCATGCAAACGTTTCAGGCGATGTAACGGACAACGATCCGACCAACGATGATCCTGCTCAAAATCTCAAGATTATCGATGGATTGGAACGTAATCTGAATACAGTTGAAAATGCTTCAGCCGTATCGGTGGTGTTCTTGATGAAAGCCACAGGACTTGCTCCAACCCTTTCAGGTCAACCGATTCTCGCACAGATTCAGGAACTACCGGGATACGAATTGTTGCCAGAGGACGTTCGAAGCACGTTCGAAGTCTTGCTCGATACTGAAGTTACACAGGGTGCTACGTTCTGGGATTTATTGACCACGCCGGAAGAGTTTGGGTTGCCCGGATCAACGCAGAGTCAAATTTTCCTGCTGGACGTGTTTTACTCATCCCTCACCAAGGAGATGCGTGAGATTTTCATCAACTCCGATTACGATCGAACATTGATTTACATCGATATGCCATTTATCCCAGTTGCCGACACTGCCGTGGCTGTTGACCAAATCAACGAATATTCTGAAGGATTCCAAGGAACACACCAAGAACGTGCAGAAAAATTGACAGGGGTTGCAGCAACTGCAATTGAAGTCAACAAACTGATTGTTGATTCCCAGTGGACATCGCTTGGTTTCGCAATCGTCCTCACATTGATTGTTCTCGCAGTAGTGTTTAGAGATATTCGGTACTCGCTTCTCACCACTTCACCTGTTATTGCTACGGTTGCTCTTCAATGGCTTGTCATGTGGCAAATGGACGTACCGTTATCGCTGGTTACGGTCATGATTGGTTCGATTCTTGTTGGTGTCGGTGTTGACTTCTCCATTCACATTGCTAATCGTATTCGCGAGTTGGGCGGAGGTATTGAAGCGATTCGTTCAGCAGCCGTTGGAACTGGAATGTCGCTCTTTGAAGCAGCCGTTGTAACCTCGTTAGGAATGTTCACCGCCTATCAAATTCCGATTCCCGAAATCAAACCGTTCGTGACAGTTATTCTCATCTTGTTATGGGTTGCAGCGGCGAGTGCACTGCTTCTGTTACCAGCCATTTTCATCACGTTGGAAAAATTAGGCATAGGCGTTGTCGGAGGTCCTTCAGCCATGTCCAGGCGGTTAGGTCTTGGAAAAATGAAAGCCGATCACCCCGACGTGCTTGAAGCCGTTCTCGTGGTTGATTCGAAGAACAAAGAGGCGTGGTGAAGCCAAGCAAAGGGATAAGACCTGTATCACTATCAAAGAACATGGTCAAGTATTGGTTGATGAAATCGGAACTCGATGTCTACCCGTATTCACAACTTGTCGCAGATGGAAAGACCCACTGGGACGGTGTACGTAACTATCAAGCCCGAAACATGATGCGCGATGAAATGAACGTTGGTGACTTGATACTCTACTATCACTCAAACTGCAAACCACCGCATGTTGCAGGTATCGCAAGAGTATGCAAGGAAGGGTACGGAGATTTTACTTCGTGGGATTCGGCTTCAAAGTACTTCGATGAAAAATCAACACCGGACAATCCGCGTTGGTTCATGGTCGATATCGAGCCAGTACGTGAACTCAAGTCAATTGTTGGATTGGATGCAGTACGCGAAGAGGAAGCACTTGCTGATATGTTGTTAATTCGAAGAGGTCAACGGCTATCGATTCAACCTGTACAAGAACATGAATTTCAACACATTTGCACGATGGGTGGCATTGATTTTTCCGACCTCAATTGATGTGATTTCATGCAACATATATCTGCAACAAAACGAGCACTCAACATTGAGTATGCGATTCGGGATGTTGTTGTTCCTGCAACTGAGTTGGAAGCCCAAGGTCATACCATCATCAAACTCAACATTGGCGATCCCATTGCATACCCTGGCTTACCTACGCCCTCCCACATGGTTGAAGCGTTTTCACAGGCGTTAGCAGAAGGTCGAAACGGTTACTCACCGTCCTATGGCTTATCTGAGCTTCGAGAAGCGATTGCCAACGATGAGCGAGCAAAGGGTTGGCCTGCATCGACTGATGATGTTTACGTCTGTCATGGTGTAACCGAGGCGCTTCAAGTCCTTTTTCAAGCAACGTTGGAAGAAGGCAATCAAGTCCTTGCACCTGGTCCGCATTACCCCCCATACATGGCTTATCCCCAAATGTACGGGGCTCAAACGATCGAATACAGACTCGACTCTGGCGATGGATGGTCTCTTGATTTCGATGATATCGAAGCAAAGATGAATGAAGAGGTTCGTCTCTTTGTTTTGATCAACCCAAACAATCCAACAGGTGCTGTTGTTGGTCAGGACGATATTGACAAGTTGCTGGAGATTCTTCAGCGATGGCCGAAGTGCATCCTTGTTGCTGACGAAATTTATGATGGTCTTGATTTCTCCAACAACCAGGTCAGCGCTGCGAGCCGATCCGATTCCACACCGGTCGTAGTCTTCAACGGAGTTTCCAAAGTGTACTACGCTCCAGGTTGGAGAATTGGTTACATGGCTATCCATGATCCAACCTCCGTTCTTGGCTCAGTTCGAGATGGAATTGAACGAATACTACGTTCTCGTCTATGCGCTTCAACCCCGGCACAACTCGGTTTTTTGGCAGGCTTGCAACAAGATCGATCGTGGATGAAACAATACTCGGATACGGTCAAGGAACGCAGAGATGTATGCCTCAGTCGTATCGAAGAAATTGAAGGCCTCGAAGTCGAAGCACCCGAAGGAGCATTTTACATGTTTGTTCGACTTACGGACGAGCGTTGGAAGAAGGATGACAAACAATTTGTTTTGCAACTTCTGCACGAAGAACACGTCTTACTGGTTCATGGTTCTGGCTTTAGCAAAGAAAAAGGTAAGGGACACGTTAGGCTTGTTTTCTTACCAGACGTTGCGACGCTTCATACTGCATTTGATCGCATCGATGCTTTTCTCCAAAGGCATAGAAACGCATGATGTATGTTGGCGAAGACTTCATGATGCGTAATATCGGCCTTTGATACATGCGGAAGTTGTTCATGGGCGGTGCCCTCGCCGCAACCATCCTCCTTCCCAATGTTTCCGCAGCCTCGATCGCCAAACCAACTGAGTTTGACGTCATCTACCTCTACCCACTCTTGCTTGCGATTTTTGTAGCAACAATGCTGTGGACATTTTTCGTTCCGCGTCAATTGTCTGCACTCCAAGTTGCCTTTGAGATTGATGATAACTTGTACGAAGTTCACCGACTCACTCGTACAACAGAGGATGCTCGCGAGATTTTGCGGCAAGGTCGTGTCGCCTTTGGTGTCGGGCTCTACATGATGGGAATGCTTGGTGTCCTTCTTCTCATCTCAGAGCTTCTCTTCCAACCCGAGACCTATTTCGAACCCAATTTATGGATTATTGGTCTCTTTGTATTGATTCCGATTTTGATTTCACCTTGGGAGACCATGAATGCTCAACTCGCAGGTAAAGGTGATACACGCATTGGAGCAACGACAATTGGTACAGGAATTCGTCGAATTCTCAGCCTCTTCTTCCTTGTTGTCGTAACAGTTGTCACGCTTGTTTATGGAATGAATCAAAACGGTGGTAAAATCACACCTGTTTGGCTTGCTGTAACCATGTTGGTGTTTATGGCACCAACCATTCTCGCATATGGACGAATTATGGGTGCTTCTTGGAACATGTTGTTGGTCAACAAGTGGAGAACGGCGAATGGTCGGAGAAATCCAATCGATCCAGACAAGCCTTCCCTCGTCAATCGTCTCTTCTCCTTACTCCTTGTATTGTTCCTTATCACAATGCCAGTAACCGCACTCAATGGTATTGTCACCGTCTTTCACGTTCTTTACAATCGACCTGCTAATGGCGAAGATATCCTGAATTTTGGAGGTATCATCGGGCATTCGATTTACGAACGAATTGATTTAATTTCAGAAATTTTATTTCATTGGGAATTCATCAAATCAATGCCACAATTTTTGTCCTTTTATCTCTCGCTGAACATCGCCATTGTCGGTCTTGCGTTCATTTTTGAACTCACACGAAACCTGATTCTTGGAGGACAAACCTTCGGCGGGATGTTTGGTGTTACACTCGATACACCGCGGGAGATTCGAACCGAAGAAGCTGCTCAAGGTCGTCAGATTGCCTTCGCCTTCGCTGGATTTTCCGGTTATACCGTTCTCCTCTTGGTCTTAGTTTGCTACAAGGAATTCGGTGACTTGATGCCATTTACCACGAATCTTGAAAATCAAGGATTCAATGAAGAAATGCGGTTGCTTGCTACTTGGATGTTTATCGCTGTTGGTAACGCAGTCTTCCTCTTTACGTGGCTTCTATCCATTGCCAAACTCTCACCATTGCGTCAGATTCGATTTGATTTGGATCCCGAAGAGCGTCGAGAAGGAGCGGTCATGCTCGCAGGTGGCGATTGGATGCGTGAATACATCGATAATGCCGCACTTCAGGAGGATCTCGATGCATTGATTCGATTTCAAGAGCAATCCATCGAAGGCGATCAATCACTTGTCCGTCACGAAAAGGCTCGAGCAAAAATGTGGGTTTGTGCAATACGTGGTCTGTGGCCAAAAGCCATTGAAGAAGCCAAAAAGGTCCTCGCTCAATCAGGCGGTGATGATGACGAAGCGAGAATGTTGATTGCTACAGGTTACATCGCAACCCGACGTTTGGATGCAGCCCGTGGTGCACTCCGTGGTCTTCAACAGCCTGAAGGATACGATGAGCCCGAACTTCTTGCATTTGTATGCGAATGGCTCGACCCTTGGCATGGTACAGTTGACGAAGACGACTTGTGGGATTGGGAGAACAATTCAACCATTGATCATTTGAATGAAAAGATGCGAATGCTTCGATATTGGGCTCCATCTTTCTCGAAAGAGGCAATACAACATGAAGACCGTATTTCACTCATTTCGGCGATCTCCAACGTGGCAACACTTCGTATGCAGAGGAAGCACGAAGAGGCTTTGGAATTAGCACTGGATACTGTCAAACAGGATCCACTCGGTGTACGCCCTCGTATTGCAGCAGCACTGTGCCTGCTCGATCGAGGCGATTGGCATCAGGCGCTTTCCATCTACAAGGAACTACGAGAAAGCGATGTCAATGATCCTCGTGTCAAGGCACTTTCAGTTATCCTTGGGCATGAAGCCGACACTGAAGAGATCGAAGTCTCTCTCGTGTTGGAGAAAGGTAAGTCCCTGCGCCGGTGGTTGGATGACGCACCAGTCAATCCCGTCGCTGGATTAGCTACAAAGGGCGGCATTGATGAAGCTATCAATGCGAATGTCATGATTGTCAGTCATGAAGCAGTTCGAAGAGGAATGACGCCTAGATATTCGATATCCATGGTTCAAAAAATTGTTCAGTTCTTCCTCCTTCCAATGATTTACATCGTTACTGGAATAGGTTTGGATTCTGTTTATGGCCCTGTTGAGGGAGCTGTAGCAGCTGGTACACTATTTGTCTTGCAAATTGGTTTTAATCGATTTAATCGGCAGCAACGAAAACAAATCAAGCATAGAGATCAGCGCTCACTGGTTGAATATGCAAAAATGATGAAGCGATCAAAGGTTAAACCGAGCCGAGATAACATTCCTGTGGGGACCCATCTTCTGTTGTCTGGAATCCTCGTTACAGTGAACGGTGTCGTTTTGGATATTGGCTTGCCTGGATGGCTTACAGAGCGCTTGCCAAAGGATTCAGACAAAACCATTCGTTCAAGGTTGAAACGGAATGCGATGTCGATTTCGAAGAACCGTCCCGGAAAACTCTCGATCCTCTCCTCAGGTTGGTGGTTAAAACGACCAAAAGAGGAAGATTCTGATACGCCAGCATTGGAGCGTCTTGTTGGTCCAGTTGCGTATCGAGGCCGTCAAACGATGGTTCAAAGAAAGACTACAAGTTTGAATCGTTCAACCAGCATCGGTCCAAATCGAACACGTGTCTCGGATATGAATCTCTCAAACAGGAATGTCCCGACGCACACGATTGCAAGTGAGCGTTCTACATACTCAGGGCCTCGCCGACCAGGCAAGCGATGAATGTGAGAAGGTGCATTCACAGAATTCATGAACCTCTTGGACTTGGTCAAGGCATGACAAATCTCTCTCCTCGAGAATCCGTCGATGCTGTACTTGCAGCATCTACAGAAAGCACACGACTTTACGGGCAAGGTCTAGGGATGATCGCCTCTGAAAATATTCTTTCACCAAACGTCAAACGAGCCATCAATTCAGATCTTCACGGAAGATATGCAGAAGGCTTACCAGGGAAACGATATTACCAAGGTTGTGATGATTTTGATACCATTGAGAGTATGGGTATCGACCTTGCAAAGAAGGTTTTTCAAGCTAATTTTGCAAACATACAATCGACTTCAGGGACGGTCTCAAACATTGGAGCGTTGAAAGCGCTTGCAAAACCAGGCGATTCCATCACAGCTGTCTCGACAGCAGATGGAGGACACATCTCCCACGCTCGTATGGGCGCTGTTGGGCTCCGAGATTTGAATGTCTCAACATATCCATGGGACGAAGATCGCATGGAACCAGACGTCGATGCATCCTGCGCTCTCATCCGTGAGTTGAAACCAAAAATCACCCTCGTTGGTCAATCCGTTTTCTTGTTTCCAACCCCCCTCAAGGAAATGGCTGATGCCGCCCACGAAGTTGATTCTAGGGTTATGTACGATGGAGCGCATGTACTCGGGCTCATCGCAGGTGGTATATTCCAAGATCCGCTCCGAGAAGGTGCGGATGTAATGACCGGTTCATCACACAAAACATTCCCTGGCCCACAAGGTGGTTTTTTGTTATCTTCAAGCGAGGATGAAACATTCCATCGACGTCTTAACAACGCCATGTTCCCTGGTGTCTGCTCTTCCTATCACCTTCACCACGTCGCTGGAAAAGTTGTTGCACTTGCAGAATTCGAGGCGTTCGGCAGGGCCTATGTTACGGATATTGTCAAGAATGCAAAAATCTTCGCTGAATCACTTGCAGCTGAAGGTTTTGATGTGCTCGCTGAATCACGAGGATACACGGCCTCGCATCAGGTTTTGACCCGTCATGGAGGTATTGATTCAGGAGCAGGAGCTGTCGCTGCACAAAAACTCGAACATGCTGGAATTATCACCAACATGAACATGCTTCCAGGAGATACCAAGGCCATGAATCCATCTGGTCTACGCCTGGGCGTACAAGAATTAACTCGAGTGGGGATGGGTCTCAATGAAATGGCCGAGGTTGCATCCCTCTATGCACGTGTCCTTCTGCATGACGAAGATCCACGACGTGTTCGGGAAGATGTTCATCAATTGAAATCTGATTTCCAACACGTACAATACTGCTTTGACTCCGAAACGATACCTGCGTACGAAGGGATGTGAAGTCCATCATACCGGATTTTCTTCTGGAATCAGTTCAAGAAAAAGGCATCATTCGTCAAGATACGTTTGGAGAAATTATTATTTGGAAACAACATGAATTTCACACGTGGTGGAATTTGTTTGAATCCAGAATGGATCATCCGCTGAGCCGCACACTCATCAATGCATTTGTTGATGGATTCGAATTGAAGAGCACCATCAAAGATGTTCGCGGTCTCTTTCGCAAGAAAAAGCTTCGAAAAGAAATTGAACGAATCTCTTCCTATCTTGGCTGGGGACATGTCGAAATCGAACAAAAGACAATTCTTCACAGTGCTCATCCACTGCTATCCGTCGCACTTGGTCACTATTCCCTTGAATTGTATCATCAACGACGATACAGAATACGATGGACTGAACCTCGTCCCCAAGTCGTTCAAATCGATGAAGAATCAAGTCCTCAGATATCATTGCCACAACCGCATGCAACGATGCCATGGACAGGTGAGGAGATCGCATCATCGTTCAATCAATCGTCAATCGAATTGAGCATCCAACATAAGAACGAACTTCGACTTGAAGGTGAGCGCGTGGTATTGATTCCACTTGCTTTCATGGAACGTTTTTTTTACGGATGCTTGCCTTATGCTCCGGAGATACATGTCGATTGGTTTAGTAATGAATCATCAGGTTTGGATGCATATGAGAATCTTTTGATGATTATCGTTCGTACTACTGCAGAAATGTTCCTTTCTAGTGAACAACCGGTTTATATCATCGATCAATCGAGTTGGCATGCTTACATCGAGCACTGTCTCCGAGAACGGGGTTGGGGTTCGATTGAAACGAGGAAGTACAATCCTTCAACATTCGAATTTGAATTCTCGATGCCGATGATGAGCCATTTTCCGTTGACATTAGGAGTAGTTGTAGGGATGTGGGAACGTGCGCATGGCCGTTCAAGCCAAATTACACTTCAAGAAGAGAATGATATTTTCCTCGTCAAAATCCAATCGTTACGAGATTATCAAAATCAGTGATTGGCGCTGAAATTCATACAACTGATTTACGCAAACAAGGTCAAGGTTCATAACCGAACCATGTCGTGGTGAGGATAGTCAAGACGCGGAGGCTACATCCTATGTCACTCAATCACAACCAAATGGCGTATGCTGCAATCATTTCAACACTGATTTTTGGATCTCTTTTCGTAGGTATTAGCGGGTTCTATCAAACCTCTTCTGGTGTTGGTGATTTCGATAGTGCTGCTGAAGAAAACATCAATCCCGACATCGAAATCACATCCGGTGAAGCGATTGATACGGATGGAGATGGGTTGCCAGATGTTCTCGAGGAATCGCAATATGGTACACTCAAAGACGATCCTGATACCGATAACGATGGGATGAGCGATGGTTGGGAAGTCGCTCACGGCCTCAATCCACTCGATAGTGGAGAAGCCGAAGAAGCCGAAGAAGAATCAGGTTCAACAAACACAGCAGACGACGCTGAAGTCAGCAATGAGAGCGATTCGTGGCCAGACCCAACCCAAGGGAAGTACGGCGACCCTGATAACGACGGTCTCACGAACGAACAAGAGGCTGAATTGGGAACCGATCCACAACGTGCAGACACGGATAACGATGGACTCAACGACCGCTGGGAATCGATTTACACAATGAACGTCTCCTCACCGGATGGTACGGTGATGCTCTTCAATCCACTCTCGGGCAACTGGGATTGTACGCTTCTCAATGGCCCTCTTGAACAAACACTCGCCGATCTTCTCGAAGGATTTGAAGGGGCGCCAACTTGGGAAGAATTAGAAAACCCACTCGGAAAACACTCATGCGATCAAGTCTTGGACTTCGACGATGATGGGCTCCTCAATTTCCAGGAGGAGGCTTACGGAACCAATCCGGCAGCAAAGGATTCTGATAACGACATGCTACCGGACATTCTTGAGGTTAACAATGCGAACATGCTCCTTGATTTCCAGTTGGGTTCCAATTGCGGCGAACCAGTCATCACTCCACCATCGCAACGTCTTCCTACAGTTGCTCCATTTGCAGATGAAGTTAGCGCCTCGTGGTTCCTTTCGGACATGGACGGCGATGGATACCTCAATGGTCCAAGTGATTGGGATACCGATGGGGATGGGATGCCGGACGGATTTGAGTACTGTTTCTCCTTCAAAGAGAACCACCCACTCGGTGTTGGTAATCCACAGAAGGCGCTTACTGAACTCTTGAATCCATCCAATGCATCCGATGGATACAACGACTGGGATGAAGACGGATTGAACAACCTTGAGGAGTATCAAGTTGCTCTCAAATTTGGCTTAACAAATGGCCTCCCTTCTTTTACATCTCCGTGGACTGAAGATACAGACCAAGATGGAATGCCAGATGGCTGGGAAGCAACCCAATACAACAGAACGACTCTCGAATATCCTCTCAACCCACGTAACGCAAGCAATGCGAACGAGGACATTGATTTCGATGGATGGGATTCTGATGGTGACGGAGATGTTCTCTTCGATGAACTTGAACTCGCGACAACTGTCGTTGATGTGTACGTTACGAAGGGCGATTATGTCACAGCAAATTCCACCGTAGCTCGAGGCCAATACACACTCGGCGGAGGAAACAAGCAAACGGTCTATCTTGTGGCTCCAGTCGATGGGTACGTTTACCACATCAACGTCGCACCAGGAGACCTAGTCGAATCAAGGTTGTTTGTTTGGATGAACATTGTTGAGGAATCAGAACGTTTCACGAATCTCATGGAGTATCAAGCTCGATTGGATGAAAATGGAAATGCGGTAGGACGATCGACAGACCCAACACACGGAGATACTGATCTCGATGGCCTTCTTGATGGTATTGAAGTCGGTGGTTGGGAAATTCTCGTCGTCAATCGTGGCGTTCAACTGACATGGGTTGTATCAGATCCAGGTCTTGCCGATACAGATTCGGATGGCCTTTCCGACTTCATGGAATTCTCTTCGACGTGTGATGGTCAAGGCTCAAACGCATCCAACATCGATACTGACGGCGATGGAGAAAGCGATCAACAAGAAGTTATGCTTGGATACATCTTCAATGGCGAACAATATTTCACATCAGCCTGTATGTTTGACACCGATAACGATGGTCTCGAAGATGGAGAGGAAGTCATCGCAGGTGCTGACAACTTTGTCACGCACGCAAACAACTCAGATACGGACAACGACGGACTCATTGATGGTAACGAAATTTTGTTTATTCCTCGTCCTTTCCAGCATGAAACCAATCCGTTGATCAACGATACTGATGCAGATGGAATGCTTGATGGTTGGGAAATGCAAGTGAAGTCAACCGAAGACAACACCAATTCGCATTCGCTTTGGGTAGCCATTTCGACTTGGGATCGACCTGGATGCACAGAGAGTACCAGTAACAGTTGCCTGATGGAACCTGGTGGTTACGTTTGGATCAATTGGCTTGGTGGTTTTGAATTGCAAAAGAAGTACGCAGTGCATGAGATGAATCTATCCGGATTCGACATGCCTGGTAACCCACTCTGCGATGGGTGTAAGGGACGTTGGGCACTCGACCCATCACTCAACTCCCTCAAAGATGACACCTACGATATTGACAACGATACACTACCAAACGGTGCAGAATCTCCATCGAATTGGAACACCAACCCTGTAGATGATGACACCGATGGCGACAAATTGCCTGACGGTTGGGAAGTCCAGTATTCTTACGAAGCCATCAACAACAATCTTGTCGATAATGCGACTGTCAACGCATATGGGGCACGTGGTGTTATGGATCCTTCAATGGCTGACAGTGACCTCGATGGTATCAATGACGGTGAGGAAGACCCTGATATGGATGGCCTCAATCGAACCGGCCTCATCAAGAAATATTGTCCTGGTTACAATGATTCGACCAATGCTGAATGCAACATCGATCCAGATACACCGGACGGAATGAAGTTCTACAACAATCTTGAGAATTACACCAATTATGAGGAATTGCAAAACGGAACCAATCCAGTAAGCAACGATACAGACGGTGATGCATGGGAGGATGGCCCAGAGGTCTACTACATGGATCACGATAATGACGGTATGGCAACTGGATGGGAATACCACTTCGAATTCGATCCGTTTGACGGGGCAGACCGTCTGGTGGATAGCGATGGTGATGGTCACACAAATTATTGTGAGTTCAAATGGGATACGAACCCAAGAAACCCTGTTAGTTTCCCCGGACAAGGTGAGCTGTGCGATCCGTTTGAAGGTCAGTAAGTATGTTGTGTAAAACCAATACAGCATTTTTGCTTGTATTGTGTTTGATGATGAACATATTCGCAACTCCGACACGTGCGAACGAAATTGAAACCACACCTATGATTTCCTTCGATCAAGTTCATGGTATTCACACGGATTCTGTTCTGAATCTTTCTGGTAATTCGTCTGTTCCACTCACATCCATTGAAATTGTACTATGGAACATCTCAACCCCCGATCAATGGGATCTTGTCACATCTAATCCTTTCCTTGATACGGTTGTACCATACACTGATGTCGATACGGATTCAACGATGTGGGCTTGGGAACATTCATTCGATACAATCGCGTTTGATTGTACATGCTACGTTGAGATTTCATTGTTGGATCAAACAGACCTCGTATCATTTGGCATAGTGGTCTATGTAGGTGATGAGAGGCATCGTCCAGTCTTACAGCATGCTCCAGAAAGCGAGAATTTTCACTCGGCACAAATTTTCAATGACCGAATCATCGACCTGCGTTATGATTACCTCTTACCTCCGTCTCAAAGCGAATCAACCTCTATCGCAGGAACCATCCTGACAAATGTTCGAATTTGTCCTGCACCGTTTGGTATTTGTGTGGATAATTACGAATCAATTCTTGCCTCAAATACATCGTTCTCAAGTACATTTGAGTTGGAAATCGATGCCAATATGGAATCACTATCAGACGGATTTTACATCTTACAAGTGCAAATTCGAGATGTCTATCTCGCATTGTCCAACAACATTACACAATATATCGTCCTTGACCAAACCAAACCAAAAGTCCATCTTTCTGCTGTCAACCAAGTCAATGAGGCACAATCGATTGTCGTTGATATCAATGTTGACGATGGTTATGTTGGTTCGAGTTATTCCATTACTTGGAGCATCACTGAGCCCGATGGTAATCCTCGGGCGGTCTTGAATTCTGAAATCCTCAATGACAGTCGATTGGAATTTGAACCTACGAAGGCAGGAGATTACAGAGTCAATGCTCTCGTGCGTGATTTGGGTGGACACTTGATTATTGTTTATCACAATGTTACCGTCGACAATCTGCCTCCTACTGCCCAGGTTCGGTTTGATGGGTTCCTTGTTCAGGATGGATCTACCATTACGGTACCATCCTCGGGAGATTGGATTTTCAGCGCAAATACGTCATCGGATACAAGCAACGATCAAAACACACTCGATTTCTACTGGTTTGTCGATGGAAAAACACTCCTGAGTGGTAAATCGTATCTCTCTTCATCTGATATACAAAGCTCAAATTACAAACAAATTCGCGTACAAGTTGTGGATAATGATGGTGAAGTTGATGAACTCGCATTTGATGTTGTTCAACAAGGTGAGGAAACTCAAGACAATTCGTCCAACTCTATTCTCGCATCAACCGTTTCACTTTTATTCATTCTCGCTGTTGGTATTCTGGTTTACTTACGTCAACGAAAGCAATCTGATTCCACAACTGGATTTGTTAAATGGACTGAACGAGGCGAAGAGCCAAAGAATTGATTAAAGAACTGTGATGGTTGGAATGATACAATGAGCACGATGTTTGATACCGCATTCAAGGCTTTACCAAAGAAGCCTCTACCTATTTCCAAGGAGTTGTATCGTCAGCGTCAGCAACGTCTGCTCTCTCAATTTGATGAAAGCGATCTTGTCATTATTTCATCCCTCCCCGAGGCAACGCGCAGTAACGATGTTCACTATCCATATCGATCTTCGAGTGATATGATTTACATGTGTGGCTGGACTGATCCAGAGGCCACATTGATGTTTTACAATGAAGATAATCAGTGGATATCTCATCTGTTCGTACAACCTAAGGATACCCTGATGGAAATCTGGGAAGGTAGGCGACCCGGTGTTGAGGGAGCTCTTGAACACTGGGCAATTGATCGTGCAGATTCTTCCGTGGAAGTATACCACCACCTCGAGCGGCTGCTTGAATCATCAGTTCGAGTACATTTGCGTACCGGAATCGATTCACGCATTGATGAACGTGTTATGGCTGCAGTCGAAAAACGTGATCGGAAAAGGCAACACTTCGGTACAGGTCCAATCAGTCTTGAAGACCCAAGTCGACGAATTGCAGAGATGCGTTTGCGTAAATCGAAGGAAGAAATTGAGCAAATGCGTTACGCTGCCGAAGTATCGTCCAAAGCGCATGAATTAGCGATGGCTGCGAGCAAAGAAGGAATTCATGAATTCCAGATTCAATCAATAATTGAAGGATTTTTTGTTTATGGCGGCACCAGTGGCTGGGCATATCCATCCATTGTAGGATGTGGTGAAAATGCAACAATTCTTCATTATACCGTCAATAATTCCCCCTGTCAAACGGATGAAATCATCCTGATCGATGCAGGTGCAGAATACCACGGATATGCGGCAGATATTACACGTTCATGGCCGATTGGAGGTGTGTTTTCTGATGCTCAAAAAGAGATCTATGAAATCGTCCTTGATGCCCAAGAAAAAGCCATTGATGCATGTCGTGTTGGCAATCCATACAACATGCCACATGAAGTGGCTTGTCGAGCATTGGCAGAAGGGCTTATCCGGCTTGGAATCATTTCCCAATCTGTTGATGAAGCTCTTGATATGGAATCCGGAGAATTACGTAAGTGGTATATGCACAATACTGGGCACTGGTTAGGACTTGACGTACATGATGTTGGCACATACAAACCTGATGGAACGCCTCGTCTGCTCGAAGAAGGAATGGTACTTACCGTCGAACCAGGTCTTTATTTCGGAGCATGGCGACCAGATGTCGATTGTCCTGAGCGATATGCGAACATTGGAATTCGAATCGAGGATGACGTTTTGGTCACCCGTGATGATCCAGATGTCTTGACGGACTCGTGTCCAAAAACAATTGCTGATATTGAACGAATCGTTGGAAGCCTTTGAGGTGGCCTCATGGCTTGGCGAGAAATTCTAGGTCGTATTCTGTCTTCGGAAGAGGTTTTCCGTCTGACTGCTGAAGAATGTATAGAACTTTACAACAATGCACCTCTCCATCAGTTGATGTCAGCAGCACATCACCGAAGACGTCTTCACAATCCTACCAATGAAGTCACCTACCTCGTCGATCGGAACATCAATTACACCAACGTTTGTACCATCAATTGTCAATTCTGCTCATTTTACCGTCCGCCAGGTCATGATGAAACCTACACACAATCGTATGACGAGATACATGCCCGTATCGATGAACTTGAAGCAATAGGAGGCTCAAGAATTCTCATGCAAGGAGGTGTCAACCCCTCCCTGGATTTCAATTGGTACATTGAACTCATCAAGGAGTTAAGAGAACACCATCCTACCATCGATTTGGACTGTTTTTCACCAATTGAAATCGAAGGGATCGCAGAGGTTACTCATCTGTCAACAAAAGACATTCTCTCCAAACTCAAGGATGCAGGAATGCATGGTCTGCCTGGAGGAGGGGCTGAAATGCTCGTCGAATCGGTCCGTAATGACGTATCTCCAAAGAAAGGTCATCCTGACAATTGGCTCCGTGTGATGAAAGAAGCCCAACTCCTTGGTTTGACGACAAGTGCAACCAACGTCATCGGTTTTGGAGAGAGCAACACTGATCGTGTTCAGCATCTCCATCGTATTCGCGAACAGCAAGAAGAAATACGTGCTCTAGGATTGCCAGGCTTTACTTCATTCATTGCATGGCCGGTTCAGTTGGAAACGAACACCTTCGGTAAACGGAATCGTGGGCAGAATAAATTTGAGCGTGGTGCGGGTTCAACCGAGTACCTTCGACATGTTGCAGTTTCACGCTTGTTTCTCGATAATGTTGATCATATTCAAGCCTCATGGCCTACGATGGGTATGGGTATAGCCCAGATGGCGCTTCTTGCAGGTGCTGACGATGCAGGCTCGACGATGATGGAAGAGAATGTTGTTTCCGCTTCGGGTACTACAAAGTTAAGTGCAACTGAATATGAACTTCAATTGTCTATTCGACGAGCAGGATTCGTTCCAGTACGTAGAAACAGCGATTATGTCCGACTCGAGACTCCCGACGCCCTTGTAAACGCTCCTGAGGTGTCGAGTCAACCACCAGTTCAATTCGTTGAATTGGTGTAGAAAACTACCCAAATTTCAGCAACGATGTTTCTGCCTCCTTTGCTCGATTCACCGGTTGGATTGTATTCCTGTCCGTTAAACAAGCCACGATACGTCAGCTCATTGACTTGACCGTTCATGTCAACCCAGGAAGTAATATCAAAACTCCATTGCTTCACATCTTGACCAGCACACCAACCTGCTCGTCCAAATGGCCAAGATCCGAATTGGTTGGCAACGACTCCATTGCTTACTTCGTTTTCGCAGCCTGTGCTTGAGTAAACGATTGGATGCCATTCGTAGGTATGATGCGATCCCATGTAGTAATGATGCTGATGATCGCAGAATTCAGCACAATTTGCATCATCTTTTTGGAAGCCATGTCCAGTAATCGTTGCGACAATTTCGACTCGAGTTGTTTCACTTGGAACTGTGAAATTAAGACTCCTCACATAGCGGCTTTCGTTGTTGTAGGTACCATCAAATTGGCCACCAGTAAATCCGAATTCAGCATCGAAAGCACGTTCTCCACTGCCCCAATTTGAGAACAGGAATTTGATGGTTAAATCTCCTTTGTTTGCTCCCTTGTATCGGAATCTTCGCTCCTGATCATCCTCGAGCATGAACAAGTAAGGGCTGATATCGGTTAACCAACGACCTTCTCTTCCATATGTTGTGATCCATCGCATAAATTCTGTCCCACAGACTGACGAATTGTTTTCATCGCAAATGTAGAGGTGTGCAAGGTAATCCCATTCGTGACAACCCCCATAACTTCCATCACTCTTTTGATATCGATTGCTGCGTTCATCACAAGCATGTTCATGGAATACTTCGAGTGTATCGTACGAGGAAAGATTCTCTGGCAAAGAGAATGTGGCATTTCTGTATGAGTTATGATTTGCTCCCCAACCGCCAGCATGACGTTCAAAGTCGTAGAGTGTAACAACTTCAATTCCTGAATCTTGCATACGAATTTCTGGTTCAAATTCTGCATTCCATTGGTGTGGTTCGTAGGAATAGTGGAATGGATCATTTGTTTGTGAAACCCAAGCGTAGATAGAACCAGTATCTCGAGCACGTTGGAAACGGTCAATGCCCATGAAAAATGGGCTGTTGAAATTCGATATCATCTGGCCAAGTCCACCTTGTATGTTGCTCGCATCCATATCGATGTAGTGTATCCGACTATCCCACTGCTCTTCTTCACTAGGATTAAGCCGAGCTTCAACATCGCTTTTTCTTGAAAGAATATCATTGTGATAACTTGAATCAAACGACCCATAGAACAAATGCGTATTCTCGGGGAGATTCCTGATGAAGGTACCAGGATTCGTTGACCAAGTCGCTGAATTTGAATTGCCATTGCTATCCGTATACTTGAACATGAACAAGTAGACATCCTCTCCAGTCCATTTGTTTTGGAACGTAAACGTACCATCGAGTGTTGGGACAGTAAAGGTTGGAACAACATCCATTGGACCAGTGACAGTCGTTCCAGAGGTCCATAGAATCGGCTTTTGAACAATGGCACAACCTTCTGAATCGATTGTCCAACGCACTGGACTGTCTGCACAAATGTCGACGTTTGCATAGACTCCGTCATTATCCAAATCTGCACATCCAACCGAATTCACATCGAGCCCACTTGGGGTTCCTTCGCATTGATCAATCAAATCATTCACACCATCTGCGTCTGTATCCCTCTCGATGGCCGCACAACCATTCTCATCGACATCAACCGCGTTCAATGGCGTTGTTGGGCACAAGTCCAGTGTCGCTCCTGTTGCATTAACGTCATTCACGTTATCATTGTCATCGTCCATATCCTCGGTTGCATCATAACAACCATCCATATCAAAATCAGTATTTGGTGTTCGATCTAATTGCCAATTAGAGCGACCCTTCGGACATTCATCTGTTGCGTCAGATTCTCCGTCATTGTCATCATCATCGTCCTCAAGCAGATCATTGCATCCATCTTGATCCCAATCATTGTACAAGTTAGCAGGCCAATTGACTTCACCTTCCAAACAAGAATCATCGACATCGAGAATTCCATCACCGTCATCGTCATCATCGTTTGAATCATCATGACATCCATCCTGATCTCGATCGTTTTCCGTGGTACTCGTCCAACCTATCGTTGAAACGCAACCATCATTTGAATCCAGAATTCCGTCGTTGTCATCATCCGAATCTTCATCAAAATCTCTACATCCGTCCTGGTCTGTATCACTCTGCGAATTGGATGCCCAGCCATCCGACTCGCCGATACCATCCGGGCAGAAGTCGAGATCATCTGGAATACCATCTCCGTCGATGTCATTGTTCGTTTCAATGAGAATACTGGTGTTTCTCGAATCCTCTGTCATGGTATATTCCCCACATTCAGCAGTCGTCGTCACGAAGAAACTCTCGGTTCGCAAATCAAGATCGGTCAGGATGAACGAAAACGCCCCATCATTTTGGAGAGGCAGGATGTTGCTCGTGAGCGAAAGATCTTCCTCAATGAACTGAATTTGTGCAATGCAAGAATCGATATTTTGATGCAAGACTTGACCTTGAAGTATCAACATTGATGACTCAACGATGAGAAATTGTGGGGCAACAATCGAAGTCGTTCCTTCATCAGGCACGGGTACTTCAATGGTGTTCATCATCGATATACCTTCACCTTCTGAAGGCAAAATCGTCACATCAATTTGATATGTGCCCGGATACGTTGGTAAAAGGACAATTGAGATACTCGTGGCTTTTTCGGTGATGCTAAAATCAGCAGAACTAATGGTTTTCTCAGGATGAGTGATGCTTGAAACCAAGGTGTAACTGCCTTCACCTGTCGTCTCGAGGAGTATCTTCAGCTCACTAATTTCACCAATCTCACCGATAACGGTGGTTTCATCCCATTCTGCACGAATAGTGTATGGCAGAGCAAGAGTTTCCTCTTCCTCAATATCGATATCCGGTTCACTACTGCCAAAGCATCCTGAAAACATCAGTAAGGATAACAACACTGCAACGAAAGGCTTCTTGGCCATGTCATCACATGAACATAGAGGACATGAACCTAACGTTCACCGATGTAGAACTGTTCAGTTCTAGGGTCGTTGATGACGAGATTCTCAAGTTCTACAACATCGTTTGGAAATTGAACTCGTATTGGGCATACCCAAAGAAGTGGCATTTGCTTATGCCTTTTGATCTTGAGGATGAATTCCCAATGTACTCTATGCAGTGGAGAATTGACAGTTCCAGGCCATAAATCAGAGGGCGGATCTATCGTAAATGAGCCGTCTTCGTCAAGCGTGGATTGGCCTCCCTCAATGGAAAATCTCATTGGACGAAGGAAAACGCCGCCTTGAATATCTTGACGTTCAATTGGTGAATCCTCTCCACCAGCGGTTCCATCATCCAAACTGGCCTCCCAATGATGCGGCAGCGGCGTTGATAGCCCAATAGGCGGTTGAGAATCCTCATTTGAATTAGAAATTTCAATCAAAGCCTCACGAGATGGAGGCAGTGTACCAACCTGCCAATGCACGGACATTGATTTCCAATCTGGTAATCGTTCTGGAATTTGAATTGTACCAGAAAGAGGCTCACCACTTACAATTGATGAGGAAAAATTGACAATCGGATGCTCAATAGGCGAACGAAAAAAATCCTGCTGACGTTTTAGATCAATAAAATTCGCAATCAATCGCAGCACAATTGGCAGCAATAAGATTGGAACGACGATAATACTCAAAATGGGATAATCGAGAAGCCCAATCTGCATACTTTTTGTCCCAATGCTAGGAATTCCGATTTCGCTGAGCAATGGTTCGAGGAAGAGGTAAACCAATGTTGTGAGCAGGAAGATTACAGCGGCATTAATCATGTTACGGGCTAGGCCATGCAATGAATTTGGAAGAATGTACCATCCCCTACGTTGTTGCTTAACCAGTTGAACAAATGGTTCATCATCGAAACGAACCTGCGTCGGTCGTTCCAATTTTTCACCAGCTTGATTGATGATTAAACGTTCGATGAGCCATCCTTCCTCACTTTGGATTTTATAAGGTGGCAATTGTTGCTGGACTTCCTCATAATCCAAATTCGAGACCAATGTTTTTTCAAAAACAGGTGCAGCGTCAGCATTGATTCTTTTGTCATCGAAAGGAGGATACCTCACACGATGAATAACAGACCAAGTCGACATATACTCGCCTCAAGTGAACAGTAATTTCACACCAGCCTGCAAAGCAAGTTTTCGGAATGCAGGAACTTTTTTCAGAAGTGCAAGTCCAAGTGGCACTGGTTTTTCGATGTCTCCAATCTGATTGATGAGAGCTATGACCTCTGGTTTCGCGAAATTTGCAAAATGCTCGTCGAGTTCTTCATCGGTTCGCGTTGATACGAGAAGATCGCGTAAAGCACGTGCTCGATCTTGTTCCTTCTTCATCTTCGGCCATGAAGATTTTGTAATGGATTTCAAATCTTTTTCTGAAAGTTGATCATTGTTCACGTGTTTCACAAGTTTATCGGCAATGGACGAGATCTGTTTGAATCCCGGGCCAAGTCCTCCACCAGTCGTTGGTTTAGCCATTCCTGCAGCATCCCCAAGGACGAGGACTCGATTTTTGAATGGCCGTCGTATCATGCCAGATGGTACGGGCCCACAATAGCGTGCAGTTTCTGTGATGTTCTCAAAACGATCCTTCCAGAGCGGGTGATTCAATAGATCGTTGTAGCAATCCAAAACCGATCGACCATCGAGTAGTTCAGCTTTCGACCATAGTCCGATGCGATGAGTACCATTCCCTGAGGGAATGACCCAAGCAAAAAATCCTGGCGCGATTTCGGAGCCACTATACATTTCAAGCCATCGATTTTGTCCTTCATAACCGACGACTTCTGTCTGAAAACCAATCATCATTTCCTTTGGATACCCCATTTTGAAACGTCGGCGAACCCATGAATGTGCACCATCACAACCAATCAATAATTTCGAACGGTAGGACGTTGATTCACCTGTACGTTGGTTGAGAATTTCAAGTTCTACACCATCTTCCGTAACTTCAGCGGATGTTGGCTGTGATTCCAATACAAGATCTGAACCCGCTTCGAGCCCTTGTTGAACAACGGTTTGATCAAAGCGCTTCCTACAAACGACGTATGTGCGAAGTTCGCCTTCCCTGCCAACAGGGACGAGTGTACCTGACGGCCCGTGAATCAGTGCACCATCAACGTCCTCAACGACCGTATCATATGCTTTTACAGCATCCATTGCACTTGGAGTTACCAATCCCGCACATTGGAAAGGCCTTCCCACTTCATTGTGTTCCTCCACCATCAAAACGGAGAGACCACGCTCGCACAATAAGCGGGCAGCGTATCCTCCAACAGGACCGGCGCCGATGATGATGACATCGTAATCATAGTCCATGATGAACTACGATGCACCGAACTTCAAGAAGTTTCTTCTCTATCTAGCGTTTTGCGAATCGATAACCAACTTGTTCGTTTTTCTTGAGCCAAAGTACAGCTGTGTAAGGATTGCCAGTTTTCTTAGCAATGAGGTCATCAAACGGACCGATTTCACCTTTTTCGATCATTTGCTTTGCTTCATCTCGTGTGATTTCTCGTTTGGAGATTTCTCGAGCGATGTTGATTTTGCAACCACCTGCACTGGTTTTTGGTCTGAAATGCGTTTCCGTTTCATGGATTTCTGTACCATGCTTCGGACATATGGCAACAACCCCCTCAACAACATCAAACCGACGTGCATCAGCCGCCGCTTCCCTTGGCGGGAATTCGAATCCTACCTTATTCCCTTCGAGCACAAGGTATGCAGGGAATGGTCGACCTCGACGTGAAATGAAATCTTCAATCAGAGGTGATTTGCCATCGATAAGAATTGATTTAGCTTCGGTTTGTGTGATTTCCCGTTTGCAGATGACTTTCCCAACACCCGCAAATTTGCATTCCTGTTGATCACACGCATAGTGTGTATCCGTTTCGCGAATTGTACCGCCGCACGTTGGACAGGGGCAGAGAGCTTCATCGGAACTCGTTGCTCGATTCCCTGTCGATTTTGATGAGGTGACTTTCCCCTCATCGGAGAGAACGACTGACGTTTCGTAGGATTCACCATTTCGGTTAAAGAAACCATGCAGGTCTGTTAGTTCTCTGTGTTGCAACAATCGTGTTGCAGTCTCACGATCGAACCAGCGGCCACTGGTGTCCTTCCAGAAAACAAACGAACATCCCTTTTCTTTTCCTTCGTTCTTCTCACAAGTGTAGGACAAAGCAGTTTCAACAATCGTTGCTGCACATTTTGGACATTTTCCAATGGAATCATCGTTGATGAACAATTGACTTCGGTCATGATCACGCACCCTTGTTACCAAATCTGTTGTTTGTTGAATGATAGAGCCCATGTATTCTGAAGCATCTAATTCTCCCTTTTGAACAGCCGTTAATGCCGCTTCCATCTCTCCAGTGAGTTCAGCAGAAGTAATCCATTCGACTGGAATCCTCCGCAGGATTTCGATGATGCGAATGCCATGTGGAGTTGCATTCAGTGCCCCCGATCGTTGTCGGGATATATAGCCCCGTGAGAGTAATTTTTCAATCGTATCCGCCCGAGTTGCAGGTGTTCCAAGGCCTTTGCCTGCCATTGCCTCGGCTAAATCCTCATCTTCGATATCTTTTCCAGCTTTTTCCATTAGAGAGAGTAGACGAGCTTCCTTAATCCTGGTTGGCGGTTTGGATTTTTCTTCACTCCATTCGTGCGAAGAAATGCTTGCGAGAGGGTCGTCCGTAGAGATAGATCCCCAACCATCGGGTAAACTGAGATTTTTCGGAACAACTTCTCTCCAACCAAGTGTTGAATATTGTTGAGCTTCTTTATTGAACATCTCACCTCCAAGATTTGCAGTACGCTTTTGCTTTTCAATGACCGATTCACCGTACCAGGATGCGATGAAATTTCGCACGATCATATTGTAGAGGCGTTGTTCGTCTTTCGAAAGCCCACTTGTAGGTAATTTGCCTGTTGGAATAATGGCAAAGTGATCGCTCACCTTTGCATCGTTGAAATTACGTGAAACATTTTGTAAACCATTTTTGTTGAGGGACTCAACGAATCCTTTCATTTCATCCAGTTCTCCTAGGTTAGACAATGTTGTATTGATCGTATCTTTCATATCCGTTGGCAAGAATCGAGAATCCGTACGTGGGTATGTTGTCAATTTGTGACGTTCATACAGGGCTTGTGCAACATTCAATGTCCGTTTTGCTGGCCATGAGAACATCGAGTTTGCTTGACGTTGAAGCGTAGTTAAATCAAAATTCAATGGAGGCCGTTCCTTACTCGTTGACACTTTTTGAGTAACAATTGCTTTTTCGCCTGAATCAATGAGTACCTGGATGCGTTCCTTCTCCTCCATCGTCAAAATCCAATGTGGCTTGGTATCTTCTGTGGACGCTCCACCTTCCCAACGACCATTCCATGAACTATCTGTTCCTTCGAACTGTGCTGTAAGAACCCAGTATGGTGTCGATGTATGTTTCAAGATTTCAAGTTCGTGATCCACAAGGATTGCGAGTGTTGCCGTTTGAACCCTGCCCAGTGAGATTCGTTCAGTTCTTTTCTTTGGAAGGAAGACTTCAGCAATTCTTGAACCGTTCATACCGATGAGCCAATCTGCATAACTTCGACTGTAGGCGGCATCGGAGAGATTCTGATACTCTTTCGCCGATTTACGTTCGTCCCATGAACGCTGTATGGCTTCTGTTGTCATGGACTGTAGCCACATTCGGGAAACGGGAGATTTGGATTTTGAATAGCGATATATGGTTTGAAAAATAAGTTCACCTTCACGTGCAGCGTCACAAGCATTGACGATTTCTGTAACCGCTTTGTCGCTCATAAGTTTCTTGACAGCGGTGAGTTGTTTCCGTGTTGAGCCAGATTTGGGTTTGAACTCAAATTCATCAGGCACAAAAGGAAGGTCGCCGGCAGTTTTCCTCCAATTTTTGAATTCAGGGTTGTAATCATCCATGTATTTGAGTTCCAACATGTGGCCTATGGCCCAAGTCACAACGATGTCATTTCCCAACCAATGGGTAGCCTCTTTTTTGTTGATGTTGAGCATTTTAGCAATATCTTCGGCGACACTAGGTTTCTCGGCGAGGACAACGATGCTCATGTTTTCAATGCGTTTGTCGACTGTACTTGAAGGCTCGCCAAACTTGAAATTAAACAGATAACATATGTTATCTGGAATTATTTGTCTAAATTTTTGAGTCGGTTGCGATGCGCGATTTCATCCCACTCCTCCTCTTGGTCTCGATAACCACAACCACTGCAACCTGGGTAACCTGCGAGCAATAATTCTGAACACATCTGAATGAGATCCGATACCAATGTAGGTGTTTGAAATGGCAGCCATAGTTGATCTTGGTTCATTGGCTCTTCAGAATCAATGATGAAGAGAGGATTGTCGTTTTTTGAAACTGAAAAGGCGCCTTCCTCTATTGTCGGGAACTCCAATCGCTGAGGCATTGAATCTGCCATGTTGAGCATCATTCGATGCCATATCTCCACGTCATCTCTAGGAACCTGTATGACAAGATTTTCTTCAACGAGAATTCGACGACTCGCTTCACGGACAGCTAGCCATCGTGTTGAATTCTCCTCCATGTACCCTCGACAAGGCGCAAGGATTGAAGGATATCGGTTCGACCGTAAGCCATGGGCAGGCTCTTTCGCTGGTTCACGAGGCCACTCTTGGCACTTCAGGATTCAGAGAAAGCACATGCTCGTTCTCTACTTTTGCTGCGTATTGCTTCCTCAAATGCACTCTTTCGAGGATGTCTTCGTCTCCTTTACAAACCCAAAAGATTACTGCCGACAACATGTTTTGGAATGGAGTATGCACATCCATTTGGAATCGCAGCAGGCATGGACAAAAAAGCCGAGGCGCTTCAGGGTTGGGCATCAATTGGTCTGGCCTTTTCAGAAATTGGCGGAGTAACAATGCTTGAACAACCAGGGAACCCGAAACCCAGAATGTTCAGGCATGGAAGCGATCGAGCGCTTGTGAATCGAATGGGATTCAATAATCCTGGAAGTGAAAAAATTGTGCAGCAACTGAAACGTTCTGGTTCGCAACCAATCCCAGTATGGGCGAATCTTGGAAAATCGAAACTTACGCCGATTGACGAAGCGAAAATGGACTATTCAACCACGATGCATCGCCTTTGGCCGTATGTGGATGTCTTCGTCATCAACGTCTCTTCTCCAAATACGCCTGGCCTTCGAGATTTGCAACATGGCGATCATCTGAAAGGAATTCTTGAAGCATGCATCAATGTAAATCGAACAAACTCAGAAGAATCCAATACTCCTCCAAAACCTCTCTTAATCAAGGTCGCTCCAGACTTGTCCAAACAAGAACTTGAGGCGATTGTGGACACCGCAATAGCTTGTGAAATTGATGGGATTGTTGCAACAAACACGACGATTGAACGACCAAATCATACGCACAAGGTCTACAATGAGCAAGGTGGTTGTTCAGGTTCGCCTCTCAAAAATCAAAGTACAGAAATGATTCACCATATTTACTCCTACACGGAAGGAAAACTTCCAATTGTAGGTGTGGGGGGTATCATGAATGCAGAAGATGCATGGGAGAAGATACTTGCAGGCGCGTCTCTTCTGCAAGCTTATGCAGGTTTTGTCTTTGAGGGTCCTGGTTTAACAAAATCAATCGTGAATGGTTTGCATAAAAAACTGAAACAATCCAATTTTGAATCGATATCAGAAGCAGTTGGCGCATCGCATCGTGTGCCTGAATGAGCAGATGTTGAAATATGCCTGTAGGTTGGAGGGATTTGTCAACATGCTTTCGTATCGTAACCGGTTGCTCCTCATTGGTGGTGTTGTTACCATTGCGGTTCTTGGAACACTTTTCCTACAGGCTCCAGCACCTACTCTTACCGTTGATCAACTCATGGAAGACAAGTCGACACTCATCAATGAGGAGGTCGCAGTACGTGGAGAGATTCGCGATGGAAGTATTAATGAAACCTCGATGACATTTATCTTGGAAGGTATTGATTTTGACCTGCTGATTGATTATTCAAATGCAGGTTCCATCTCGAATGGATTAGGAGATAATCGGACCGTATATGCTGAAGGCATGTTCAAGTTTGACGATGGAATATACCTCGTTGAAGCTGATACAATCAAAACATCTTGCCCATCAAAATACGAAGAAGAGGCCTGAACTCACTCAGCGTTTGGTTGAAATAGAGTCAGTTCTAGGGTTGTCTGGGATAGGTGGGGAGCTAGGCGTACCCTGTACCACAAATCGTCTTTATGGTGGGCTGAATGCCTTGGGGCGGCGAAAGCGGCTCATAGGTTCCTGCATGCGGACGTAGATGTCTCGCCCCCACATGATCCGGGTGTTGTGAACCGTTTCCGGAGGGAAACGGGAATCAGATAACCGGGGGAACAGGTCAGGCCGGGAACGGAGCATCCCTACCTGGGGCCATGGGTGCTGTGGGGATCCGGGACGGAGGAAGTGTGTAGATACGGCTTGTGAGTACGAGCGTCCACCCAGGGATTCCCACCCTATATGTCAAACACAACATCACTGTACCAACCAGGTCCTTCAAAGGTAGGTACTTCTGCCCAAGGGGACTCCAACGTTTGGCCAGCAGTAACCTCAGCAACAATCAGATCTTGTCGTGTCACGGCTTTAATCTCGACTTCCTTTTCAACCTCATCGGAATGTACCCAACGAACATGTGCTTCAAGGAAAATAGAATCATCAAATTCTTCAATTTTGATGGAACTCTCGACCAACCATTTATCTTCGACTTCATCCATGTAAAGAATTTCTTCAAGCCATTTCACCAAAAGTAAACCGCCTGCATCATCATGCATGGGTACGTGAACATTCCAAACAGCAGTATGATGAATCGCCTCCGCAGGAATATCCGATTCCAGAAGATAGGCTTGCATTCCCAGTGCAGTCTCCTCGTACAATCTGTCCTTTGTTGCTGCAAAAGAACGCAAACCAACATCAGCGGTCGTTGGCCTTGGCCATGAACTCACATCAACACCTCAACGCTTCGATACTTGAAGTGACCAAGCGATGTCACCTATACGGTCAACCATATCATCCAAACGTAGAACAAATCGATCAGTACGATCAGCTATGAGAATACATTCACTCGCAGCATTGGCCAGTTGAGCAGTTTCTTCAACGGATAGCCCGAGCGTAATCGACGTTGCAACTGCAACAGCTGCAGCATCGATTAACCCAATCATTTGACGAATTTCTTCGAGCATGCACTGAACATGAACGGTGTCTTCGTCTCGTGAATGAATTGTTACACCATCCTGACCTTCAAGAATCAACAAATGTTTCCAGTCGTTTGATTCGATAAGCATGGTTGCGGCTTCTGCTCCGGTTGCAGCTCCCAATCGCCTTCTCATCAATTCCAATCCTTTCGATTGAAACAGTACCCAATCCACACCCTGTGTTCGATGGAGACCGGTCAATTTCGGATCAGCTATGATTGGAACATTGTGTTCCTTTGCTGTAGAAATGAGTCGCTCAGCACCCTCATCGTTGAGAACTCCCAAACCATAATCTGAAAGAATCAGACATGACGAATTCGGTATCGCCTCGATGGTACGGTCGACAAGACTCGTCAGTGCAGATGGTGGGATTGGATTATCATCTTCGATATCCCACCGTAACAAAAGTTGTTCACCTTTGATTAAGCCTTCTCGTGCCCCTAACAATCGGGTTTTGACGGTGGTCGTTCGTTCCTCGATAACTGCAATACCTGATGTTTCAACCCCTTCCGTTTCCAACATTTCCAAGATGGACAAACCTGAATCATCGTCACCAACGATGCCGTGAAGTTGACTTTTCAATCCGAGCGAATCCAAGCCACGAGCGACGTGCGCTGCCGCTCCTACATCGACATCCCTTGATGTTTCTTTGAGAACGGGTACGGGCGCACGGGAGTTGAGATTGTTCGCAAATCCATGGATGTAACAATCCATCATGATGTCTCCTACGAGAATAATTTTTGATGGTTGAATATTCTTTAATCCACGTTCTAATTTCTTTAATGCATCGTGTATTTTTGCATCATCATCGCTCATTCCCATAATTATCCCTCTATTGCATCCTGTAATTCAGCAAGTAACATCGCATGCTCTTGGTCGCTGATTCCCGTAGTTTTTCGAAGTGTTTCAAGCATTGCTGATTCATCACTCGTGATGATTCCATCGATCAATGCGGTCTTTAGTACTGAACTGTAAGCCTCCAGTTCTGGTGTTATGTAAGGCTGCTGAAGGGCTCGATTAAGGATTCGTTTGTGGGTTTCAGCATCGATATCAAATGCAACCTGAACGGTGCGTAGGAGTGCTTCTTCTTCCTCATGGATGACGCCGTCAACCAGGGCTTGTCGTAACATATCCAAATAAATCTCTTCAGGAGGGGGTGCATTGATTTCACGTCGTGCTTCATTCGATAATCGACGAACACGGTCTGGATGCATGCCTAAGAAATCCACGACTTCATTCAACAACAACTGTTCATCTTTGGTAATACGGCCATCTTGCCAAGCGCGGGCAAACATCCGACGAACTAGTGCTTCCCCTGCTTGGGCATCCAGCGAGGCAGACCCTTCTGGATGCGATACTGGTGACATAACTGGATCGGAGTGAACAACCAGATGTTCATCGATGTGGGCAAGTGTTTCAAGCGTATTTTCTGAACTTGAAAGCAATGAATCCACCAACACCATCGTTCCTTCTTTCTGAACTGGTGTTGATTTGACTCTTTGAAGAATAGATAAAGCACGCCCCCTTCCTTCCGGTGTCAATGAGTAGACTCGACGACGTTGTCTCGCACCAGGGACATGTCGACTTGCAGTGTTGAGAAAGGATTGATCCTCAAGTCGTTTCAACGTCCTCGGAACGTGTTTTCGTTGCACATGTACGGCCGCAGAGATTCCTGCTTGTGTAAGTTCCATAGGAGCTTCCCAGTTGTTTTCGGGAAGTTGATGATTGAGAAGATGAAGCAACGTTCGTTCTTCAGTGGTGAGTGTTCCTAAGAACCCGCTAACCATGTTCCTCCCCGATTTTGATGTTGAGGTGGTAGTCCTTAGGACAATCGGTCATCGACGCAACAATATGTAGGGAATCCTCGCGAGAATCATGGTGCGACAGCGTCGAAAGTTCAAGCCTCGTGCAAGGACTTCTCGTTCGTTAAACGTTGATGACGCAAGTCCGGATACGGATCAAAAGATTCAACCTCCTTCTCCAAAAGGTGATTATTGGAAAATTGATCCTCCTCTTGCAACTCGACTCTATGAAAAAAGTGCGCTTGGGCAGCGTCATGAAGATGGATCAATAACGTTAACAGCATCTGAAGTTCTGTTTTGTCATTGGCATCGTCACGTACCGTTGCCCGATGCATCGTGGCTTGAATCTGAACTCAAGAAAAATCCCCGACTCATCTATGAAGCAATTATCATGGACGTTGGAAGAAATGGTGGTGAAATGATTGTTCCATCAATCCATCGACCAACAGATGAAGCTCTTGCATGGGCCGTTCGATGGCACAGGGATCGAAACCACCTGAAAGAGGACTACCAAGCCTCTGTATCTTTAGCGACGACGCATGATGCCCTCGATTGGATGAACCTCCTCCAGTGGTGTCGAGATTCGAAGGCAATTCATGTTGATTCAGAATTGTTTGTCATCGATGATGAATTAGATGTGACCATGTACAAACTCGATTTAATTGATCCTCAAGGAGATTTATTGTCTTGGAATCGATTGGTTGCGGATGATAAGGCCACATTCCTTCAGAACTGGGAGAAAAGAACACTGACGGAAACTGGTAGCTATGTTGGACATCATGAGGCCTGGAAGTGGCATCAAATTGGTATTGAGCACATGTCTGGACGTGTTCTCCGCAACGAGGAAGAGTCATACATCAAGCAGATCATTACACAATCAGAAGAACCATCCATCGATTCTTTCCTCATGGATAATTTGCTCAATCGTGGATTGTTGCTTCGTCCAGGATTCAAATATGGATGTCGATGGAGGGTTTATGATGGAGACTTGAACGAATCCCATGCTCCTTGGCTGATTCAGCCACATGGTGAGGCTGCAACAACTTGGGAGGGTGTATGTCTCAGCGTTCGCCTTGCTGAAGGCGTTCACAAGCAATGGGTTTGTGCCATTTACGACGATGGTGATTGGAACTACTTGAGAATTCAAAGGTGGTCGCCGGGTAAGAATTCATCAACGTCATGAGCAACTGTTTCGATTCTTTGTTTGGTTTTCTTATCGTCGCTAATAATTGTCATTGCAAACCAGAATGCGAAGATTGCAAAGAACAATGTCAACACAAATGCTTGATCACCGATGAAGGGTAAATCTTCATTATCGGAAGCTTTCAATTCAACATCGATGACCCAATTCTCGCCATTGAATGATTGAAGATGAACCGTTCCCAAAACAAACATATTGTCTTGTAGCAAACCTTGAGGCTCAATTTCCAGTACGATTGTTCCATTCCCATTCTCAACGACAACAGTTGGTTGTGAAGTAGCGATTCGCGATAGTGGTCCTTCGATCTCTACTGTGAATTCTCCAGATCCGATGCCTTCACCACTGTATGGTATACGCAACGTTGTTGATTCAACGACGTTGATTGTATCCACGAGTTGCATGTCGCTAGGAAGAGGTCTTGTTCCTAATGTGGTGATTGTTGTTTGAACATCGAAGACATCATTGTTGCAATGGATCGTTCCGCTAAACGTGGCCGTTGAATCGATGGTTGCTTGTGTTGAGAACGTTCCAAAGTGAAGGTTATCGAATGTTGACTCGTTCGTAAATTGAACAGTTCGTCCATCGCTCCCCTGAAGAACACCCCAACATGTTGCTGCTTCAGAATATATATGTTCGAACATCAAAGGTTCATCGTGTAAGAGGGTTGTCCCAAAATCATCAAAATCAATATCAATCGACGACGAGCAATTTGTTGAATGGAATTCAATAAACCATTGACCTTGATTGTCGATAATACGCGCATACCATGAGACTAGAATCCCATCATGGTCACGAATCAGGATTCCTCGTTCCCCGAATTCATCCCCGGGTTGAAACAAATCACTTGCAACTCCATCGTTTACGCCTCTTAATTGGTCTTGGTTTCCATCAGCCTCAATGGTTTGCAGATAGGGTCTGCGTTGATCGATGTTCATGGCGTTATGTGCCGAATCTCCAGCAGTAAAGTCTTCGAGGAGAACAAGTACTCCTTCACCTGGAAGTGAGGCATCGTATCCATCTTGAGTCCGCTTTTCAATCCAGACATATTCATCTTGTGAAATTTGGACACGTATTCGTTCACCTTCTTCTGTTCGAGAATCAATTGAAATTGTGGGGCCAATGCAAGGAGTTGGAGAGTCGGAAGGCCATTCAAGTACAATTTCTCGAGTAGCATCATGGCCAATTGCTGCCATGGTTGGCCCCGTAGGTAAAGCAGGTGTATCTCCTCCTCCGTTCCAATTTCCGCTCGCCATGATATCCCATACGCCGATTCCCTTCCAAGAACCGGAATAGCCTGAGTCATGAACTGGGTAGAGGTCGTATGCTCCAAATTGGTGCATCATTTCATGCAAAATTGTTCCAAATCCATTCTCTCCGTGCCTCATGGATGACATTGTATAGTGTTCAAAGGAAAAATCACCTTTTGCAATTGGTTCGGAAAAGGATGTAAAATGTGACCAAATACGGTTTGATGAACCTGAACCTTGTTCTTGTGCGAGTGTCGAATGTAGGATAAGAAATCGATCAATTACAGTATCTTCGTTGAGATCATATTTTGTGAGCGATACGTCATCAATTGATTTTACAACATGGGATGCGAGTTTTGCGGGTAAAAATTCGGAACCATCACCATAATCACGACCATTTTGCCCATCAGTTCCATATGCTGAAAGCGGTTGAGGTGATCGTACAATCGATTCAGAGATCTCGATGTTAATGTTGACCTCACTCCCAATAGCTTGGGAGAAATACGTTTCAGAATAGTCCTGAAGTTCGTTCTGTATTTCTTCCTTTACGTTGCTGTTGAGTGGATTTGATTCAAAATCCACAAGTACAACCAACCATGATTCATTGGATTGGAGACCGACAAGCGGTGCGGAGGAATCCTCCGTGTTTGTCGGGTCACGTTGGAAAAGATCGTTGATTTCGCTCGAGTAGAACTGAGAAGCCATGGCCAAGGCAATGCAAAGAACCATTCCAATGGATTGTTCTCTTTTGCCCATAGCCATCACACTACATCGATTCGTTTGAATTGTTGGGTCGGATGCTTGAATCTAGGTATGCATTGATTTCATCCTGCGCCCAATCTATTGTTGAAACACGCAATACTCCATGCTCTAATTCAGGCCATGATTGGGATGACACTGACTTGAATTCTTTCGTTGTTGCTTGTTTCATGTTGTTTCTGAATGACTCGATTCGCTGACTAGAAGTCCATGGATCGACGACATTCTCGATGTGAATCCGAACTTCGTCTTTAAGGACTGGATTCTCTGATGGAACCGCTCCTTGCAGGGCGAGAAGGTCAAGACCACGAAGTTGACATTGAACTGAATCTGCTGCATGTTTGAAAGATGCGGGCAAAGGGGATGCATCACACCCGCCAATTAGCACATCTGTTAACCTATATCTTGCAATGGTATCAATCAAATGTTGACGTTCCTCAATGTTTTCACAAAGAGCATCATACTTGAGGAGGCCTGTGTGTTGTGGTGAAGTGTCGATTGGATAAGCAACCCCTTGACATGAGCAATCAACGTACGAAACGAACCGTCTTCTTCCCTCATGATCGAAAAGGGCATTTGGACTCAAAACTTCCATTGAAACACGAACACTCTTTTGGATTGTATGTTCAAGGACAACAATCGTGAAACTCAATAAAACGATGTTGGTACCATTCCAACGACCAGGTAGTGAAAGGAAGAGAACAACGCCGCCGATACCCAGTATTCTTGCTCGCCACCAATCTTGATTGTTCTCTGTGATCAATCCAAGTGCTCCTGCCGTGGTCGTTGCAAAGGCAATAACGTACGCAACCAAGAGAGCCCAAAAGATGGACAGTGCCAATGTGAATAGAGTTACAGCGTCGTATTGCGATGTTAGACCCATGTCTCGATGAATTGAATCTCCTATCGAATATATGCTTGGAATGAGAACGTAAAACAAAACTATCAATGAACAATAACCAACCAACGCAGACATAAGCATCCATTGTTTCATCATGATTTGCTCACTTTGGGTTAAACCTGGTTTGGCAAAGGAATACATTGACACGAGGGCAAAGGGAAGAACACAAAGCACAGCCATGAACACTGCACTGAGCCAACGAACGACACTCCAAGATGCAGGCTCGTATAGGGCAAGACATGATGAATCATCGCATGGGTTGAGATGAGCCAGCGTTGATTCGAGAATGGCATCGATTTTCGTAATGAATGCGAACGTAAGAAGAGCCACGAGGACAAAACCCAATGTTGCTTTTTGGGTCAACGTATCAAAATGCAGTTGTACGGGTAAAGAAGGATCGTGTTCAAGTTTCAGTCCTTTGATACCAGACAAGCGACTCCCTCACACCAAATCTTGGTGTTCTGGGTCTGCACGTGCTTGTACGATGGTTCGATAGACTCCAAACATACCCCAAAGGGTAAGCATACCAAGAACAAGGGCGTATCCCCATGGTTGACCGTCATCTACAGCCCATCCAAAGGCGAGGAATACTCCAAGTGTAAGGAGACCTCTACGTATGCCTTGAGGTACGGCCAATCGCATGTCAAGATGTTTTGGTCCTCCGCCAAATCGGCGTTCGTAGAATTCACCTTGAACAACTGCACCGACAAGAATGATTGATAGCGTAGTCCAGTAGAAGAGATTCCCATTCGTAAAGAAATCGTCTGCTATTTCTGACTGGCGCTTTGCCTCAAGTGCCTCTGGATCCTCCTCAGCAACAAACAGTGATTCGAAATCTCCGACACTGATCGTTCGCAATGCTAAATTTTCTTCATCGTCGTTTGTCATGGTATCAGGTGATGAGATGAAGAACGAAAGGAGGTTCCAATTGTCGCCTTCATTTGCACCATTCATGCCATCGACTGCGTTGCCTGCAAGTGAAAAAGAGACGTCGCCGACATCGTTCGACGGCGCAGTCCAGATTACAACCCAGTCGTTGCTTGGGGCTGTCTGTGAAACAGCTCCTGGCTCTGAACCATTGGTGTCTGTAACAATCTGTGAACCTTCGCCAGCAGTAAATGTACCAACACCGTAATTGGTCAAGAGGAATCCACCATTCTCGTATGAAGCATGTTGTAGATTGACCGTGAATTCATAGGACTCACCGAGTGTATAGGCGCGAGGTACTCCCGAAATCGAAACGACAACATCGTTGGAAGGAACACCGTCACCGTGGCAGGTACAGCCCGTTTCAACAGTCAATCCACCATTGATTGGATTGACCCATGGTGGCCCATTTGGATTTGCTACAACAGGTGCGAGAAGGCAGATTGATAGAAGCAAAATGAGAAGTGTTCTGGATTTCATGACTCCCTCTCCGTTTTGTCCACTTCGATTCATCCTTTCAACGTTCCTTCAAGACCAACGAATCAGGACTCTTTGATGGCGTTGTTTAGGCCAGTCATCATTGCCTTTCCATCACCAAACAGCATCATGGTCTTATCCATGTAGAAGAGATCGTTGTCGACACCAGCGTAGCCAACTGAAAGGGAACGCTTGACAATAACAACAGTTCGTGCAGCATCTGCATCGATGATTGGCATGCCTGCAAGAGGCCCTTCTCCACTGCGTGCAGCAGGGTTCGTCGTATCATTTGCTCCAATCACGAGTGCAACATCACAATCTGGGAACTCTGGATTAATTTCATCCATTTCAATCAATTGTTCATACGGAACATTGGCTTCTGCAAGCAAGACGTTCATGTGACCTGGCATGCGACCAGCAACGGGGTGAATAGCATACTTGACTTCCGTATCGTACTTCTCTGCGATAAGGTCAGCGAATTCCTTCACTTGGTGTTGACACTGTGATACAGCCATTCCATAGCCTGGTACGATAATGACTTTTTGTGCTCCATCGAGCATCATTGCCACCTCATCTGGATCGGATCCGACCTTTGTTCGAGTCAACGATTCTTTCTCACCACTTCCTCCAAAGGACTTGAACAGAACATCAGGTAGTGTACGATTCATGGCCTTGCACATGATGAACGTTAGAATCAAACCGGACGCGCCGACCAAAGAACCTGCAACAATAAGGACGGAATTTCCAATGATAAAACCAGTAAAGGCCGCTGCAATTCCCGAAAGCGAATTAAGAAGTGAAACGACAACTGGCATGTCCGCTCCACCGATTGGTAGAACCAACACAATACCAAGAATTGCAGAAATTCCGATGATTCCCCACAGGTAGTTTGTATCTGTCGGAGCATCGATACTCAGATAGATCAAAACTGCAACACCAACAACCATCATTACCTTAAGTGGATTGAGCCAAACAGGCCCCCATGTTGGTGTCTTAATCCACTTTCCAAAGACGCTGACACCGCCTTTGAGTTTGAACATAGCGAGAATTGAACCCGTAAGTGTCATCCATCCAACAAGAGCAGACAAGCCTGCAGCGACCATTATGACAGTTAATTCGAGTTGCTCGATCTGGGTATGATCTGAGGTGCCTTCGATGAATCTCCAAATTTCAGAGAGAGCAACAAGTGCTGATGCGGCTCCACCAAAACCATTGAACAATGCGACAAGTTCTGGCATTCCTGTCATCTCGACACGAATCGCCATCCATAGGCCAATGAGCGAACCAATGACAAGTCCTGCACCTATCAAGACCCATTCGACTCCATCACCGAGACCCATTTGGAGAATCGTGGTCACTACAGCAACGAGCATACCAAGGGCGCCAAGTTGATTTCCAAATGGAGCAGTTCGCGGGTGCCCGAGTTTCTTCAAACCGAAGATGAACAAGGCTGCAGACAAGAGGTATCCCAATGCAATCCAATCTTCCATATCATGCACCTCCTCGCTTCTTACCAGCAATCATGTTGAGCATTCGATTGGTCACAGCAAATCCACCAACGACGTTGATCATGGCGAGAACAACAGCAACGAAGGCGAGTATGCCAGAAACGGCCGTTGCACCACCATCATAAGCGACATTGGCACCAATAAGTGCACCAATGATGGATATGCCTGAGATGGCATTTGCACCACTCATCAATGGTGTATGCAGTGTTGCTGGTACTTTGGTGATGAGTTCAAATCCTAAGAAAATAGCAAGAACAAACAGTGTAATGTTTCCAATCAAAAATTCTGGTGTCATTCGAGTGCACCTCCCAATCGTGTTTGCTTTGGATGCATTTCTCCATTTTGGCAAATAAGCACTCCTCCCATCCCGTTGACATAGAAATCGCTACCTTCTGGTGCGCCGACTAAGATGTCGTCTTCTTCTGAAATCACAATGGTTCCATCATTCACAAGGGACGTGATAAACGTCGTAAGATTGTTGGAGTAAAGCATACTTGCTGTTGTGGCGATTGTTCCAGGAAGATTCGAGGTTCCGACCACGATAACGCCGTTGTCTGTCGTAATAACCTCGCCAGCCACAGTATCTTCACAATTACCGCCAACGTCAGCGTTCATGTCGACAACGACTGCACCTGACTTGAATGCTTGAACTGCACTTGATGGAACGGTTATTGGTGCCGGTCGACCAAAAATTCGTGCCGTTGTAACGATAATGTCTGCATCAGAGGCAACTCCACAGACCGTATCGTTGACTTTCTGAATAAACTCAGGTGTCAGTGGTTTTGCATAACCTGCTTCATCTTCAAAATCATCCATACCTTCAACTTCGATAAAACGACCACCAACGGATTCGATTTGTTCTGCTGCAGATTTTCGTACATCTGAAGCGTACACAACTGCACCAAGACGCTTTGCCGTAGCGATTGCTTGCAGACCTGCAACGCCAGATCCCATAATAACAACTTTGGCAGGACGAACGGTACCTGCGGATGTGGTCATCATTGGTATTCCCTTAGGAACATGGGCAGCACCAAGAAGGACTGCTTTGTAGCCTGCGAGATTGTCTTGACTCGAATTGACGTCCATAGATTGTGCACGGCTGAGTCGACGAGGAATCATATCCATTGAGAGTAAGGTGATGTTGGAAGCAAGGCAATCCTTCACAAATTGAGGGTTTCGGAATGGATCAGACACACATGCAAGATTTGTCCCTTCCTTCATGCCTTCCACGCCGGGAAATCGAATGGTGATGATTGTCTCGCATGCGAGGGCATCCTCTCGACTACCTACGGTTGCTCCTGCAGCCTCATAGTCGGCATCATGGTAGTTTGCAGTGACACCAGCACCAGCTTCGATAACGACTTCAAAACCTGCTTTTTGCAGCTTCTTTAGACTCGTCGGAACGATTGCAACACGTGTCTCTCCTTCTGGTTCTTTGAGCACACCTAACTTCATTTGAACACCGGTGTTTTCTGCCAACGTTAGGGGGTTCTTCAATACCACCCTTTGACACTATCAAATGGGACAACTGCATACCCTCTTGATTAAAAGCATCCGAGCGTGACAGAGAAATGGCGAAGTACCATGTCAAGAGGGAGTCGAAAAATTGCTGTGATAGGCGCTGGAAACGTTGGTGCAACCTGTGCTTTCGTTTTAGCTAATATGAAAATTGCAGATGTAGTTTTGTTGGATATTTACGAAGGCTTTGCCAAGGGTAAAGCCCTTGATATGAGTCAAAATGCCAATGTCCTCAATTACGATGGAACCATCACTGGAACCTCAAGTTATCAAGATATTGCTGGTGCTGATGTCATTGTCGTAACAAGTGGATTCCCTCGACAACCTGGAATGACTCGAGAAGATTTGATTGGAAAAAATGCAGAAATCGTCGCTCAAGTTGGAGCAGGTATTCGTGATCATGCTCCTGATTCTGTTGTTATCGTTGTGACAAACCCACTCGATTTGATGACCTATCACATGCAGAAGGTTACCGGTTTCCCAGCCAATCGCGTCATTGGTCAAGCAGGTGTTTTGGATAGTGCTCGAATGGCACATTTCATTGCACTCGAATTGAACTGTGCAGAAGAGGACGTCAGTCCAATGGTATTGGGTGGACATGGAGATACAATGGTACCACTCCCTCGCTATACAACCGTTGGAGGCATTCCGATCACACAACTCATGTCGCAAGACCGAATTGATGCAATATCGGCAAGGACAGCGAGTGGAGGTGGCGAAATTGTGAAGTTGCTCGAGCGTGGTTCTGCATTTTACGCACCTGGCTCAGCTGCCGCTGTTATGGCGGAATCTGTCCTCAACAATCGCCGACGCCTCCTGCCTGCATCTTGTTTGCTGACCGGGCAATACGGGTTGAATGATGTGTATATCGGTGTTCCGTGCATACTTGGATCAAACGGTGTCGAGCAGATTTTTGAGTTGGAATTGACCGACGATGAATTGAACTCATTGCAAACATCAGGAAATTTCTACAAGTCCCAACTTGCTGATGTTCTCAATTATGATTAGGTCATACTCGTCGTATCGCTAAAGCAAACTCAGTACCGTTACTGGTTGCATCATCCGCACCTGATGGCACTTGGACGAGTTGTTTTCCCATCTTATCGCGACTTCGCATTCGTGTCAACACTTCCTGACCAATGTAACATCCTTTCGCTTCATGAACGAGATGATGCAAACCACAGTTGAATGGGTGGACATTCGGTGTTATTTCGAATTCAGGATAGGGGATTATCTGTCGTGTTCGATAATCTGTAAATTCATCCTCTGACATTGTTTCCTGTAGTGGATTCTTGACGGATGCAACAACCAACCAACCCAAATAGGATTGAGAAATAGTGAGTCCCTGTTGTCGATGAGGTTCTTCGGTGCTAGCGTAAACATTGTTGATTGTGCTAATATCACGAATCGTTACATCTTGTTGTAGAATCCTTGGTTGCAAATGATTCAAGACAGTGTCTTTGTATGGCCCATATCCAACAACAGCAAGATTTTCACCAACTTCGATTATGTCAAGAACGTCAATAATTTTTGCATTTGTTGTGGTTAGTACCGTGCTACATGAACAATCGACTTTGTTGGTTGAAAGACCGTCGAGAAATGAATACCGATCCTGACCTGATACGAGCAAAACATACGCATCGAGTTGAATCATGCCCATGACGGTTCCTCATGCAAAGGATTCGCCGCATCCACATGAACTCGAAGCATTTGGATTGTTGATCTTAAATCCGCCACCCATAAGGCGGTCGACATAATCAACTTCAATGCCATCTAAAAGATGTGAAGAGGCGTTAGGCACGAGGACTCTGAAACCCGATACTTCCAGTTCTTGGCAGTCTACATCCGTTGATTCCACAATTTGAAGGTCGTACATGTAACCTGAACATCCACCAGAAAGAACTCCAACCAATAACGCATGACTTCGATCGTCACCAAACGCATCTGTGAGCATTTCAATAGCCTTCTCTGTGATGGTAAGTGTCACATCAACCACTTTTGGTTGTATGACTTCAATTGTCGGTGCTGTCTCGCAAGTTCCGCAGTCCATGACTAAGCCAACAGTCGAACCATTATGAATCTGACTTCGTTTCAACGACGAGCAAGTTTCTTCTTTCGTTCTTTTTCGAGAATTGTACAGCGACGTATTTGTTCCTTCGCACGCTTCGCCTCTGCGTCGGATAGACCTCTCGGAATGGATTGTTCATAGCATTTGATGGCATCAGGGAATCGTTCCATTTCTGCATAGGCCGTTCCCATATTGTACAAGGTCTGGCCACGGACATTCGAAGGATCAATCATCATCGCCTTGTGGTATGATTCAACACAAGCAGGGTATTCTTCAAGGAAATAAAATGCATTACCACGTCCGTTGAGAATACGAATAACCATTTGATTATCGTTTGCGAATGATGGTAGGGCACGGTCAAAGGATGAAAGTGCTTCACGATACTTTCCGTCTTCCATGAGTTGAATACCTTGGTTATACCATGAAATGTCTTGATTTGCTACGGAACTTGAATCAGCAGAGATGACTGGATTGGCTTGAACCATTGCAGTTGCATCCAAGGCTGCTTTCGCTAAGTCGACTTCAACATTGGCTTCTTGCTCGATAACTCTGCTTCTTGGCTCGACTGGTGTGAGGAGGAGGTTGTTTGCTTCGTTTGCTCGTTCGTCCTGAACTGGGTCTGCCAGGGATTCCGATATCAGAGGTTGTTCAACGACCGCTGGAGGTTCTGGTGCCACAAGAGGTGGCGTGGATATAGGTGGCGGTGGAGGATTGTCATTGATTGGCTGAGGTGTACTTGCTGACTCCAATTCACGTGCTTTACTGTGACATCGTTGTGCTGTTTCGATATCGCCTGCAGCTTCGAGTGATCTTGCCAATCCTTTCCATAATGACGAGTTTTCCTTATCGTGTTGAATAAGTTCCTTCCATATGGTTACAGCTTCGACATTTTCTCCTTTGAGAGTTAAAGCTCGAGCACGTTCGATTGATGCACCTGGGCTGATGAGATCGAGCGCATACTGTGCAAGTTGGGGCGCTTCTGGCATGGTAGGGGGAATTCCAGTAATGTATTCCAGAACCTCAACTTCAGATTCTCCGCATTCGAGTAGCATCTGAACAATCTCATCACGAAGTTCTGGATCGTCTTGACTTTCGAGTAAAATCATTCCATGTGAAAGAATCGTACCTACATCGTTCTCATTCTTCGCAAATTCAATCAGTTTACGTCGTGCTTTCGCATGCCGTGAATCAAGTTCAACCGTGGTCTCGAATGCTTGCTTTGCTCCGCTTAGATTGTCGTTTCGTGCATAGAGGCTACCGAGGTTGTAGAACCCAGAGGCAACCGTTCCGTCGAGTTTCGTGGCATGTTCTAAAGCCGCAATTGCATGTGAGTCAAGTTCCATTCTAGCCATTGCTCCGCCTGCAATTCGCCAAGCGCCAGCGTGTTGTGCTCCAATGGTTTTCAGATGGGGCTTGAGTAAGGCGAGTGCCTTTTTTGGCTCTCCTTGTCGAATTAATTCCGTTGCCTCATCCGTCAGGCGATCGAGATTGATTTCGTCAACAATTTGACGTTGTTCTAACTCCGTCTCAATTGATTCTTCGATTTTTTCTTCAACGATCTGCGTTGCAGCAACGATATCTGCAGCGCTTCTCAACTCTTCTTTGTCCAGATACCCATCACCATCGAGGTCATGGTGAGCGGCTTCGCTAAGAATAGCATCAGCATCCTCAATTCCTGTCTCTTCCATGACAACGTTGAGCGTTGACTCTTGATGGGTTGCCTTCGTAACGGTGGATTCAATCTCATCGGGAACTTCTTCAACAGAGGCGTTCATTGTTCGATTCAAGACATCTGTCAAACTAGGATGGCCAGGGAAGAATTCTAGCCCGCGCCTCGCCATAGCAGCAGCTCCTGCATCGTCTCCAATACGGTCGAGTAAGATTGCGAGATTAGCGGTAGCCGGTGCATGATCCGCGTTCAAATCAAGGCAAATCTGAAACGCTTGTCGGGCTCCTCGAGCATCTTGTTGGGCTTCAAGTAGTACGCCTCGATTGAACCAAGCCATATCACTTGAAGGATCAAGAGCAATCGCTTTGTTGAATGCAACAAGTGCCTCTTGTGGTGCATTCGTTCTTGACTTGTACTCGCCCTCTTCGATAAGCGATTGGACTTGCTCTTCGATGCTCAATTCTTCAACGACCGAATCTGTTTCCTCTTCAGCCTCTGCAGTGGATTCTTGCTCCTCGTCATGGATTAAATCGGATTCTTGAGCCTGCTCATCTGTACCGAGCATTGAACCTAGGCCAGCAGAGCGTAACGCATCTGCCATATCATTCATCAATGCATTTGACATGTCATCGTCCTCTGCACCCATTGTCTTCACCAATCTCTGGCAAGACTGTTATGGTATAAGCATAGTTGCTTATTGATTAGAACATAACAATGGGTTCATCTATTGGCGCTACATCCGTGTTCTATGGCGGATGCACCACTCAAAGTAATGGGTCTTTCAGGATCAATTGGCCGACAATCAAAGAATGGAATGCTGGTTGACTTAGCATTGCAGAAGGCAGAAAAATTGGGTGCAGAAGTTCATTTTTGGGATCTTCAAGAAAAGCCTCTTCCTCTCGTAGGTGAAGATGGTTGTTGGTCGAATCCAGTTGTAAAAGAATTTCAAGAAATGGCATCAGAATGCGATGCATTTCTCGTCTCATCTCCTGAGTATCACGGTACGATGTCTGGAGTCATGAAGAACACCTTTGATTGGGTATACGATCAGCATGTTGGAGGAAAGGTCTTCGGTTTGATGTCGACGCTCGGTGGCATGTCCAATTCAAACACCTTGAACCACATGCGAATTATGCTGAGGTGGCTTCATGCGAATCCTGTTTCGCAACAACTTGCAGTTGGTCATGTTAAAGAGGCCTTTGCAGAAGATGGAACGCTTGTTGACTCGAGCATGGATGAACGTCTTCAGAATCTTGTTGAGTCTGTTTTGAAGACGGCTACGATGTACCGTAATTCGTGATGCTATGAATGCGAACCGTCCATTTTTCGAAGATGCTTTTGGAGGCACCTACCTCCTTGTCGAACCGGGTCAATTCAATCTTGGGGATGAGGTTGGTTCGGGTCATCCGAATGAACAACCTCTTGTTCCTGTGGTCATTACGGAGCCGTTTTTCTTTGGAATCCGTCTTGTTACACAAGCACATTGGTCGACTGTTATGAACAACAACCCTTCCAAATTTAGCGAAGGCTGGAGTGCAGGATTACGTCCTGTCGAATCGATCTCATTTGGTGATGTTGAACTGTTTCTCAAACGCTTGAATGCTGAATCTCAAGAATACATGGGATTCAAAGGGCACTGGCGTCTACCGTCTGAATCGGAATGGGAATACGTCGCTAAAGCTGGTACCTCGACGCGTTGGTCATTTGGCAACAAAGATTCTGAACTCGATGCTCATGGATGGCATGCCGGAAACAGTGGGGCTACGACTCGAGAGGTGGGTTCGAAAAAAGCCAACGCATGGGGATTCTTCGACATGCATGGACTCGTCTACGAGATGACCTGTGATTCATGGACTACCACTCACACCAATCATCACGGCAAGCAATCAGGTATTGATCCAGTGAACGATCATTACGTTGCGAAGGGCGGATCTTGGTTTACTGAATCTGATTCGACACGATCTTCTTCTCGACGTCGTCTTCATCGAAAAGATCGCAGAGACGGTGTTGGGATTCGGCTTGTTTGGGAGCCTTCCGACCCGGTAGATTAGTCTCCATTTCGAATCTTAATATCTGCTTCAAATGCGACTTCAGGTAGCAAATTTTGACCTTCAGGTACGGTTCCAGGTATTGTGTCCCACTGCACATCTTCCACCTTGTCTACAAACTTCATGACATTTAAGCCGATAAGCACCTGAATGCCAGCATGTGTCCGATGTACAACGGGGGAAACTTCTTCATGGAAAGTTGCATTCATGTATTGACAAACTTCAGCAAACGTTCGTTGACCGTTACACAACTCCCAAAGCACACTGTTCTTGTCCAATAAGGGGCGTCGTAGTTCATGTGGCGCTCGCATCAGTTTGGCGAAAATTCGTTCTATTCTGCCAAAGTTTTTTTCAAAGCGTAAGACGATTCGTTTTCCTGTGCAACCATCTACATCAGGATGTGGACCGGATTCGCCGGTACGGCACCACCACACAGGCAGTCGTACAGGATACTTCCCTGCAAGCGGATGATGTTCAAGATCGACCAACTCCATACAATCCCTCAGAAATCCGTCCATGTCCAAATGACAAGACTAAGCATAGCCACGATACCACTAATTGCGGAGATTCGTACCAACTCCTGTCGTTTGCTAAATTTATCGAGGTACCACGTAAGCACGCCAAATATTGCTACTGCAACCCAGAGAAAATACCAGATTGGATTGTCTTGGGCCATGGCCTCCCATCTCGCTCTCCATCAAGGCTGTTTCCCTAATCGATCAAGATATTGTTGTCCGTAGTGAGTCCATTGCTCCATACTCCATCCTGCAGGCAAACCGTCCTCGGGTAAAGGCGGTCCAGATGAAACATCTCCGGTAACGGGATCTGGTGTTGTTGTCTCAACAACCGTCTGTTGTGATATTGGTGGGCCTGAAACGAATGTTTCTTCTTCAACCAATGGTGTTTGTTGTTTGCGTAGAATCAACAGAATTGCAGCGAGAATGACAAAACCAAGTACAGATGCAACCAGCGTTGGTCCATTGATCCCCTGTGCGAATATCGATTCTTCAGGCTCTGGTTTCGTAAATTCAAACGACTGTGAATCCCTGTATTCAATCAATCCATCGATTGTCGTGGCTACGATGGACACATCACCAATGTACGTATCTCCTCGATTCTGAATTTCGCAACGGATGTCCTTGATGGCTTCCGTGTTCCTTGCATACGGTAATGATACGTTGTTTTCCTTACCATTGACAAGAAGTGTACCATCGCACATCATTTGCCAGTCACTTGGATACAACATCGAGTATGTGACATCCTCGGACTGTGTGGAATGACTCGTCATGTTGAACCATAGCGTTCCAACTGAATCAATCGTCTGATTATTGAAATCGGATAATTCCATTTCAATCTTTCTTTGTTGGTCAACCGTAATGAGGTTTTGATGCTCCAATTGAACAATCTCTCCCTCATCATTCATGCCACCTTCGATGGATATCGTAATGACAATTCTCGTGTTGAGAGGTACATTTTCACCGATGACCACATCAATAAAAATCAATTTTTCTGATCCAGCACTCATTGGAAACGTCAACACTTCTCCCGATTCTGAAGTTGGCCCTCCTATGCCTGCGGTCAAGAATGCGATGACATCGGTTGTTGGGGGTGATGTCGATAATTCGAAACCAACATCCATACTCGATTCAAGTGCATTTCCAACATTGGTAATGGTTCCGTTCAGTGAAACAGTGGAATCGACCATGGCATGATAATCAACAATGGAGCCATTGAATTCTGGAAATTTGACGCTGCCAGTTATCATATCGATCGTGGCCTGATTGTCGTTCGGATTGATGTCTTCCCCTTCGGGATGTACACCAATCGTAACAGAATGGAACTCGCCTGCTGCTTCTGTCATTGGTACGTACAACAATAATTCAACTTGCTCAATACTGTCGCCTGTGTATGTGACGCCTAAATCGATATCAGTCGTTTCAAGAATGACACCACCCAATCGAACGGAGTAAGTCCAGGATGTTGGAGCCTCAATCAGTTGAATTGTGGCACTCGTAGGTCCATTGCCATGGTTTGAAACTTCTAGTCCAATGACCGTCGTGCCACCTGGTTTCAAGACTGATTCTGCTGAAAGTACAGTTAACCCAACGTCGTACATCGTTTCAATCACAACGTTGCTATATTCTGGACCATCATACTGCGTTCCACTCCTTGTCGATGTGAGAATTGGTTTGATGGCCGGTGCAACATCGTTGGCTTGTGCGTTGGTTGGAGCAGTTACAGCAATGAAGAAGGAAGTAGAAGCACCCGGATTGATGACGATGGATGGGCGCAGCTCTTCTTCGATAATCCAACCGATAACTGGTGTGTAATCAACGGATAAATCAAAACTATCTTGTCGTGTTGCTTGATTTGTAATTGTGTAATGTATTTCGACACGTTCTCCAGAGGAGATTAGGGTTGTCTGATCTTCATCCATATTGAGTTCAATCAACGCATTTGAAATCATGGACGCTTGTATTGTAACAGCTTCCGTCAATGTACGCGATGTATCGTTTTGAGCAGTCATTGTGAACCAGAAGTCCCCTGTTTTTTCGGGCGTTTCACCGGATGGTACCGTCATGACGAATTTAACGGATTGAATTTGGTTTGGAATCAGACGAATGGATTGGCTCTGGTCAAATGCAAGGTTCACATTCCAGCCCTGATCCAATGATTTTGGAGCGACCTGTAGGTCAAAAACATCGGTAGCTTGACCGACGTTTTCAACGTCGACGTAAAAGGCACAACTTGAGCCAGGGGCACACTTGGGTTTGACTTCAGGAACGTGGATGAATGGGATTCTGTCTGCAGATACTTGATACTGCATTGGTTCTTGCACGGAAAAACTTGGATTTTGTATGCTTGATGCCATGAACGTCAAGGGGACAAATCCAACACTTGCGTTTTGACTGGGCTGAAGTTTCACATCAATTTGTCGCGACTCCCCAGGCAAAAGTCGTACACCAGTATTTGGGTTAACACCTGCTCCACTTGGAAAGGCAAAGGCGACGTTCCAATCCCCGGGTAAGTTGGTTACGGATGGAAGCAAGGAATCACTGATGTTTCCTGTATTAGTCAACTCAAGTCGTATCTTGCCCCATGAACCTGGAATTGAACCATCGGTAAAGACTCCTGAGACGTCTAAATTATATTCTTCGGTTCGGGCAGATTGATCGTATACTATGACAAAATCATCAAACCAATACCCTACATCGGTTCCAGAAGAATCACTGGTGAACGTGAATTTGAAACGTGAATTTGAATGGAAATGAGAATTCACATCGACTGGGATGAGTGGTGTAGTATGACCCATGTGATTGTTTGAGATTGTTTGCCAATTTGACAACGTGGCTCCAACTGTGCCAGCAATATTCGCAAGTTCATCCCATGCACCCTGATTATCCAAGGCGTAGACCTTCATGTTGTCATTGACTTGAGCGCTTCCGGTGTAAAAGAACGTTAATCCATTGGTGCGTGTAGGGTTTGGAACTATGTCACTCATGTCCCATATTGGCGTCATCAAACTCGTTTGCAGATTGTTTGTGTATGCTCCAGATTGACCCTGCCCAATGTGACAAGATTGACCCATGCTCAGTGCCGTATCGGTATTTGTCCCCCAATATGTTCCTGCATTCCAGCCAACAAGCGATGTACACGTGAAATAATAATGAGCAACAGTATAATGTCGATTCAAAGCATCGTTTGTAGGGTTATCATCGACACCTTGGAAGGAGGGTGTAACCACCAGCGTGTGGTTACCAGAATAATTGACGTAGACGTTGTGAAATGTTGCAGTACCTTGGCCGTTTGAAGCGAGACTGTTCATGGTAACGGTTCGATTGGCGAGTTCAAATCGCTCATACTCGTTGTGAAGAATCAGCATCTGAACAGTGATGATCCCAGAGGCAGTACTACCCTCATTTCGAACGGTCACTTCGATATCCATTGGCGTGGAATTGACGGTGTCAACAACGTAGAGATTCTCCGGGCGGTCAAATCCGAGGATTGGATGATTTGAAGAGAACATCTTGTATTGCGATTCATCACTCGGATTGGAATAACGAATCGAAACATCGGTTGCCGTTAAATCGACTCCACTGTTTTTTGAACTGGGTTGGGGGGTCTGCTCATTCAGAAATTCGCTGCTTGTGATGGGCTGGAGCAGCAACAACAAAATAAGCAACCCTGCAACACCAAGCCTTGGCATGGGTGCGAATCAGCTCTTACGTATTTGATTTATTCGTTTGACTGTTCTTCATCGATGAGACGCAATTTTTCCTCGTTCTTACGTTCCTTTGCTCGAGCAGCAAAATACACCGTGAATGACGGTATTAGCACCATTGAGAAGCATCCGACAACAGCGGCAAGTGCCCAAAGGAACTCTGTAGCAGCATCAATTTCAAAGACTTCAACCGTGGAGAAAGCCTCATTGACGGTGTATACATTGACCTGAGGTTGGACGGATTTGTTCCCTGGTTCAATGATTTGAATAACAATTTGCGAGGGTTCATGCGTGTAATTGATCTCATTCCTAGCTAATCCTTCAGCCTCTCGTAACGAATCAGCGAACACTGTTCCGTTCGACCGGCGTGCTGGATCAGTAGATGTGAGCGACTGGATGTTCACAGTATCAGAATCGGCTTCGATTTCGATGGTCTCTCCGTAAACACAATGCTCAGAGCAACGGAAATCCACGGTTTTACCATCAACAACCACCTCAGCATCATCCAAACCGAGGAATGGATGAGAGTAGAGCTTTCCTTCATTGGTCATCTTGACGACCGCACCGCTCGCGAGATCACCAACCGTCATGTTGATCCATGTTAAATTCGCACCGTCGGCAGCGACAGTACCAATCCATGTTGTCTCGTTGTTTTGAACAATTTTGACGAGTTCGATGTCTTCAAAAGCAGAGTCAGTTGCTTCAGTCTCGTAGATGTAATAATTTGGTGAAATTGTGGCACCATACACGGCATAAGCCAGCAATACGATGAGGGTTAAAGACAAACCAATGAGCGTTCTCAATAGGTTTGGATTCTGTGCCAGCGCCTTCTTCATTGGTACCTCCAAAACCAAGCCATTCAAGAACACTTGCACGTGGCCAAAAACACAATGATGCGCTTCATTCGAATGGCCTAATCGCCCGCTTTATTCAAATAGGGGAGATAAGTCGCAGGGTTGCTTGGTGTAGTTATGACGACGTTCTACGATGTTCCTGCTAATTTTCTAATCCCTGCTCTTGCTGAACAATTGAAGAGCAATGATGCGATTTCCATGCCAGAATGGGCTGATGTTGTCAAGACTGGTTCCTCCAGAGAACGTCCACCGACACAAACCGACTGGTGGCACACCCGCGGAGCAGCACTACTGCGAAAAATTGCTCGTCAAGGTCCTATTGGGGTTACCGCCCTGTCCCAAGAATACGGTGGTCGAAAGAACAACGGTTCCAAACCAAACACACCAGGTGTTGGATCTCGAAAAGTCATTCGTGCACTTGTTCAACAACTTGAAGACGCAGGACTCGTATCAACCCAAGTTGGCCGTATGGTTGAACCAGAAGGTCGTGAAGCAACTCAACTCTACAACGGCCGCATCATCACCGCTGCTGGTCAAAAACTCCTCAATGAAGTCGCACACAGCGTTCGACCTCAAGTTGAAGATGCATACCCTGGTCTTGACAAATACTGATTGGAAGTGACTGAATGACGAGTGCCGCTGATGATTCGATGGAACTCGAAGCATTCCGTCAACGTCGTCAACTTGAACTTCAACAGCAACTTGAGCAACAAGCAAAACAACAAGCTGCCGAAGAAGTAGAATCGCAAGTTCAAGCACAAGAACAACAAGCTCTTGACCAAGCAATGAAAACCATCCTTACTTCAGAAGCACGTGGTCGCTTAACCAACATCTCATTGGTTGATTCGAACAAAGCGGATTTGCTTAAGCGTCAACTCGTTTCACTTTATGAGCAACAAAAGATTTCAATTCCCGTCAACGATGATCAGTTGAAGAGAATCCTAACAAGCCTATCCAAGAGCCGCAGAGATGCGTCTATCCGTCGAATGTAAGAGGGGTGCTCGAATATGTCAAAAAATAAACCAGCAGCAAAGAAAATTCGCCTCATGAAGGCAGGAAAGCAGAACCGCCGTGTCCCAGTATGGGTCATGTTGAAAACAAACAGAAACACAGTGTCACATCCTAAGCGACACCATTGGCGACGTAGCAAGTTGCAGCGATGAGGTGATGAAGTATGGCAAGAGCAGCAACATCAGAATTGGTCGTTCCTCTACGAAAGGCTTGGAACATCACCCGTTTCAAGCGTGCACCACGAGCAATCCAAATCATTCGTGATGAAGTCATTCGTCATCTGAAAGTCCTTCCTGAAGAAGAAATTTACATTGATCCTTCCGTGAATGAAAAAATCTGGGAACGAGGAATTGAAAATCCGCCACGTAAAATTCGATTGACTGTCATTCGTCACGATGAGCCGGATATCCCAATTGAAGTAAAATTGTATGAGGAGGCCTGAAGATGGGAAACATTCGTCCTAGTTTTATCAAAATTCGAGCAATTCGTCTTGTAGAAGAACATGGTGAGAAATTCACCGATGACTTCGATCATAACAAGAAAATGGTCGAACAATTGACTGACGTTAGCACCAAGAAACTGCGAAACTGGATTGCTGGTTACGTTACGCGCTACCGTCAACGCCGTACCGATTGAGGTCATCAACGTGCCCATTTGGGTTGATTGGAACAGAACTCCAGTCTCTGTTCATGGTTCTGAACAAGCTACGCTTGAAAGATTAATCCTCCATCTTCGAAATACTCACAACGTTCGAAGGCGCTCGTTGGTGATGGCTGATCGAGAACAAGGAGGCTTTCTTTTCTTCCTCTATCAGGCATGTAACCCCTTGTGGATTGCAGAATTTCTTACGCAATTGGAGGAAGAGTAATGGGTGAACGAAGTGATCTTCCTTTGCCTTTCTGCAAGTATACACTTCACATTGTATTGGTAGGTACGCAACATCCAGGTAATCTTGGAGCAGTCTGCCGCTCTCTCTTAAATCATGGATTCGATTCACTGCGTCTGGTTCAACCTCAATGCCATCCCGATGATGTTGAGGCACGTAACCGTGCAAAGCATGCAGGCAGAGTACTCGACGCATGTCAGATTTACACTACATTTGAAGAGGCTATTTTGGACTGTTCACTCGTTGTTGGAACTTCTGGAAAGAGAGAAATTGGCGATAAAACTCAAAAACGTCATTTCATGTATCCTTGGGAGTTTGTTGATAGGATTTCTGAGACAGAACAATCCGTCGCATTGGTTTTTGGTGAAGAGGGTAAGGGATTGAGTACTGAAGACCTCCTTCGTTGTGATTATTTGGTTACACTGCCAACATGGGAAGGTTATCCAATCACCAATCTTAGTCACGCAGTTCACACCCTCACGTATGAACTCCACCGGAAGCGGGTATTGGAAGGTCAAGGTCGAGATGTCGCATTACCTGACATTGTACCAATTGAACGCTCAATCTCGCCGGAACAACGCAGAGTTCTACGGAAATCCATTGATGATATTGCTCGTTTTTTACCAGGTGGTGAAGAACGTCGAATCTCATTTTCTCACTCACTTACGCGTGCCCTCCAACGCTCTGGTCTCGAAACAGATCAAACCAACCGATTGATCGGCGGTTTTGTGGATGCTTCCACAGCATTGGAATTTGCATCAATGAACAACACTTGGAAATCAAGTCGCAGACGCCGGGTTCTTCTTGAGGAAGAATAGTTATGCATACCACGATGCCCAGCTTTTGGGTGTTTCTCGAACATGCATAGCAATCAAACGTAATTTGTTTCCATATGCTGTTTTGATATGTGGTTGAATCTGTTCAAAAGCCCATTTTGCTAGATTCTCTGCAGTTGGAATGAATGGAACAACCACGGTGCGATGTTCCGATGAGAGACCTGACAGAACCTTCCTCGCCTCTTCATCCCCTTCGTACACTACGAACGCATGATCCACAACGTCATGAATATGGATGGTTAGAATTTGACTCACATCACTGAAATCCATGAGCATACCCTCTTCGCTGACGCCTGAGGTTTCTACGATATCACCTTCAATCTCGGCCTCAAACCGATAACGATGACCATGAAAATGCCGACACTTGCTCTTATGATTGGGAACACGATGTCCAGTATCTGTTTCAACATATCTTCGGATTCTTGTTGTCATTCTTTCACCTCAAATCTCATTGCCGCACTATTGATGCAATAACGTTCGCCACCATGTTTTCTCGGTCCATCATTGAAGACATGACCGAGGTGAGCATTGCAGGATCCACATCGAACCTCTACTCGAGTCATCCCATGCGATGTATCGATGATACGAGAAATTCCTGCTTCATGGTGTTCGGTATGGAAAGCGGGCCAGCCACATCCGGAGTCAAATTTCATCTGATCTGTGAAGAGTATTGTATCACAAACAATGCAAAAATAATCCCCTTGCCGGTATTCTTTGTTCAATGCTCCAGTAAATGGGCGCTCAGTACCGCTTTGCTGCGTTACGTAATAAGAGAGTTCAGAAAGTGCTGCAATTCGTTCATCGATATTCATATCCTACTCACCTTTGAATTCCTTTTCAATCTGCAATGCATGACGAAGAACATCTTCCCATGGTTCAAGATATTCGATTGGGTCTTTTCGGCCAATGGCGTGGAAAGCGAGGATGCGCTCGACGTCAGAACCACTCTTTCCTGAACTTCGCCCATGATTATCCGGATTGTAGGATGTGATGGTGTTGCTGAGTACAGTATCAAAATCGAGGTTAAGTTTTGTTGTGCTTTGCAGTCCATCCAAGAGTATTGAGGTTTTATCTCCATGCAAATATGGTAAGTCAAATTCAACGAGATTGCTCTCCCAGTTGCCTATTTCGAAGGCTGCTTGCAGAGCAGTGTAAAATTCAGGACGACAGTCAGGGTAAATTGCATGATCTCCGCTGTGAACACCGAGCGCGAGAATGACTTTTTCATTCATCCTTTTTGCCTCTGATAGTGCAAAACCGTACAAGATTGATGCGAAGATGGCATTCCTATTCGGCACAACAGTTTGTTTCATTTGCGTTTCTTCATAGTGTCCAGTTGGAACCTCTTGGTCGCTTGAGGTTAAAGCGGAATCAAAAAGTCTCATTGCTGGGGAAAGGTCAACGATATGGTGATTCACATTCATTCCCTTTTCATTACATAATTTCATAGTCGATTTCGCACGCTCAATTTCAATTGCGTGCTTTTGTCCATAGTTGTATGAGATACAAATGGCTCTGTAGTCCTGGGAGAGATAATGCATAAGCAGACATGTAGAATCCATGCCTCCACTCAATGCCATGACCACCGTTTTCATAGTATGCCCATCCATTTGTGCGTTTGTAGCGATAGTCTCCAGCCCTTCTGTTCTTTGACAATTTGTTCTGTAGCCTGAAACAGGACTCCATTTTCTTCAATGGATGCAGAATCAATGTAACAAGGTTGAATGAAGTGATGCTGAAATCCTGCTTTGAGATCATCATACATATCCAAATGTTGACCACAATAGACCACCTTCAGTTCGTTACCATTCCTTTGACGTATGACTGAATTCGGGTAGACCTGATCTTTTGGCGATACGCAAATCCAATCAATCAATCCGTCTGGTATCTCAATGGTTCCGTTACTCTCAATGGAGAGATTGTAGCCACGACGTTTTAGCAACCGATGCAATGGCCATAAATCGTGGAGCATGGGCTCGCCCCCAGTGAAAATGATACGTTTACAGTCGTACTGCAGTATATCACTGAGTACATCGATTGCGGTCATTGTTTCAAAGGTGTCAAAATCTGTATCGCACCACGAACATCGAAGATTGCATGTGCCAAATCGAACAAAAACATGAGGTATTCCGGCATGGAATCCTTCGCCCTGTACAGAATGAAAAATTTCCACAATTGGATACTCTTGAGCGAGATCCTTAGGGTCATCGCCTATTGCCTCACCTGCTCGTTGACAGTCCATGAACAATCAACTCGAGTTTTCAATCAGTTGCATTAATTCGTTCCTAGCTTCTTGCTTGTCGAAGAAAACCCCACGCATAGCGCTCGTGGTCATAATCGCATTTTGTTTTCGAACTCCACGACACCGCATGCATCCATGTGATGCTTGAATAATGACTGCAGCACCCAGAGGGTTGAGGTGTTCAACCAAATCGTTTGCAACATTGTTTGTAATTCTCTCTTGATTTTGCAATCGCAAAGCGTGGTGGTCAACAATACGAGCAAGCTTTGAAATCCCAACGATTCGATCAACTGGGATGTATGCGACATGTGCCTTTCCGCTGAATGGTTGAAGGTGATGCTCACACGTTGAATGAAATTCTATGTTGCTCAACAGGACAATCCCATCGTATCCCTCGGCATTGAATGTTGCCTGCAGGATAGTTTCTGAATCGGTTGTGTATCCTGAAAAGACTTCATCCCATGAATCGATTACGCGTTTTGGTGTGTCTAGCAAACCTTCTCGATTTGGATCTGATTCAAGGTATTGCAACAACGTCCGAACCGCATTTTCCGCATCAGTTCGATTGACCATCATCTCCACCTCCTATACGTCCATGCCTCAAATCAATTGTATCGAGTTGATCGAGCAATTTCCGGCATGCTGAACGGATAGCATCAGCCATGCTGATGAATTTTTTGTCATCTCCGACGTGCTGTTTAAGATCAACCAGCAATTGGTTTGGCATGTCTAAACTAATTTTAGGCATATCTTGGCCATACTGCAGTATTATTTTAAGAATACTATGACTTCGTCGTTATGATATCTTCTCGATGAAATTGTTTTGCCGCATAACGAACAGTGAGAATACAGACAAGTGAGGAGACCAGAACCCATACAAGGACGTGTTCGAGGATGATTCGATTCAACAACAATTCTCTCAATCCGAGTAAAACGTTGACAAATGGAACGCCAAACCAGAACATTTCGACATCGTCTAAATTAATGAACTGCGTCAGAAGAATTGGCATTATCATAGCAAGTGTGATTGGTGTCAAGACCGAACCTGCTTCCTTGACGGACTTCGATCGCATGGCAAGAGCGAGATACAACGCCACAATCATTGTTCCATAGAATCCTACGGCTAATGCTAGTAAAAGCACAGCACCAATGCTCAACGATGGGACGTCGATGAAATCACTTGCTAAGTAGGCAATTCCAAACAGTAATCCTCCGATCTGCAATGTTACACCAACTGCAGTAATAGAAACTACTGCGAGCCATTTGCCAAGCAATAATTCTGTACGAGAGAGGGGTAGGCTCAACAGAGATTCCAATGTACCCCGTTCACGTTCACCAACTGTCATATCAATAGCAGGTTGTACTGCAGCGCTTGCAGTCCAAATTGCCAATACAAAGGGTATGAAAAGGGAGAGAATCATACCGGCTTGTTCGCCTTTTGTTGCAACGTCAGCATCCGCAATAATGCCATCCCATTGCAAGGGATTCAGTGTTGATTCAACATCAAGACCAGCTGATTCAATTCGTTGTGCGGTTAGATCCTCTTCCCATTGAATTAAGACACCGAGAATTCGGCCTCTCGCTTCGTTTGATTGCTCTGACGTTGACAAATGAAGAATGGCATAATACCAGGTATTGTTTCGTAATTCTATCCTCAATATAGCGTCATATTCAAGATTGCGCAACTGTTCCGTATTGTTTTCAGAATCTGATAACGTGGTAAGATCTTCACTTAATGGCTCTAATGTGATGTATGCGGATTGATTCTCTATCCTCTCAATTAATGTCGATTCAATGTCGTCTGATTGGATTAAAATATCGACCGTCTTTTCATCAAGTTCTGCAGCCTCATTCTGCATGACGATTGGAAAGGCAATAAACAGTAAAGGAAACAAAAGAAGTGGAATTAATACAAGTGCTACAATTGTACGCCAATCGCGAATAAACTCAATGATTTCCTTCTTAGCAACGATTATGATTCTTTTACGACTACTCATCTTCGTTCACCTCCAATTTCGTTGAAGGTGTAACGAGTCTTCTCCATAGTTTCGAAATATTCGAAGGTTGTTCAATTTCTTCCATTCGTGGTCGTGCTGCTTCCCTTGTTAAGGAAACATAGGCTTCTTCCAATGTTTTGGCATTTGTAAGTCCAAGTAATTCATCAGGCGTTCCGTCTGCTTGAATCAACCCGTTGTGAACAATGATGATACGGTCACAGACCTGTTGGGCTTCAGCAAGGTGATGTGTAGAATAAATCACCGTGCCACCTTCGTCCTTTAGATTCCGAACAAGTTGCCGGACAGTACGTGCAGATGTGACATCGAGTCCACCCGTTGGTTCATCCAAGAGCAGGATTTGGGGTCCATGAGCGAGGGCGCGAAGCAGTGCAGTTTTCTGTTTCATACCTCGGGAGAATCCTTCAGTATATCTGTGAAGAGATTCTTCGATATCCAGCAACTTAGCAAATCGATAGGTTCGATTCCATGCCAATTGATCATCGATACCATGCAGCCGACTATGATATCGAATGTTTTCCCAAGCAGTCAATTTCGAGTAGAGACCGGTCGATTCAGGCACGACACCAAGAACCGATCGCATCTCAGATACTGGGCGTTTATTGCTGAGTTCAACCGAGCCTTCAGTTGGTCTGTAAACACCAGACATAAGACGAAGGAGGGTTGTCTTACCAGCACCATTCCCTCCAACCAAACCAATTACTGAATTTTGGTGTATGTCGACATTGACATGTTCTATGGCCTGCACATCACCAAACGTTTTCTTAACATTGATGAGTCTCAACAGCGGTTCCATTTGGAGCACACTCAAGATGCACGTCCGCTCTCAACGGCAAAATCTAACCCAGGGTGCTTTTCCTCCAAACGTTTTGCACGTTCAAGTGTGTGGCGAAGCTCCTGTTGGATTTCTTTTTGCGAGACGCCCATTTCAATCAATGTTCCAATCAGTTCAAACGCACCCTGAACTGCACCTGCGTCGAGAAATGCTTCATTAGTAATGGTTCCATTGTATCTCAATGTTTCCAATTGTTGAGAAAGATATTCCGATTCTTGTCGAATTCGGGGTCCAGCAATATGCGGCAGGGCCATCAGAAGGTCAATGCAACTTCTCATCAGACAAGAGAAGTCAAGGACGATTATGAGGATTCTGTTTTTTCGCTCTCTCACCGTTGTTTGAGTTCCACAAGAATGCCACCAGTACTTTTTGGATGGACGAATGCAATCGAAGAATCATGCGCACCCTTCCGCGGAGTCGAATCGATCATTATGATTTGATTTTTGACAAGATGTTCAATCATGGATTCCAAATCATCTACTGCAAGACACAATTGTTGAAATCCTGGACCCCTTTTTGCCAAAAATCGGCCGATCGGAGTGTCTTCACCTGTCGCTTCTAAAATTTCGATATTTGTTGTATCATCATTGATTGATGCGAGTGGAAAAAACCTCGTGATAACGCCCTGATCTTCTACAATGTCATCATCTCCAGAAGCTACAAGTCCAAGCAGTTCCCAGAAACGACTTCCTTCATCGAGTGTCATTGCAGCAATTCCAACATGGTCGATGGTTATTCTTTGCTTCATAATCTCACCTAAAACCCACTCGGGGCAGAATACGTTCCAAATACGTCCTTCATGGCTTTCATAATCTCACCAAGAGTTGCTTCTAGACGAACGGCTTCGAGGACAAGAGGAAATAGATTGTCACCGCTTTGAGCAGCATTCGAAATTGAATTCAATACCTCTTGAATTTTAGAGGGATCACGATTTTTGCGCAGTTGACTCAAACGTTCGTGCTGATTGGTTGCAACTTCGGGATTCAATTTCATTGGTTTGATTTGGATGTATTCGTCCATTGTACCATGGTTAATGCCAACAATACGACGGGAACCGCGTTCAATTTCGTTGAAGTAACGATATGCAGTCGTATGAATTTCTTGCTGCTGATAACCTTGCTCAATGGCTTTCAGTGAGCCCCCCATCGATTCGATTTTATCGATTTCTAAGCGAGCTTGTTTGTATATTTCATCAGTTAGGGCTTCGATATGATACGATCCAGCAAACGGATCGACGACATCTGCAACACCTGATTCTTCGGCAATGATTTGTTGTGTTCGTAAGGCAATTGTTGCACTTTCTTCAGTTGGCAGACCCAATGCTTCATCAAAACTGTTGGTATGCAGACTCTGTGTACCGCCGCATACAGCAGCTAAGGCTTGAATTGTAACTCGACTAATGTTGTTGTATGGTTGTTGTGCTGTGAGTGAAACACCTGCAACTTGTGTGTGGAAACGCAACTGTGTTGAACGCGGATTCGATGGAGCATAACGTTCGACCATCAGATCATGCCAAAGACGACGTGCTGCTCGAAACTTTGAGATTTCCTCTAAGAAATCATTGTGACAGTTAAAGAAGAAAGAGAGTCGCGGTGCAAAGGAGTCCACATCCAATCCTTTTGCACAAGCAGAGTCAACGTAGGCGAGTGCATTCGAGAGTGTATAAGCCAATTCTTGTACAGCCGTTGACCCTGCTTCTCGAATATGGTAGCCTGATATTGATATGGTATTCCATTTTGGGATATGTTGAGAACAGTATTCGAAAATGTCTGTAATCAATCGCATTGAATGTTTTGGAGGGAAGACATAGGTTCCTCTAGCGATATACTCCTTCAGGATATCATTTTGAATCGTTCCAGAAATTTCCTGAATTGATAATCCTTGTTCTTCAGCTACTACACTATACATCGCGAGAAGAATCATTGCGGGTGCATTAATTGTCATCGACGTTGAAACCTTGTCAAGTGGGATTTCTGCAAATAAATCACGCATATCTTGCAAACATGAAATTGATACACCGACCTTCCCGACTTCTCCTTCACTTAGTGGATCATCTGCATCAAGACCAAGTTGTGTGGGAAGATCGAAAGCTACTGACAATCCTTTCTGACCTCGATCGAGGAGGAGGCGAAATCGTTCGTTTGTCTCCTTTGCAGATGAAAAACCTGCATATTGACGCATTGTCCATAATCGAGATCGATACATCTGCTCGTGGATACCTCTCGTATAAGGTGGTTGGCCAGGACGTTCTGAAAACTCGGTCTCAGCATAAAATGCAGGAATTGGTAGTCCCCCAAGGGTCTCCCATGTGGATTTCCTTAACTCGACCATGTTAAGTCCATGAAGAGACGATTCATCAAGCCTCGCTTTCAATGGTGGTGGCCGCCAGGACCATGTGCATGCCCGTGCGCTATCTCTTCCTCAGTAGCTGGACGAACATCGACAACCTCTACGCTGAATTCGAGTGTCTCGCCAGCAAGTTTGTGATTAAAATCGACCGTAACAGTATCTCCCTCGACGGATACCACGTTGAACGGGCCAACATCAGACATAAGTGTCATTCCTGGTTCTGGTGTGATGTCACCAAACATTTCTGTGGGTATTTGTTGAACCGCGTCTGCAATCTTTTCACCATAGGCGCGCTCAGGTTCAAGCGTAAATGTTCGTCGCTCGCCCTTTTCAGCTCCCATAAGTTCTTCTTCAAATCCAGGAATCATTTGTTGGTGTCCAACAAGGAATGTAAGAGGATCTCTTCCTTCACTTGTGTCAAATACTTCTCCGCTTCCTGGTAATGTTCCTGTATAATGTACGGATGCTACTGCGTCTTTTTCTACGATGGCCATGTGTTCATCTCCTTGTTGTCAATGCTTTGACGAGGTCTCTTAATCGTTGGGCTACTTCTTGATTGATTATGAGTTGTTCTTCTTTCTCTAAGATGAACTCAAGAGTTGCTTCGATACCAATACGTTCTCCTTTGGCCCAGATTTGACCGAGAAGGTTTGATCGATGTTCATCTGCAACGCTTTCATCATCCAGAATATCTCGAGCAGCATATTTGTAATCGTTGTAACGTTGTCTGTTGAGTTTCTTGACCTTTGGCTGACGGCCGCCTCCGGAATCGTCATGACGAGACCTTCGTCGACGATTGTCTCGCTTCTTGGGAGTTTTCGTGACAATTTGTTTGAAGACATTTTTTGAAGATTGAAGGTCATCATCAACTTCTATTGGTGAGACAGTACGTTCATCTTTTGCAAACATTTCTTCCTCTTCTTCGGTTTCTTCTACTGCTTTAGTTTCAGGTTGTGTCGTTTCTATTGCGGGAGCGACAGGTTCAAGGATGGATTCTGTTTTTTTGACAGATTCCTGTGATTGCTTACGCAATTCAGCAAGACGATCAGCTCTCGAAATTTGCGGAGTAGCCTCATTAGTGGTTACGGCGTTTAGTTCGCTGGCCTCTATGGCGGGTTTTTGGACTGTTGGAGTCGCTGAACCAACTTGAGCTCCGAGTTTTTTACGAGCCTCTTCTTGTCGACGTAGGAAGTCACTCGTATCGACACTTTGGCGTGATTCTGTCCGACCTTGGTTCGTAGGACTTTGCGAGTTGGCCTGACTTCGTTCGTTACGTTTTTTCTGACGAACTTGGTTCGCGTTTGCAGCAAATGGATTAAATGGTTCATCCGGTTTTCTGCGTCGATCTCGAATTATAAATCCCCCAATATAATCTACTCAATGACGACTTGTTAAAAAGAATCCGCTAAGGAAAATCAACTCCAATTGATAACAGTGTCATCAGTCCTCATGTATTGATCAATACCACTCGTCTCGAACGGGGTTTTTCGCCCGCTCTTGAGTTCGATGTACCCAAGCAATCCGATCATCGTACCATTATCGATACAATACATCCTTGGAGGTGCGTGAGAAGTCGAATCTCGTTCTTTTGCCATTAATGTGGACATCTCTCGTAGACGGTTGTTGCAGGCGACTCCGCCACCAAGTAAGACCTGATTTTTTCCACTGTGTGCCAATGCTCGTTCTGCAACCTCAATGCATGCTGCAAACGCATGTTCTTGGAGAGACCAACAGACTGCACCCAATGAATGACCCTTTTCGATGAGTCTTTGTGCAGCAGTGAGGATTCCTGAGAATGCCAAATCCATCCCTCGAACTGGGTAAGGAAGTTCCAAACCATCAAGGGTTGCATCTGGATTTGCATCATGAAATTCCTTTGCAAGTTTTTCGATGACAGGGCCGCCTGGAAACGGGATTCCTTGTTGACGTGCAAACTTGTCTAGCATGTTTCCAATTCCAATATCAAGGGTTTCACCTAGGACACGGTATTTTCCTTGCAGCTTGGCTATGACTTGTGTATTTCCTCCACTAACATATAGTAGAACTGGGTCATCACAGTCACATTGCTGTCGTCCAATTTCGATATGTGCAACGCAGTGATTTACACCGATCAACGGCACATCAAGTCTGCTTGAAAGGGTTCGTGCTACGGATGCGCCAATGCGCAAACATGGTCCAAGCCCTGGCCCTTGGGAATAGGCAATAGCTCCAATATCAGAGGTTGAAAGATCTTGAGATTCGAGGACGCGCATGAAGAGTTCGGCAGCAAAATCGCGATGGTGATCGGCGGCCTCTCTTGGGTGGATACCACCTTCGAGCGGCTTGATGGTATCTCCAACAGATGGGTACGGAATTCCGTTTGGATCAACGAGACCAAAGGAAAAAGTATGGGCTGTTGATTCGATTCCGATAGTCCACCTCCCTTCGTTCATGGACAACCGTGCATGCGATTGTTCTTCAACTCTCACCTCTACCCCATCTCATGCGAACCATTTACCACAACATCGGTTCGTTGCAAACCATGCATGATAAATCGATAAACATGATTTCAAAAGCAATTATCGTGGAAGGTAATGTTATTACGAAAATTACCGATTCAATAGACGAGTTTGAATCATCAGATGCAACTTTTGTTGATGTAGGTGGTCGCTCGGTCGTACCTGGTTTCATCGATGCCCACAATCATTTATTGTGGTCTGGTGATCGTTTTAACGAGCACAATCTCCGTATGCAGGGAAAATCCTATGCAGACATTGCAAAAATGGGCGGTGGCATTATGGAAACAGTGCGATCAACACGACAAGCATCGGATCATGAATTGTACACCATTGGGCGAACAAGGTTAGAACAGGCTTTGAGAAATGGTACGACATTCATGGAGGCGAAATCCGGATATGGTTTGTCAACAGAAGGTGAATTGCGATTATTGAATATCGTTCACAATTTGAAGCAAGAGGCAACGTTACCGTCTTTGCATTCCACCTGGATGGGTGCTCACGCAGTTACTTCAGAACATACATATGACTCCTATACTGATGAAATTCTATCAGAGCAACTGCCTGCCATATTGGAAGCAAATTTGGCAGAATCTGCAGATGTTTTTTGTGAACCTGGATGGTTTACGATTGAACAATCAGAAGATATTTTGCGTTCATCAAGAGATGGTGGCCTTGAATTACGAATGCATATCGATGAATTCACAGACGGTGGTGGAGGTGAATTAGCTGCAGAACTTAACGTGCGAACTGCAGATCATGCACATCATACGCCACTTGAAACCCGAATAAAGATGAGGGATGCAGGAGTTATGACTGGTTTCTTACCTGGTACACCGTACTGCAACGGAGATCAATGGCCAGATTTTACCATCGCCCAAGAACACAGTATACCATTCTCCTTAGCCACCGATTTCAATCCAAACTGTTACACCAACAGTTTACCATTCATCGGATCACTCGCTGTCCAACGAAATGGTATGAGTCCTTACGATGCATTGTACTGCATCACTCGACACGCAGCACTTTCGACACCGCGTTCTGATGGCCTTGACCACGGCATCATTCGAGAGGGTGCTGTTGCTAATTTCAACATACTAACAAGTAGACATTGGGAGTCTTGGTGTATGACTCCATCAAGTTCTCCTGTCCATGCCGTTTGTCTTGAAGGTCAGCATATTGAATTTTAAGTTTAATTATTTCATACAACATTTATTTATTTATTATACGAATAAAGGATTAAGGGATTATCATGGCATGGCTAGAAACCGTCGTTTGTTCTTCTCAAAAAAAAGTCGATGCTCGATTCCTTCGAATACTCAATGCGCACCAAGAACTCAAGCGTCGTCAGGACGGATGTCTTCTGGCATGGGCAGCTAGGTCTGTTGATGGGCAACCACTCTTCCTGGTACAAACGTTGTACAAATCCAGAAATCATCTCAAGGAGGTATCTCGCTTGGTTAGCGAAAAACTCGATCCTGAGCATGGACCGTTAGAATCGTTCATGAGTGGACCTCCACTTGTGGGTATTTTCGAAGTAGATGAGGTTCAATTCCTTGATCAGTTCAAAAATACAGAAAAACAATGATACGTTCTGTCGTATAATGGTAGTTATACGACTTCAATGCCGATAGGAATCAATATTCAAATGCTCATGAAACCGAGAAATTTAACGCAGTGTCACGGTTTTCACTAATTTTCCGTATTTGATATGACAAGAATATGTATTTTCGACCCGCAAAGTAGGGGGTGAAAGGTACATTTTCTTGATTTTTTGGACAAAGAGTTCATACGTCTTCTTCACTGCGAGAATAACATGACTGCAATTGAAGGATTTTGTTTGAAATGCAAGACGTATGGTCCGATCAATAATGGGAAGGAAATCAAAATGTCAAACGGACGTACCCGGTTTGCAGGTACCTGTTCACAAAATGGGTGCACTGGTAAAATTTCCAAGATCATTTCCTGAGACACACATGGACTACCGATGTGAATAAATACGCGTCTATGGTGGGAAGAATACCTAGGGCTCGTGGTCTAGGGGTTATGACGTTGCCTTGACATGGCAAAGATCGAGAGTTCGATTCTCTCCGAGCCCACCAATGAACTTTCGTTATTAATTTTGGGATAGGCTAGTAGATTAATTCCTTTTTAGAAAATTAATCATCATGTATCAATTCTGCATCAATTGATTCTGTCTTCTCAATTATAGCAGGTGGATCTTCTGTTCCAAGATCTGAAAAATCCGTATTACCACCTTGCCAGGATTGAATTTCATTAGTTTCATCAAATGATTCAGAAAGCAATTTCGAATTAGAGGAGAGTGAGTACGCGGATGGATCAATTTCTCGTTGCTGAACTCGCTCGTCAGAGGTCGGAGGTTTCCTTTCTTCCATTGGCAATGCAGAGTGAAATAAGCCACATTCTGGGCACTTGAACGTCCCCTTAGATTCGAGTGTTCCACACGATGGGCAGCGTACTGCTGAGAGTATGCTAAACAAAGGATCATTCGTCAAATTCAATCCTCTGGAATAAACATTTCATCCTGATATCCGACGATTTCATCCCCTGTTTCATCTTCTTCGATGACGACGGTTCCTTCTTCATCATCGAATTCAATGATGGTCCCGTAATATTCTTCGCCATCAATTTCAAGGCCAACGTATGAACCTATGTCGAAATCGTCATCCTCATCCTCTTCGGAATCAGCATCTTCTTCTTGCGATTCTTCTGAAACATCACCTGATTTTTCTTCATGTTCTTCGGGAACTTCTTCATCATCTTCAGCATCCTCTTCAATGGATTCCTGAACTTCTGCACGCTCTTCATCAACGTCTTTCATTGCCTTGAGGCGTGCTCTCCATCCAGGTGCTAGAATGAGATGTGTATACAGGCTCCAAACCAACCCACATCCTGCCAAAATCATCAATGCAATAGCATCCCAGTAAAATCCGCCTGGCATCGATGATGCTTTGCCTGCAAGAGGCGTGAGGGAGTTTTTACATTCACCTTCTTGAATCTCAGGATCACATGGGTAAGCCTCTCCTTCACTAACGATGGTTCCATCATCCATCTGCCATTCTGTTTGGAATGAATCGGTTCGAATCTCAAGTTCAACCATGCCTCCGGTACCATCAACAATCGGGAAGAGTCCGTTGACAAGAAGGCCAATGATCAGAATGGAGAACGATGCGTGAATCAATGGCCAGAAAACATCATGCCATTTCTTTGACATGAATCGCGTTTGCCATTCGCTGGGGAATGTTTTGACACTCTCGGCTTCCTCATCTTCAATTGTTACGATTCCATCTTCGTGACGTTCAATACCATCGACGAATTCAATCATGTCGATGTTACCATCGCCATCCGTATCCAATGTATCCATCAGTCTGTCCGCTTCTTCTTCTGTAAGCCCCTCTGATAGAAGTTCATCCAATTTCGTAACCAGTTCTTCCTTTGATAACATCCGATTACCATCGTCATCCAAATCACCGAATGCATTTGCTAATGATTTGTCTTGTTCATCAATAATGTCCAGGAGTTCATCTATGATCTCCGAAGCAGTCCTTCCCGTAGTCGCTTTCGTTGACTTCTGGACGCGATCTGATTCTATGCCTAAATCAAGGTCTTCGATGGCTTGAATAAGTTCCATTGGGTCAATGTTACCATCGTTGTCTTGGTCAAGAACTCCTAAGATTGAGAAGACGGTCGTTGCCGACAACTGATCTCCCATCAGGTTCAGAATGCCGCTCTGCAATTCTGGGCCGTTGATTTTTCCATCAAGGTCAGCGTCCATCGATTCAAACACTTCACGGATGGTTAAGCCCTGCTCAGATATTGCTTCTGCAAGGGTATGGAATAATTCTTCAGGAGTTATATCCTCCTCGACAACATCTTCTTCAGTGGGTTGTTCCTGTTCTTCAAGGAGATCATCTTCTTCAGTAGATTCTACGTCTTCCTCAACATCTTCAGGTTCTTCTGGAACAATTTCATCGTGAATTTCTTCGTCAACTTCATCATCAACATCTTCAACAATTTCTTCTTCAAGTTCTTCGATTTCCTCTTCGACAGATTCCTCTTCTTCATCTGCTTCTTGCTCATTCCAACCTTTTGCTGCAGCTTGCAATTCTTCTTTCTTAAGGTAGGAGTTGTCATCGGCGTTGTAATCCTTCGCAAATACGACGAATGCTTCTTTTTCAGATTCATCGATTCCATTGGATTTCATGACTTGAGCGAGAACATTTTCACTGTATTCAAGTGTGGCTTCTTCCCGAGCAGCTTCTACTGCTTCTTCCTCTACCTGATCTTCTTCCAATTCTTCTCCGCCAATGATGGTTTGAAGTTCCTTCAAATCAATTAAACTATCTCCATCTGAATCAATGGCTTCGACGAGGCGATCAACTTGAGATGGTGGTAAGTCCGCTAAGTTAAGTGATAACAGGCCCTCTTTGAGTTCACCTGAATCGATCATATTATCGTTATTTGAATCAAAGCGTCCAAACAATGTTTTGACATCTATCCTGTTGTTTGCCATCCATGTACGTAGGATGTCTATGACATCATCTGCGACGAAAACAACGCCACATTCAGGACATTTCGTTGAATCCAATGGGACGAGTGCATTGCATGCTCCACACTCACCTAACGCTTCATCAGAGACGCCAGAAAATGAGATTCCACACTCGGAACATTCTGTCGAGTCAACGGGTACAATGGCTCGGCAGGAGCCACATTCTGCCATAGCAACTTCTTCATTTTCGTCGGACATGTATTGTCACCGGTAACTACCAAAACCTGAGCGGATATAATGGTTAATGGTCATTTAGACGATGAAACCTATTTATCGCCTCTCATAAGGGGAGGCAAGGGGGAAGTTCATGTCTGGTCGGATTTATTCAATCCATGCTGAGACCACCGAATCCTTTGTTGAAACATTTGATCGACTAGAGTTTCCTGAAAGTCATTCAATTATTTTTGTTTCGAGATACCCCGCCTCACGCCTAAGTGAGATGCTTGATTTATCTGAGATTCAGTGTTATTGGTTAAGCAATGCCCAGTCCATTGGCGCTCTTGAACCAAGTCTCGAGAAAATCAATCATTTTTTCGAATCGACCATATCTGCCGGAGAGGGTACTCTTTTGATGGAAGGTATTGAGTGGTTGACATCACTTCATGGCTTTGATGCAGTTCTTTCCATGTTACGTTCATTATCAGAAAAGGTTGCTATGAGCACATGGTCGATCTATCTTTCAATATCACCATTAAGTTTTGATCAACGTGAATTGTCCAGGATTTTCCGTGAGGCTCCTGAATTTGAAGTCACGGATACGATCGTATCCCATCAACATGAATTTGAAAGTGGAGTAAACAGCCAATCGACAGATGTTCACTCATTCGTTGAATTGGATTTAAATGAGGATGGTACGCCTAAACTCGTGCTCTTAACTCGATTGCCGCGTTCAGGATTTACGAAACAAATTCTTCAACGACGAATTCTTCAATGGAGGAAAATGGGTCTTGATACATCTGAAATCGAATCATCACTCTATTCAAACGACATTGATGAAATCTACGCTCAATACGTTTTGATTGAAGAGAAAGTACGTAGAGCGACAGAATTGGAACGCTTTGTTACAAAGGAAATTGTCGATTCCCAGGAACGTACCATTGCCCTGTTTCGCATCCGACAACTCACTGGACTTGACGATTTGGAATCTGAATATTTTTCAAATTGATTTACGTAATGGTGTTTCAATCATCGATTGAATGATTGACAACCATTTCGACGAAACAAATTCATTGGCTATGCATTGTATTTCATCACTCGTACTTCGGTCTTGCAGACCTGGAAGGACAACATTGTTCATGCAACGAATCAAAGCTTGCACACAAGTTGAGGATTCCTTATCCATAATCTGAATCGCTCGATGCGCTACAAATGCCTCACAGGCAATTACTTCAGCACATCGCTGGATGGCTTCCAATAGATTCCAACTGGCTGTAGCACCCATACTAACATGGTCTTCTTGACCGGCTGATGTTGTCGTTGAGAATGCAGTTCGGGGATTGGCATGGCCACGCAACTCTCCTAGGGATGCACCTGCTACATATTGAACAATCATCAATCCAGATTCTAGTCCTGGATTTTCTGCTAAAAATGGTCGTATAGCTCGACGATTTGGGTCGAGCATTTGATCGATACGCCGTTCACTGATCGATGACAATTCAAACAAGCACAAACTCATTGCATCCGCAACAATACCGAGAATTTCGGCATGGAAATTCCCTTGCGAGACAACTTCATGGGAGCCTGGATTCTCAGGATCGGGGAAAATAAGTGGATTATCTGTTGAGGAATTCAGTTCAATGGAAATCGTGTTAATGAGTTTCTGTAGTGATTCTTGAACAGGTCCATGAACCTGAGGTATACACCTGAAAGAATATGGATCCTGAATGCGATTGCAATGTTCATGATGTTGAAGAATATTCGAATCTGAAAGAATTTCTTCCATCCGTTTCGCTACAAAGATCTGACCTTGATGTGGCCGAGTATTGTGAATTCGGGAATCGAAAGGTGTGAGTGTTGATTCCGTAGCATCAATTGACATACCAGCAACAATATCAGAATAGGTCAGCAACTGACGCAACTGTTCTACTGCAATCGCTAACATACCTGTGATGAGACTTGTGCCATTAATGAGGGATAGCCCATCTTTTGCTCTGAGCGTTAGTGGTGCTAATTCACACTCCTGAAGAGCATCCATTGCGTTGATTACATTCCCCTGAAACTCAACCTTACCCTCGCCTACAAGTCCACATGCAAGATGAGAAAGTGGTGCTAAATCTCCACTGGCGCCTAAACTACCAATTCTGGGGATGATGGGGTGAATGGAATGATTGATGAAATCTTTCAGTTGTTGTACGACGTCGGGATGACATCCTGAATGGCCTTTAACAAGAGAATTGAGTCGAACACACATCATAGCCCGTACACATTCAGTCGGGAGTTCCGGGCCTAACCCTGTCGCATGTGAGCGAATCAGGTTTAATTGCAGACGCTCAACTTCATTTGCGCTTACTTGCGTATGAACGAGTGAGCCAAAACCTGTATTGATTCCATAAACAGTTTCTCTTCCTTTGACAATACGGTCAACAACGTTTCGAGCGATGTGTACCCTTTGAATGGCATCATCTGAGATGGTTACGGTTGCGAGGCCATGTGCAACATCATGTACATCGAGGGTGTTCAGTGTTGTACCGTCCAATGTGACAACGCGATTAGTCATTGTGTTCAACTCCGAATACTTCATCCAAGAGACCATCATCAACCATTTCAGGAACGGTGACATGCAGGAGTGGGTTAATCTCCATCGCTCGTTGAATTGATGAGATTGCACCTGAATTACGACCCCATGCTCGTCGAGCAACCCCGTTCGTGACATCCCAATGCAGCATTGATTGGAGTCGCCTCTCAGAGTCATCAGATCCGTCAATGACCATACCAAAACCTCCGTTCGAGACTTCGCCCCAGCCAACACCACCACCGTTGTGCAAACTTACCCAGGTTGCACCACGCATAGCATCACCAACGAAATTATGTACGGACATGTCCGCAGTCCACTTTGATCCATCACGAATGTTAGCAGTTTCTCGATAGGGTGAATCCGTTCCACTTACATCATGATGATCTCTGCCAAGAATAATTGGTGCAGTAATGCGACCAGTAGCAATGGCTTGATTCATTGCTGAGGCAATTCGCGTACGACCTTGTTCATCAGCATAGAGAATTCGTGCTTTTGAGCCGACAACCAATTGGTGACCGTCCGCTTCTCGAATCCATCTCAAATTGTCTTGGATCTGTTGCCGTATATCGGCATCAACTTCCTCTTGAAGCATTTGAACTAAGATTTCCTCTGCGATTTTGTCCGTTTCAAGGAGGTCTGACTCAAGCCCTGAAGAGCAGACCCATCGGAATGGACCAAATCCCCGGTCAAAACAGAGTGGACCCATAATATCCTCGACATAGGAAGGGTACTTGTATGATCCATCGTCGTTGAAAATATCGGCTCCAGCGCGTCCCGATTCAAGGAGAAAAGCATTCCCATAATCCCAAAAGAACATACCCTTCTCTACGAGTTTGTTGATGGCGTTTACATGCCTACATAGTGAATCCTTGACCATCGTTTTGAACACATCGGGTTGCTCATGCATAATGTTCTGAGCTTCATCGAAGGAGATGCCCGCAGGGAAATAACCACCTTGAAATGGATTATGCAAAGATGTTTGATCACTACCGAGATGAACAAAAACATCACGTTCAATGATTCGCTCCCATAAATCGACAATGTTACCAACAAAACCAACAGATGTCCCAATCCGTTCTTTCGATGCGGCAAGCATTTTGTCAATGGCATCATCAACATTGTAGGAGAGATGCTCGACCCAACCTTGTTCATATCGTTTCTCCGCCGCAATTGAATTTGATTCAGCAACAATGCATGAAGCCCCAGCAATAACTGCAGCCTTTGCTTGTGCACCCGACATACCTCCCAAACCTGATGTTACGAAACATAATCCACCCAAGTCGCCTTCTGGAGGGATTCCAAACTTCATCCGTGCAGCATTCATGAGCGTGATGGTTGTACCATGGACGATTCCTTGAGGGCCAATATACATGTACGATCCCGCCGTCATTTGCCCATATTGCGTCACACCAATGGAATTCAAGCGTTCATAGTCTTCCGTGGTTGAATAATTTGGTATCATCATTCCATTCGTGACAACAACTCGCGGTGCATCGTTATGGGATGGAAACAATCCAAGAGGATGCCCAGAATACATGACGAGTGTTTGTTCATTGGTCATTTCCGACAAATACTTCATCACGAGACGGTATTGCGCCCAATTTTGAAACACTGCTCCATTTCCTCCGTACGTAATCAACTCATTCGGAAATTGTGCGACACGAGGATCGAGGTTGTTATCGATCATCAACATGATGCCTGCAGCTTGCTTTGACTTTGCTGGATATTCATCAATTGGCCGTGCGTAGAGGTCTTCGAGAGGACGAAAACGATGCATGTATATTCGTCCGTATGTTCTTAATTCCTCAAGGAATTCCTTCGATAAAACTGCGTGATGCCGAGGATGAAAGTATCGAAGTGCATTCTGAAGTGCTAACCGTTCTTCCTGTGGTGAGAGAATTTGTTTGCGCAAAGGGGCATGGTCAACATCGGGATTGATTCCTGGATGTGTGGGTAACTCTTCGGGAAGACCTCCATATTTCTCATGCGACATAGGCAACCCTCCCAAAACAGCCCAGTAGACCAAAGGACTTGAGGATTATTCATCGTTCACCTTTGCGACGGATTGAAGAACAAGCGAGATATGTCGATAACATGACGAGTGATATGGACGTCGACGCTATTTTATTGGATGTCGAAAAGGACATGTCGAAATCATTCAATGCAGTCCTAGGTGCAACCATTGCTGTTTGTATCGTTTTCCTCTTCCTCTCCGCTACGTTTGGAAATCCGGTTTCAAAAATGATGGACAACTCATCTACGTCAACTGGTGAATATGTGCCAGTTTGGGAACGCTATTTGATGGATTACAAGACAGATGCTGATCATGGCTTTGTATTGGATACAGGGTCATATGAGATACTTGAAACTGCCAATGAATGGAATTCTACGCATCATTTCGTGGAGTACGAGTTGCCTCTCGAAGAGGGTGGTGCTGCACCGAATGGATTGATCAGTCTCGCCGTATGGAGGCCTAATGTCGAAGAAGGCGTGAAAGTACCTGTTATCGCTGAAATCGGGCCTTATTTTCAAGAACCTTCGGTACAAACACCAACAATCGAAGTCCCTGGAAGTTGGTTAGGTACAATGATTATCGACCAAATTTTGCCACACGGGTATGCATTCGCTCAAATTTCAGTATCAGGTACTGGACGTTCTAACCATTGCATGGATCTCATGGGGACTGCTGAACAACTTGGTAACGATGCGGCAGTTCGTTGGCTTGCAGAGCAAAATTGGAGCAATGGAAATATTGGATTGATCGGTAAATCCTACGATGGCTCAACACCTTGGCAGGCCGCTATGTTTGGAAATGAACACGATTATCTGAAAACAATCGTCCCAATTTCTGGGCTCATTGGAGTTAAGGAACTCATGTGGCGAAATGGAAGTGCTGAAGCTCGAGCACCGATTATGCACAATGGTGTATATGGTTCGTATGGTATTGATGGTGACGAGGAGGATTACCAGAACATATGTCCTGATTATCTGATTGGTCCGGGAACAGGCACGTCCGCATACCTGCTTGGTTCTGAGCAATTCGGAGATTATTGGGCTGAACGATACTTCCTTGATCGAGTTCTTCAAAATTATCAGGGCTCTGTCTATTTGATTCAAGGTATGCATGATTGGAACGTAGACCCACACATGGCAGTTCCAACAATGAACGCACTCATTGACGCAGGTATCGAAGCGAAGGGGTTGTTTGGACAGTGGGATCACGACTACCCTGATCGGCCAATCCAATTGTATGAACGAAGTGATTTAGGAGGCAGGGGTGGAGAGGCCTTTCCACAAATGATTCGTTTTGATTGGATGCAAGATCTACTGGAGTGGTTCGAATATTACTTGCAAGAACGTGGCCCACAACCAGGGCAATGGATCGAAGTCCAGGACAACTATGGTGATTGGAGAATTGAATCGAGATATCCTCCTGCTGATACGACAGAATGGGTTGCGCGATTGGGCAACGAGTTATCCAATGTAGGCGGTTCTACCTCTATTCTACCTGATGCATCTTCTGGACCTGTATGGGAGACTGAACCTCTTACTGAAACACTACGTGTCGTTGGTACACCGAGACTTCACGTTGATGCAACAACGGCCACCCTTGGAGGCCAGATTTATGCTCTCTTCGAAGATTGTTACGAGGGCACATGCATCCACGTTGGACATGCCATCATGGATCTTCGCTATCACGAAGGTGGCGATGATATTCAGACATGGATTCCACTCGTCGAAACCATCAATGCAAAAATGGAATTTATGCCATTGGATGCGATGATTGAAGAAGGGCATACAATACGTATCTCTCTCGCCTCAACTGGAGAAGACTATCTGCCAGCGAGCACATCCTCCATCGTAACGATTCAAGAAGGCGATTCATCGACGCTTCAACTTGATATTATCGATCCCGATTCAGACGAGCGATTGTATTTTATTCCGCCAATCTGTCAGCATGAGTTGTGTTCTTAGGGTTCCAAATTGTAAAAATAAAGCCGCTAAGAATCATCAAACATGCATAACCGAGAATCCCTTGTTGGAGATTCACATATCCATGTTCAACAAGATAACCTGCAGAAATTGTGGATATGACCTGCCCAATTGAGAGGAGTAACATATCTGTCGAGAAGACACGTCCGCGCATTTCATCTTCGACCCATTGTTGTGTAAGAACAGTTGATAGTACCCAATTACCCCCACTTGCCGTGTGCGCAAGTGTAACAAGCAAGAGCGTAATAAGTAATGGACCTTCAAGGCTGAAGCCTACCAATAGGTAGAACATTCCGCTGACAACAATCAATAGACCAATCAGCCGAGGCCACTTTTCAGAATCTTTGAAAAACCTTCTCGCAAGGATGGGTCCGATTCCTGTACCAACACCTCTTGCAAAGAAAAAGATTCCAAATCCGAGCGCAGCACCAACAAATTCGATATCATTACCTGCCAAGACGAGGAAAACACCTGCCAAACCGCCTCCTGCAATATTCCACGATGTCTTGGCAAAGATGATACGAAACAAACGGGGGTCAGATTGAATTCGTTTCTGACCCATCCAGATGTCTTTCAATGAGGAGGTGATGAGTGATCCAGTAGATGCCTTGTCGTATGTTTGAGGAACGGTTAATGGTAAAAGGAGAAGTGTACCTACCAAAAAGGTGATTGAATCGATGACAAATGCGACAGTGACGCCATATTCTGAAACAACCAATCCACCAGCAAAAGCACCAAGGCATAGGGCTGTTGACCACGTAGCGCTGTCCAAAGCATTTGCAGTCGTCAGATCTTCCTTCGCGACGATATTTGGCAGAGCTGCACGTTCTGCAGTAACATAGAGCCCATGTAAGGCCATCATAATACCTGAGCAGAGGAACATCCACCAAATATCCTCAGGACCATTGACACCGATGAATGCAAGTGCGAGGAAGATTTGTAACACATTGGTGACAATCATCAGTTTCTTTCGATTGACTCTATCTGCAAGTAAACCGAATAAGGGTTGCATCAATGCAAAACAACCCATTCGAACTGCCATAAGAATGCCCAAGAGTAGTTCTGAATTGGTGTATTCCAATATAATCAGAAACAAGGCGATGGTATTGAACCATTCACCAAACATAGAGATGAATGCCGCAAGCCAAAATTTCCGATATGTTTTGTTCTTTCGAACGAGACGTAGGTATGCGTTATCGGACATGGTATTGGTCACTCCTCTTCAGTCCCGTCTACTGAAGTGGAGAGTGTAACCTCGATCCATTTTGAAGTAGGTGTGTTGGAGATATCTGCGGTGGATTCAAGCGGAACGAGTTCATTTGCTTCGGGGAAATACGCTGCTAGATTCCCTCGTGGAATCGCATACGGGACAAGAATCCAATGCTTTGAATGCAGTTTCTGCTCCCCATAATGACTGGTGATATTGACGACATCCCGAGTCTTTAGACCATGTTCTGACATATCGAGAGCGTTCATGAAAAGTACTCTTCGATTTCCGTGAACACCCCTGTAACGATCGTGTAGTCCGTAAATCGTCGTATTGTATTGATCGTGGCTTCGAATTGTCATGAGAACAAAACGATCTTCTTCCAGCGTAACATCTGGTAATTCGTGGATTGTAAACGATGCCTTTCCTGATGGCGTGTCAAACTCACAGGAATCTCGTGGTGGATTCGGTAGCAAGAAACCATTGGGTTGACGTACACGATTGTTGTAATCATCAAATCCATGCAGTGATCTCGCCATTAGATTTCGAATCTCATCGTAGTCGTTCATCAACGTAGTCCAATGCAAAGCATTTGGGCAAAGAAGTTCGCCCAACCGTGCAACCAAGGATGGTTCACTAATCAAATGTTCAGAAACTGGTTTCATCTTACCCTTGGAACGATGGACAATGCCCATAGAATTCTCAACCGTTACAAATTGTTCACCAGACAATTGAACATCCACTTCGGTACGACCGAGTACTGGCAAAATAAGGGCGCTCCTGCCTGTGATGAGGTGACTTCTGTTTAATTTGGTTGAGATTTGAACCGTTAAACCAACCTTTCGGAGCGATTTTGTAGTTCGGCGTGTATCTGGAGTCGCTGAGATAAAGTTCCCACCCATACACACGAAAACATCCACTTTGCCTTGTTCCATAGCATGAATGGATTCAACAACATCATACCCGTGTTCTCGAGGTATTTGAAATTGCAGACCTTCGTTGAGTTTTGTCAAAAAGGATTGACTTGGTGCTTCCCAAATCCCTACTGTGCGATCCCCCTGAACGTTTGAATGGCCACGAACAGGACAAACACCGGCGCCTGGACGACCAATATGACCTCCAAGAAGGAGGAGGTTCACGACTTCTTGGATGACAGCTACACCATTTTTGTGTTGTGTCAGACCCATTGCCCAGCATGCTATCGTGGCGTTCGATTGTGAACACATTTCAGCAATGGCCTGTATCATTTGACGTTCAATGCCAGAGTCCTGAACAATCCTTTCCCATGATACGTCAAATAACGATTTGGAAAATTCATCAAAATGCTCTGTTTTTAAGGCAATGAATTGTTTGTTGAGGTCCTTATTTGAGAGGAGTTCCTTCATTACACCTTTGAGTAATGCAGCATCGCCGCCGATACGTACAGGTACGTACAGATCTGCTAATTGTGTTGATTTCAAATCACCCGACATGTAATCTTGGGGATGTTTAAATCGTTGCAATCCAGTTTCTGGCAATGGATTGATACTGATAATTTTCGCACCGCTCTTTTTTGCATCTCGAAGTGCCGTTAACATACGCGGATGATTCGTACCTGGATTTTGGCCTATAACCAATATGAGATCGGATTGATTGAAATCCTCGAGATGAACGGTTCCTTTACCGATACCAATTGTTTGGGTAAGGGCTTTACCACTTGATTCGTGACACATATTTGAGCAGTCAGGAAGATTGTTGGTGCCCATTGCCCGTACAAGAGCCTGATAGAGGAAAGCTGCTTCATTCGACGTTCTTCCAGACGTATAGTATACTCCACGTTTCGGGGACTCCATCGATTCAATTGATGTAGCAAGGAGCGATAATGCATCATCCCAATCGATCGGGGAATAATGTGATGCATCCGAGCGGAGAATCATTGGTTGTGCAATTCTTCCTTGCTTATTGAGCCAAAAATCTGATTTTTGTGCAAGTTCTTGAACGGAATACTTTTGGAAAAATTTAGCATCAACTTTCGCCTTCATTGCTTCATCTGCAACGGCCTTCGCTCCATTTTCACAGAATTCAAAAGATGTTCGATGTTCAGGATCCGGCCATGCGCACCCAGGACAATCGAAACCTTCCTGTTGATTTACCATCAAGAGGTTCCGAACGGTCTTTGTTATCCCCATCTTTCGAAATCCGTGATTCATGGATGATACGGCTGCTGGAATACCTGCTGCCGTAGTCTTCACTTTCGATAACCGTAATCGGTTTGCATCTGGAGGCGTTGTCCCATCAAACTCCTCTTTCATGGTACACGCAAATCAATTCGCTTCATCAATGCTTGGAGATAAATCCAGTCAAGAACCAACTTTCCAAGCACCTTCTTTGCCCACAAAACCGTAGAGAGTGATGTTCTGTTCTCTCGCCAACTGCACTGCAGCGGATGAAAATGCGCCAAGTGACGAGATTGCAGGAATGCCAACACGAGCAGCCTTTGCAACGATGTCCCAGCCACAACGTCCTGAGAGCAAAAGCATTGTTTCAGAAAATTTTGTGTCACCATTAAGAACACACTTCCCAATGGCTTTATCCACGGCATTATGCCTTCCGATATCTTCAGACACGAACTTGATGTCTCCTGGTAAAGAATACAAACCAGCACCGTGACTACCTCCACTAACGTTGAACAATTTCATCGAAGTCGTTAACGAATGCAAAGCATCACGTATCTCAGTAAGATCAAGATTCGAAAAATAAGTATTCTTTGAATTTATGATCGGCACATTGATTGACAAATCTGGATGATTGCATGCACCGCATGAACTGGTAACTATTCGCTCCCTGCTGGAAGAGTATACGCGACCTTGAAAATCAATATGGATTGAAGCGTCGTTCCGAACTGTAAACAAATCGCTTGAATTGATCTGTTCGACATACCCTTCTGAGAGAAGATGGCCTGCATGCAATTCGACGAGGTCAATCGGTGTTGCCAACAACGTTGCATGCGTGAAAAATTTACCACGTTCATCAAGACCATTCAACTGAATAGCAACTTCTTCGACAATGATTTCTTGTTTGATGTTGGAACCTTCGAGTGTAAGGCGTTGAAGAGGTAGACGTTTCTCCCCGTCACTCATCTTCTTCAACCTCGATATCAAAGAATTCGAATTGGAGTGCAACCAATTCGGCAGAGGTTTTGGCGGATGCATAGGCCTCCAGAGGCTCTTTGTTGAGTTCAATAAAACGCTCACCCCAGCGAAATTTCCCTAGTAAAGCCATGCACTGCTCTTGACGATCCATCAAAAAAAGTGATGCAGCAAGAGCCTCAACTGTTGATAATTTTCCTGGTTTCCCCCAATTGACTGGATTCGCTGCGAGTAAGAGCGGTAGCATTCGTGGTTGCAGTCGTGTTCTTCGCATCACGTGAGCAACAGAATCTTCAATCTGTGCCCAAGAGCAATCAAGTCCAACCAACGCACCATGTTGGTCGAATATGTCTCTGTCTTCGGGGCCAAGTACTTTGCCACATAGAGGTTCAAGAATAATCCCTCTCTTTGGGAGTCGTTTGAAATCCTTGTGCAATCGGAGTAATTGATCTCGTGATGCACGTACCGCGGTATTCTTTTTTGGATCATCCTGTGCCAACCATATAGCGTGAACAGGGATGTCCATGAACTCACCGCAGATCTTTCAAAAAATCACCAATTGTCATGCCTCGGCTGTTGGACGATCGGCCAATCAAGGTTTGATGATCGCTACTCGGTTCAACCATCAATTCAATGCCGAGAATCATTTCGAATTTCTTGATCACTGAATCCGAAGGCGGTTTACCAGATTCTGCAGATTTAATGACATTGACTGTTTCAGCCATCCGTTGACCGAGTTGAGCCTGTGTCCAACCTTTTTCTTCACGTGCATTGAGGATTATTCGGGCAAAATTATCAGCTAGTTCTTTTTCCTGTTTCGCCATAATGTTATGCTTGTTCATTCGTCGTCGATTTGATTGTGAAGGCGCTGCTCGCCTTGCTTGTGCTAAACCTGGTGCTTCTTGCTTTGGTTCAAGGTTCATCTGTCCAACACATCGTTGACACAAAGCAAGCATAGCTTTGTTGACTCGGTGTTCACGAGTCGATACTTTTGTCGCACCGCACAATTCACAATCGCCCATCGTATCCCCGACGTATCGTCGTGACGACATTTCATGAACCCTTCGCTGTTGTTGGACAAATGGAACGATGAGTTGATACACTGTTGTCGCAAGGGACATTTGATTGCGATGAGTACGGAGGTTGACCAAAGTTCCGAACCTGTTCAAAATCATCGTGATGATGATTTCCTAAAACTCGAGCAAGATTACAGGCAACTCCAAGAACAAACCCAGGAATTGATTAGTGAGCGAACACACATCGAATCAGAACTTCGTAATTTGAAGAAGCAAGCTGGGCGATTGGAAGAAGAAGTACGACATTTACGCGCACCACCCCTTATTGTGGGTACACTGCAAGACGTCCTCGATCCTGAGCGTGCAATTGTTCGATCCTCAAATGGAACGGTATTTCAGGTATCTCTGAATCAAAGAATTGAACCTGAACTTCTCAAACCTGGGACACGAGTTGCTCTCAACCAAGACAATCTATCCTTGGTTGAAGTACTGCATGATGCTTGGGATCCAATCGTAAGTGGTTCAGAGATGGTCGAGAAGCCAGATATCACCTACGAAATGGTCGCAGGACTTGATGACGAGATATTGTCTGTACGCGAAGCTATTGAACTACCGCTTACGAAACCACATCTATTCGCCAAAGTAGGAATTAAACCTCCGAAAGGTGTCCTTCTCGTTGGCCCACCCGGTTGTGGAAAAACGTTACTCGCAAAGGCAGTTGCCCATCATACGAATGCTACTTTCATCCGCATGGTTGGATCTGAACTTGCACAGAAGTATATCGGAGAAGGGGGGCGTCTTGTGCGAGAATTGTTTTCGTTGGCCAAAGACAAGGCTCCTTCCATCATTTTCCTCGATGAAATCGACGCCATTGGTGCAAAACGGTTGGATGGTTCGACGAGCGGAGATCGAGAAGTACAAAGGACCCTGATGCAACTCTTAGCGGAACTGGATGGTTTCGACGAATTAGAACATGTGAAAATTATTGCAGCAACGAATCGACCCGATATTTTGGATGATGCTCTTCTAAGGCCAGGACGATTTGACCGTATCATTGAGATTCCTATACCCGAGGAAGATTCTCGGAGAGCAATTCTCGAATTGCACCTTTCCAACATGAATACAAAAGGCGTGCGATTGAAGGCCGTTGCCAATGCGACAATGGGCTTCAGTGGGGCTGAACTCAAGGCAACATGCGTTGAGGCTGGAATGATTGCGATCCGATCCGAACGTGATACTGTTGTTCATGCCGATGTGATGAAAGCCATTGAGCGCTTGATCAAGAAAAAGTCACAATCAGGCACGGCATCATCCCCTGAAGGATTGTACGGGTGAATGTTCAAAGTCCTACGTGAGAACCAAGTGCCATGTCAAAGGCCATTATCGAGTGCGTCCCGAATATTTCCGAAGGGCGTGATTTGGAAAAAGTGAATCGAATCGTCGATGCTGCACGCATTGATGATGTGAAAATACTCGGAATTGAACCTGATCCTGATTACAATCGTACCGTTATTACCTTTGCAGGTTCAATGGAAGCAGTTGAAACCGCTGCTATTCTTCTTATTGAGAAAGCAATTGAAGAAATTGATATGAGGAAACATAGTGGTGAACATCCTAGAATGGGGTGTGTCGATGTATGTCCGTTCATTCCAATCTCAAATGCAACGATGGATCAATGCGTTGAAATTGCCAAACGTGTTGGTGAAAAGATTGGTCAATCGAATGTACCTGTTTTCTTGTATGGATTTGCATCGTCAAGACAAGAGCGGCGCCTCCTCTCAACGTTACGCAAAGGCGAGTATGAAGGTCTTGAAACCAGATTAACAGACAAAACATCACTGCACGATGATACAACACGCCTACCAGATCTCGGTTCAATGACGTGGGATGAGAAATCGCAGAAAAGCGGAGGCATTACAATCGGTGCAAGAGACATTCTACTTGCCTACAATGTGAATATCGATGATGCTGACCCAAGGATAGCACAACAAATCGGATCTCTTGTTCGAAGTTCGGGTCGTCTCATAAAATCATCAGACGGAGAGCGAAAATTTCGTACGAGGGGTTTACTTGAATTCGTTCAAGGAATGGGCGTTCCGCTTGAATCACATCAAATTAGTCAGGTATCGATGAATCTACAAAACTACAGAGTTACAAACCTTCATCATGTATTTGATACAATTGACAGCCTTAGCAAAAACATGGGTGGTTCAACAAAAGGCAGTGAACTTGTTGGCCTCATACCACTTGATGCTATTGTGCAATCTGGGATATGGTATGCTGGAGAAGGTCTTTCCGATGAAGAATACATTCGAATCGCTATAGAGAGATTGGGTTTGGATTCTCTCGAGAAGTTTGATCCAACGAAACGTATCATTGAGCTGGCTTTGTTGGAGGATGGAATATGAGTTGGGCAGACAAAACGCTACAGGAATTTCAAGATGCACTGGCCAGCAGCGACCCTACCCCCGGAGGCGGTTCCGCTGCGGGAGTTGCACTTGGACAAGCAGCCGCGCTATCCGTAATGGTAAGCGATTTAACGCTCGCAAAAGAATCGTTAAAGGACGGATGGGAGATATCAGAACGCGTAAAAAACGTAGCGATTCCGATGCTTGAGCAAGGACTTAATTTAGCAACAGAAGATAGTGAAGCCTTTGATGCGGTTGTCGATTCATTCAAACTCCCAAGGGATACTGAAGAACTGAAATTGAAAAGAAGAGAATCAATACGATCCGCTACACTCGGTGCAGCAGAAGTCCCATACCGTACTGCTGCATCTGCCTTACAACTCCTCAAACTCTTGCCTGAATTGGCAGAGAAAGGAAATCCAAATGCAGCTTCCGATGTAGGGGTTGCTAGCCTACTCGCATCAGCAGCTCTCAAAGGGGCAATATTCAATGTTGAAATTAATCTTCAATCCCTTCCAGAAGATTATGGTATCGAAATGAGAGAGGCACTTCCTTCATTGATCGAAGATGGACGAATTTATTCGAGGAAAGCCATGGATGCAGTGCGAATTAAGTTAACGAACCAATGAACCTGTTGAGATATCGCCGTCAATTGTTACTAGTCGGACGATATCGTTACCATCATCTGCGGCTAACATCATACCTTGACTTACCACACCGCGAAGAGGACGAGGCTGGAGATTAGCAACGAAAACAACGCTCTTGCCCAAGAGTTCTTCTGCAGAGTAATATGCCTTGATACCTGCACAGATTGTTCTTTCTTCTTCACTACCATCATCCAATGTAACTACGTAGAGACGGTCGGCATTTGGATGATCGTCAACGGAAACAATCTTCCCAACCCGCAATTCGACTTTCATAAACGTATCAAAATCGAGATATTCTATACCTTCAGGTGCTTCTTTGTTCATATTCTTCTTCTCCTTTTTTCCACCCTTTACTGAGTGTGTTACATCGTTTGATTCCACTGTATCTTCAACAAATGATTGTTCTTGTTCGAGTATTTCTTCTGCATCCAACCGTTTGAAAAGTGGCTCATACGTTGCAGATGGGATGCTGACCGATACTGACCAATCAATTGCTTCTTGCCATTTGACATCTTCCAAGTCTTCTTCTATACCTAACATCGACCATAGCCTCTGAGCACTAAACGGCAAGAATGGTTGGGTTACAATTGCAAGAAATCTGCAAATTCTCCAACCAAATGCTAAGGATGAAAGAGATTCTATTCGACCCTTTGTACCAATTTCAGTTTTCAGATGTTTCCAGGGCATTGAAGATTGCAACAATTGATTACCGTGTTGAGCAGCGGTCATTGCCGTTCGTAGCGCTTCTTTGTACCGATGCCTCTCCAAAGAATCCGTCATATCAGCATGCAAAGTTTCAAGCGTAGTGCGGAGATTCTCATAGAATTGTAATTCATCGACATCAGGTAAACATTCACCGCCTGGCGTGTCAGGGAGTCGAGATGACAGCGAGAGGACTCGATTAGCAAAGTTTCCATATGTAGCAATGAGCTCGTTGTTAATACGGTCAACAAATTCGCCCCATGTAAAATCAGTATCGTGGGATTCAGGCATGTTGATACTCAGATAATATCGAAGTGTATCTGGATCAAATCGTTCCAAGAACGAAGGTACCCAGATTGCATGTCTCCGAGATTTTGAAAATTGACCACCTGCAAGCATAAGGTACTCCATTGCTGGAACATTGTCTTCAAGTCGTAAATCACCTGAAGTAGGCAGTTGTACTGGTTCATCAGCAGTTTTTCCACGGTGTGCATGATTCAGCCCCATCAAAATTGCAGGCCAAATGACTGTGTGGAAAGGGACATTGTCCTTGCCTAGGAAGTAATAATGGCGCTGTTCAGAATTCTCTTGTTCAAGCCACCACTGTTCCCATGCTGCGTTATCATTATGCATCTCCGACCAAATTTGGGAACATGTCAAATATCCTTGTACGGCTTCAAACCAAACATAAATGCACTTACCGCGCCATTCATTCCCATCTAAAGGAACATTGATTCCCCATTCAAGATCACGTGTCACAGCCCGCGGTCGCAATCCCATGTCAAGCCATTGTTTGGTCATCGCACGCACATTGGGTTTCCAAACGGAATGATTGTTTTCAGCATGTTTCTCAAGTGCTTTTTGGAACAAATCAAGTCTGTAAAACAAATGATCTGTATCACGGATCTCTACTTTCAATTCGGGATTCATTTTCGAAACTGGATTTTTCAATTCAGACGATTCGTAGGTTGCTCCACATACGTCGCACTGATCGCCTCGTGCTCCATCTTCTCCGCAAGAAGGACAGGTTCCTTCGATGTAACGATCGGGTAAAAATCGCCCACCACCATCTGGATGCACCTCAAAATACTGTTGTGTTGTTCTTTTTTCGAAGAAACCAGCGTTGTACAAGAGTGTAAAATTCTCCTGAACCTTTTGTTTGTGCCGTTCATCGCTTGTTCGGTTAAACAACGAGCCGCCATATGCAATTCCTCGCTTGTCAATGTGCGGTAACCAGGTGCAACCCAAATCGAGAAGAGCTTTTGTGTTGATTGCATGATATTGATCTACAATATCTTGTGGTGATACCCCTTCTTGCTCTGCTGTAACCGTAATGGGGGTGCCGTGTTCATCAGAACCAGATACCATGAGAACACGATTTCCACGTGCTCGTTCAAAGCGTGCATGAATGTCTGGAGGAAGATAACATCCTGCGACGTGTCCGAGGTGCAGTGGGCCGTTTGCGTACGGCCATGCAACGCATACGAGGACATGGTCGCCTTCCGACATATGCATGGCTAATCGGCATTGATTTTCAAATCAACCCTTTTGTCAATTCAAAAACAACATTTTCAAGAAGCAGGAGTTCTTGGCGAGGATATCCAACTGGCAGGAGTTCAAGTTCAACATGAACCTCACATTACTCATTTTTTACACAGTTTTAGCACTTGGTGTCTCGTTTCTTTGTTCTATTCTTGAAGCGGTTGTCCTCTCCATTCCGAATACTCAAGTTGCTGTATGGCAAAAAGATGGGAATCGACGTGGAGACATATGGTCAAAACTCAAGGCCGATGATGCTGTAAAACCGTTAACAGCCATTCTCACCCTCAACACGATTGCCCACACAATGGGTGCTGCTGGTGTTGGGTCAGAAGTTCAAAACCAGTTTGGGAATGAATACTTAACGATCGCTTCTGTAATCCTTACATTGGCTGTATTGTTCCTGTCAGAAATTATACCAAAGACACTTGGTACAGCCTATTGGCGCCAACTATCGCTCTTTACTGGTATTGTTCTCAATGCAATCACCCTAGTATTGGTATTCATCATTGCACCTATCCAATGGATGAAGAAGATTCTACCTAGTGCAGATGGCCAGTTAGTCACTAGAGATGACCTTGTAGCACTTGCAGATCTTGGTGAGGAAGAAGGAGCACTTATGGAAGATGAAGAAACAGTTATTCACAATCTCCTTCGTCTGCGCGAGATTCTCATCACTGAAGTCATGACGCCGCGAGTTGTCGTAACAGCATTGCCACAAAATATGACCATTCGAGAAGTATTGGATGAATATCCAGTGCTTCGTTTTTCTCGAATACCAGTGTATTCAGAATCGATTGATGATATCCAAGGAGTCGTCATTCGTTCCGAACTGTTATTGGCAGCAAGTCGAGATGAATGGGGGCGTGGGGTTGAAGAATTTATGAAACCAGTTGAATTCTTGTCAACGAAACAAAGTGTGGATGCGGCGTTGGATATGCTGCTGGAACGCCGGCAACAATTCGCTGTTGTTCAAGATGAATTCGGAGGGACATCTGGAATTCTTACAATGGAAGATGTGCTTGAAACACTTCTTGGCGAAGAAATTGTTGATGAACTCGATGAAGTTGATGATATGCGCGAACTTGCTCGTGAACAAGCGAGTTCAACTGAAGAAGAGTGAATGTTCATCCATCCACTGTTCTATCAAATCGTCTCGAATTGAATTGTTCTTTTCATGTGAATGGTTGAGTTGTTCGACGATATGGTATTGGAAATCGGTTTTTCTCTTTGAGTGAACATTGATCAATAAATCGGCATGAAGTCTACCTAATGTTTGGTCATGCATTGATTGAATAAGGAGCGTTGAACAATCAGGAAGACCCCAATTTGGCGTGCTTAGGAAGTCTATCGAATTGACATGGAATTCTTGCGGATTCAGTCTGTTGTAGTATCTCAAAAGTCTGCGCATAAGTGGCTTATGCAATATTGTCGGTATCTTAAGAAATGTACATGTTTGGTTGTTGATGTATTCATACGACGTAACTGGAGATTCCAAAATCATTCCCTTTGCCTTGCTCGAATATGTCATTTCTGTTCGTAGAACCCGTTGAGCTACAAATCCACCTAAACTATGTCCATGAACGATGAATCCGTTACTAAGCCATCCACGTTCATCAAAAATGGTAAGAATGGTTTCAAGGTCATGACAGACATGCATTGCAGCCCAATGAGGTACAGTCTTGTTTCCTCCATGAGCACGCATTTCAAACAAGATGCAGTTGTACCCTCGTAATTCATACAAATCAGATCGCCCAGTCATGTTTGAAGCTCTTGAATTCCACCCATGGATAAGAATAGCAAGGGGTTTTGTTGGGTCAATTTCTTTTTTCAGCCATCGTACTGGATAGCCTTTGACACCATATTCTTCCCAAATCCATCCGTTTGGAGGAGAACTATTCTCGCGTGCGAGTGGTAATCGAAGCATCAACCCTAGGCATAATGCGTACCAAAGATCGATGAGAATCAACGGAAGGAGCCAAAGGAGAATCCATTCGTTCGAGGTTATTAACACCGCCACTACAATGGAAAACCATGCACAAACATGTATTGTGAATGCACTAAATCGATGAGAAAACATAAGGATGAATTCCTTCAATCTTCAGAGGCTTCAACGGATGATTCTTCATTGTTCTCTGGTTTAGAATCCCCTATTTCAGATGCTTTCACTTCACGAGCCTTTGCACGATCTTCGACTCGCTTTGCATACTTCTCACCGAATTGGCTCATGCTTTCGAGACGAGCGCGGAATCCGGATGTTGCTTTTTCCTCCGGCACATATCGTACGAGGTATGAAGCAAACATGAGATCAAAGAGACCCTGGTTCAAATCGCTGTTTCGTGTGAATTGCCAGTTAACAATCCATAGAATCATGAAAACAGCCCCTACGGAAGTCATGACGATCGGCGTAGTACCGCCATCGGAGATTTGCCCAACTTGTGTGAACAACATGATGAATCCAACCAAAGACATGAGTCCAAGATTGTTCACGAACAGTCCATGAAGGAAAATCGGTTTGGAACCATCACCACGAATGAATCTCGTGGATGATGTGTATTGTCCGAGGTTCCTTCCTGTGTAGAAAGGTAGGAAAATGGCATTGAACAACCAAACCAGAATAGCGACAATAAACAGGATTGTGGTCTCCAAGCCACCGCTTTTACCACCGGTGAATGCTGACATGAACAATGCGGCAATGAGAACTGAAAAATTGGCGAGGAAGTTGACCCACCAGCTTATGACTCGGCTTAGTTTGGGAGCAATTTCAAATTCAGATGCAAGACCAGCAGGACGTGCTTTCTTGACTTTTTCTTTTTTCTCTTTCTTTGCTTTAACAGGGGCTGCTTTTGCTGCAACTGGTGCGGCTTTCGCAACTTTTGCGGCTTTCACTGCCTTTGCTGGAGCTTTCTTTGTGCTCTCTTTCTCATTTGATTCAACTTTGTCAAGTAGTCCCATTTTATCGCCTCATTCAGGTGTACATATCGGAGATTTGTTTGTAGATTGCAAAGTCGCCAGATTCCACGAAGGTTGTGATTGATGCGTCGGGCATATTGCCGAGTTGTTCATCGATGATTTTGAAGAATTCACCACGACGCTCATCGTCGATTGCTGCTGGGTCTGCACCGACTTCTTTGAACAATTCAAAGCCATCAGATGCAAGGAATGCTTCGATTGCTTCTTCCGGTAGTTCGTCACCAAGAAGATCGTTGACAATGGTGAAGAATTGAGAGAATAAGGCATCTGCATCGCTCATAGCTTCTTCTTCAACAGCAGCCTCAGCAGGCAGTTCATCAGCATCATTCGAGGCCTGAGCCGTTTCTGGTTGGCTCATCAAAGAGCGGCGCTCTGCCATAAGTTCCTCGAGTTCCGGTACGAGAATTCGTAAAGCTTCTTTGTCACCTTGTGCCTTTGCTTCTTTGTAAAGCGGTTTTAATTCACGGAGTTTGTTCTCAACCTCTGTCAATCGGTCGGGATCTTCTTCATCGAGAAGTTCCACTACTGGTGCGCTTCGTGCTTCGTTGAGTGCTTCTTCACGCTCTTTTTTGCGGAGTACGATGATGTCTCGGTCCAATGAATGTCCAAAGCGATCTGAATAGCGATCGAGTAATGAACCAGATTCACCGGATCCCAATCGATCGATTGCCCCGTAAATTTGAGGAAGAGGTTTCGCAGAACGTTTTGCCCACAAATCCCCGTATTCGTTGGTGGGTTGCTCTGGTTGTGGTGGCGTTGGAGCCATTGGAAGTGGTGGTTGTTCAACAGGTGTTGGAAGTGGCGCAGGAGGTAAGGCAGCAGGTTGTAGAGGCTCTGGTTCAGGAGCTGATGGCAACGGAGGCAATGGCGCCCCAGGAAGTGGAGGCATGCCTGGCAACGGTGGTAGTGGCGATGGTGCACTTTCTGCTTGTTTGTTCTTTTTTCGACGTCGCATACACTCACCTCAATATTGACTGGATGGTATTCTACCCTTGAACCTTACCACAATCAGAACATGAAATTATCCAAATTGACCTTGATTGGATTACACCATTTTTCCCCAGCCTTTCAGACTCAAGAAAGTCGCTGCAGACTCTGAAAGGAAAAGTTGATCGCCACTCGAAACATCATAACTCTCGTTTCCAAAACGTAGAACGGCGTCATCCACAACAATTTCCACCGTTACTGATTTATCAGAACCGAATACAAAGGCCTCGTTTAATGCATCAAATGGGTTGCTTGAATCATTGTCCAAACGTTGCAGAGGGAATTCAGTAACGCGCATTCCAGTTTTACCATGGAGCGAAGTAGGCCACCGTATCTGGCGACGAACATCGATTGTTACGACTTCATCCGTTTCACCAGCAGCACCTAATACAATAGATGCATCGGATTTCACCAAATCCAGAAATAATCCTTGAAGCGAACCCAACCTCGAAATCTGGCCATTACAAACTGAATTTTTCCGATCTTCGTGGAGGAACATATCGGCCAATTTTTTGATACTTGCAGGACCCTTGCCAGGTTTACCTTCTCTCTGAAGATTCTCTTTCAGTCCAAGATGAAGGTCTTTCATGATTTTAGAAGAACCTTCAGCATCTTGTGCAATATCGACGAGTTTGTCAATGAGCGATGGGATTTGTTCGCGAATTCGTTTCGTCCATCCATTCGCAGTGTGGTCATTAAACCGAGTGAGTCCCCCTTGTACATCAACACCTTCTCCTCGAATATGCGACACCAATTCTCTTCTAGCCTCTGAATCCAAATGGAAAAGAGATGGATCACGATAATGAAGATGGAAGCCACGATGTCCAGAAAATGTTACTTGTAGAAATTGCTCATCAAAACCAAATTCAGGTTGAAGAAAGTCATTCCATAAGCCATGTGCTTGCTCCTGAATTACATTCAACATTCCAGGGAAATCTCGATCTGTTACTCCTGGCAAGTGATCTCCATCAAGGTCGAAAATGAGATCCGCGCCTTGCCAATCTTTGTCATCCATTTTCAGTTCGTAAGGCTTTTTCCAATAAGCCGTAGAATAGAAGCATGAATGCATGGCGCGTTCTGATAAAAATTGACGAAGGTCATTTTCGTTTCGAAACGATTTGTGTCGGAGCGGTGGTGCGCCTCCAAAGGGAATAAACATCCATTCCCGTTTTGGCATCCTCGGTGGACGCCAGTATGTGGATGTTCGATAATATTGGCCAAAACGATGTGCAAAGCGTGCCCATCCAGTTGAAGCCATGAAAGAGCCTATGGTTCACAGTTCTTGAACGAAACCCTAAGCATTTTTCATGTAGAATTTTTCTTCGGTTTCGCCGACAACAGTAACCGTGTCGGCACCTGTCAATGCAACATAGTGCTCCCAGCAGTAGTAGTGTTGGTTGTGAACCATAGAAGAACCGAACGTAAGGCGAACGCCGCATTCATGACATCGTGGACCAATCTCGCCATTTGGGGCTTGTGCAAGTCGAACGTGTTCGTGTGGCATCATCTCACCTGATTGTTGCTGAAGGTCTCGGTTCTAAAATGTCGTGCTTGTTTTCCATTATGAGATGGTACTGTTCCTCACCCAGTTGAGTAAGTCGAGCGCAACCTCGCATGATTCACTAACCTCAGCGTGTTCATCATCCAGATAGGTCTCAAGCACTTCTATGGCACCAGGATTGCCGATTGCACCTAATGCTTCAGCAGCTTCATGTCGCACCATGACATGTTCCTCAGGATTTGAGAGGATACGAGTCAATGTTGGAAGAGCCTCATCCATTTGCATTTGGCCAAGAACATAGGCAAGTTCATGACGCAACAAAGCACTTGAAGATACGAATCCTTCGCATAATACCAAGCATGACTCTGGAGTTCGAATGTTTCTCAACTTGAAAACGGAACGCATACGTTGAAACATTTTCTCGTTCTCATCGAGAAGAATTGATCGTAATTGGCTTATTTGTTCAACATCTGCAGGAGGTGCAGGATCAACCGACCCGTATTCACTGGTCTCTGGCCGAGAAGTCATCGTCTTCACTCCACTGCACCGATAAAAGAAAGCGCTTCAACGTCGAAATCGTTTCGAATCATGCCAAGTTCTTGCCCTTCTTTGAGAAATCTTCGAATGGAAGATCGGCCTTCAGGTTTGTAATCGATTGTACGCTCGTTGACGTACATGGTAACGAATTTCTGATTTGTTTCATCGTCAATGCCACGACCCCATGCCTTTGCAAATTCGAGTGCTTCCTCTGGATGTGCAATCGAATGCTCAATACTCATTTTTGTATACATTGTTATGTCTTCCATGATCTGCTGGCCTAAATCTCGTCGAACCACATTCCCTCCGAGAGGCATTGGCCAGCCATTGGTTCGGTCATTCCACCAAACGCCAAGATCGATCAGGACATTCAAATCATGTTCTACATACGTCAATTGTCCTTCATGAATGATGAGTCCGCATTGGTAGGTATCATCAAGAACGCGTGGAATAATTTCATCGAATGGAACCACTTCAACATGAACGTCTCCCCAAGCCAAGCGAAGACCAAGATATGCCGATGTTTTTAATCCTGGGACAGCAATCGTTGACGCTTGTGCATCTTCAAGTGATACACCCTTTTTTGCGACTATCATCGGACCATAGCCTTCTCCCATCGACGCTCCACAGTTCATCAAAGCATAGTGATCGGATATGTCTGGATAGGCATGGATTGAAACCGCTGATACTTCCAACTCTTGGTTCATTGCTCTATGATTGAGTGTTTCGATGTCCTGAAGTTCGTGAACAAAATTGTAGCCAGGAGTGGGGAATGCATTTGTTGTCATTGCATGAAACATAAACGCATCATCAGGATCGGGAGAATGTCCTATTCGTACGACAAGGTTACCATCTTCATCCCGCGGCAGATTGGCCATGTGTTGTCCAAAGACAAACCCTTCAAGAACCAACCGCTTCATTTCAGAAACAATCAACTCCATGCCTCGACGTATTCTTTATGTAATTGGTAAGGTAGTTCCAACCATGGGTAATACGTCTCGACTCTTGCCCACCCTTGCGCTGTTTCTTGCCTTTACCATCCTTGTTGGTTCGTCCTCCGGTTCCAGTAGTGGCCTTTTTTTCCATCACACGATTGAAGTTGAAGATGCTCAGCCAGGTACACGAACAATTGAATTGGATTCGCAAGGCCATATCTACGCTACATTCGAATCAATATTGATAAAATACGATTCCGAAGGATTAATTCTTAAGGAGCATCAATTTGCTAGTGAAATTTTGGCAACAGCTCTCTCGCCTGATGGCTCAAAACTCGCAGTTACGATACGAACTTCAACAACAGGAACGGATTCGGTGTATGTCCTATCCTCGGGCGATTTGAGTGTCATGGTATCCAATGATGCTACAAGCACCAATGCAAATCTCCTAGAATGGTCTCCAAATGGAGCGAAGCTCTACACAAATGCTCCCGACAATGGCGTTCTAGAACTGAACAAGGATACGTTGGATATTGAGACGTCTTACGTCGGTAATCATACCAATCCGATTGCATGTATCGATGTCTCAGTAACGAGCGGTTCCGTATTAACAGCAGATGTTGAAGGTTTGATCCATCTTTGGAACAATGAAGGAGATGTTGTTCAGCATGAAATTCTTCTCGGATCAACCATCCTTGATTGCCAAATAGGATACAACGATGAATACTATTCAGTCTCTACTCCAAACAACGGAATCCGCAAATGGACATTTACTGGTTCAGAATTGAAACCTATTGATCTAAGCGGAGTGCTTCGATATGAATATTCGCCACTTCCCAATACACTGATTGTCCACACAGATGCTTCAATGCATCAGATCCTTGCCTACGACGTCGCGAATGAGCAAATTACGGATACCATTTCGATGTTTCATACGTTCGATGATTATCATATCGATTTCGATCAGAATGGAGCTATGGAGAGGATTCATACGACCTCCAGGGTCAAACATATCGTCGTTTATGACAATGAAGTTCATCATGATGGCATAGGCGATTCAGGGATTGATACAGATGGTGATGGTGTCCCAGATTCTATTGATGATGACGATGACGGTGATGGTATCGAAGACAATTGGGATTTGAATTGTCCTGATGTCGGCATAGCATGCTCGTTGTTACCGGATGAGGATTATATTCGAAACATCGACATTGAGGTTAATTCAACACATTTGGTTGTCACACAATTTTTCACTCTCAACAAGCTACATTCTGCGAGTATTCGAGACTTGGCGAGGTATTCGATGGACAGCGACATCAAATTAAGCGCAGAGGAGGCGGAATTGTTCTCAGATGCCATTTGTAACAATATGAATGCCATCGATGTTTCTTCCTCTCTAAAGTCACATATTTCAGTTGAACAATACTCGTTAAATTTCTCAGAAATGTCTTGTTCTGTTGAGGAAGGTATGGTTCTTTACCCTTCAAGTGATCGAATTTCACATGTTCGATATGCCATTGATGTTGTTTTTGAGTATCAACCAACGACGACAGATGGGTTGGTCGTCATCATCCAAAATCATCGATTCACGTCAACAGGTAGCATCACAGAATTAAGTCCTCAACATCCTCTCTCAATTCACATTCACGGAGAAGATATTACGAGCCAAGAATACGTGCCTTGGCATATTCAAGAAAATCAAGTTTCCTTTACACTCGTGGATAAACAGATTGATTCAAGCACCCTAGATCCAGGCTCTATTGCATCATCACCTATCATTATCGCATTAGTTCTACTAAGTGTTGGTGTTCTCGTTTTGGCTGGCGTCTTTTTGGCTCGCCGACAATCTGACCAAAGCAATTACGACATCGTACTCGATGAAGACGAAGATGAGGACGAAGAATACGCCTACGATGATAAGGAGGAATACTACGATGATGAGGATCAATTCCCAGAAAACGATGATGATCAAGATGATGAGAATGACGTTGAAGATGATGCTCCGGTTCGACGGCAAGTGCCGCCTAGACGAAGAACAGCCTCGTCGAAGCGAGTTCCTGTTCGACTCAAAGAAGCGAATGAAGCAAAGCAACTCCTCCAAGAATCTTCCAATGAAGTCGTGAGAAAACGACGGGCTCGTTCATCAGAACACGACACAGTGCGAACAAAGCGACGAAAATTAAGCGATCAGCACTCCGTAGATGCTGGGCCACGTCGGAGGAGAGCGGTCAAGAAAGATCCTCAATCAGAAGACGATATGGATGAAACGCTTCGGAAGTTTGTCTCCGAGTCACCAGAGGAATGAAATTGGTTCATTCACATCACAACATCGTTCCAAATATTCAGACAAACCAGCCACATGTTCACTATCAAGCCGGTTGAACACCTCACCAAAATATCGGTTGAGTCGTTCCAACGACATGTCAGAATGGAGGTGGGCATGGAGGAGGACTTTTTCACGTGTGAGGGGATTGTTTTCGAAGTCATCCAATCGCATAAGCAATGCTTGGTGTGCTTCCCGTACCGCTTCAACAGGAGTGTCTTTCCGAGCTGCAAAAACGCCGAAAACCATTGGCTGACCTGTTAAATCAAGCCAAGCCTGACCGAGGTCTAATTGTACGAGTTCTGGATTCGTTTTCGCTCGGTCGAGAGCGCGATCACCGATCAAGAGGGCTCCATCGCATCGTTCAAGCATGCTATCCAAATCAGGACCCATTTCAACAGGCCGTGGATCAATACCTCGCTCTTTGAGGAGAAACTTGAGCAAAGCTACCGAGGAAGATGAATCCGTAGGTAGGGCAATGTCACGCATCTCTTCGAGCGGTCTATTTCCAAAGACGAGGACGCTTCCAACTTCACCTTTGGAACAAATACCAATTTCCGGGACAAGTGCTAATTCATCTCTATGCTTAGCAAAGTCTGCTGCAGGAATTGGTGCGAGGACACAGTCTTTGCGTAGAAGATGTCCTGTCAACCATGATGGAGGAGCAGGCAAGACATGGAATGAATCATCCAATCCAACGAAGAGAGGATCGCAATTCATGAATGCCACCCTGCCAATTGTTTTCATCCATCGAGGTGTTTGTTTCATCATCTCATCACCTCAGGCCATCGGTAGCCGTTTGATTGGTTGGGGAGGGGCATATTCCTCGAATTCAGTATACGTTGTGTTACGCTTCACTGGGATAGAGCCAGCGTCACGTACTAATTTCGACAATTGTTGAAGATCGTAGGTCAACGGTGTTGTTGAACCTGCTAAATGCATGATTGATTCTTGCTGAACGGTGCCATCGATGTCATCTGCTCCAAATTGGAGGGCGAGTTCAGCAAGTTCATCGCCAATGTTCATTCGATACGCTTTGATGTGCGGTATGCTATCAAGTAAGATCCGAGAAACAGCGATGACACGTAGAATTTCTTGTCCTGTGGATAGTTGTGCCATTGGTAATCGAGTTGAATCAGGCAAGAATGGGTATGGAACAAAACATTGGAAACCGTTTGTTTTTGCACCCAAATCTCTCAACCTGAGAATGTGTTCAACGCGCTGTGCGGTCGTTTCAACAGTACCGAAGAGCATTGTACAGTTGCTCGGTAATCCAATCTCATGGGCTGTTTGATGAATGTCAAGATATTCTTGACTTGATTCCTTTCCATTGCAGATTATAGCCCGAACATCATCGTTAAGAATCTCAGCACCACCTCCTGGGAGAGAGGTTAAACCCGCAGACTTCAATTGTTCGAGAGTCTCTTGGATCGATAATTTGGAAATTTCTGCAAGATGCTTAATTTCGACCGCTGTGAGCGCTTTTATCGAGACGTGAGGATATTCCTTCCGAACCTTTCGGAACAACTCCGAATAATGTTCGACAGTCCACTCTGGATGCAATCCACCAACAGAGTGGACTTCGTTCACATACGGTGAAAATTTCGATAATTCATCGAGATAATTTTCGATTGTAAGTGCATATGCATCATCGGCTTTGGGGCCACGACGGAATGCACAAAAGCGACAAGCAAGGACACAAATGTTGGTTTGATTAATGTGCACATTGGAATTGAAATATGCTTTCTGGCCATACATTGCTTCTTTGTGTAAATGTGCTAATCGGCCGAGTTCAAACAGATTTGGTTCTGAAAACAATCGTAATCCATCATCATGGTCGAGAGTTTCGTCTTTGATGATTTTCTCAACGATGGTTTGAAGTGAGTTTGACCAATGTTGGTCGCAAAGTAAGTTCTTGAGATTGGTTCTCCATTTAGGATCACGATCCGCAATTGCGGTGGTCGAAACCCATCCAGTCATGTATACTCCTCAAGTTTCTTCTTCAAGAAGATGTGGATGCAGCCACGACTCAACGACGCACATTGAAGAAACCAGAATTAATCATAAATTTTCGGAACTCTTCTACCAAGAAGACCGTCGATGCTACCGCTATCAAAACCATCCAATCGACACTCTCGAGGGGTGTCGTACTGAGCAAATTACCGAACTCAATTCCAATAAGTGGTAGTTGAACTGTTGCAAAATGGACGAAGAGGAACAGCAAGAAACCTGAGACTAAAATGGCGTAATTGATGGCTTTGTTTGAAAACAAACCCAACGAAAACAGGCTGTCTTTTTCAGATCGACAATTGAGTACGTTAAACAATTGGAAGATGATAAACACTGCAAACGTCATCGTTTGGGCATCGGCGAACGTAGTGTCTGCATAGGCGTTGTAAGCGTCCAAAGCCTCGGCGTCTCCTGCCTGACAATCCGCTATTGAAAAACCAGCATCGGATTCTGTTGCAAACGGTGCGATGGTGCATTCATTCCCAATTCCGTAGACTCCGCCACCTGCAATGAAAAAGACGATCAGTGTACCAATGACCATTACTGCACCAAGGTAGAAAATTAAAGCGATATCTCGACCATTCGGTAATCCTTCGTCAACAGGACGCGGCGGTCGTTCCATAACCTTGCCATGCCGCTTTTCAACACCAAGAGCGACGGCTGGTGGACCATCCATGAGAATATTGATGACAAGGATTTGCGTCGCTGTAAGTGGAACTTCCCAACCAAAAATAAACGTTGAAATAACGATGAGTGCCACAGCAGCAACGTTTGTAGAAACCTGATAACGTACGAAATTTCGGATGTTTTGGTAGATTTTTCGTCCTTCCTCAACAGCGTGGACAATGTTGGCGAAGTTATCGTCCTGAAGCACCATATCTGATGCATCTTTGGCGACATCTGTACCCGCTATTCCCATAGCGATACCGATGTTTGCTCCGGATAGGGCAGGCGCATCATTCACTCCGTCACCTGTCATGGCAACGATCTCACCTTGCTCTTGCAAAGACGAGACAATACGCATTTTTTGATCTGGCGTTACTCGAGAGAAAATAGCGTTACCGACAGAATCAGTCAGCTGCTCATCGGACATCTTTCTTAGTTCTGCGCCGCTTACTGGATCAAGATCGGCACCATGGATGGACAATTCCCTGCCAATCGCAGACGCTGTCATGTGATGATCACCTGTGATCATCTTCACTTTGATTCCAGCGTCCTGACAAATTCGAATGGCATCCTTCACTTCAGGACGAGGTGGATCCATGATTCCAACAAGGCCCAGGAAAATCAAATTATTTTCAACAACAGATATGTCATTCATATCCTCATCGTCATTGAGTTTTCGAGCGGCTAATGCAATGACACGCATTGATTGTGAACCCATTTCCTTGTTCCGAATCGATGCTTGCTTGAGGTCATCTTCACTGATTTTAACCAATGCACCATCGAGATATCGATGTGTGGTAATCGGAACAAATCCACCGACTGCACCTTTTGCGAAGACCCATCGCTCACCCTCATACTCATGAATAACGGACATTCTCTTGCGCTCTGTATCGAAGAAGAATTCGTGAAGACGCGGGTGTCTTTGAGAGAATTTTCGCACCTCTCCGTTCAATTTCCACCCGAGTACTGCACATGCAGAGTCTGTTGGGTCTCCAATTGCCGTCCATCGCCCCTCTTGTTTACTAATTTGAGAATTATGGCAAAGTGAGAGACAAGCCGCAAGCAATCGGAACCCGGGGTTTGATTGCAACGTTGACATCGATTCTTCGTCAAGTTCACTATCATCGATGGTCAACGCACCTTTCGGGTTGAATCCATCTCCAGTCACGCCGTAATAGCCATCGACTGTGTGAAGTTGTCGAACCGTCATCTCGTTCTTCGTGAGCGTTCCAGTTTTGTCAGAACAAATAACGGTCGTCGAACCGAGCGTTTCGACTGCTTTCATCCGTCGGACAATCGCCTTGTGCCGTGCCATGTTACGCATACCAAGCGACAGTGTGATAACGAGAATAATTGGCAACCCTTCGGGAACAATAGCGACGAAGATGGCAATAGCAGTGATGAATTGTTGAATAGCAACCTCACGCATGGGGATAGGGCCACCATAAGCAAGAATCAACTTGATCGATACAAGGAGAACGGCAACTACAAGAGCTATGAAACCAAGGAATCTTCCCAATGATTCGAGTTTCAATTCAAGAGGAGTTTTTGGTGTTTGTGCTTCTGATATATCGCTTGCAATCCTTCCGAGTTGTGTGTGCATCCCTGTTTCAACGACGATGCCTACAGCACGACCGGTTGCTACGGTTGTGCCCATGTACATCATGTTCCTTCTGTCCGCAAGAAGGGTATTGACGTCCATTGGGTTGAGTTGTTTTGTGATGGGCTCAGATTCGCCTGTCAGTGCTGATTCATCAACTCGGCACTGATAGACTTCAAGTAAGCGTATATCAGCAGGTACGTTGATACCTTCCTGGAGCTTAACGATATCTCCAGGTACCAATTCTGTCGTAGGAATTTCGGATTCAAAACCGTCTCGAAGTGTGACAGAATTGGAGATGCTCATCTGCTTAAGAGCGTCCATGGCTTGTTCTGCTTGACCTTCTTGCCAAAAACCGAAAAAGGCATTTGCAGTTAAGACTAAGAAGATAAAAATTGCATCTCCAGGGTGGTCTGGTTTGATGGCCAATGCAATGAGAGCTGCTGTAATCAAAAGATAGTTCAGAGGATCATTGTACTGCGACAAAAATCTCAACAATGCTGAGGTGGGTTCAGGTTGTACAAGTTGATTGGGGCCGTATTTTTTTATTCGAGAATGAATCTCAGATTGTGTTAGCCCATTCGGGTTTGCATCCAGTACCGAAAGTACCTCATCAGTATCCATCGAGTGCCAATTCTGTTGGACCATAAAATCACCATAGAAGTCGAAATAGACTCCAACGAGGTTTCGTCTTCTTAACGCTATATGATTTTGATGGAGGAAAACCCATGGAAATATACTCATGACAAATTCTGTACCTCAACAGCCGAATCTTTCTCAAACTTGCTTGGTTTGGAGGGTTTATGTCCGCATCCGAAGGGCCTTACATTCCTGCTGATCAGGAACCCAAGGAACTCACCCTGCGCGTTCTTGTTGTCGGTGTTGTTCTTGGCATCTTGATGACAGCAGCGAATGCATACCTCGGCTTGTATGCAGGAATGACCGTTTCTGCGAGTATCCCCGCTGCGGTCATGTCTATGCTTATTCTTCGAAGCCTGTTCAAAGATGTCAGTATCCTCGAGAACAACGCAGTGCAAACCATGGCAAGTGCGGGTGAATCTCTTGCTGCTGGCGTTATCTTTACGGTACCAGCCATGCTTGTTATTGGCATTTGGACCGACATCGAATGGTTTCCCACCCTTGCTATTGCTTTGTTAGGTGGTTTACTTGGAACGATGTTCACAATTGCTCTACGTCGGTTGTTTATTGTTGAGGAAGCTCTACCTTACCCTGAAGGCGTTGCATGTCGAGAGGTCTTGGTTGCTGGAGAAGAGGGTGGTAGCGGTGCGCTTGCCATTGTGTACGCATTGGGAATTGGTGCACTCTACGGACTCATGGTGAAAGGATTCAAAGTCACTCATCATTCTGCAGAGACAGCATTTGAAGTCTTGAAAACTCGGATGTATGCTGGTATAGACCTCTCTGTCGCATTGCTGTCGGTAGGGTTCATAGTTGGCATTCGAATCGCCTCGTTCATCTTCTTAGGTGGAATTATTGGATTTGGTATTCTCGTTCCGCTCTTTGGCTACCTCAATGGGTGGCCAGTATCCGATACGTTGGCCGGTGGATTTGACAAATTATGGCTTGAACAAGTTCGCTACGTTGGTGTTGGTGCAATGGTCGTAGGTGGAATTTACACGCTGTGGAGCATGCGCAAAACCATCCTCACCGGACTCAAGAAATCGTTTGTACAAAGTGGATCCGATTCAGAGTTGCATCTCCGAACTGAAAAAGATCTTCCGTTGAAGTGGGTGACAGTCGTTTGTGGCGTTCTTGTCGTCCTCACGTTTTTGTTCTATTGGTACATTACCGGTTCGTTCCTTCTCTCATTGTCGGGAGCACTCTTCTTAGCCCTCGTTGCGTTTTTCTTCGCAGCGGTTGCAGGATACATTGCTGGCGTTGTCGGGTCAAGCAACTCTCCTGTTTCAGGAATGACCATTGCGACGTTGTTGTTTACCGTAGGACTGGTATGGATTGTTGGGTCGCTGATTCTCGATTTGTCGCAAACGGAGTTGATGTATGCCACGCTCCTAATTGCAGCTGTCGTCGCTAGCAGTGCTGCCATCGCTGGAGATGTCATGCAGGATCTGAAGACTGGACATATGGTTGGTGCTACACCATGGCGACAGCAGATTGCAGAGATTGTGGGTGTCATCACGGGAGCATTTGTCATCGGTCCAACCATCGCCTTACTTCACAATGCTTTCCAGATTTCATCAACAGCATGCTTGGCCACGAACGATCGAATTGTAGCATCAAACAGCGGCGAACCATTGTACGATTGCAGCGAGGCTTTGTTCGCACCACAAGCCGAATTGATTGGAGCGATTGTCAAAGGCGCATTCGTTGGCGATATGAATCTTCCAATGGTCTTCCTCGGAGCGGCATTAGCCGTTGTCCTCATTCGATTGTCAATGCCAGTGATGTCTGTTGCAATTGGGATTTATTTGCCGCTTAAATTGAGTGTTCCAATAATGCTCGGTGGAATCCTGTCTTCGCTCGCCATCGGTGCTGCGCACTTGCGAATCGATGGCACACTTGACGGAAAGCCATCAAAAGAAGCCAAAGCTGCTGCTTCTGAAGTTGAAAGCAGGGGCGTACTCATCGGTGCAGGATTCATTGCAGGAGAATCGATATTGGGTGTACTGATTGCAGTACTCATTGTGTTAAATATCAATTTAGATGAAATCTTTGGGATCCATGAATTGTCTCAAATGTTCTCTCTGCTGTTCTTTGCATGGTTTGTTGGAGTCTTTATTTGGTTAGCCACAAGAGCGCTTCCTGAAGGTGGAAATCTTGGCCGAGAAATTTTCACAACAGCGTCGCATTCGGTCAAGAAATTTGCTCGATCTCTGATGCCTCGTTCCAAATAATCCAACGGTAATTATGAAAGGCTCAAGGCGATGGCCATTGACTGGTGGTCACCATCGCAACATCAATTTCTGAACTGAAAGAACTCGCTCGACGTTGTCGAATTGAAATTGTCAAAATGGTTCATCGAGCCCAAGCAGGACATCCCGGAGGGTCGCTCTCAGAGATTGACTTGATAGCAGCCTTGTATTCAACTTCACTGCGTGTTCGACCTGACGAACCTGACTGGGAAGACCGAGATCGATTTATCCTCTCCAAAGGACATGCTTCCCCAGGAATGTATGCACTCCTTGCTGAAAAAGGATTTATTCAACACGGCGATTTGCATTCATATCGTGTCCTTGGAGGTGTTTGTCAAGGCCACGTCGACATGAAATGGTGCCCCGGAGTTGATTTCAGTGCTGGAAGCCTCGGCATGGGACTTTCTTTTGGAATGGGATGCGCACTTGCTGCCAGAATTGATGGCAGTGAACGAAGGGCATTCGTGATGCTTGGCGACGGTGAGATTCAGGAAGGATCGATCTGGGAAGCAGCCATGGCAGCTGCCCATCATGAATTAGGTAATCTCAAAGTCATTCTCGATCGCAACAGAATCCAAAACGATGACTTTTGTCTCGAACAAATGCGTATGTTCGATATACCTGCGAAATGGAAAGCATTTGGATGGAACGTCATGGAAATTGATGGGCATGACATGAACGAAATTGTTGAAGGAATCAACTTCCTCGACACATCGAACGATGCTCCATCGATTCTCATCGCTCATACCATCAAGGGGAAGGGTGTCTCGTACATGGAAGACAATCCTGCCTTCCACGGGGCAGCACCGAACGATGAGCAATTTGCACTAGCCATGCAAGAATTGGGGGCGGTTGAATGACACGTATGGCAGCAACACGAGATGGTTATGGACAAGCGTTGCTTGAATTAGCGGAAAACAAGAAAGTCGTTGTGCTAGAAGCTGACCTTGGAAAGTCAACAAAATCGTTGCATTTCCGAAAGGCGCACCCTGAACGTACGATTTCTTGCGGTATAGGGGAGCAAAACATGCTGTTGGTCGCCGCAGGTATGGCATCAAGCGGTTACATTCCATTTGCATCCACATTTGCTATTTTTACTGAACGAGCATTTGAACAGATGAGAAACGGAGTTGCTCGGCCTAACCTCGCAGTTCACCTGTGTGGTTCCCATGGTGGCACTCACACGGGAACAGATGGCTCATCAGCACAATCGATTGAAGATTTAGCAATCTATCGCACACTCCCAAACGTTACAGTGCTCCACCCATCCGATGATGTCAGCACGCGATTGCTCACAAAACAACTTGCGGCATCGAAGAATCCCTCCTACATGCGGACGGCTCGAAACAAGACGCCAGTCCTGTATGATGAGGCAGATCCGAAGACAATACAGATTGGAAAGGGCATCACATTGCGCAAAGGAAATGATGTTGCCATCATCGCCTGTGGTGTTTTGGTTTCTGAAGCACTCAAAGCAGCAGATTCATTGAGAGAAAAGGGTATTGAGGCCACGGTTATCGACATGCACACCATCAAACCACTCGATGTTGGTTTGGTCGATGAGGTAGCAGCGCGTTGTGGTGCTATCGTCACTGCTGAAGATCATTCCATCATTGGAGGACTCGGTGGTGCTGTTGCTGAGCACCTTTCCGCATCTTCTCGCACCCCGCTCGAGCGTGTTGGCGTTCAAGATCGATTTGGAGAATCTGGTCAGGCAGATGAAATGTTGGAACTCATGGAACTGAGTTCACCACACATCGTCAAGGCTGCTCTGCGGGCAATTGACCGCAAGTGAAGCAACCATCATGTTCATGAATCGCCAATTCAACGAAGGCGCATGGAGTTCTTCCTTGACACTGCTGATGTAGACGAAATTCGCGAAATTGCTGCTTGGGGTATTCTCGACGGCGTGACAACCAACCCATCACTGATAAAGAAAAGTGGACGTGACTTCAAAGAAGTCGTAGGAGAAATCGCTGGAATTTGCTCCGGACCAATTTCTGCTGAAGTAACGGCGATGGATACTTCAGGTATGTTGCAACAAGCACGTCAATTGAAAGCAGAATTGCCCTCAAATGTGATCATTAAAATTCCTTGCACTCCAGAAGGGCTCGCTGCAACCAAGGTTTTGACCGACGAAGGTGTGGATACCAACGTAACGCTCATTTTTTCTGCTTCACAAGCGCTTATGGCTGCAAAAGCAGGAGCTACATACGTTTCGCCTTTCATCGGTCGAATTGACGACACGGGACACGATGGCATGAATCTCATTGCTGAAATTATGGAAACCTGGGAGAAATACGATGTTTCAACGAAAGTTCTCGCGGCTTCGATTCGTCACCCAACGCATGTTCTCCAGTGCATGCAACTTGGGGCTCATACAGCCACCATGCCTGCCAAGATTTTCCGCCAACTCATGAAACACCCACTCACCGACAAAGGCCTCGAAGGCTTCATGCGTGATTGGGCTGAAGTTGAGGCTGCTGGCAAGGCTTGAACATCTACAATTCGAAAAGGAGGCTTCATCAATGATGGAGCATCAGCCCATACCACTGAGGGAACACGATGAGTGATATTCAGGAACGTCTGCAGAAACTCCTTGATGGGGAGTTGGATGCTGCTGAAGTCGCTGAGGATCCTGCTCTTGCATCGTTAGCAGACCGTCTTTATGGCATCAAAATCACACCAGTTCAACCCAAAAAACTTCGAGATTTTAGTGAAGCAGCAGCAGCTCCCTCTGCGCCGCTTCCCGCCACGGATATGATGATTGAAGTCATTGGTGACGTAGCACTTGAGCACCCTCCTGCACCAAATGCTGACCTACCTCCTCTCGCACCGATACCTGCGGTTCCTGATACAAAGGGAGCGAAATCCTTCGGTATGATGAGTTATCTCTCCATTCTCGCACTGCTTGCAGTCACTGCTAATTTGTTTGGATACCTTCACACGCTCGTTGGCTCGCTATGTACCAACGCATGTGCAAATGAAGGACATACGAAGATGAATCTTCTTGAGATTTATCGTTTGGATTCGCTAAATGGATGGAGCCTCCCCGTCACTGAGGGCGTTATTGGTATACCTGATGTTGTTGCAATCCTTGGTCTTCTCGTCATGACCTTTCTCTTGCGTAAAAAGGCGTGAACACGTCGTCCTACGGTCGGCTTTCTCCGTCATCTTGATGAGCAGGAGTTGAAAGGACTCGCTATGGGCAAACCAGCGAAGGCCAAGCGAGGGATTCCAAGCAAAGTTGAAGATTTCAACGCTTGGTATCCGTTTATTGTTGAGGCTGCTGAACTCGTTGACAAGCGTTACCCAATCAAAGGAATGGATGTATGGCGTCCATATGGTTGGAAAGCTATGCGCCAAATCGATGCATTAACCCATTCGGAAATGGATCGAACAGGTCATGAAGAAGTCAATTTTCCTCTCCTTATACCTGAAGATCTTCTCGAGAAAGAAAATGCATTGGTCGCCCGCCTCAAGCGGGCTCGAGAAGAAGGTGTCGATCCAGATGAACTGCGTGACGAAGATGAAGAAGCGGGATTCAAGAAAGAAGTGTACTGGGTCAAGCATGCAGGAGAAAACGAACTCGATATCCCAATGTTCCTCCGTCCAACCAGTGAGACTGCAATGTATACAATGTTTCCATTGTGGATTCGAAGCCACAAAGACCTACCACTGAAAGTGTATCAAATGGTCAATACGTTCAGATATGAAACAAAACAAACACGTTCGTTTATCCGAGTCCGTGAGATTCACTTCTTTGAAGCACACACAGCACATGCCGATGAAGCCGATGCTACGCGACAGATTGAGCAAGATTTGGAAATTGTTGACCGGTTGATGGAGAAATTGTGCCTACCAATCATCAAGGCAAAGCGTCCTGTCTGGGACACCTTCCCAGGCGCACACTACACGATAGGAATCGATGCCGTCATGCCGAATGGACGAACACTACAGGTTGCAAGTTGTCACCACTATCTCGACCAATGGGCAAAGGCATTTGATATTACATACGAGAATTTGGATGCGAAACAACAACACGTCCATCAGACAACATATGGCATGTCTGAACGACTACTTGGGGCTGTTGTTGGCATGCATGGCGATGACTCTGGATTGATTATGCCGCCGGCGATTGCACCATGGCAAGTCGTCATCTGTCCAATGATTCGAAAGAATTCAGAAGTTGACACAGTAGCAATTTCACATCAAGTTGCAGATACGCTGCGAGACGCAGGCTTGAGAGTACACGTTGACGATCGTGACCTGCATCCTGGCCAGAAATATTACGATTGGGAGATCAAAGGCGTCCCTCTTCGATTGGATATTGGCCCACGTGATGTCGAACAGGGAACTGCTTTTGCAGCAAAACGAACAGGTGGAAAACAACCCTTACCAATAGAATCCATCGTTCAATCCGTGAACGAGGTGTTGAACGAAATTTCCGATGTCTTGAGGGAGCGTTCAACTCAGCACATGGAACATGTGATTCAACCACTCCCACCATTTGTCGAAGAAACCGATGAATGGAAGATGGATGGAGAAGTCAAGGATGGCCACATTTACGAATTACCTTTTGACGGTACAGATGCTCATGCAGAGGCGATTGAGCGAGCAACAGGACTCACATTCCTTGGAGATTCGACGGATTCTTTCACAGATGAATTGCCATGCCACATGAGTGGAAAACCAACCAAACGTCGTGTACTTCTAGCGAAGACCTATTGATGTTGGAGAAATTCGAGTATCTTCTCTGGTGGCCTTCCAATCACTGCCTTACCATTGAAAACAAGTACGGGTCGCTCAAGGCACTTCGGTTGTTCAACAAGCAATTCTCTGATTGCATCGGATTCGAGATTTCCGAAATCGAATGAACCAACTACATCGTTTCGTCGAAGTATATCGGGTAAGGCTGAAAGGATTTCAATATCATCCGAATGGATGCCTTCGGAGAGGTATCGATAATCCTCAAATTCTACACCTGCCTCTATCAGAAGCGTAACTGCTTGCCTAGATTTTGAGCAACGTGGATTATGATAGAGACGCATACGATCACACAATGTTTACATTCCAAACGATGAAGGATCCATATCCATCTCCCCATCCTTCATCATCTTCCTCATTTGCTTGTTCAACTTACGGTTTCCACCCATTCCCTTCATCATCTTGCGAGAACGCTTCCATTGTGCAATGAGTTCGCGAACATCCTTTTCCTTAACACCTGAACCACGAGCGATACGTTGAATGCGTTCAGCCTTAATTTTTGCAGGCTCATTTTTCTCCCAAGCAGTCATGGAATCCATAATGGTTCGATAACGGTCAAGATTGCCTTGCATGGCTTCTTTTTGTGATTTTGACATCCCACCTAGCCCACCAAACATGCTACCGGGAAGGAACGACATGAGTTTGTCAATCGTTCCGACTTTTGCCATCATTTCCATCTGTTTGTACATGTCGTTCAAGGTAAATCGTCCGGACATGAGTCGCTGCGTTAAGCGCATTGCTTCCTCTTCATCCAAATCCTCGGGTGCAAGGTCGATAAGACCACGAATGTCGCCCATCCCGAGAAGTCGTGAAATGAAACGGTCTGCTTCAAATTTTTCAAGATCCGAAACCTTCTCACCAACACCGATGTGAACCAATGGAGCACCAGTTGCAGCAACGGCCGACAGTGCCCCACCACCGCGTGCAGTACCATCCAATTTTGTAACAACAATACCTGTTACACCAGCAAGGTCATGGAACGAGGCTGCTACGGGACCCGCAGCTTGCCCAACTTGCGCGTCAATAACCAACCATCGCTCTGTTGCTCGCGTTATTGATGCAATGCGCTCTAATTCCTCAACGAGTTCTTCATCAAGTTGGTGACGTCCTGCTGTATCGACGATAACCAAATCTGCAGCAGAACATGCTGCAAGACCGTTTCGCACGATAGTGGCCGCATCCTTCTCGTCTGGCTCTCCATAGACCATAACGCTTGAATCTTCAAGCAATTGTGAAAGTTGAGCATAGGCTCCTGGACGATGAACGTCGGCTTCAATCACTGCAACGCGTAAACCGTGCTTTTTCCGATACCATTCTGCTAGTTTTGCGGTCGTGGTCGTCTTTCCTTGGCCGTACAATCCAACGAGAAGAAGCGTAGCACCACGCGGCTGGAATTCATGGCTACTACCAAGGATACGAACCAGTTCGAGATAGAGAATATTCATCGCATGCGTCTGAAGATCGATACCAGGACGTGGTTCCTCTTCTCGCATTCTTTCTTCAAGACGATCAACGATTTCCTTTGTTTGACGAACGTTAAAATCTGCCTCTTGTAAAGCGCGACGAAGACTCTTGGTCATTTCTTTGAGTTCTTCTTCATTTAATCGACGCTTGCTACGAAGAAGTCCGAGTGAACGGAAAATTCCACGTGATAGGCCTTCAAGCGCCATAAATTACCCACCAAGCCTTCTCCTTTCAATCCAACGGATGTTCATTCATCGAGAGGAACTTCAAGCCGAAGGACATCGTCCTCAAGTTTTGCCGTGACCTGTGTCGATTTTGCTGGAGAAGTTGTTGGAATTGCATGTTCTCGACCGTTCACACCGACGTAGAGTACACCTTCTTCGCTGCGTAAGGAAAGGTCATCTCGTTCCAAACCAGGGAAATGAAGGTGAATAATTTCAACACCATCTCCCATCTCCGTAAATGTACCTCGATGGATGGAATGATGCAATCGGTGACCTACAGAGTACGGTCCAAGTTCATCACCAAGTGTCTTTGGTTCTCCGTACAAAAGAGAACCATACGTTCGTAATCGCTCCAATCCTTGTACTTCAGAATCAAACAAATCCATTGTCGTAACTGGAATAGTAAGCGTGTCTTCCAACTCAGCAATGTGTCCTTGTTCTTCGGTACGACGTCTCTGGAGGAATGGGTGATCAAGTTCGGGTGTTACGCGATTGACCAAACATCCCGTCACGGGCAATTCGTATTCATTCAGTGAAGCATTTGCACGTACGGTTTCGTTCACACCCATCCGTTCGGGAATGGTCACGAGGGTGAACGAAGTTGTTGATGGGTCGCTCAATACTCGGCGTACATGAAGAACACGTCGGCGGAATCGCTCAAGTTCTTCTTTCATGGCATCGCTTTGCTTCCGTCCAAAAAGCATCGAACGAAGACCGCCAGAGACTCGCATCATTCGAAGCAAACGTCCAGACCAAGCCTCGATGAGTTCTGGCAAGGAAAGGAAGCGAAGTGTATGTCCTGTTGGAGCCGTATCGAATACAATCACATCCCATGCTGGATTTTCAACATGTTTAAGCAATTCATCAAAGGCTATCGCCTCATCGAGTCCAGGAAGGACTAATTCACTCGAATCCACCTCTTCCTTGATGGATTCCATCTCTTCTTTTGCTGATTGATCGAACATTCCACCAAGACCGCCAAAAGCTGCAAGAGGAGAAGTTGACATGCCCGAGAGGCTTTCACCAAGTTTAGGCATGAAGGTCGATAACTTCGCTTCAGGGTTCAATTCCAAGCCAAACAGACCGGGAACGCCATCAACGGGTGTTGGTTCCGATGACAAGTCAACGCCAAGCGAGTCCGAAGTGGAGTGAGCAGGATCGCTCGATACGAGAAGGACTCTCAGACCAGAGTCTGCGAGCCACACTGCGGTTGATGCTGAGGTTGTTGTTTTCCCAACACCACCCTTTCCTCCGAACAACAACAATCTCGCCATGGGCATGACACTTTGTGGTGGTGTTTGAACTCATTGCTCACATTTACTCCTAACCAACTTATGTATGCGTGTTATCAGGAGATGTTGTGGTCAATGATTTTGTCACGTTCCAGATTGCCGCAATATGTGGCCTCATCGGTATGACGTTGGGCTGGCGCGGAGTGATGACAAAATATTCTGGATTCTATGACTTGCCAACTGCGTGGAATCAGGTGTTCTGGGGAATCCTACTCGGAGGGGCGTTTGCTTCGTATGCAGATAGCTCACTGTTTCTGCCCTATTACGAGGCTCAAGTGACAGGGACTCGAACAGCGGAATTAAATCTCGTTCGCCTGATCCTCATCCCTCTAATTGCAACGATTGGTATGCATTTTTTGCTTCGTCGAAAACGTGTTCGAAAAGGCGGCTCACAAGCAACCAGTGGATGGGCGCTCGGTCTTGCAGTTGGAGGGATGCTCGCCATCGTTTTGATCACGAGAAAAGTTCAAACCGGGATCGATGGATTGCAGGATGTCCTAACAGTATTGCTCATCGGGTTTTTCGCACCACGAGTTGAAGCCATCATCACGGCATTTCATGGAACGCTCATGTTGAGAGGAAAGCGATGGAGTGCTATTTTCAGAGCTACATTCTGGAGAGCATCTTCGCTCACAATGTTCTATTTCGCTTGGTTTAGCCCACTGGCTTGGGTTTTCATCATTCCACCAATCCTGCTGGTGCAGGATTCAGCAGAGAAATGGGTTTGGGATTCAGTACCCAAAGAAGGTCGTCGACGATGGCGAAGAATGCAAGCGGATAAAAAGCGGGAAAAACAGGTCGCTGCGAGACTTCTTCAACAGCCAAACACGCTTCAAGCTGAAGAGGAGTGAATTCGCGCCCCCAAGACCTTACGTATCAATCGTTTGGTCGGTCATCTCACACAACCATTAAACCATGACTGCTCAACCAAGAGGGCATGGGTTCTTGCCCGTACTGTGCTGCGACGACGCTGGATGGTGATACCATCTGCTACTCCTGTGGGAGGGTTTTAGCCAACAGTTCGATTATGGAACATCGAATCCACCTGCAAAAAGACCGTCACAACCACGTTTCTGCGTACAAAATGACCACGGCACCACAGCGAAGAGGACTTGTCCAAACCGATCGTGGAAGGACAAAGAATATTCTCAAGGGTCGAAAGAATCGTTTTCGCAGCCTCATCATGCTCGGACTCGTCGCATTCATCATGCTTTCACCACAAGCGAGAGAAATGACCATGGGTAAAATTTCAGAAGTTAAAGAATTCATCATGAATCCAACGTCAGGTTATTTGGTGTATGATATCGAAGCAGATTACACCCTTAATCGAATTGTTTCATTTGAGAATATGGACAGTGACATGAGCGAGTACTTTAACGAGACATTGCCAATTTCACCTGACATTTACGCCCTTGAAGATAGCAATTCGATGTATACCTATACCGATGGCACACAAGATATCCCGAATCAGAAAATTCAGGACGTTACATCGATTGAGTTGCGAATCGATGGCCAGTCGATCAATATTCCACTTGAAAACTCTGCAATACGAACCTATGCTGAAGCCATTACAACTGCGAGTGGGCACAAAGTATGGTGGCCTGGGACATCGGGTACTGGAAGCCAGTTCTGTATTGGCGGCCCTTGTGTCAAGGTGACCATCAATCTTGGCCCAAACCAAGCTACATCGTTTGAGTATCTTGTGACCATTAGTTCGAAGTCGTATACGTGGTGGTCTGATGCAGATGAGGGCGTTGATCCTCGAATTCCTGGTTTCGCATCAGGCATACTTGAGCAGAACAGTGGTACGTTTGATGATTTAGAAAATCGCGGAGGTGGTGAACGTGTTGACGATTTCACAGCCATACGATGGTACGACAAAAATCGACCTGATTACGCTATTGATGCGACCGGTGCAACCGTTATTGCTGCTGTATCAGCTATTGATTCAAATCTTCCAGAAAACAATCAGAACGCATTCAAGTTTGCCAAGGCAGCTTTTGATTACATTCAAGAAAACATCGAGTATTACACGGATCCAAGTTCGGGCTCACCCGCATTGAGCGGACCTGCTTGTCTGGCTGCAGGCCAAGGGGACTGTGACGAACAGACGAACGCATTCTTGAGTTTGCTTCGAGCCAAGGGTATTCCTGGATGGTACGTTTTCGGAATCCTATCAAGTCAATCGTACACAAAATGGGAAGCTCACGCATGGGGCTATATTCAACTACCAATGTCAACGGAATGGTGCAATGAAAACAACATCGAATTGGATAGTTGCTACATCGAAGCATCTGTTGATGTAACGAACAACAAGTGGCTACTGCATACTGCATCCGCACTTATCGATTGGATTGAACAACCGGATCCAAATAGGGATGGCACCTACATCAACGCCTACTACCGACCACTCGCCTATTCCGACAAAGACAACGATTTCGAACGCGTTCAGCGAGATCGAGTCTTTGCATTAGAGGGGCCCGTCAGTTATGGTGGTGGCAAGTTCCCAGTTTACAGTTGAGGTGATGAACAATGCGAGTAATCATTGGAGGTGCTGGCCGAGTTGGTTCAGAATTGGCGCGAGCCATGCGTGCAGAAACCATGGACGTTGTCTTGATTGACAATGATTCGAGAGCAGTCAAAAACGCACAGTCGTTGGATGCTTTAGTGATTCATGGTGACATCACTTCTCGGGAATCGCTCCAAGAGGCTGGAATCGGTGATGCTACAGTCTTCGTTGCAGTAACGGATTCTGACGACCGTAATCTCATTGCATGTGCTCTTGCAGAAGATGAGTACAAACGACAGAATGGCGTATCCATCAAGCAAAACCTCTTGTCAATAGGACGCTTTCGAAACAGAACCTATGTCAAAGAGCATGAACAAGGCCATCTTGCACGATGGGCTGCTGTCGATTATGCCATTGATCCAGTCGATGGAGCCATCCAACGCCTTGCAACCGGTCTTCGCTCCTCTGCAATTGAAGAGGTTATACCATTTGGCCATGAGGCATTCATTATCGAATTGAACGTAACGAAAGATGCTGAACAAGTGATTTACCAAACCTTAGCAGAAGCAAGTCTTGGTATTGAAGGCGGATTACCTCTGATTGTCGGTGTAAAGCGTGATGGCGAGCCAAGCACCGTCCCAAACAAAGATTTCACACTGATGCCGAAAGATCGTATCGCTGTAGCAACAAGTGGTCTCGGATCGTTTAGTCGTATCCTGACCGCATTTGGTCACGAATCCATTGATTTTCCAGCACAACCTCGTGTTGCCATCATCGGAGCTACGAATGTTGGTCGCAGAATTGCTGAGAATTGGCTCAGAAATGGTGCTTATGTAACTGTCATTGAGCGAAATCTGAACACTGCAAACAATCTCTCTGGATCTGATATAGGGGCTCACGCTAATCTTGATGTTATTCATGGTGATTTCCTCGACCGAAATATATTGACCGAAATCGGAATCAAAGAGCACCATATTGCAATTGCTGCTCTTGAAGATGACCACATATCCATTGCAGCCGCACTTCTTGCAAACGACATGGGCGTTACAAGAACTGGATTGATTCTCAAAGATTCCGACCTTGTCACCGTCACACAGCGAATGGGAATTACCTTCGCAGTTGACATCAAGCGTGTTGCAGTCGACAATATTCTGGCTCACATCCACACCAAGGCATCCGGTGCTTATGCGATTCTTTCCAACGTACCCGATGTCGTAGGAATCAGTCAAACCGTTTCCAAGGACTCGAAATTTGCCGGAAAAAAGATTGGAAATTCCGGATTGCCAGAATGGTCTCGAATCGCTTTCATTCAACGGAGGAACACAGCTGGATTTTGGGAAACGCTTCGTCCTGCTCGTGAAAAGGCCATTGTTGAAGGCGACCGACTCATCTTGTTTTGTCGGCCGGATCGAGTCGCAGATCTTGAGAAGCGATTCAAGGTGTAAACATGCGGTTTGACGTACTCAACCTAATTCTGGGATGGACGCTGGTAGCGTTAACAGTCCCTCTGTTGTTGTGTGTTATCGTGACGGGTTACCTCGACAATTGGGAACTCGCGTTAAGAGCATTCTCAATCCCAGCAGGTCTATCACTGCTCATTGGATCTTTGATGTTACGATTTGGAACAAAACGAAACACACACATGCGTTTGCGGGATCGTGAAGCATTCGCTGCAGTTGCCCTTGTATGGCCTCTCGCAGTCTTTATTGGAGCATTACCGTATTGGCTTGGTGGGATGTTTCATGGGCCATTTACAGATGGTTCATCGTTCGCAGATATTGCACGTGGAGCCGTGAATGCATGGTTCGAATCAATGTCTGGATTCTCCACAACAGGAGCGACCGTTATTTCAACCTCGATGAGTCCAAACTGTCTACCAGGAATGGATTGTATCAACTCACAACCCCGTGGACTGTTGTTTTGGCGTTCCTTAACACAATGGTTTGGAGGTATGGGAATCATTATGCTTGGGATGATGATTTTGTCGCGCGTTATCGGTGGTGGGATGGCGCTCGCACGTGCGGAATTAACGGGACCATCCTTGTCAAGGTTGAAGCCCAAGATCCAAGAAACTGCCTTGGCGCTATGGGGTCTGTATCTCGCACTTACGTTACTTGAATTTGGTCTATTGTGGTCGATTGGTGGCATGGATTGGTTCGATTCAATCAATCACGCATTAACCACGATGCCAACAGGTGGATTCTCGACGTATGATGCGAGCATCGGTCATTTTGAATCCTACACTGTTGAGTTAATCATCATCTTGTTCATGTTTATCGGAGGAATCAATTTCACACTCTTATGGTTCATTCGAGAAGGGCAATTTCGTAAGGCAACACAAGATGAGGAATTCAAAAATTATGTTGTCTACATTCTCACGACCTTCCTGTTCATCACCATTGCGCTACTTGCAACACGAGATTACACAACCACCGACTCGTTCATCGATTCATTGTTCCATGTTGTTTCTCTTGGAACGACGACAGGATATACGTCGACCGATTACATGCAATGGCCAGTTGTTACACATTTGTTCTTGATCGTGTTGATGATCGTTGGTGCTTCTGCAGGAAGTACAAGCGGTGGATTGAAACTTCTGCGAATCAATTTGGCATTCAAAGTCGCCATGCGTGAACTGGTTCGAATTGCGCAGCCACGAAAGGTTCAGACCATTCGGATGAATGGAAAGGTCGTTGGCAATCAACAACTAGGACTCATCGTTGGGATGTTGTTCGTCTGGATTGGATTGTTTGCGATATCATCGATTTTGCTCGCCATTATTGTACCGGGTGAAGATTTTGAATCTATTTTGGCACTGGTTGCATCAAGTCTTGGAAACACTGGACCTGCGCTTGGGAATTATGGTCCTACAGAAACGTGGGCAGGGCTTAATTCTGGAGCACTGTTGTTGACATCGATTCTGATGTGGTTTGGTCGATTGGAATTGTTAACCGCCGTTATTCTCTTGCATCCACATACATGGCGGTCTGAGTCCAAAGATCAAGCTCCCCGAGGGGCATTGGCTCGTCTCAAGCGCATGATATCAAGGGAACCACATGAAGAATCAGAACAAGGTCCTTTGAGCTGAGTCTCTTTTTGATTCAGGTTCTTCTTCAATTTCAGATGCCGGTTCAGATACATCTTCATGGAACTCCTCGAGTACAGAATTTATAACGGGATCTTTCCATTGCTCCTCTGCCTTTTCATAAGCCTGAATCAATTCCTTTGTTGATTTACGAGAGACTGGTAGATTGCACAATGCAGCATGCTCATCGGCACTAAGTCCCAATGCAAGTGATACCTCAAACCGGTTCGGATCGCCAAACACTGGGTTTTCTTGATGTAGAGCACTTAAGAGCGGCATGAATTCCCTTCTCACTGTTGATTTGCTGGTTTTTGATAAGTCTGCAAGGTGATTGATGATGGCCGGACGGGCCCAAGATCCAGACCGCCTCAAGTAATTCGGATAACTTGGATAAATTCTGCTTGGCAAAGACGTGTTGTTCGCAACGCTAGCAGACAGGGAGGACAAATGCAAAGTCCAGTATGACGAGTGATGTGCAAGGTCGCGATAACGGCTCTCAACAGAACGGTCAGCGAGAATCAATGCCTTCGAACCTCGCCTCATAGCAACTTCATCGAATAAAGATGCGTTGTTCCAGTGCACCCAATTCATTAAATCAGAGGGTTGTTTATCGATACTGCGCCCAATCGCAACCGCATCCGTTGCAGATTCCGAACGATACAAGGATTCCATCCCAGGAAAGACCTCCGTCGTCATATCACGCACACCGGCTGCAAGATGTTCTCTCACCATCTCGGGGTTGAGTGCTTCGATGTCTCCGGATGAAAGCACTTGCAAATCGCGAACCAAGGCGCGCAAGTCCCCATGATTTCCATGAACAAGCGTATCGATTGCATCGTTTGTATAGCCTATGCTTTCCTCACGGAGAACCCGGCGAGCAATTCTGCGAAGTGCTTCATCGGAAACACGATCGAATGTGACCGTGATGAGGTGCCGATTAAATCGATCTTTCGTGTTCCTCCATGTCGATGATGAGCGTCCCCAGAGTCCCATCACATCGTTGCATGCCAAGATTACAGGTTGTTTTGTTGATTCAAGGAGTCGCAACAATTCTGCTTTACCACCTGAATCACCAGCAAGCGATACGGATTCATCGTCCTCAATGCCTTTCCGGATACGATCCTCACTCACAGCACGTAGACCGCCCCCAATATGATCAACCTCGTCCAAGAGAATCAGCGTACGTTGCTGAGGTTTGTTTGGATCGTGAAACAGAGAACGATGTGTTGATGATTGTGTTGCAGCCTTTCGTATAGCAATTGCATTTCGAGCATCGCTCGCATTGAGTTCAATGACCGTCCAACCCATATCCTGAGCTATCGCACGAGCAACCGTTGTCTTTCCAACACCGGGAGGTCCGACGAGGAGAATTCCTTTCTTTTTCGGTTGACCTTTGACCCAGTCATCGAGCCATTCACGGATTTTACGTCGTTGACCTTCATTGCCTTCGAGTTGGTGTTCCGAAGTGGGGCGGTGCCGTTCAGTCCAATCCGAAGCACCGGTCATAGTTTTCCAACCTAACGACGGTTCTTGAAGATGTTTCTACTCTCAAAAGAATGGGAGTTCATCGATTGTTATTCGTGTTTGTGAGCCATCGTTGCGATGTCGAATTGTAACCGTCCCATTTTCGATGGATTGGTGATCGACCGTAATGCAAATCGGAATACCAATTTCATCAGCACGAGCGTATCGTTTTCCAATGGATCCACTACCATCGTAAAGGGAGACAATCCCTGAGGTTTGACAACAACGTCGATGGATTTGACTCGCCAAATCACCCATACCATCCTTCTCAAAGAGTGGGAGTATGGCAACATCGATAGGCGCAATCAAATTTGATAATTTGAGCATACGATAAGGTTCGCCACTCTTTTCTGTCTCAACAAAGGCATGATCAAGAACATGCCATAAAATTCTGTCAATTCCAAATGCAGGTTCGACAACATGGGGAATGAACCATTCGCCCGTTTCTTTAACGGTCTTCTGTACTCGCTTAACGTGCTCGAACCCTACATTCAATGTGCGGCCATCCGAGAGGGTAACCTCAATGGGGAAATCTACCTCCGAATCGAGTGTTTCAACGATGCTCTTGACCTGCCCTGCATCAGCACGGAAGGCAGGACCTGCAACGCCGCCGTCAATCGTCCAACCATCGATTTCGACAATTTTAGGCTCCAAGAATTCCCGTCGTGCTCGAAGCGTTTTTCCAGTCGCCTTTTCGTGTGCTTCTAAATCATAACATCCTCGATGGGCAATGCCAACGCATTCAATCCATCCATACGAACCTTCAATTTCTGCATCCCAGCAGTCCGTTGCGTAATGTGCCATCTCATCCGAAGCATGTTGACGGAATCGTAAACGAGCAGGGTCGATTCCAACACCAGTAAGAAAATCATAGGTCTTACCCATGAAAAAACCAACCGTAGCATGTCGGATTAAGCCCTTCTCAACGGCTGTTGGAAGTGTCATTTGGTGCATGTTTCCATCACCATCGATGAGGTTGAACTCAGTTGACATCCATGCAGAGAAATCATGATCGATGGGTTGGTTAGGATCGATGAAATATTCCAATTCAGCCATATTGAATTCACGGAGACGAATCATTCCTTGGCGCGGGGAAATCTCATTCCTGTAACCCTTTCCAACCTGAACAGCACCGAACGGAAGTCGCTCTCTGAAGTGTCGATACAACGATGGGAACGAGGTAAACATACCTTGAGCCGTCTCTGGCCGCATAAATCCTTGACGGCCGGAGGTCCCAGCGCCGATGGTCGTTGAAAACATCAAATTTTGAGCAACGATCTCACTCCAATCAGATGAAGAACAGGATGGGCACGACGGGTTGTTCATCGTTAACAGTTCCTGCAATTCTGATTTTGATAATGCATCTGGATTTGGGTGATGTTCTTCCAAGAGGGTATCCGCACGACTCGCCTCGTCACATTGATTGCAAACCGTCATGAAATCTGAAAATTCACCTACATGTCCACTCGCTTCGAGAACTTCATATGGCGTCACGGTTGGACAAGAAATTTCCACGATGTCACCCATTGAGAGCCAATGGTCGAGCCAAACCTGGTTCAATCGAGAGCGAAGTCGGCCTCCAACTGGCCCAAAATCGTACAATCCTTTTGCACCACCGTACATGTCGAATGCAGGCAGAAGGATACCACGCTGACGCAACATTCCTTGCAACCGTTCAAGGCGTGCATCATCTTTGGACAAGAAATCCCCTCATCTCTTCCTGATGGAGATGGCATTTCAACTTGACCTCTGGAACAAAGGCTTGGATTCAAAAACCTGAACACATAGGACATTCCATGGGACAGTCCATGGTAGCGATTACCGAAGCGGATTGTACAGGATGTGATTTGTGCATACCCCATTGCCCATTTGAAGCACTTCTCCCGTTGATCGAGAATCCAAACGATCGGAAACACAAGAAGCGACCCGTTGTTGTTGTTGCTTCTCAGTGCGTAGGCTGTCTTTCTTGCATTGGATCTTGTCCTACAAAGGCACTCCATGAGATACTTATGCCACCACTTTCCACACAATCACCATTGTTGCTTGAAACGGATAAGCCTGAAACGGAAACCGTGCAACGCTGGGGCAAAAAGGGTCTTGGTTGGGCGTAAGGGAAAAGCGAAACATAGATATGTATCGTACCTAGCCTCCACATCACTGAGATTGGTGAAAAAAAATATGCCTGAGATTACATATCTCCAACATCCAACCGAGACGGATGCTCTGATGGACAAATTGTGTCCACCAGTCCGAAATTGGTTCAAGGATAAATTTCCTGATTTCACTCGGCCACAAAAACTAGCCATTCCAACCATTATGGACGGTGGACACCTCTTGTTGTGTTCTCCAACAGGGTCCGGAAAAACATTGACCGCTTTCCTTACGATTATCGATCAATTGGTACGAAAAGCACTTGATGGGAAATTGGAGAAGCGAATTCATTGCGTGTATATCTCTCCAATCAAAGCGCTTGCAAATGATATTCAAAAGAATCTCATCGGCCCACTGAATGAAATCTCTGAGCGCTTTTTGCCTGACAGGGCGCAAGAAATTCGAGTCGGATTGCGCACTGGAGATACACCGCAATCAGAACGGCAAAAGATGCTTCGAAATCCTCCACACATTCTTATCACAACCCCGGAAAGCCTTGCAATTGCTATTACTTCACCAAAGTTTCAACCAATCATTAGTGATGTTGAATACATGATAATCGATGAATTGCATTCGCTGGTGCCAACCAAACGTGGTGTCCACCTTGCACTCACACTTGCTTATCTTGACACACTCCTCGAACGACCAGTGCAACGGATCGGTATTTCAGCCACCATGGAACCGCTCGAAACCGTTGCAGAATATTTGGTGGCAAGTGATGATCGGGAATCACGAGGCGAGGGACAACAAGTCCACATTGCAAAAGTCTCTGGTTCAAGAGAACTTGATCTGGATATTTTGCTACCTCATCCAAAATTTAGTGATTTACCCGTCCTGAAAGTTTTGGATGAAAACATCAGCGTCATTGCCGATCTTATCGCAGCACACACAACCACACTGGTCTTTGCAAACACCCGAAAGATGACAGAGACCCTTGTTCAGCGACTCCGACGTCCTGAGTTTGGCTTGGGTGAATTGGTTGCTGGCCACCATGGTTCAATGGATAAAAAGATTCGACTCAACGTTGAGCAGCAACTGAAAAATGGCCACCTCAGGGCTGTTGTCACATCTTCATCATTGGAAATGGGTATCGACATCGGTACGGTTGACATGGTGATTCAACTTGGATCTCCTGGCGATATTGCTACAGCATTGCAACGAATTGGACGTGCGGGACACCATGTAGGTGGTATACCTCGTGCACGATTCTTACCTTCCAGCGTCGATGATTTGATTGAGCTTGCTGCTTTGCAAGCAGCCATTCAATCCGGTGATATGGATCGTCTTGATTTCCCAGAAAATTGTCTCGATGTTGTCGCACAATTCCTCATTGGATTGGTGATTATCAATGAAATTGACATCGACGAGGCCTTTGAAATCGTCTCCAGTGCATGGAATTATAGAAATTTTGAATACGATGATTTCATCGAAGTTTTGGATATGCTAGAAGAGGAACGTCGTGTATGGATTGATTGGGAAGACAACACGTACGGAAAACGAGGCTATTCTCGAATGATCTATTACACCAACATCGGTACGATTGCGCCTGACAATTCCTATCTGGTTTTCAATGCAGAGGGGTCGATTCTTGGACAACTTTCAGGTTCCTTCGTTTCGAATTTGCGGGGAGGTGATGTTATCCTTCTTGGTGGTTCCACCTATCGGGTTACCAACATTCAGGGTACCCGTGTCAATGTGTCAAGTGTCACCGGATACAGACCAACAGTCCCATCGTGGTCAGGTGAAGCAAGGTCAAGGAGCCGTGAATTGTCATCATCACTTCTCTCCTTGATTCAGCACTGCATGATTTCATTACGCAGGGAGGAAGACCCGCGCGTTGTCCTTCGTGACGCATACGGCCTCTCTACGCCTGTTTCAAATGCAATCGCCCGTCACCTGGAAGAACACACCATCGATAGTTTCCAGGTTCCTGAGGCAAATCGTATCCTCATCGAACAAATCATCGGCACAGGACATCCAGCGTACTTGATTACGACATGTAGGGGACGTGCATTCAATACTGCACTTGGTTATTTTATGGCAGGAATTGCAGAAACTTCTGGCGTGAGTGTCATCGAATTGTCTTTTGATGAGAATGGGTTATTGATTCGAACGGCTCAGGAAGTCGATCCAGGACAATTGTACGAAGCATTCCGTTCAAACAACCACATCGAAGTAATTGAGCGATACATCATCAACACACAAATTTTTGCAAAGCGATTTCGAGAAGTTGCTGGACGTTCGATGATCATTCCGAAACGTGTTGGTGCAGAAGAAATTAGTCCGCAACAATTCCAACAAAAGGCAGAGGCTTTGCTTACAAGACATCGAACAATGGAAAACTCGCTGCTTATGAGAGAAGCCAAGAATGAAGTATTGTTCGGAGACATTGACGTCTTTGGTCTCAACCAATTCCTTGAATCATGCATCGAAGGTGATGCTCGAATTGTACACACCAAGGTAACCATTCCGTCCCGACTCGGTATGAGCCTCTACATGTCCGCATTTGAGGATCTTATGTCCATGAAAACCCGTGCCTTCCTTGTCAAAGACATTGATCCTGAAGTACTTCGACGATTGATGGGTACACGAAGCCTCGCGACTGAAATGACCAAGGAACAACTGGACAAGTACTACAGCGACAAAGCCCCAGTGCCTCATTCTCCTGAAACGCTTTACGAGCTTATGCAACACGGAGGTGGACTTGACCGGGAGTTCAACAATCCATTGTATCGAGAAAAATTGGAAGGCATCGATTTAGATCTCATTCGAACGTGGGTTGAAGAACTATGCAAGGGAGGAAAAATTACCAAAATTGATGGTACAGGTGAACCAGAAATTGATGGGAAATGGTTCAACCCATTCATGGCTGAAATTCATGGTACACTCGCTTGCCTTGCTTCGAGTGATTCGAAAACGATCGTTGATTTACGAGATTACGATACAAAAGGAATGTCCTTCAAAATTGCAATCGAATTTGACAAGACAACACCTACCAAGTGGAAGACCGTATCGGTAGGAGATCCTCATGAAGCACTGCGAGTCAAAGTGCTCGAAATTCTCGGTTCTGAAGGGCCGAAAACAACCGAAGTTTTGCATCAACGACTTCCATTCTCTGAGAAATCTGTCGATCGTATCGTTCATGAACTCGAAACCCGAAACGTCCTTTCCGTTGGCTTCTTTACGCAAACAGATGAAGCAGAACTGATCCTAAAGGTTGATGAGCATCGCATCACTGGTGGAGAGGAAGATATTGTTGAATATCGATGGATTCAAAATCTTGTTCTCGATAAATCGTTCAAAAAATACGATGATGTATTCGAGGCATTTAACGAACATGTCCTAGTACAGAAACAACAAGAATTACTCTACAGAATTGAAGACTTCAGATTCAAAGATTGGAAAGATTTGCAGCTCGATTCCGATGTCGTCAGCGGTCGATTGCTTCACAATCGCATGGGGTACACGACAAAGAACAACATCCCAATGCTTCTTGGACTCAAACCAGAACCATGGATAGGAGCAATGGAAGAGGTTGTTCTCTCCAAACTTGACCCAGAAGAAAACATCACGCGACAAGAATTGGTTCAAGATTTCCCGAAAGGTGAGGAACATCGACAAATGGAACGGGATGTCAAAAATGCGATTTCAAATCTTGACCGACAAATGCTGATTGTAAAGCAATTCGAAGAGGTCATTGGACGTCGTCGTCGATTGTCGTTGTTCCACAAGGTCTATGGCGTCTACAAGCCAATGGAATTCGAAGATGCTCTGGAAGAAGTTGTTCGTCGCATGGGTCCTGTGAAGGCAAGCACGTTGCGATTTTATGTGTCAAGGAATTATGAAGATCTTCTCGTAGCTTTGCATAATTTAGAAACTAGTGGCCGTATTTCAAAGGTCACTGCCTTGGTTCCCGATACTGAGGACTTCTACTGTACACCAACTGAAGTTGAAAAGTTGCAAGTTCCACGACGCGAAGACCGTACGATTCGGATTTTAACACAATCCGACCCTTACGTTTCTCGATTTATTTGGGAAGTCCGTTCAGCATTGGATCGAGGATGGTATCTTCCTGTCTTCAAAGGGGTCGATCCTGTTGGCAAAGTCTTGATGTTCCGAGTCAACGATTATCTCGAAATCAAAGACATGCATGTTCCAACGGCCTATTTTGAAGAATTTTGTGATGCGTTCCTGATTTTGCTCGAAAATCATGCCGATCAGTTGGTTGATGTTGCTGTGCTCACAAATGTAAACAGTGAGCCAATTTCTGAACTTAGCAAACCAATGCGAGATGGTTTAGAACGAATAGGATTCAAGCAAGTTGGGGAACGAATGATTCGAGGGGGTGTTGTCGACCCACAACCTCGTGAAATAGCCGAGCGAGCCCTCTTCCATCAACATCATCTACACCAAGAAACCCGTCACGAGAATGAGACGTTAGCCCTTCGTAAAATCAAGGAAATTCGTGATGATTTTGCCTTGCGTGGCCGCTGCGAAGTGTTCCGAACGAATCTCAAGTCAATGGCCAGCGCGAACCGGTTGCACAAAGGTGTCAATATGCGAGGTCACCAGGTTTGGGCACCGTACGAATACTTCGAAACCTTACTTACCATTCGCGGCATCCCTCCCGAGGAAGATTTGGTTGACATTATCGATTTCTTCAGTTCACAAACCGATCCTAACATCTTCAAGGAACGCCATGCACTCACTCAATCTGAATTTAGGAAACTCGTTCAGCCGCTCATACGAACAGGACATATCGTCGAAGATTTTCGTGGGGGATTCCGTGCTGTTCACCCGAGAACCGACGAAGATCCTGTTCACCTTCGACGGGAATATTTACGAAATCTCGTCAAGGATTATCCGGTCATCACCATCAAACAATTACTACGATTATCTGGCACACCATTTAAACCAGAAGAACTCAAAGCCGTTCTCAATGAATTTGAGGAAGATGGAACACTCGTCAAAGGATTCCTCATCGAGAATTTGCATGAAGTTTGTTGGGGGCGAAAAGAACTGCTTGAATCGGCCAAAACGATCAACCCCATCCGGGATTTTGTCTTACCACCAACAGACCCTATTGCACCGTACTTTGGAGATGTTCTCAAAGAAAAATTTGGTTTCGGAAGCGCCTATCTTGTGTTCCGAAATGCTGAACCAGTTGCCGCATTCAAAGCAAACACACGAAACAAAACAATCGATGTGACGGATTACGAAGGTAGCGAAAATGGCTGGCGAGTTGTAAAAGAATTTGCTTGGGAACACCAAATGCCACTCCATACGGAATTACGAATTGGTGGGAAGAAAATCCAATAATCGTCAAATCACCTTGCAAGTTTTTGATATATCTCTTGAACGAAATTCAAAACATGACGAAGAAAATCGTCCCCTTTCGAAGGCAATGGACTTATGAACGACCAACCAGTGACAAGATCATGGCTAAAGGCTCTCGCATGGTTGCTTCTTTGTTGATTTTGATGATGCTTGCATCGACAACCTTGGTCGCTATGACGCAAGCAGACTCAAGTGTTCTTGATGAAATAGATATCATGCATACTGCTGTTAATCCTGACAACAACAAGACGTATCACCTCCTCTCTGCATCGTCTTGGGAGGATGCTGCGTTCAAGGCAAGATCACTCGATGGATACTTGACCACAATCGACAATGCTGATGAGAACACTTGGGTGTTTGACACGTTTGCAAACTTTGGAGATCAAAGCCGACATTTGTGGATTGGATTGAACGATGTTCAAGAAGAAGGCATTTACCGATGGCACGATGGCACGCCATTCCTGTACCGCAATTGGGGTGTCGACCAACCAACCGGGGGAGATGATTCTGACTATGTACACATTGCTTCAACCAACATGGGCAACATTGATCCAGAAACATGGAATGATTTGGAAAACAATCCAGAATACTTCCCCGTCTACGGTGTTGTTGAAGTTGGCCCTGGTGCAGATTTTTCTCTCAGATTTGACGGTGTTGAAGACCACATCGTCATCGACCATGACGAGGGTTTGATCGCAAATGGAACGCTGAACATTGAAGCGACCATCAAAGCAAGCAGTCTTGATGGTATTCGATTTATTACCATGAAAGGAGATTATGGGTGGGGCATGTACCTCTCTGACGGCGCCATTGGTTATGCATCCGAATACAGTCTCTCCAAGCATCCGACATCCAACATGAGCATTACTGAAGGCGCCTGGCATACCATCGGTGTTCAACTCATTGAAGGAGTTGGAGGATTTTTCACCATTGATGGTGTTCCTGCTGGGAACATTTCTGCTGAGGACGCCAACATTCCTGAAGGGGATTTTGGCTCCAATGACTGTTTCACCTCAGGCGATGCCTGCGATGAATTGTACATCGCTCGAATGGGTGCTGGTTGCGACTGCTATCACTTCGAAGGAATCATCGATGATCTTACCATCTCATTTGTTGAACAAAACGTTTGGGAGCCTGTTAGTCATTGGACGTTCTGGGAAGGTGAAGGTGGCGACACAGGGGATGCATTGAACGATGCTACAATGGAACGTATCGGTACCATTCACGGTGCAGATTGGGTCATGCCCGATGGTTCCATCGTTGCGCAAGCTGTAGAACTACCCAACGATGAATTCCTTGTATTGGAAAACATTCAGGAAGGTGACACCCTCCTCTTCTATGCAGAACTCGACGATTATACATTCATGACCGACATTGCTATTTACTCCTGGTCTGAACTATTTTACGACGATTGGGATTATGATTACGAAGAGAACATGCTGTTCGACGCATATGTTGGTTACGATCGCATACCTGCACCTTGGGATTACGACATGGAATTGACCAGTTATTGGGGTTCAGTCTTCAACTCATGGACATGGCCAGAACACAACATCATGTGGTACTCCATCGTGGCCAAGCAAGACATCGAGGAATTGGAAATCATCGCCTCTTGGGAAGTGGCCGAAGAGCCACCAAGTCTTGATGAAATGACCCAGTTGTTCAATGGTGTCCCCATCACATCCCAAACCGTTGAATCCGATCGTGATAACTGGGAGGCGGCATTGGAATACTATTACGTTAATGTTACCGATTCACTCACAGAATTGAAGATTGAAACGTATGGAGGAAAAGGAAACATCGACCTTATTCTCTCCTCTGGAGGACCGATTGACCCGAATTACTACTACTATTACGGGGAACCATATTTTGATGATTATACTGTAGCAGAATATCAGCAAAGCAACATTGCTTGGTCAACCAATGATGGTAATGGTGAAGAGGTTAATTTGTTTGATGTCGAACCTGGAATATACTATATCACAGCCTTCACCTATCGAAAGGCTTCTGATTTCACAATCGTCGCTGATTTCACGTATGCACCAGACAATGCAGATCCATCAACTGCTATCGAATTACAACCTGATGTTGCATATGGGCCAATGAGTGGTTACAACGGTCTTGACCAGTATTTCTTCATTGAAGTGCCAACTGGAACCGAGCGACTCGAGGTTGACCTCGACGGTGGATTTGGTGAAGCCACACTCCACATGCGCTATGAAAATACACCTACGGCAAGCGAGGCAGATCATCATTCAGGAGCGCCAGGTGCAGGAGACAAGATTGGATTCAACAACCCAACTCCAGGCAAGTGGCACATTCTCCTCGACTCTGAAAGTGTGTTCAGCGGAGTGTCGATCACAGCATCCTTCGAAGACCTCTACATTTGGGAATACGACGGTACACCGATTGAGTTGTTCAATGATGAAGACGTAGACGGACTCAGTGCACCTGCTGGAGAAGAACTGTACTTCTATGTCGACCTCGAGTCCCGTTCAGAAGAACTCATCATCACCACGTATGGTGGTGAAGGTTCCCTCTACATCACGGCTGATGGTGAAGTGGACTACGGTGATTTCTTTGGATTTGATGACTTCGATGGGTTTGATTTCATGGATGAGGAACTCTTTGAAGAAGAGTTCACTTCCTATGGCGAAGGTACGTATCAGGAATTGTACATCTACTCGCCTGCAGCAGGACGATTCGATATCACTGTTGTTGCAGAAGACGATTTTTCCGACGTCTCCATCGTCGCTTATTGGAAGGAAGGCACCCGCCCGAATCCAAATCCGGAACCTCCGCTTGTTATCGATCCTGAAGACATTTATGCGTGCGATGATGGACTCAAAGAATTCTTCATCGATGCTGACCTCAACGGAAACGGCTTGTTGAACGCTGATGAATTCCGTCGAACTGGAGCACCAGAAGAAACACAATTCTCGGACGTTGATACAAATGAAGATGGGATGATTGAATTCAACGAAGTCGTTGCATTTGCCTGCACGTGTGAGAACGAACTCTATTCAATGATCGATCAACTTCCATACAAGACATCGACTGAATTCTTTGATTCTTTGGTGTTGAAGAACGCATACGATTCTGAAACATTAGACATAAACAAGGATGATTTTATTTCTCATGATGAACTTGAAAAAGCTGTTGAAACATGCAAGACGACGTACAATCCATTCGATAGCGATGGCGACGGAGTTCCTGATATTGACGATCTGTTCCCGAACGACCCTGCAGAATCCAAAGATGCAGATGGCGATGGAATCGGTGACAATGCTGATTTTGCACCAAGCGTAGCCAACGATATGCTCTATGGTGCAGGTGGTGCCATCTTCATCGTCCTCATAGGTCTGATGGTTCTCTTCCTCCGTGGAGGCGGTGGAGGCAATCAGCGAATGGATGAAGAATGGAACAAAACAGATGCGTTCTCGGAACAGATGTTGAACAGGAGCAATAATAGTACTGAACCTTCATCGATTCCAAATGCACCACAATTGGATGTTGCTAGCGATACGTTACCAGGTTATGCGCCTTCATCCGTACCAATCTATGATTTTGGTCAAGCCAATCTTGAAACGGATTCAGACCAACCACCATCAAGTTTGATGGGAATGATGGATTCAAACGGTCGAGAGCACATTGAATATCCACCGAACAGTGGACGACTATGGCATCGTGACGATCCTGATTCGCCTTGGATTAAGGACTAATCTTGGTCTTTTTCTTACGCAGTCCAGATGCATCCATCAATCGAAGAATGTGTCGATGCAATTCAGGAAGTAACTCGAACATCGCAATCGCCATCACAAACATGGCAAAGAGCGATACGACTCGTGCAGCATAAGAATGTCCAAATTCGAACATGCTCAAACCAAGGTATTCCCATCCTTCGTAAGAGAGATGCATCCACACAAGCCCTGCATTTCGGAACAGATTGAGAATGTGAATGATTGGTACCGTGAAAAGTAGGGCTCGAATACGGCGCTTTCGGTCGACATCAAGGACTGAAATCGCTCCGATAAATACGATCATCGATTGAAGCGCAGTACAAGCTAATACAAAATTAATGCCAATGAATCCACCATCGGCCATAATCAATTCTGTTTGGAACGGGTGTTCTGCAAAACCGTCGGTCATGAACCACTTGTTGCCATCCCAATCGTCCCACAAAAAGCGACCTTCAGATGTATTGACATACGTTTCACCGAGTTTGATATCCACTGTCCCGGTGAAGGAGAGGAACATAGCGACTTGAGAAGCAACGAACCAAATCGCTAAAATAGAGAGCCATGGAATGTGAGCGACAAGTAGGTAGGGCCCTCCTGCATAAGCAACGCATCCACGTGCCCAATTGAGGGCTGCTCGATCACGTTCCGTCAATGATCGAGCTTCTGCAATCACCAATGCTACCGAAATCGGCAGTGCAAGCGCCGTCATGATGGTAAGTACAAGATCTTCAAGTTCGAAGTAATACAAGGAGTCGTTGAAAAAATACAAGCCGACCAATATCCAACCACATTGAGCGAGGCGTGAAACACCTTCATTGTGCCGTCTGTGCCATGATATGGCGAGAAAAACCATTCCTAGAGCGCCTGCGATGGTGGCAACCTCTTTGGAAAGGAACATACCATTCCTAGAACTCCTCCAAATAGAAACGTTTGCCCATTAAGTCCAACAACTGGCTAGATATCGAACGGCTATGGATGGACCCATTGTCGATGGTTCTGGTTTTGCCGAAGGGCCAATCGCTTTCATCGATCGTGATGGTGTTCTCAATTATGGGCGAAATGGCTACGTCAATCATCCACATGAGCTGCAGATTATCCCAGGTAGTGGAAAAGCGATTGCGCAATTACGTTCGAAAGGATATGCCATTTGTGTTGTCACAAATCAATCACCCATTATGCGGAATCTGTGGTCTGTTGAGCGACTGCATGCCATTCACGCAGCATTGCGTGAACAACTTCTCGATGAACACCCGGATGCGGTAATTGATGCCATCATAACCTGCCCACATAGAAACAGAGATCGTTGCGGTTGTCGTAAGCCATGGCCAGGAATGTTGGTCAAGGGGAACAATCTCCTTCGGAATGAGCGAAGAACCAACGGAAGGATTCATTGGGCGGGTGCAAAACCAAAACCGTGGCACCAACTCGACGCCATGATTGGGGATCGCAAATCCGATATGGGGGCTGGCTGGGCAGTGGGTGCGAGAACATTCGAGGTATCCGATCAATTGGGCTTGCCACAAGTGATTGAACGAGTTCTGGATAACAGCGATCAGGGTGATGATTACAATCCCATGAGGTGGTAATTTGGGATGGTTAGGACTCGATGATACTGATTCTCTCAAGGGAGGCTGTACTACGGAAGTTCTCTACCGCCTCATCCAATCCCTTCCTCAACATGTTGGAGTTGGCCAAGCACGGCTCGTTCGTCTCTGGCCATTCGCTCGGCGTCGAACCCGTGGAAATGCTGCAGTTGCTGTTGAATTGTCAACCTCGGACGAACCCGCATTGCTTGCATTCCTTGATGAGTATTGGGTTAACCATCTTCTACCGCTCAAGGGAGTAGTAGAAGAGAGCGAACACAGTGAACGAGAACAGTATCCTTCAGATCCAGGAATGGTATGGTTCACAGATAAAATCAATGATGAAGAATTCTATAGAAGAGGCCTAAGGGGAGAATTATTTCTTGAACAATTGCCAATTCCAAACCACTCATGGGGAGGTCATGGCAGAATTGGAGCCACACTGGCAGTCCTATGGCCTGCAAAGAGGACAACCTTCGAGGCCATTGCATGGAGAGAATCCACCAACAAGAATCCTCGACAACTGGATCAAAATGCAATGAACGACATTGAAGAAATGGCAGAATCATTCCTGTGCCGCGACGAACGACTTGGTACGAGTTTGTTGGCACCAAGGGGTGCGTCTCCCGTCCTGTTTGGGATTCGCACCTGGACTCAAGATGCGGCGAATGAAGCGCTGGAACTTCTTCTCAATGCGCCCGAAACCGAAGCCACTTCAGGTTCGATGGTGTTTGAAACAAATCATGCAACCAACGATCATCTGGATGAACCAATCGAGATTCGTGTTGAGAAGGTTGAGATTCTCAAGGGAGGTCACACGCTGATTCATTCCGGTGAGCATCGTTGTGTAGCCTTCAAGGAATCAGGCGAAATTGCTAGAATTTGTCAACAATTGCAACCACATGACATCCTTGAATGCAATGGACTCATGGCACCAGATCGTTCAATTCACATCGAAGTTTTACGGATTCGACACCTCGTCACCAATCAGAATCGACCCTCCTGTCCCACATGTGAAAAAGCCCTGTCATCCATGGGTGTAAATCAAGGGCTTCGATGTAAAAAGTGTGGATTTAAGACTGAAGATGCATGGACCGAAACACATCGTGATTTGCCTAGGAATCAATGGATTCAACCTCCTGCCTCATCACGTCGGCATTTGGCGAAACCCCTTGCCGAATCGCCAACAGTGCAAAAGAATCTTTAGCGGCGAGTGCAAGTGGTATCCATGGCAGAAGACAGCACCAAGACCATCACTACCGTAATTCTCATTCTAGCCTTCCTTGGAATGATGATTTTTGTTGCCATGCGAGCACGAAAGAATCGAGAAGAGATGTTGAAGAATCATGCACCAAAAGTTGCTGGTGAAGATACGTTGGAAGGTGGTGCTCGACACCCCCAACGCTTTGATGAGCCCGATGATGAAGCCCTTGAAGAAATGGCCAAACTTCTGGGCGAAGATTCAGAAGACGAAGCCTGATTCCTCGATTTTTCCTTCGCTGACAAGTCCTGAAATGTCAAGCTGAATTTTCTTCTTCGGATTGGAATACAATCCCCAGATTTCAAATCCGTTTTCTTCGAAAACAGATTTTGAACGTGGTCTGTATGCTTCTTCAGCCCCTGTCACATCTGTACCTGACTTCGAAATGAGCAGGAGTGTTGTCTCTTGCTTCATTCGCTTTGCAAGATCGAGAACGGCATCGAGGCTTTCTTTTTCAATTCGACCGGTCGGAGCACACCAATCATCGAGGACAACCAAACCAACCCTTGGCAAACTACGTTCAGCTTCAACGATAGCATCCACGCAACGATCCATAGCTCCGATGAGATTGAGGGCGTGAAATCGACTCGATTCTACGATATTTAATGATGCAAAGAGTTGAGAGAAACGTGTAGCATTGGGCATCTCGGGTGAAGCCCACAAGACCCTTCCACCTGATTGAATCTCATCGACTGCACAATGAAGGCCAAACGTGGTTCCTCCACAGCCACCTTCGACCGAGAGATGAATACGTTTTCCACTCATGTCCATCGACCATCGCTCCGCCATATTCCATCGTGGGAGTCTTAGGATTTGATTGCGTTCATGCAAAATGCTCTTGACCTCCCTCCGGATGGTTATCACATGGCGGGAGAAGTACGGAAGGGAGAACGGATTCCTCGGAGAGACCCGCCTCCTTACGAAGAAGCGGAAAGTTTTGGACGAGCCATAACACGGGACGGTTTCTTCAATACCTCGATCAATGATGCAAATCAGTATGGACCAATTGGTATGATGATACTGCTCTTCATCGTTGCAACCATTACAGGTGCAGCCATCAAACTGCTTGAATCCCTTTGATGACGTTTTGAGGAAACCATCAAAACTGCCTTCAAATCCGTGCAAGAAGCGATATATTCAAACCCGTTTTTGCAAGGTCTTGCTCATGAGTGATGGATCTGTCAATGTTGAGAGCAGAACCTCATCACAAGACAAACGCTGGACAATTATGGCCGCACTGCTCGGAACAAATACCGCAGTGATGCTTTTCCAGGGGATGGAGCAAGAGGCAAACCCGACACAAATCCGCGAAGTAGCCTTGACCATCATTGCTGCAACGCTTCCATTCCAAGCGATTTATTTTCTGATCTACACCTTCATGTTGGAAAACAACGGGAGATTAAGCCATCACATGGTAAAGAAACTAACGATTGCTTCGAACATTTGCCAAATGTTCGCCTATGTTTCCTTGGTTGGGGTAGCCATGTTGTGGTACAACCTTTCGATTTTCGTCGGCGTTGCCTTCCTTACATCGACTGCCTTTGCAATGATTTTGGTTCGTTATGCCATGACAACCGATGAAGCAACACGCGAAGAAATGAACCCAAATGCCACTGAGCAAGGTTCATGAAGCCTCTTCTCGACCACGAAATATGGCCTTTTGTCCACTCGATTACCGATACGGTTGCCAAGATTTCAAACACATCTGGTCTGAATCTGGCCGGCATGAACGACAACTCGAAGTTGAACGTGCTCTCATTTGGGCGCATTGGCAGCTTGGACGCGTCTCCGAAGAGGACTACAATGCAGTAGCCGCTATCGCAAACCCTGAATCTGTACGAAAAGAGCGTGTTTCAGAAATCGAAGCAGAGACTCGTCATGACATTATGGCACTAACAAAAGCCATGGCTGAGGCCGCTGGGGAAGCCGGATGGTGCATCCACCTCGGTGCCACATCCAACGACATCGTCGATACTGCTGTCGCCCTTCAATTGCGTGACAGCATCGTTCTTCTGCGTGAACAACTCTGTCTTTTGATCGGCGTTTGTGCCGATGTTGCGGAACGTGAGCGTGACACCGTCATGCTTGGACGAACCCATGGACAGGCAGCTGTTCCGATTACTTTTGGACTCAAAGCAGCCGTATGGCTTGATGAAATGAGAAGGCAACTCATCCGACTCGATGAGGCTACACCACGTATTGCAGTAGGCAAATTCCTCGGCGCTGTTGGTACAGGTGCTGCTCAAGGTGAGCATGCTCGTGAACTTCAACGACTCATCCTTACGCACTTGGGGCTTGGCGTCCCACTCGCAACGACCCAAGTTGTTGGACGTGACCGCTATGTAGAGTACGTGTCTTGGCTTGCTAATGTAGCAACAACGTGTGAGAAGGTTCTCCAGGAAATTCGAAATCTGCAACGTTCTGAACTTTCAGAAGCAGGAGAAGGGTTTGACGTCAAAAAGCAGGTTGGTTCTTCAACAATGGCGCACAAGAAGAATCCAATCAAATCAGAGAACGCTTCTGGATTGGCAAGAATTGTTCGTTCATTCATCATTCCAACCTACGAAAATGCCCTCCTTTGGCATGAACGAGATCTTGCGAACTCGAGCAGTGAACGGTTTACATTATCCCACGGAAGTGCACTTTGTGAAGATGTCATCGCCAAAACGCGACAAGTGCTGACAAACATGTGGGTTGATGCTGAACGATGTATGGAAAACATTCGAGCACAACGTGGTTTGGTCATGGCTGAAAAGGTCATGATCGATCTTGTTGAACATGGCATTCCTCGTGATGAAGCGCACGAAATTCTTCGTGAGGCATCCTTTACTGCTGTTGCAAACAAAGAGGAACTTATCGATGTCTGTAGCCGAACACCTGCAATTTCCGCAGCGTTTAGTGCGGAAGAATTGGAGGCGATGTTTGAACCAAGCAATCACATTGGTGTATCAGGAGAAATCGTTGATGAAGCGGTCGCTCTCGCTCGTGCAGCCATTCATTCAACGGAATGAATCGCAAAGATACCACGACTCGCTGTATGCTGCTCCGCACCCTCCACTCGCAAGGCTCTTGACCAGATAGGACCGCCGAGGACAAAGGTTTCGTATTCTCCACCCTCTCCGTCAACATTGAACCGATGTTGTTTCGACAATGCATGGAGTTTCTTGAGGGATGATTCTGTCAAGACATGCCCCAGCCAAGTGTGGTCTAATCCTTCACAGGATACGGAAGTAAGCATGATTTGAAATCCCGCTTCAACCATTCCTTTCAGATGCTCGATGGATGTTTGATGCCATAGAGGTGAGAACGAGTGGATGTTCAATCGTTGGCACATGCATTCAAGCCTCTGCTTTTGAAAGTCCGAACGCAGGGCACCACTTACAATTCCATCGATTTCAAGCTTCGATAAAGCCTGCTCAAGTTCCTCGATTTCATCTTCGACCGTTCCTGAAGCTGGAACGTTGACCCACGGCACATTTGCTAGAAGAGCTTGGCGCTCAACCCAATTCGTCGATGGCACTTGGAACATGTGTGAATCACCGTCTTGTATGTCCACAGTGACGATGGCAGTAATGTCCCACCCACGACACATCGCCCACCACCATGCTGCTGAGGAGTCCTTACCTCCAGAACTGAGAACGGCGATTCGCATAATCCACCCATGAACTTCAACTTCATGAGATTAAGGGAAAACAAGCCAAGTGTTCAAATGGGTCGTTCAAGTGGATAGCATAGGGTGGTGAAGCATCACCCTCATAAAGCGTCGAGGACGAGAAGGAATTGGTGAGAAAATGCAACCGAGTGGAAGAGGATACGATCATGGAATTACAACATTTAGCCCAGATGGACGCCTGTTTCAGGTAGAATACGCTCGTGAATCTGTTAAGCGAGGTACTACAACAGCAGGATTGAAGTTCAAAGAAGGGGTTGTTCTCGTCTGTGACAAGCGTATTGCTTCACGATTGATTATTCCTGAATCCATCGAAAAGATGTTCAAAATCGATGAGCACGTTGGCGTTGCTACATCAGGTCTCGTGGCCGATGCACGACAACTCGTTGCTCGTGCCCGAGTCGAGTCTCAAATTAACAGAATCACCTATGCTGATACGGTTCCAATAGACATATTGGTAAAGAAAATCTGTGACTTCAAGCAATCATTTACGCAGTACGGTGGATCACGTCCATTCGGTACAGCCCTACTTATCGGTGGAGTTGATGACGAAGGAATTCACCTCTACGAGACCGACCCTTCAGGCGCCTACCAATCCTACCATGCTGGCGCAATTGGAAGCAACAGAAACACCGTCATCGAGTACTTCGAAAAGAACTGGAAGAGTGGAATGACACTCAATGCCGCAATGAAGATGGGACTTGAAGCCCTTCGCTCAGCCAATGATACTGAATTGAACCGTGATGCGGTCGAAGTTGTCGTTGTTGACGGCGACGGATATCGTATTCTCGACCGAGGAGAAGTGAACAAACAACTTGACCGACTCAAGCCTCTTGAGGACTGAGCAGCAAGAAAATCGTTCACAGGCGTGAGGTGACCATATGGTCAGTCTCGATGATGCTGTTCTCGCACGACTCGAAAAGGGTGGAAAGCGTTACGAAATTCTCGTTGACCCTGACCTTGTCGATCAATGGAAGAGCGATTCGTCGGTCATCGACTTGGACGACTTTATGGCTATGGACGAAATTTTTCACGATGCACGTGCTGGCGAACGCCCAACTGAAGAAGCTTTGATGAATACGTTTCAAACCCTCGATGTTGAGACCATTCTCAACATCATTCTCGAAAAAGGTTCCATCCAGTTAACAACAGCTCAACGGAAAGCACGTGTTGAACACATGCGTCAACAAATCATCCATCACATCCACAGTCAAGCCATCGATCCCAAAAGCAAATCGCCACATCCACGGACGCGTATCGAACTTGCTTTGGAAGAGTCAAAGTATTCTGTGGATCCGTTCAAGCGGCTTGAAGAACAGGTCAAAGATGCTATTGCTAAACTCAAACCACTCATTCCGCTCAGTTTTGAGTCCGTGCGGCTCGCTTTCCGTATTCCAGGAAGCGCCTATGGAAGCGTGAGTCAATTGCTCCGCACGCATCAGCAAAAAGAAGGCTGGCTTGAAAACGGAGACTGGGCTTGCGTGATTGAGATTCCAGCAGGTATGAAGGGTGATCTAATCGGTCAAGTTCTGAAGCGTGCAAACGACGCTGAAGTCAAGGAATTATCCTCGTGACAAAAGGGTGTCCTTTATCATGGGATGTCGAGTGGGTGGTTCGGAGAGAAAAGTATGTCCGAAGGTCGAGTTGGCGCCGAGCAGCGCCTCGTGACCCCGGGAATGGTCATCGGGCCATCATCCGGGAAGCGAGCAGGGTCTGGTACGATTGCCGAAAACAACGAATTCATTGCCACCCGATTGGGATGGCTCAACGAACAGAACGATGTCGTTTCTGTTCTACCAATCAACAGCGCTTACATGCCACGTTCAGGCGACCTCATCATCGGCTTTGTTGCCGAGGTTCGAAACAACCTCTGGTTTTTCGATGTGAACGGTCCTTTCCAAGCACTTCTTCCAATGTCATTGGCACCTTGGAAGGTGGAATTCGGTTCAACGCGCCAACATCTTGGCATTGGAGACGCTGCTCTTGCACGCATCCAAGAAGTCGATGAAACCCATAACATGGTCTTGACGATGAAAGGAGTTGGACTTCGACGATTGAACGAAGGAGCAGTTGTATCTATTCCAGTGAATTTGATCGACACCCTCCGCGGGCACAACAATGGAACATTGAGTCGAATTCGTGATGCAACTGATTGCAGAATCATAGTCGCTGACAATGGTCGTGTATGGATTCATGGCGATGCTGACAACATGCGTGTTGCACGCAATATGATACAGACCCTTAACGAAGAAGGGCATAAGAAAACATTCGAAGGTGCTGTGGAAGCACTTGAAAACGAACGAGGTGAACACTGATGGGTGGATATGGAGACGTAAAACTACTACGCGAAGATGGAAAAAGACTTGATGGTCGAGCAATCGACGAGATGCGACCGGTAACAATTGAGGCAGGAGTACTTCCTGCTGCTGATGGATCTGCGATGGTCACACACGGACTCAACGTTGCAGTTGCAGCTGTGTATGGGCCAATGGAAGCACATCCTCGAAAGATTCAGCGACAAGATCGTGCTGTCATCGATGTGCGTTACAACATGGCACCCTTCTCAACGGGTGACCGAATTCGACCAGGATTCAATCGACGCAGTCGAGAGATTTCCAAAGTTACGGCCGAATCCCTTGAATCGGTTGTTCTGGTCGAACGTTATCCTCGCTCAAAGATTCGAGTTGAAATCGAGATTCTTGCTGCAGAAGCTGGAACACGATGTGCGGGTATCACTGCTGCATCTGTTGCACTCGCAGACGCTGGAATTCCAATGCGCGACATGATTGTTGGTGTTGCTTCTGGTAAGATTGAGGACACTGTCGTCCTTGACCTCGATAAGGCAGAAGACAATTACGGTCAAGCAGACCTTCCTGTCGGTATTCTCCCGAATACGGGCGAAATCGCCTTCCTTCAGATGGATGGTGACCTTTCGATCGAAGAATACAATCTCGCAATGGAATACAATCACAAGGCTGCCAAAGAAATTCACGAAATTATGGTCGACGCCCTCAAGCGTCGATATGAAGGAGGTGAAGCCTGATGGTTGAGTTGGTTCCTTCCCTCTTGCGACAAGAACTTGAACGCCTTGCTGCTGACGGCCAGAGACTCGACGGTCGTGGGCAATTTGATGGACGAGAAGTCCACCTTGAGGTCGACTGTCTTTACAACGCTGAAGGATCTGCAAAGGTCGTTTGGGGTGACACCATCATCTATGCAGGCGTTAAGTTCGAAATTCGAACCCCATGGCCTGACCGACCGACACAAGGTTCACTCATGTGTGGTGCAGAACTACGACCTGTCGCTCATCGAAAGTATGAGCCTGGCCCACCATCTCCGGAATCCATCGAACTCGGCCGTGTTGTTGACCGAGGAATCCGTGAATCTGGTTGCATCGATATGGACGAATTGTGCATTGTTCCTGGCGAGAAAGTCTGGGGCGTCATGATCGATATCCACGTTCTTTCCGATGGAGGCAACATCTTCGATGCTGCAGGACTCGCAGCCATTGCAGCACTACGAACAGCCGTTGTTCCAGCAGAGCGTTTCGATGTTGGCGAAGATCACACGTTGAAGGTCAATGGAACACCAATCATGGCATCCTTCAAGCGAGCCGGTGGACGCTTTGTTTACGACCCAAGTGAAGAAGAAGAACTCGGTGGAGACGAGCGTATTCACATCACACTTGGTGATGAAGGTCACCTTCACTCGTTACAGAAGGGGCTAAAAGGAGTCTTCACTCCGGACGAATTTGCCGAGATTCTTGCGGTCGCCGAACAAAAGTGCAGTGAACTTAGAGAAATGGTAGCAGAAAAGGAGGGGAACTGATTGGCAAAGCGAACCCAGAAAGCAAAGGCAACAGCACGATTTGGCGCACGATATGGTGTAAGCGTACGACGTAACGCTGGCAGTGCATTGGCAAAGAAGAATGCGAAGTACACGTGTCCAGTCTGCCACTACCGTAAGGTTGCCCGACAATCCGTCGGCATCTGGTCCTGCGGCAAGTGTGGCCACACATTCGCTGGCGGTGCTTGGGAGCCATTCACTCGTGCAAGCGATGCAAACTCTCGTATTCTTCGTCGATCCGTTGAGGGTGCAACAACCGCTGATATGGCATTCATTGCACAGCAAGCCGCTCTCGACTTTGAGCGCAAGGCTGCTGAAGACACCTCTGAAGAGGAGTGAGTGTAATGGCGGAAACGCCGTTTTCACTTCTTTGTACGATTACACGAGCAGATGCTTCAGACATTCGTGCCATGCGTGATTCCCTTGTTTCTGAAACAGAGAGTCAAGCAACCGATGACCATGCCTTTTCGTTCCGTTTGGATGAAGCAAATGCCAAAGATTTGCGTGCTATGTGGAATACACGCATTCGCGGATTGATTGCTGCTGACGAAATTCTACAAGCGATTGAATCCGCAGGTTCTTCAACCAAAGACGATTCGAAGGAAACATGAGCACCGTCGAACAACTCCAAGTCGTCGTCTCCGAAGTCCAGAATGCACGTCATCAGGTTGCAACCGTTCGTGCACAATTGCAAGAACTGGAAACAACCATTACTGCTGTTGAAAAACATCCTGAAGGAATGGCGCTTCATCGACAACTTGGTGGCGTCTTGGTTGAGGTTGACAACAAAGACGAGTTGATTGAAGAACTGAAAACCACACATTCAACGCTGTCAGAACATGCTGTGCGACTCTCTGAACATGAAGCAAAACTTGTCGCAGCCTATGAAGAACTCAAGAAATCACTTGAGGGAGAAGCTTGAATTCACATCAAGAAGACATTGCTGCAATGAAGCAATGGATCGATTCAGCCATTGAACGGGGTGCAGTCCCTGTAGTGGCCGGTCAAAATGGCGATATGGATACAATTGGATCTGCAATCGCCCTTGCCTCGATTCATCCTTCGCTCCTCGCTTGTGGCTTGCACCTGGGACGAATTTCAAAGCGTCTTGTCGAAGACCTACAAGCACCATTTCGCAAAGTGACTCCACAAGGAACGGCTTTTCCAGAAAAACTTGGAGGTATCATCATTGTCGATGCTGCTGCCCCAGACCAAGTTGGTATTGACTTACCTGATGTACCTCGTTTGATTCTCGATCATCATGCTACAAACGGATGGACGCTACGTGACGGTGATCATATGTTACAATGGGATGTTCGTGCAACAACTGAAATGGTTGCAACCTACATGTTCGAACACGCCATAGAGGCGCTTAGTCCCCCAGTTCGCAAAATGTTACTCGCTGGGATGATTACGGACACGGCTCGTTTCAAACATGCCAACACAACATCGTTTGAAGTGACGACAAAACTCCTTCAAGGAACCAAGATCGACTATGCCAAATTTTGTGAGTACATTGAACGGGAGGAGACCTCACCATCCGAACGAGGAAGTTTATTGCGAGGACTCGGAAGAGCGAAATCACACGATGTAGGAGCCTGGAGTCTCGTAACGACCTATGCAGGTACGCTTGAAGGGCGACTCGCATCGATGTTACTTGGCATAGGTTTCGATGTATCCCTTGTTTCACGACATCGAGAAGGTGAGACACGACTCACTGCAAGGGCGACACGCAAAGCAACGTTGCGTGGAGTTCATCTTGGCGCCATCATGCAAACCATTGCTGAACAACATGGAGGCGATGGAGGAGGGCATGATGGGGCAGCAGGCTGGACGGGTCAAGTGGATCGCATCCGTGCCGAATCTGCTTTCATTGCTCAACTTACACTCCAAAGAGAGGTGAAACAATGAGGCCAACAGCCCCTGGAATGTACATTTCCAAATGGAGAGAACAAGGACCTGTATCGCTCGATGTTGCTGAAACTTGGCGTGAGGAAAGTGGTTGGAAGGATTGGATGGCCATCATTGAAGCAGCTCTCTACCTCGATGCTGCAGAGTTGGTCGAACTCCTCCTGCCAGAGTTAACACCTGCACAACGTGCAACCTTTGATTTAGTTCGACGAAGAATGCTCGGTGATCAGCGACTTGAAGATGCCATTGATCAAGCCTTGGAGATTTGTCGACAACCTGAAACTCGTGATCTGGCTCTTGAAGGGCGTTTGCGCATGGAACGTGGATTGCAACGCTTCGAAAAAGGTAATTCAGCAGGAGCTGAAGAGGATCTCACCTGGGCTGAAACTCGATTGAAATCTGTTGCAAAAGCAAGTCGCGACCATGACCTCTCCTTGCTCAACAAAGCAGCGTATCACATGGCATCAGGTGAAGATTTGATGGCTCTACAAGTCTATGGTGATATCTCCAGAAAGGAAAATCATGCACATGAAACAATTGCAATTTCTCGCATAGGTGCTTCACGGATCCATGCTCGATACGGTAAGATGTTCGATGCTGCCCGTAACGCTTGGAATGGGCATGCCCATGCTATACTTGCAAGTCAAGTGACCATGGCCATTGAGGCAGGAAGCCTATTCCTCGATTTGTCCATCGATGAACAAGACGAAGAGGCTGTCCGATTCCAAGAACAGGTCGATGAATCAAAACCACGTGATGCGGGTGAACAGGCACCTCAACTACGGGTTCATCCCGCTGATGTCTCAGGTGTCTTCGATTGGTGTATGCAACACTTGAATCGAGAACTCACAGGACACGATCGCCCAGATCTTCGAGCAATGGTCATGATGGGGCATCGACTCGACCGATTGGATGAATTCGATTGGTTGTTGAATGAACCAGGTCAAATTGATGATTCGATGTTGGTTGCTGTCGTTCTTGGTTGCTCACTGAATGATGCTCAACATTTGGCATGGACTGAGCGAATGCAATCACTCATGCCTTAATTCTATAGAATCAACCCAGTTGCTCAAGTCTATGACTTCTTGCACATCCCAATGCGTGAATTCTGGTAAAACTGTGAACCATTGTACGGTGGAAACATGTTGATCGTTGACGTTCCACATTGGTTCTGAGAATGGCAGATCTTCATCATTGACTTGAACCAATCCGACCCAACCTTTCGGATAGTAGGTCTTGTTCCAAGCAAGAAGTGTCCCAGTACCGCCGACTTCTTCCATCAACTCTCGATGCAGGGCTTGCTCGGGAAGTTCGCCTTGTTCAACATGACCGCCCGGGAATTCCCAACCCCGTTCAGGATGGTAGACCATGAGGATTGAACCTGAATGCAATACCGACTTCGGATTGCTCTTTGGAACAACATACGCTAACACAAATGTAGGAACCACACGAACACCTACATGAGCGAACGACATTGTTCAAGATAGGATTCGGCCCACGATTCTCCGGATGCTACGAGACGTCGTGCTAAGAAGAATGCTTCAGAAATATTTGCTGATTCAATCAGTGCGATGAGTTTCTTCTCGTCTAGATTGAGTTCTGGGACTTCCTCATCTTGGTGTTGTTCTGGAATGCTTTCAGGGAGTTCTTGGCGGACACGTTTGTTGAGATGTTCCATTTGTTCAAGGAAAGCCGTCCTATGTTCGAGTTTAGGTCCGCTCCATGGAGTCTTCTCTCCACCATCCATTCGTTCCGTTAAGCGATTCAAAAATTCATCACGCACCAATAAATGAGGCATTAGTGTTTGGACATGGTCGTAACATAGCCAAGCAGAATCAATCTCTCGTCGTCGTTCATGTAGACGACCCAGTTGCATCCATAGTTCATGATTCACGGGTCGATGCGCAAGAAGATGCCGACTCAATTCGATGAACAGATCTTCAAATCCCTGCAAGCGCAAATGCTCGATTCGGCGACCATAGACAATGTTTGCACGCTGGTCTCGAAAATCCAAATCTCGGCAGCGGTCTGCAAAATCAGCGATTTCCAAAAGGACTGCATCGCTCTGTTCATCCCCTCCTCCTCGGGCAACAAGGGCATCCCACCATGCTTCGGCTGTAAGCGGATCACGGGCAAAGGCTGCCTCAAGAAGTTCCAAACCAAATTCAAGGTAATTCAACTGTTTCAATTTTTCAAATTGTTCCGTATCGCGCCCGAGAACTGTAAAAACGTCCTCTAAAACGATGCCTAAGCCTTCATTGTCCTTCAAGCCCACTTTGATATCGGCTAAGCAACGCCAATTTCGTTCGTCTGTAAAATCGTGCAAAAGAGCTTGTCGAGCGTTTTGTTCAGCCCATTGCATGTTGGATTCTTTTCGCTCAGGATCGGCTTTAGCAAGTCGAACAAACTTTTGTGCTTGCGTGCGGTAACGATTGCCAAGATTTCTCCTTGGATGCTGCAAATCATCATGAGCAGATTGACGCATGACCATCCCTACTGGACGCTCATGTACCCTTCTGGGTTATCTGAATGATGGATGGTTGCATCAAATCCAACCTTCGAAGTGAGACCATCTTCGTACCGTGAAGGATCAAGGCTGGATCCTTTCTGATTTGGGAAAATATGCGTATCTCGGTCAGGTTGCCAGCGAGTGACCATCGCCCATTCAACCCGCACAGGATTGCTGATATCAATGTCCTCATCAACAACCGTGACCATCTTCATCGAACGGTGCCCGGCAAGAGCAGCTTCGATGGCCTTCCGCCCATCTTCTTCCGATGACTTTCGAATCTTCACAACTGCTGCAAGCCAGCCACATCCACCCTCAGTCATGTGAACATCAATGCAGTCAACAACCTGCGAAACTGCTTCCTTGATGGTTGGCGAACGTGGCAATCCCATCAGCGTCTTGTGTTCTGCTTCTCCTGGAATAAGCGCATGGAAAATAGGATGCTCACGATGAAGGATACCATCGACTTCAATCACTGGTTCTTGACGTACATCATCGACTGTACCCGTGATGTCCACATAAGGACCTTCATCGTCGTCCTCCAACGTAATGCGCCCCCACATTGCATATTCTGCATCAGCAGGAACTTGGATACCATTCGGTAACTCAACCAATTGAAGTGGTTTGTCGTAGAGTTTTTCATGCAATGCTGCAGCAATAGTCAGTTCATCGATTGGTTCATCAAACGACATTGCGCCAGCAAGCAAAACAACAGGATCAGGGGCGTTAACGATTGCAATGTTGACTTCCTCACCACGTTCACGTGCCTGGTCGACCATGGTTCGCAAATGACGAGGTACCAGTCGCACAACAAGGTGGTTCTTGTCACGAAGGAATTGCCTGTGGAAACTCATGTTTCGTTGACCATTGACTTCTGCAATAATCACGCTAGCAGACATGTAACGACCCCGGTCTTGAGGCCAATGGTA